>CAAGKR010400370.1_pt1 | contig 34770 bp, 24 predicted proteins | sample 2556971 | NCBI WGS metagenome assembly CAAGKR01 (sample SAMEA5207829, study PRJEB30636) | soil metagenome | biome: forest; feature: boreal; material: soil | place: USA | collected 2011-09 | depth 1 m | reverse complement strand
ATTGCTGAGCATTGCAAAGGTGCCATCGACACCCAGCTCTCCGGACCAGGGAGTCCTTGAGGGTGTGCGACGGATTCTCGCAGACACTCAATGCAGGCCTGAGGACGTGGAATTCTTCGTTCACGGGACGACGATTGCCACCAACGCGATTATTGAATACAAAGGTGCAAAAGTCGGTTTGTTGGTGACCGAAGGATTTCGCGACGTGCTGCAGATCGTTCGTCAGGACAGGCCAAAGCTTTACGACTATTTTGCACAGCACGCCACGCCGCTGGTGCCACGGCGGCATACCTTCGAAGTTCGTGGCCGGATGCTCTTTGATGGACAGATAAAGACAGCGCTCGACGAACCTCGCACCCGTGACTTGATCCGGCAGATCAAGAAAGCAAAGGAAGTGGACATCCTTGCTGTCTGCCTGCTGCACTCTTACGCGAATCCTGCACATGAGCTCCGGGTCCGCGAACTGATTAAGGAAGAGATGCCCCATATTAAAGTGTCTCTTTCGTGCGAAATTCTGCCCGAGATCAAGGAATACGAGCGGACTATTACCACGGTAGTGAATGCGTACGTGTCGCCCACCGTAAATAAGTATCTTTCCAAGCTCAAGAACGAGTTGGCGGAGGAGAAGATCGGTTCAGACCTCTACATTATGCAATCGAGTGGCGGCGTGATGACGGCCGCCACAGCAGTCGAGAAGAGTGTGCACACGGTCCTCTCGGGGCCTGCCGCGGGAGCCTTAGCTGCGATGTGGATGGGCAAAAAAGCAGGTTTTGACAATCTCATATCGATCGATATGGGCGGGACCAGTGCGGACGTTTCACTCATGAATGCCGGGAAGCTGGCCTACGCGAAGGAAAGTACGGTCGCAGGACATGTGATTAAGGTTCCAACCATCGACATCAACTCGGTGGGAGCTGGAGGTGGAAGCATCGCCTGGGTTGATTCGGGTGGCGCTCTGCAGGTGGGGCCGGCCAGTGCGGGAGCGTCTCCGGGACCGGCTTGCTATAAGCGGGGCGGGACGCTACCAACGGTCACTGATGCGAATGTAATCCTGGGGAGGATGAATCCAGAGTGCATTCTTGGCGGCGAGATGAAGATCGATGTCGAAGCCGCGCGCCGTGCGATTCACGATCACATCGCTGCTCCTCTCAAGCTAAGCCTGGAAAAGAGCGCGGAAGGAATTATTCAGGTTGTCAACGCCACCATGGTCCGTGGGATCCGGCGCGTCTCTGTGGAAAAAGGCTACGACCCACGCGAGTTTACGCTGTACGCCTTCGGAGGCGGCGGGCCGCTGCATGCCGCGTCTCTCGCTGTAGAGCTGAACATACCAAAAATTCTTATTCCGGCTGCTGCGGGCGTCGGTTCGGCGATGGGTTGCATTGTTGCCGATTTCCGCCACGACTACACCCAAACCCATATTGCCAAGACGCTCGATCTTCCCGCGTCGCAACTGCAAAAATTGTTTGGAGAACTGGAGAAAAAAGCGCTCACCCAAATGCAGAAGGAAGGCGTCTCGGCAGATCGTCTGTTGATCCTGCGCAATATTGAGATGCGCTACTCCGGCCAGGGCTATGAACTCGAGGTCCCGGTACCATCCGGGCCGATTACTTCGGACACGGTGAAGCAAGTTGAATCAATCTTCCGGGGGATATTTCGCAGGGCTTATGGGTATGAGCCGGACGATCCTACGGAAGTCGTTACCTTCCACGTAATCGCCGTCGGGAATTTGCCTGAGGTGGAATTGCCGTCATTGCGCTCGCATGGTAAGGACCCAAGCCATGCGGTGAAGGGCACGCGCAAAGTATATTTCGACGGTCAGTATCAGGACGCAGTAATTTACGACGGCCAAAAGCTTGGATTCGGCAATGAGTTTCACGGGCCAGCGATCATCGAGCAACGGGAATCGACCACCCTAGTGCTAAACGGGCAGCACGCGGAAAAAGGAAGTCACGGCGAGCTCGTGATTACTGCCACAACAAAGTAGGGAGGAGCGTTTGTGGACACAAGAACGATAGGACAAAGAAATGAAGAAACCAAAGAAGTTTCCATCACCGTGGATCTCGGACCACAAATTGCGCGAGTTGCTATTTCGGACGAGGTCATCGCGCGATTTAAAGACCTGATCGCGCGTCGAGTATTTGTACCTGGAGGAAAACTGCCGCCCGAGCGCGATTTGGCGGTCGCTCTTGCAGTGAGCCGCCCCACCCTCCGCCAGGCCTTGCGCGCGCTGCAAATCCTGGGAGTAATTCGTTCCCGGCAAGGATCAGGATCTTATTTGGCGGAAACGGCCGCGGACATTCTCCGGGAACCGCTGGAATTCGCGCTCGCGATGAAGGGAATCGTCAAGACCGACCTCTTCGAAACCCGGTGCACGCTGGAAGTAAAACTGGCTAGCTTGGCGGCCGATCGGCGGTCGGAGGAAGATCTCGCGGCCATGCGTGAAGCGTTGGCCCGGATGCGGCAGTCATTCGGTAATCCGGAAAAGTGGTGCGAGCACGAGATTCACTTCCACGATTGCATCGTCCGCGCGGCGCGCAATGCCGTGATGAGCACAGTCATGGAAATGCTCTCCTACATGTTGATGGAGAGCCGCATGGAAACGGTGCGATTGCTCACGGATTACGCCACTTCGTATGAGGCACACGAGAAGGTTTTCGTCCAAATCGAGAAGAGGGATGCGAAGGCAGCTGCCCGAACCATGACCCAACACTTCGAGATGATGGAGACGAGAGCCAAGGAGTGCCAGATATTACGGCCGCTTCAAGACGAAGATCAAAGTCCAAAATCAACCGAGAAGTGAATTCGAAACGCGAGGAGATATGACTATGGCCCTATGGAAGCTGTCAATTGGAGTGCTCTTGCTTGCTTGCGGACAGTTCGCTTCGGCCCAATCCCTGGATCCCGATTGGCAAAAGAAACTGTCGCAACCGAAATATGAAGATATGCGCTTCCGCATGTATCAGGTTGCGATGCCGGATGGCGTGAAGTTGAGCGTTGCAGTGTGGAGCCCGGAGCCATATAAGGAAGAGAAACTCCCCACGGTGCTGGTCGCCAGTCCTTACAACAAACTGAGCCCCAGCAACATCAAGGATGCGGAGTTTTTCGTTCTGCGGGGCTATGTCTATATGGCCTATGACCTGAGGGGTCGTTACGACTCCGAGGGCCAGGCATATTTGTACGGCGAGTATGACGGTAAGGACCTGGATGCCATGCAGAGCTGGATTGGCAAGCAGCCCTGGTCGAACGGGAAAATCGGCATGTACGGTGGCTCGTATCTGGGATTCATCCAGTGGTCAGGCGCGTTCTATCAGAATCCGAATCTCACCGCCCTCGTACCGCAGGTTTCGCCGGACGATCACTACGACAACGTCTATCCCTCAGGCGCCTTTCAGTTGTCCAACAGCCTTGACTTTCTGTGGTTCTGCTGTGGCGGCAGGACAAACACTCCCATTGAGGTGATGAATTGGGAGAAATGGTACAAGCATCTCCCCATTAGGGACATGGCAAACTGGGCGGGCATCCAGAACACTAAGCTGTGGAATGATTTGGTTTCGCATCCCAACCGGGACGACTACTGGCCGGGGCCAGGCGAGCGTATCTCGCCGGGAAAGAACGGTCCGGGAAAGTACGACAAGATTCTGGTGCCTACCTTCAACATCTCAGGTTGGTACGACCAGGTGAGCCAGGCCACGATCAACAACTACATTGGCATGTCGAAGTACGGGCCGACAGAGCACCGCAATCAACATAAATTAATGATGGGACCGTGGGTGCATGGAGGATTGTTTCGCACCGAGCAGGGGGAGCTGAAGTTTCCTAATCAAGCGGCCCCGAACGGAAACGAATGGCGTTTGCGCTGGTTCGACCATTTGCTGAAGGGCATGGACAACGGCTTTGACAAAGAACCGCCAGTCTACATCTACATTATGGGCGCCGACCAGTGGCGGAATGAGTGTGAATGGCCGTTGCAGCGGACGCAGTACACCAAGTATTACCTCCATAGCAAAGGACAGGCGAACAGTCTGGTGGGCAGTGGCACGCTGAGCACCGAAGCGCCCGGACAGGAGCTGGTGGATAGTTACACATACGACCCGAAACATCCTGTGCCCACATTGGGTGGAAACGTGGCGATGCACCCGCCACGAGTAGGTCCGTACGACCAAACCGCTACTGAGTTACGCAGCGACGTGTTGGTTTATACCACCGAACCTCTGAGGGAAGACGTCGAGGTGACCGGGCCAGTAGTGCTGTACCTGCATGCCGCAACTGACCGGACGGACACCGACTTCACAGGGAAGATCGTGGATGTTTCTCCGAGCGGCTACGCGCAGATATTGCAGGAAGGCATCATTCGCGGACGCTATGCGAAGACATTTAAAGAGCAGAATCTGCTGACGCCGGGAAAGATCTACGAGTTCTACGTAGATCTGTGGTCCGTCAGCAATGTGTTCCAGAAGGGCCACCGGATACGGATCGAGGTGTCGAGCAGTAATTTTCCGAAATACGATCCCAACCCGAATACGGGTCATAAGTTCGGAGAGGATGCGGACACCCTGGTGGCGACGCAGAAGATTTATCACGACAAGGATTATCCCTCACACGTGCTGCTGCCGGTGATCCCAGCGGGAAGTAAGCCGTGCGCAAACACTGCTGTCACGCAGAAATGAAGCGTAGGTTTGCAGAGAACGTGACAAGAAATTTGCAGCATGGAGATCACGGTGACCGCAGAAACTGGGGCAACAGGCTTATCTTCGGCAATCACAGGCGTCGGACGCCTCCGCTGGTGGATCTGCCTGATGCTCTTTCTGGTGACCGTTACTAATTACGTCGATCGGCAGGCGATATCCATTGTTGCCCCAGTAATTGCCGCAGAGTTCAAGTTCACCAATTCTCAGATAGCCATCATGGTTAGCGCATTCCTGGTAGCCTACACCTTTGGTCAACTTGTTTCTGGCGCCTTCATGGATTGGGTGGGATCGAAGCGGGGGTTCAACATCTTGGTGGTGGTCTGGTCGCTGGCTAGCATGATTACGTCACTGGCTCGTGGCATCTTCTCTTTTAGCTTTTTCCGTTTTCTGCTCGGGCTTTCAGAGTCAGGCAATTTCCCAGGTGGCATCAAGGTTGTTTCGGAGTGGTTTCCTTTACGCGAACGCTCCACCGCTGTCGGCCTATTCATCAGTGGCGCCAGCATCGGCGCAATTATCACTCCTCCCATGGTCGCGTCCCTGGTGGTTCATATGGGCTGGCAGCTCGCTTTTGTAATCATCGGAATTCCCGGCATCCTCTGGGTGTTGATCTGGAGAATTGTGTATGCCCCGGTAGCCTCGCATCCCAAACTGTCTGCCGCCGAGCGCCAGTACATTCAAGCGGGGCAAATCGAGATGGCCTCTGTGCCCAGTTCCGGATTGCCGTGGCTCCCATTCTTGAAGCAAAGAATGTTCTGGGGAGTTTTTCTCGGGCGCTTCGTGGAAGAGCCCGCCTCATGGTTCTACCTCACCTGGCTGCCGCTTTACCTCAAGGGCTTTCGCGGAGTTTCGCTCATCGACATCGGCTTCCTTTTAATCATTCCATTTCTCACGCTCGATCTTGGATATATGGGAGGAGGTTGGATTGCTTCACAACTCATCAAGCGCGGCTGGTCGCTGGATCAGGCTCGCAAGAGGGTAATGGTGGTCAGTGCTGTGTTGATGGTTGCAGCCATTCCGGCGATATTCGCGCCATCGACGATTGGCTTCGTAGCATTGGTCAGCCTCGCGACCCTCGGCCATGGTGGATGGGCAGCCAACATCATGACCCTGCCCGGCGATATGGTTCCGCACAACTTGGTGGGAACGCTCTATGGCGTCACGGCTTGTGGTGGTGGTCTAGGCTCGATTCTGTTCATGCAGATTACCGGCAAGCTTGTGGACATGCAACAGTCGTTTAACACAGTTTTTGTGATCGCCGGCATTCTACCGGTAATTGCGGCATGCATTATTTTGACGGTGACCGGGAAGATCGGACAGATGCGGCTTCCCGGCATCACGGACGGTTGGGCAGTAAAGCATTCATCTTCGGCCTAATTAAGGAGACCTGGTTCATGGATAACGTCGATGCGATTGTGATTGGTGCTGGCATTAATGGCGCTAGCATCGCTTATAACCTCGCCAAGCGCGGCTATAAAAACGTAGTTATCGTGGAACGTTCCACGATTGCTTCTGGGGGGACTGGAAAGTCAGCCGCCATTGTGCGGCAGCACTACTCCAATGAAGTGCTCATCCGGATGGTGAAACGTTCCCGCGATGTATTCGAGTTTTTTGCGGACGAGGTAGGTGGCAGCGCCGGTTTTGCGAAGACGGGGTGGTTATTTTTTGTCCCCGATGGGGTAGTAGAAGGCTTCAAGAAGAATATCGAAATGCAGAAGAAACTTGGGATTAAGACCAGAGTGGTTTCGAAAGACGAGGCGCGAGAGATTGCCCCACAGATAGACCCTGATGATGCCGCGGGAATTGCGTACGAACCGGATTCGGGCTACGCCGATCCATACGAAAGTACAGTTTCATACATCCATGCAGCAAGAGCACTGGGGGCGCGCCTGTTTCAAAGCTCACCCGTTCAGGCTATCCGGCTTAACAAGGGGAAAATCGCAGGTGTCGTAACGGCAAAAGCAGAATTCTCCACCAGGATCGTAGTCAACGCTTCCGGGCCGTGGGCCAATGTCATCGGCAATATGGTGGGCCTCAGTTACCCCATCCAGGTCACGCGCGAACAAGAAGTCCTGCTGCGGCCGCAGAAACCCACGGACTGTCCGCAAGTTTCGGTCTCGGATATGTGCAATGCCATCTATTTCCATCCCTTCGGAAAGGAATTGCTGGTAGGCCGAGGTTTCCCCAAAGAGTACGAGGAAGTCGATCCGGACCACTATCGGGAAGGCAACGACTCGGAATTTCTCGAAGAGGCCGCGGAACGCGTGGCGAAGCGCATCCCGGCAATGGCCTCAGCAATGATTCTGATGGGATACAGCGGTCTTTACGATGTGACTCCGGACTGGCATCCGATCATTTGCGGGCACCCGGAAGTGGAAGGTTTCTTCACGGCGGTGGGTTTTAGCGGGCACGGATTCAAGCTGGCGCCAGCTGTGGGAGAGGCGCTCGCCGAACTCATAACTACGGGCAAGAACACGACCATCGATCTGTCGCCCTTTCGTGCAGGGCGCTTCGCCACCGGAGAGGTGTTCACGGCGGCATACGGCGGAAATCGGGCTTAGAGACAATTATGTCATTCCTGGTTCCATGTCCCAACTGTGGTCCCCGCAGCGCCTACGAATTTCGCTTCGGCGGCGAGCTGCGGAGCCGCCCGCAACCCGCTGCATCCGACAGCGAGTGGGTGAACTACGTCTACACCCGGACCAATATGAATGGCGTCCAGCAGGAGTGGTGGTATCACCGCGACGGTTGTGGCAAGTGGTTTGTGGCGGAACGCGACACCACGTCAAATCTGGTGGAGAAGAGTTATTGGATCGAAGAGATAATTCGATGAGCGGCAAAGGGAATCGCTTATCGCCCCAGCCCGGTCAGCAGCTTAACCACAGCCGCAGCGTTACCTTTTATTTTGAAGGTCGGCCGGTTCATGCGCTCGAAGGGGACACGGTTGCATCGGCTTTGCTTGCTGGAGGCCGTCGGATTCTTTCCAGAAGTTTCAAGTATCACCGGCCGCGTGGGTTGTTGTGCTGTTCTGGTGACTGTCCTAACTGCCTGATGGAGATCGACGGCAAGCCCAACCAGCGTTCTTGCCGCGCTCTTGTCCAAGAAGGAATGCACGTGCTCTCACAACATGCGTGGCCATCACTGGATCACGATGTGCTTCGTGTGATTGAGCTTTTTGACCGTTTCCTTCCGATTGGTTTTTATTACAAAACGCTGCACAAGCCCAGGCTGCTATGGAAAATCGCCGAGCCCATTATTCGAAGGCTGGCTGGCTTGGGTCGAGTCCGTGACGATGCGAGCCCTGCCGAATACCAGCACCGATATGAACACGCCGATGTGCTGATCGTTGGTGGCGGACCTGCGGGCATGGAGGCTGCCAGACAGGCATCTGCCACTGGTGCTACCGTCTTCTTAATAGAGCGCGAGCCGCAGCTCGGGGGACATTTACGATTCGAAACCAGGACGTACAAACACGAAGGAAAAGACCGGCCCGGCTATGAGGTTGCGCGGCTCATGGCGTCGGCTATCACAGCCCTACCCAATGTGCGTATCCTGGCGGGCGCCAGCGTCTTCGGAAGCTACGAAGGCAGCCTGGTGCCGGTGCTGCAAGACCAGACGCTCATCCATGTGCGCGCTAAGAGTCTGGTGGTAGCGACCGGCTGTCATCAATATCCACCGGTGTTCCGCAATAACGACTTGCCCGGAGTGATGCTCTCACGGGCCGCACTTCGTCTCATCAACCTGTACGGTATCCGCCCTGGTAAACGGGTTGCCATAATGACTACGAATGACGAAGGCTATTTCACCGCCTTAGAGTGCCTGCGGAAAGGGATTGAAATTGTCGCAATCGTAGATGCGCGCTCCACTCCCAGTGCCCTTCCCGAAGCGGCAGAGTTGCGGGCGGCTGATCTGCCGCTATTTACAGGCATGACCATACGCGAAGCGCTCGGTTCGAAAGTGGTATCGGCTATCAAGATTGGCTCTGTCGCGGACGACTCAGAATCAAGCAAGGCTGTCACGATTGGGTGCGACGCATTGTTGTTGTCCACTGCCTGGCAGGCAAACGCCTCATTGCTATTGCAATCCGGATGTCAGCTCGGTCTCGACCGTGTGCTGGGGCAACCTGTTCCAGTCCTCATGAGTCCTGGAGTACTCGCCGCGGGTGAGGTGCTCGGTCTCCGCTCTCTGAAAGAAATTCTCCGCTCTGGCCAGTTAGCGGGTCAAGGTGGAGCGCAATGGGTTTATCTCAAAACGAATAGCTGGTGGGATGAAGTACAGGAGTTGCTGGTGGATGCGCGCGCCAAGTCCACATCGTGCGAAATCGCGCCAACTGGCCAGTCCAAGAACTTTGTTTGTATTTGTGAAGACGTTACCGAAAAAGATCTGTATCAGGGAGTGGAAGAAGGCTTCGACGAGATTGAGACGCTGAAGCGCTACAGCACTGTCTCCATGGGACCTTGCCAGGGCCGTATGTGTTCGCGCACCTCGACCGAAATCTGCGGCCACGCTACCGCCATGGATTTAGGCGCGGTTGGCACGACAACTGCCCGGCCCCCAATTGTTCCGGTTCCCTTGGGTGCCTTGGCGGGGCCGGAATTTCATCCGGTCAAGCAGACTGCCATGCACTACCAGCATCTGAAATCTAACGCTCAGATGATGAACATGGGCGTATGGAAACGTCCTTTTCTGTATACCTCCGTTTCTGACGAGTACGAAGCTGTTCGTAAGCATGCTGGCCTGATTGATGTAAGCACTTTGGGCAAGCTGGTCGTGGAGGGGAAAGACGCGCCGTATCTGCTGGACAAGATTTACACGCATTGGATGTCAAACCTGCCGCCGGGCCGCGCTCGCTACGGAGTGATTTGCGACGATAGCGGAACCCTTCTCGATGATGGGACCGTGGCCCGCTTGGCTTCCGATCGTTTCTATGTCTCCACTTCCACCGGCAACATTGACTTTGTTGAGCAATGGATGAAGTGGTGGATTGCCGGAACAGGGTGGTGTGTGCACATCCTTAATATGACGGCAGGCCTTGCCGCCGTGAATCTTGCCGGCCCTAAGTCTCGCGAAATACTGGTCGGACTAACGGATTTGGATTTTTCATCGTTTCCTTATATGGGCTGCCGCGAGGCCACTGTCGCTGGCGTTCCTGCGCTGCTTCTTCGTGTGGGCTTTGTCGGAGAAACGGGCTGGGAAATCCATTTCCCTGCGGAATTCGGCGAGTACATGTGGGATGCGCTACTGGAGGCGGGAAAGCCTTTCAACCTCAAGCCATTTGGCGTCGAGACCCAGCGACTTCTTCGTTTGGAGAAGAAGCACATCATCGTCGGCCAGGACACGGATGCATTGTCGAATCCCTACGATGTGGGCCTGAAGTGGGTCGTAAAACTCGACAAGCCCGACTTTATCGGTCGGCACGCTCTGCAGAAGATGCAGGACCAACCCGGCCAGAACCGGCTGGTAGGTTTGCAGTTCATAGACGGCGGCCACCCGGAAGATGGGAGCGCAGTCGTCATTGACGGGCAGCTCGCGGGTCGCGTTACCAGTGCGCGCTACAGCCCACACTTGAATACATACATCGGGTTGGCGTGGGTACCGGCGGCATATGCCAAGCCAGGCTCCAGAGTCGGATTCAGCGCCGACGGCAAAGTGCGTTCTGCGGTAGTCGTGGAGAAGGCTTTCTACGACCCGGAAGGCGAGAGACTGAAATGACGGCGCCCTACAGGGTAACTCCGCTTTACCACTGGCATCAACGACACAACGCTCGCATGGACACGGTGAGTGAATGGAGACGCGTTTTAAGTTATGGTGACTCGAAAGCCGAAATGGAAGCCATTCGATCTGCGGTTGGAATCGGTGACGTAACACCTCTGGCCAAAATCAATGTGCAGGGAGAACACAGCCAGGAGTTGCTGGAGCAGACCTCCGACAGACGAATTCCTAAAGTGGGGCACTGTTTACCGATCATGTCGTCGAGCCACGATCGGATCCCGACCCACCTCGCGCGTTTGACCGATGACCGCTTCCTGCTTCTGGCGGATCCAGCTGATCGCGTAGATCTATACAGCTCGATGGAAGCCGCCGCAAACAGCGCAGGTTGTGCCCATGTGACCGATCTCACTTCATCATTTGCCGCGATGCTTCTGCTGGGACCGAAATCACTGGAATTATTGAAGAAACTTGGTTCTGCAAACGTGAAGGGAATTCCTGTGGATGGTTGCGTGCAAACCTCCATCGCCCGCGTTTGGAGCTTCCTGGTTCGTTGGAATATCGGGGAAACTCCCGGCTGGCTACTGCTGGTGGCCCGCGATTATGGCGAGTATGTATGGGAATGCACACTCTCTGCCGGACACGAGTTGGGAATTCAGCCGTTTGGACTTGAGGCGCAGCGGGCGATTACAAGTAGAGGAGTGCACTGATGTGGCAGTTGTTCAGCCATCAGCGGATGTGGCGCAAGAGGGAACTGGGGGATAAGTACGACGTAGTGATCATTGGCGCCGGTATTCATGGCCTTGCGATTGCCTACTATCTTTGCAAGCGCGGGTTCGGCAGCGTTGCGCTACTCGAAAAATCTTATCTCGGGGCCGGCAATAGCGGCCGCAACACCGCGATTCTACGTTCCAACTACCGAACCCCCGAGGGCATTCCGTTTTACGACGAAAGCATCCGGATGTGGGAAGGGCTTTCCGGGGAATTGGATTACAACCTGCTCTTCTCCCAGCAGGGACACATAACGCTGGCACACACGGATGCCTCCCTTGTGGGATTGCGAATACGCGCGGAGGCGAATCGAGTACTTGGTGTAGATAGCCGCATGGTGGATCCGGGTGAAATCAAGAAGATGGTACCCTCCCTCTACATTGGACCAAATACGCGCTATCCCATTATGGGGGGCCTCTATCATCCCCCTGGGGGAAATATTCGGCATGATGCCGTGGTGTGGGGCTACGCCCGCGGTGCTGACAGACTGGGAGCGGAGATTCACACGCGGACTGAAGTTACCGGCATCGAACGCACCAACGGCAGGATCACTGGGGTCCGCACCACGCGCGGCAACATCAAAACCGGTATCGTGGTGAACGCGACTTCCGGTTGGTGCACCACGATTGCGCGTCTCGCCGGCGTTTCGCTGCCCGTCACCTCGCATCCCTTACAGGCATGTGTCACCGAGCCCTTGAAGCCTTTTCTCGACAAGGTCATTGTGTCGGCGAATCTGCACGTGTATGTGAACCAGAGTGATCGGGGAGAGTTGGTGCTGGGCTCGGAGATCGACCCCTACACGTCGTACAGCCAGCGTTCGACGCTGCCCACCTTGGAAATGATCGCCGGACACACGCTGGAACTCTTCCCTTCGCTAAAACATGTCTCCATCATGCGCCAATGGACTGGAGTCTGCGATATGACGCCCGACTATAGCCCGATTATGGGCGAATCGCCGGAACTGGAAGGTTTCATTCTTGATGTCGGCTGGGGCACGTACGGATTCAAGGCTGGCCCAGTCGCTGGTGCTCGCATTGCCGAATTGATTGACACAGGCCAGACACCTGAGCTGATTCGCCCGTTTTTGCCGGACCGCTTCGCTATGAACCGTCTGGTAGGGGAAAAAGCTGCGGCTGCAGTCTCAACGTAAATATTTGAATTCACTAGTCGTTGTTGCGGAGGTCGGATGAGCGTCGCAGATACACGGGAGCTGCTCCTTCAGTTGGCCAGCGTATCAGTGTGCCAGATTTCTGATGCGTGTCCGTCACTGCCGGTAGAAACGGAAATTCGGCCCTTGGATCCTTCTTTCCGCGTGTGTGCTCCTGCATTTACCGTGCTCTGCCCCGCGGATGACAACCTTACTCTTCACCACGCTCTTCACGTCGTCGAGCCCGGCCTGGTGCTGGTGGTAGCTGGTTCAGGCGGCAAGGGCGCCGCGTTGTGGGGAGAAATCATGTCTATCTCGGCTCAGGCCCATGGTCTGAGCGGCACTCTGGTGGATGGACCGGCACGCGACCCTGTCGAAATTGCCGCCTTGAAATATCCGGTGTTTGCACGCTCCATCTGCCCGCGAAAAGCCAATAAGAGAAGTTACGGTAGCCTCGGCGAACCCATTCGGTGGGGCAATTTGACCATCAATCAGGGCGACATCGTAATGGCCGATTGCAATGGTGTCCTGACATTTCCGCAAAGCCAGCTCCCACACGTGCTCGAGCAGGGGCTTGCCGTAGTTCGTAAAGAAGAGCAGCTGAAAGACGCCATGCGGAAGGGGAAATCATTTTTCGATTTAGCTTCGTTGTCTTCTTTAATCCCTCCCACGCGAAACCGAGTCTGAGGAGCTTGCTCATTGCTAGGGCCCACAGCTGTCTTGCTTATCTCCTGCCCTGACCAGAAAGGGTTAGTGGCCGAAGTCTCGTCATTCATCTTCCGTCACGGCGGCAATATCGTGCATGCTGAACAACACATTGACGTCCCTCAGGCGATCTTCTTCCACCGAGTGGAGTGGGAATTGAATGGATTCAATATTGATGCCGGCGAGCTATCCGCATGTTTCAAAAATATTGCAGACCGGCTTCACATGCAGTGGCGCCTTTCGTATTCCTCTGTGCGCCGCAAGATGGCAATCTTTGTTTCCAAATACGACCATTGCCTGCTGGATCTGCTTTACCGGCACCGTATTGGCGAGCTCCCCGCTGAGGTCGTAGCTGTAATCAGCAATCATCCCGATCTCAAGTCCCTTTCGGATTTCTACGGCATTCCATTTTACGTATTCCCTATTACGCCCCAGAGCAAAGCGGCACAGGAGAAGCGTGAGCTCGAATTGTTGGCTGAGCTTAAAGTTGACATGGTCGTGCTCGCGCGATATATGCAGGTACTCTCGCCGCAGTTCGTCAGCGCCTATCCCAGCCGCATCATCAACATCCACCATTCTTTTCTTCCCGCATTCGTTGGGAGCAAACCCTATGACCAGGCCTACGTGCGTGGTGTAAAGCTTATCGGGGCCACCGGTCACTATGTCACCGAAGAACTCGATGAGGGTCCGATTATCAGCCAGGATGTTATCCGCGTCACCCACCACGACTCGGTCGAAGACTTGATTGCGAAAGGCCGGGACGTCGAAAGTCAGGTGCTCAGCCGGGCCGTGCGCTTGCATGTGCTGGACCGTGTTCTACCTTATGGCAGAAAGACAGTCGTATTCGTCTAAAAAACTAATTCCGGAGGAATGTTCATGGCAAACGCCCCATTAGAGGTTTTCAGTGAGCGCATCAACTCCATAGAGATATCCAGCACGAGCGCCATGGTGAATGCTGCCGCCCAGTTGAAGCGAGAGGGCGTTGACATTGTGGATCTTGCTCCCGGTGAACCTCATTTCCCCACGCCTTCACACATCAAGGATGCAGGCATCCGTGCAATCCATAACAATTTTACTAAGTACACCTCCGTTGCCGGGCTGGCAGATTTGCGTGAAGCAATCTGTGACCGGCACCGGCAGGATTTTGGCTCTGATTATCGCTGGGAGGAGGTGATCGCCAGCCCGGGCGGAAAGTATGCACTTTTCGCAGCCTTGCAGGTGCTGGTGAGCGCTGGAGACGAGGTCGTGATTCCAGTCCCGTACTGGGTCTCTTTTAAAGACATGGTGCGTTTTGCGGGTGGGAAGTGCGTATTTCTGGACACCGCGCCGAGTGATTTCGTTCTCACCGCCGGGATGGTGGAACGCGTACTGACCCCTAAGACCAGAGTCATCATTCTCAACTATCCCAACAATCCTTCCGGGGCCCTGCTGGATTCCAACGAGTTGGAAAAGATCGTGGACATGGCAGCGAAGCGGAACATCTGGGTTATTTTGGATGAATGTTACCTTTACTTGACCTATTCCGGAGGCCGTGTTTCAGCCGGTCAGTTCAAGCCACGGCGGCCGAATATTGTCATCGCCGGGTCTGTGTCCAAGACGTACTCAATGACAGGATGGCGTTTGGGATACGCTATGGCGCCAGCGGCAGTCATAGCGGCCATACAGAAGCTCCAGAGTCAGGAGATATCGTGTCCTTCTTCAATTAGCCAGGCGGCCGCGCTTGCGGCTCTCTCTGGGCCGCAAGACTGCATCGAGGAGATGAGATTGGAGTATCTCCGTATGCGTGACCTTGCCATGGCAGAGCTCGCAACTGCTCCTGGAATGCGAATCGTGCTACCGGGAGGTGGCTTTTTTGTATTTCCTGAAATATCAGAACAGCTCCGGCGCCGAAATATGAAAACAGCACGGGAATTTACTACTGCTTTGCTCGAAAAAACCGGTGTCCTTACTGTTTCTGGGGAAGGCTTTGGATTATCTAATTACATGCGAATCTCTTTTTCGGTATCCGAATTACAACTTTCCCGGGGCATGAACAAACTCCGGGAATTTCTGGCAGCCTAGCCGCCTCAGTCGATCATTCTTAGTAGCTCTTATGCCTCGAATCAACTACGAGCAGATTTTGAAAGCACGCAAGCTGCTCTCAAAATATCTTCAGCCTACAAGTCTGCGGCCCGCCCCTTCTTTGTCGCGCGTCACGCGGGCGGCTGTAACACTGAAGATGGAGACAGAACAACCAACCGGAACGTTCAAGGTTCGAGGTGCCCTGTACGCTCTGGCCAATACGCTGGAACACAAAAGCATTTCGCACGTTGTTACCGCCAGCACGGGCAATCACGGCGCTGCGGTTGCCTATGCAGCGAGCCTGCTGAACCTGCGCTGCACCGTATATCTGCCGGCGCATGCAAACCTCACAAAACGCAAGCGCATCAGCGAACTTGGCGCAACCTTCGTGGAATCTGGCCGCGATCTCACGGAAGCAGCCAAGCTCGGACGCAGCTACGCCGAGGCCGAGAGCGCGTATTTTCTCGATGACGCGACCGATCCAGATCTTCCCGCCGGACCAGCCACGATTGCCTGCGAAATATTCGACCGACAGCCCGAAACGGATACCATTGTGGTTCCAGTTGGAGACACCGCATTGATAAGAGGAATTGCGTCTGCGGTACATTGTCTGCGCCCTGGCACCCGCGTAGTAGGGGTTCAATCGGTGAACGTGCCCGCCTATCACGCCGCCTGGCACGCTGGGCATGCCGTCCCATCGGAACCGTCTCCAACCATCGCTGACGGCCTGGCCTCACAGGCGCCGATTCCATCAAACACAAATGAGATCATCAATCTCGTGGATGATTTCTGTGTGGTCTCAGATGAAGAAATGTTGTCTGCCATGCGGCATCTGATCCTGAAAGAGGGTGTGCTGAGCGAACCCGCAGGCGCGGCTGCCGTGGCAGCGCTCATCCATGGTAAGTTCAAGAACCTGGGTGAATCTGTCTGTGCCCTCGTTACCGGAGCAAACATCTCGGCGGAAGTGTTGTGCAGGATTGGTGTCTACTAACGAAGACTCTCATTGGCGCGGATTTGCCGGCTATTCGCTAGAAAAAGGACTCACTCTCGGAAATCAGCTTCACTCCATACGCGTCGTTTTTGTCCGGTTCCGTACCAGATGAAGGCTTCAGAAAGATTATCCCTGTTTCAAATCCATGGATTACGTGCCAATTCGTTAAAACGTAGCCTGCAGGGTCGATGATGACACCAGTTCCGAGGCCGGAATCTGTTATCTTGTCGTCCTTGAAATTCGCAGTTACCACCATCACAACGCTAGGGGAGACTTTCTTGAATATGGAAATGCCCGTTTCACCCCTTGTCGGAATAGGTTCGTGAAATCGTGGGAGAATTTCGACACCCTTCGAATAGGCCTCACATGCATTCCTCAGATCCCACAATTCAGAATATCCGAGCGCCGCACTCCCCTTACCGCTTGTCGCTCTCGTGTAATCCAGAGACTTAAGCGCCTGCAAGGACGGCAGAGAATCGCTTCGGGGCCGAGCGCCTGCCGCCAATACCAGAGCCGTCAAAAGAACAAGCGACGAGGCAAGGACTACATCTAAAAGCCTAATTTTGCAGGACATGGCCTTCCGCCTCCTCGTTCTAAATTCTCACCATGGATACAAAGAATGCGAAGAACTTGAGATGTATACATGCTAAACCCTTTCTCTAGCGAGTGGGAGCCCCAGGGGAGCGCCCGCGTCCGATTCCGTCAGCGACGCTTTCTGCGCGATGATTTCCTTGCTGGCGAAATCTTTTGAAGATAAGGTTCGGCAGGAAAAGGAGCCACACCACGTACTCAATCCCAGAATCTGTCGCGCAGTGAATCCATACGCGACTCTTAAAGTCGACGCGGTGAAGCTTTCTTGGCAATGGCGGGGAATAAGCCGTATCTGCCGGTGTTCGGATTTCCCGTAAAGGTTTCGTGGTTGATAGTTTTGAGAATATCGGTTGGCGGCTCTGTATTTTCCACGATAAACAACTGTTGTTCGCCAATGAATTCGATCAGGTGTTCATAAAAGCGTTCTTTGAGATCAGTGCCCGCAATGTTTTCATCTTCGCCTTGCGGTTCTTTATAAGCCAATAGTGGAGAATCGAGAACAACGAATCCGGGATGTGGCATGTTGTTCTGGCGGCAATAATCGAGGAGGCCGATAGTAAATGCCGAATGTGTGATGGCGCAAAGGCCTCGGCCGCGGCTTCCGCGCGGCTTTCCGCCGATGACCAGATCACGCTTCGCCTCATCGAAGTAAGTGTTGGTAGCGTTCGGGAAGTGCCAGGCCTGCAGGATTGATTGAACCATTGCGGAAAATTCGTCCAGCGTCGATTTTGGAAGATATTGAGTGACGGGCGCTTTCTCTTCGTCAGCTTCTTTGACCGATATTCCGGAGCCGTTCTTTGCGATTTGTGCCTTGGTCTCTGTGACGCGGTTATGGATGGATATAGCACTACGAAGAGAGGAACGTTTTTCGATCAATTCAGAATACGTTTTGCGTGCCTGACTAAATTCAGGCGAGAGAGCTGCATCAATGTTTTTTTGCAACTGGCGAAGGTCTTTTTCCAATTTCTCACGTTCGACGGTGATGACTGCATTTTCTTTCGAAAGAACCGATACGGTATCGTGAAGTTCTTTTTGCAGCAATTGAATCTTGGCAATTTCGGCCGCTGCGGCGTTCGTGACCGCGGCTACATTACCGTCGCACTCCGTATCGGTTTTTTGGTGTTCCGAAGTTGCGCCGCAAAGCGGGCATTTATTGGTAGTTAGAAGAATGAAGTATTGGCCGCTCTCTTCGATGGCCATCAGCCTCTTTAGGTCAGTGGTGTATTGTTCGTCGAGCAGCCTGAACCTCGCCTGTAACTCGCCGATTTCATTTGCGCGCGAAGTGAGTGAGTTGTAGCGCGCGAAGACTTCCTTGCGTTCATTCGTTGTATCGGACAGATGGCTCTCCATAGCGGCGAGCGACGTTTGCACTTCGTCGAGCCGTTCTTGAATTTTCTTGTCTGCCGCATCGAGTTCTTCCGGCTCGTCTGTCATTTTGGCAAGCTCAGATTCGTAGTAAGCCAGCATTTGTTTGAGGACCTCGGGCTCGACGGACGCGGGGATGTTGGCTAGCTTCGCCGATTTCGGCGCGCCTATGACGGCGGCGTCATCGACGCCAGTGAGCAGCAGCTTGAAAATACCGTATTCCCGCGTTCTGTCGGTATATTGTCCTCCTTCGATCGGCGAGGTTGGCTTGCTGATGTCTTGGGCGCTTATGACGCAGAGATGTGCAAGCGCCCGGAAGCCAAGGCTGCGAAGTTCCCCGGTTTCCCTGCTGTAGAGAATTTTCTTTTGGTCGAGGTCTATTTCCTTCAAGAGCCAGCGCGAGATGTTTGTGGTCTTGGTCGAAGAATGCGCTGCAGCCAGCTTCACGGCGTCCTTGGCGTTGGGCTTGACGCCATTGAGGAGGCCGTCGAAACGCATGAAGTTACCGCCCTGAATGCTGCGGACCAGGGTGTAGTCCTTTGTGGCGGAGGTCGTCAGTCCGAGTTCGACCGTTTCATAGCCCTGGCGCTCCGGAATGTCCTTCAGGGGATCGCCGGCGCCGAGCATGAAATCAATCGCTTCGACAAGGAAAGTCTTGCCGGTGTCGGAAGCGCCCCATAGAACGTTGAGGCCCGGTGCGAAGGTGAATTCGGCGTCAGGCTTTTTGGTTCCTCGAAATCGGATGAAACGCAAGGAAATGCCGTTAAAGCTCACGGCGCTATGCCCGGTCTTTCATAGAGCTGAAATTCGCGCGTCCATTGATCGTAGACTTTGGACAGGGCTTTCCTGATATCGGCGTCCGACATCTGCCCGAAAGTCGAAATGACCCATTCCGCCCGTTGCTTCAAGTCGTTGAGATAGTCTGCGGAGAGGGCATCCAGAAAAGGACCTGCGGTATCGTCGGCCTGGTAGCTGAGGCCGGATTCTGCCGCGAGGCGTTCAATGAGTCCGCGGCTCATCATTAATAGTAGCCCGCGCTCGATCAACTGCCTACGCACAAGAAGCTCTCCGGAACGGAGTGGAAGGGCTGGATGAAGACTCGGCGGCCCGCCGACATCGCCGGAGTGGACCATCAGATAGTCAAATTCAAGGATGCGCTGCAGGTCGAGCGTCGCAGGGTAGGACTCAGCAAGGAGAATGAGCGCGCGCACTCCAGTTTCGAGCGGGCTATTGAAAGGCGTGACAGGTGCGGCGGCTTGAGACATTATTTCACCCAGATAAAGCGGTCGTTATTTGCCAGATGGTGGCAGATGCCGTGCTTGTCCTGAATTTGTACGCGTACGCAAAGAGCATTGCAGTTGGGGCTGAGATTCCCGGCCTGAGTGACCGTTGAGCGAATCCGCGCGAGCGCATCGGCGTATTTCATTCCGTATGTATCGACGGCGCCGTGATAAATCTCTTCGCTTATAGCATCAAACATACCAGCATCCACGCTATCGCGGGCGAAATTACGCAGTGACTCGGCATGGTAGAACACTTCGCGAGCGCGGTTAAAGTGATGTTCGATGTCTGGCCATTGGGCGAGGTCTTTCACGTCGTTAACCGGAACCTTCAAATGATCAGCGTACGCCTGAAGCAGTTGCTGAACATAGCGGCTTTCCGTTGCCTGTACGGTGGCAGGCGGAAGATCGGGCTTTGGACGCGCCGGAATGTTGGCCGCGCCAAAACGGCGAATATAGTACGGCGTCTTGGAATGAACGGCAATCATCTCAACTACTGAAAGCGGCTTGAAAATGCTGAAGTCGAACGCATCCAGATACCCCTTTAAAGCGCCATCGAGTTTGATTTCTCCAGTATCGGTAATGTGTGTCTTGCAGTGTTTGTCCCAATTCGCAATGAGCTGGGATTTCAGCTCAGATGGCTTCGTAAGAAGTTTTTTCAGCTTGAGTCCGATGTCTTTGGACCCAGCAAAATAGTAATTCTGGGGCGGCGGGAATTCTTTCTGAAACGTGTAGTAGATCACCTTGCCGAGTTCGATCCAAATGTCTGACGGAAGCAGCGAGTCGCCGTAACGCTTGCATTGATAATTATCCCACGGTCCGTCGAATGATTTGTCTGACAGGAAGCCAACGACATCGCGGCCCATGTCGCCGGAACCCGTGAACCGCATGGTCTTTTTGTAGGGCGGAGTAACGGAGCCGACATACTCCTCGGTGAATCCTTCCCAATCATCTGGGGAAAATATCTCTACCAGCTTGACGGCTGGAAAATTCGAGCCCGACCCGATCTGCGCCGGGGTTCCACCCCTGAGCTTTAGCGGTCTGCTGGTTCCGGTGATGTTGGGCTTTATCAATCCGTGTCTCACGCGTTCCAAGTAATGATGTTTTGAATGATTTAACTGAGAATATTTTAATCTGGGCATGATACGCGCTTTTCCGCTAAAGACGTATCGTTGTGATAACTAGCTGCTCATGCTGGCCGGCTGTCGATTGAGACAACCTTCGGTTTCGGTTTATCGGCGAAGGCTTCTCCCTATAGCCGAGCGATTCGGCAACATCGTGAAGAGTGACGCCGGGCTTTTGCAGGAGAATGCGCGCAAAAGTATGCCTAAATCTATGCGGCGTCGGCTTTACGGCCCATGGGTCGCATAGCTTCCAAAGCCTATCGAGCTTCCCTCGCCACACGTCCGTCACACTATCGATGATGGTGCTCGGGTGAGCCCCGAATACACACCGCCGCCACTCGACTTGATGAATCCCCTTAAACTGTTCGACTAGGCAGTCAAAGTGGGCTCCAAACTGGGGTCCAACTTGTCCGTTCTTTGGAGGCCAATTTCGGGGTTAAACGGCGCCGAATCAACGGTTAGTTAGAAAGTTCTGAGCCGAATGGTCTCAGAGAGTTAGTATCGAGGGCAATGGCGCAACTAAAGCACCTGCTTGTAAAGAACCGGAGTCAGTCCGTCGCAGTAGTCCGATCGGTGTTAATATCCCTTATCTTAACTGAGGAGATACCATGGACACCAGGCGCTCAGGGTCTAACGACAACTCTCCCGACGAATACACGTACCGTGATCCCCTCCTTTCGCTCTGGCAGTCTGCGGCGCACTCCATTGGCACACGGATTCAGGCCGCAAGGGAAAGGGCAGAACAGCTGGTGCGTGGGTTATCGGCACCGGTACACGTGGTCCATGGATATGCACAAAGAACGATCGAAAGTGGGCACACGGCATTCGAGGCGCTGCCCGATTTCACGGAGGCTGCAGATGTTGGCGGTGACTGCGCGAGACTCGCAGCTCAATTCTTGTGGGCTGAATTGACCTTCAATCGACTGAGGGCAGAGGAGCTTCGCGGCAGACTCAAGAAGGCAGTCTGCGATCTCCCTGGATGGAGTGAATGCGTCGAAGAGTACGTGGCCTCAAAGTTGGCCCGCGAAACGAACCCATATCTTGAAGACAAGAATGTTGTAAGAAGTCTGCCGGGGAAAAGGATTGCCATCATCGGGGATTGGGGGACTGGAGAGGCGCCCGCGCGCAACCTCCTTAATGCCGTTCGCCAGTTGAAGCCAGATCTTCTTATACATCTGGGCGATGTCTATTACGCAGGGACCTACCCCGAAATGGAAGACAATTTTTGGAAAATATGTCGGGATACCTTTGGTGAAAAATTCCCCATATTTGCTTTGTGCGGGAATCACGACATGTACTCCGGCGGGAAAGCCTATTACTCGTTGATTCAAAACCTCGGCCAGGAAGCAAGCTACTTCTGTCTAGAGAACGGGAATTGGCAGTTACTTGCGATGGATACCGGGAATCGCGACAACAATCCATTGTTCTCGGGAAGCGCAATGACCAGTCTCCACGAAGCCGAGGTTCAGTGGCATCGTGAACGGATCATCCAAGGCCGAAAAGAAAGTAAGAGAACGATCTTACTTTCGCATCACCAACTGTTCTCGCCATTTACGTCTGTAGGCCGCACCGGCTTTCTGAAGAAGTACGCATACAACCCAAACCTTGATTCAGTGATTGGTGATCTGCTCCCACAAGTTGAAATGTGGTTTTGGGGCCACGAACACAATTTGGCCGTCTATGAACCGTACATGGGCCTTCAACGGGGACGATGTGTTGGAGCTTCAGCGATCCCCGTTTTCAGGAACCAACAGTCCTACAAGAAAACTTCGGGTCTAGAAACTAAGGGCGCGGCAGCTCTTCCGACCTGGAACACTAAAATCCAGCTGGCCAACGACAAAATTGACTATTATCACGGCTTCGCCTTCCTTGAACTAGACATCAAATCAGCGAACGTAAGCTACTATCAGGTGAGACCCACGGACTCTACACCGATCTACCTTTATGACGAACGCATATAGACCGCTAATACGAGTCTCGGAAACCTGTGCGATTCATCAGGAATCCTAGATACACGGCTAACGGATACCAGAACGGATGATCCGTCAAACATTCTTTCAGAATAATCTCAAATAACGCAAAAGGAATCTCTCCTTGCTCTATTGTGGCGCCGTTCAAGGTTTTGCGCTCGTTCGCTAAAGCTTTTTCCAAGCGGCTACTCGATTTCCTCATGAAGGAGGTGAAAAGCTTTGTGCCCGGTATCACCGTCCATTCGTAAACGATGTCCGACTGTTTCAAAGGCTTTAGTTTGTGACCCAAGGGCCATGTGATCGCGCGTTCCAGCCCTGGCCGGCATAATTTACTAACAATTCCGCTTGGCACAAACCGGGCCTGTTCCTCCGTGAAGTTTGGAAACGCATTTTCCCGCGACCATGATTCATCAAATTGAACATCAGCAATTACATCGTCAAATAACTGTAGTCTTTCTATCTCGCAAGTAGGCTGTTCCTTCAAGAACAAATGTATGTCCCGGCAAAGCACGGTTAGCCCCGCATACAAAATTCCAAGTCGCCAATCGTCCTCGGGGCCACTCTTCCGACTGTGACATGCTGCTTGGTCCCACCACGAACCGGGACTGAGCTCTTCCACAAAGCAAATCAATCCGTGTAGCAGAGGCTGATATTTCGTTTCGCGGTTTGCATCTGATCGCACCCGGATGTTCTCAATCTTTTTGTCTAGCAACACTTGCGCTTGCTCCTGAACTTGCTGCCAGTCTTCCACCTCTATTCCTGGTTCCTTTAGCAGCATTTTCATTGTCTTCCTTGCACTGTGCGCAACGATCGAACAATAGCCCGATCCCCAAGGCTCGGACTCGGTTGGATCACACGGATGCGGCGAAGTTGCGACGAACCGCAATTGTTGCTCGGATAGAAGATTGTTTGACGAGTACGTCCTGAGCCACGAAATGTATGTATCAGCTTTAGCTTCTGGTCGGATGTACATTTTGACCTTCGCGTGAATACTTTAATCACTTCTCGGAGTTGTGGCTCAGTCCAATCATCTACTACAAAGGCATCGTGCGGTCGATATTTGCTATCGCGGCACCGCATGAACGGATCTTGTTCCGCTCGGTTCCGCTTGTGTGCTTCTGGCCAAATCAAACTCTAGACTACTTGTGGCTTCTCCGCCTAGAAGCGCCGATCACAACCACGGCAGTGGATTGCTTGTCTGCCTTCCGCCCTTTCAAAACTAGTTGCAAATCAAAGCATCTCGATTCGAAACGTTTATGTGAGGTCCAAACTGGGGTCCAACTTGCCTGTTTTCGGAGGCCAAAAATGGGGTTAAACGGTGCAGAATCAACGGTTCGTATGAAATTTAACAGCCGAAATGATCGAAAATCTAAGTGCCGTATCTGGTGTCGCTTACGAGAAATTGGGAGCCATTTTTCCTTCTGTAGTTGCACCCACACCTGCACCCACGGTCGGCTACCCTACACGACAAAGGAATGTACGAATGCCATCTACATCTGGTTTGGCAGGAGGGGGATTAGGATAAACGGCGGACAATGCATCAGAGCGAGCATTCGGCTGTTAACCGAAGGGTTGCGGTTGCACTTCGGGTTGTTGCCAGAGTTTACTCACAGCTAGATAAAGGGTTCGGGGCTGGCGATGCAAATGGGATCGAACTTGCAACCGTCAAAAATTGAGAGAGATCACTGGTGCGCAATTGCGCACCAAACACATGCGAGACGGCGGTTTTCCGGACTCGAGCCCCGGAGTAAAAAGGCTCTTTGTTGAACAGGGTTGAGCACCAAACAAAGCCGGGGCATTTTTTGGTGCACAGTTGGTGCACAATAGCCTGCAAATGAGATCATTTGGCGCAACTGAGCGCACTCTAAGTCATTCAAAACAAATGAAGCGTGGTGAGTACGAACAGGGCAGGGAAAATTAGCAAACCGGTGCTTTAAACCACTCAGCCACCTCTCCGTGTTTGCTTTCAACAGGTTACCACACTGCGGCAACGTAAGTGGTGCACTCTTGGTGCACAGTAATTCCGAAGATCGAAACAAGCGGCCAACATATGCCAACCCTTCGGTTGCGAGCCGAAGGCGTGTTGATCGGGTTGCCGAACGTGTTCTCATCGTCTGCCCCGCAAATCTTACGTTTCAGTGGCGACGTGAGCTATGGGATAAATTTCATGAATCCTTCGACGTTCAAAGCGGTGGCTCCATCCGCGACCAGTACGGGCTAAACCAATGGATAGAGAAAAAACAGGTCGTAACGTCTCTCGATTTGGCAAAAAGAGAAGACATCCTCCCCGGCCTCAAACAGGTTCGGTGGGACTTAGTAATCGTTGATGAAGCACACAGGATGTCGTGGAGCCCGCCTTCAAGGAAAACTGCACGCTACGCTCTTGGGGAATTGCTGCGTGATTCCTCAGACCATCTTCTGCTGCTGACCGCCACGCCTCACAAAGGTGACCCCGTAAATTTCAGCCTCTTTCTCCAACTTTTGGACGAGGACGCCTTCGCCGACGTAAAGTCCATTCGCGAGGCGATGGAACGCCGACGCGCCCCCTTTTATCTCCGACGCACCAAGGAAGCGATGGTGTACTTCCCGCAGCGAATGCCGGACGGCACTTGGGAAGCCAAGAAGATTTTCACCAAGCGCATTCCTCACACCGTTGATTTTCATATAGACGGTCCTGAAGACGAGCTATATCGCGAGGTAACGGCCTTCGTGAAGTCGCAGTCGAATCGTGCTGCCGCAGCCGGGGATGACCCGCGTGCCCGTGCCATTCGATTCTTGATGGCGCTTTACCAGCGCAGACTCGCATCGAGCACGTATTCGCTGCGCCGCTCTCTTGAAAACCGCGCAAAGCGATTGGCAGACATGCTGAAGAAGGCTCAAGAGATTGCCCGATTCGCTCCGCCTGACTTGCCCGACATGGAAGAGTTGGACGAGATGGAAGATTCCGAACGGGAACGCTTGGAAGACATCATCGCGGCAGTGAGCATCGCAAGTAACCCCGAACAGGTGAGAGAGGAAATCGGCGCACTAAAGGAACTTGCCGTTCACGCGCAGCGTGTTGAGGACTCTGGCTCCGAAGCGAAACTTTCTCGGCTACACGAGGTTCTGCGGCAACAGGGTTTCTTCGACCATCGCGAACAGCGCCTACTGATATTCACTGAGTTCAAGGACACCCTCGATTACCTCGTCAAAAAACTCCGGGCGATGAACTTCACTGTTGGTACGATTCATGGCGGGATGCACATTGGCACGCGAGACGACCCCGGAACCCGCCTTCATGCCGAACAGGAGTTCAGGGACGGCAATACCCAAATCTTGGTTGCCACCGAAGCCGCAGGCGAAGGAATCAACTTGCAGTGCTGCAACATCCTGTTCAACTACGACATCCCGTGGAATCCGAACCGACTAGAACAGCGGATGGGACGTATCCATCGGTACCTTCAAACGAAGGACTGCCTCATTTTCAATTTTGTCGCTACGAATACCATCGAGGGGCATGTCCTTCAGCGATTGCTGGAGAAATTGCAAGAAATCCGCAATGCACTCGAAGACGATTCGGTTTTCAATGTCATCGGTGAGATTTTGCCGCCGAACGAAATTGAGCGTATCCTCCGGGACTACTATGCGGGCAAGATTGGCAACGCTGATTTGGAAGAGCGACTGTTGCGTGACGTGAAGGAAGACCGCTTCCGCGCAATCTGCCAGAACGCACTGGAAGGACTCGCAACGAAGAGTCTCAATCTAGAAATGCTGGTTGAGCGGCGAGCTAAAGCGCAGGAACGCCGACTCGTGCCGGAAACTATTTCAAGGTTCATCAGCGACGCCGCACCCCTCGTTCCGCTTACGCTCAAGACGTTTGCCACCTTTCCGTATACATTCGAGCCGACCGCTACTCCGGCAATTCTCAAATTCTACGAAAACCAGTCGGATTGGAAGTGCCAACCGCTGGCGGCAAGGTACCCGCGCTTTTCGACCGACCGCGAGACCGCCGAAAAGAACAATCTAGAGTGGGTCACTCCGGGCCACCCTCTGTTCGAGGCTCTGCGGCGGCACGCCCGCGTGAAGGCGCAAGACTCTCTCAGTCAGGGAGCCTGCTTTTACTCATTGGAGGTTGATAGCCCCACCCGTTTCGATTTCTATCGTGCACGGGTCGTGGATGGACTTGGTCACGTCGTTCATGAGCGACTTTTTGGCGTTCAAATTGAATCAGGTGGCCAACTTCGGCTGTCTGGCCCGACGATTTTGGCAAACCTACAACCCGCTGAATTTCCCGAGAATTTGCCCGAAGTCGTCAATGCTCCTGAGCCAACAGAGTGGCTGCAACAGAACGCATTGTTGCCGTTCCTAGAAGAAGTGCGGCAAGAACGGGTTGCGGAGGTCGAGCGCATCTTGGCTCACATCGAGATGTCTTTGACGGAACTCATCTCAAGAGAAGACGCCGCGATTGGCAGGTGGGAGGAAGAATCTCAGCGCGGCGCGGAAGGGGCTGCTGGAAATTTGAAGCAAGCGGAAGACCGTCATTCGGTGCTCATGCATCGTCGCGAAACCCGGAGACAAGAAATGGAACGGCAGAAATCGCTTTCCATTCAGGGCGTCGAGCGAATGACCAGCATTCTAGTGCTTCCACATCCTGAGCGGGACCGACCGGACATCGCGAATCTGCGAACTGACCCCGAGACCGAGGCGACGGCGATGCGTGTGGTCATTGAACATGAGACCACTCAGGGACGTATGGTTGAAGATGTCCATGAAAAAAACCTCGGCTACGACATCACTAGCCTAGACACGAAGTCTGGCGAATTGCGATTGATTGAGGTCAAAGGAATCGGGGCCAGCACCGGGACGGTTTGCCTTACGCCCAATGAGAAGCGAGTAGCGGAGGACCGTTCGGACTGCTACTGGCTATACGTGGTCACGGAATGCAAGAGCAGTTCGCCCCTGCTCAACCAGCCCATCTTGAATCCATCGAAGATGCCTTGGCACGAGGTGATGAAGATTGAGCATTATTACCTCACACTGAGCGCAATCACTCGCGCTTCCACTGACCCACGTCTCTACCCTGACTCGGGTGGCGACGGCACGAAGAGCTAAGGGAGCGAAACGTAGAGCACATGATTCCCAAAGAGTGTAAACGTCTGGCCGAAGTGGACTTTCCAATCGCTGCCGTGAGTTTGCACGCGGTTCGTGAAAAGAAAATCAGACACGGAATGCCAAGCACGCTTCATCTTTGGTGGGCGCGTCGTCCCTTGGGTGCGTGTCGAGCAATCCTAATGGGGTTGCTACTGCCAGACCCATGTGATTCAAACTGTCCCGAAGAATTCAAGAATCAAACGCGGAACATCCTACCTCAAGTCCAAGGGAACGCTGGTCCCAGCGATTTAGATTTGCGGAATGGACTCCTCAGATTCATCGGCGACTTCGCAAGTTGGGGCAACGCAGCTAGCCCTACATATTTGGAAGCCGCACGTGGGCTTGTGCGTGCGGCACACGGTGATGAAGCCCCACTTGTTGTTGACCCGTTCGCTGGTGGTGGTTCAATTCCCTTGGAGGCGTTGCGCCTTGGTTGCGATGCGTTTGCCTCGGACCTGAATCCGGTTGCATACGAGATTCTAAGGACCTTGTTAGAGGACATCCCTCGCTATGGAATAAATCTTGCCGAGGACCTCCGAAAGGCCGGAGCAGAAATCAGACGTGATTGCGAAAGAGAACTCGCCGCCATCTATCCACGTGAACCAGACCAGTCCATTCCCATTACTTATCTATGGGCTCGTACTTTGATTTGTGACACTTGTGGAGCCGAAATTCCGCTCATTCGGTCTTTCTGGCTATGCACCAAAGGGAACCGCAAGCGTGCACTTCGATTTAGAGTTCTCCAGAGAAAGGGAAAGCCATCTCAACTAAGTTTTGAGATATTTGAGCCGAAATCAGATGAGGAAGTATCGAAGGGCAGCATCTCGCGTGCAAAAGCACGGTGCTTATGCTGCCCGGCGGTGTTGCCCCCCCAAAGAGTCCGAGCCCAGCTTCTTGCGCAGCGCGGAGGCGCTAACCCTAGGTTCGATGAAGCTGGTAATCGAATTGGCGGAGCTTTGCTACTTGTAGTTGTCACCTTAAGTCGGAGCAGTTCAGGGCGACAGTATCGAGTTGCTGTTCCAAGTGACTATGAGGCTGTTTATGCTGCTAAGGAGCGACTCAGCAAGCTAGAGGGCGTAATCGTCAAACCGGGAATGTCACTAATTCCAAATGAACAGATACCACTAACTGAGCTTCGTCGAATATCGCTTCCCATCTACGGTGTTGAGCAGTTCAGGGATATGTTCAATTACCGCCAGCTTCTCACTCTTGTTACTTTGGCCAAGACCATCCGTGGGTCAGGAAATTCTAAGGAGGAAGAAGCGACAAATCGCCTGCTCACTCTTGCGTTGGACAAAACCGCCGACTTGAACAATGCAAACACCCGGTGGAAGCCTGATGCTGAGTGTCCAGTGAATACTTTAGCGCGTCACGATATTCCGATGGCTTGGGATTACGCCGAGGCGGCTCCCCTCGGAGATACTAGCGGCTCATTTTTTAGTGCTTACGAAAGAACGGCGGATGCTGTTCCCCCGAGTTATCCCCAAACATCTAGAACTGCCTCTGTTCAGCAGGCTGATGCGTGTGACCATTTATTGCCAGATGAATCTGCTTCAATTTGGTTTACTGACCCTCCTTACTACGATTCCATCCCATACGCTCACTTGAGCGATTTTTTCTTGATTTGGGCAAGGCGGGCGCTGAGTCAGGGTGAGACGTTGCCGTCTCTTTCGCCCAAGAATGAAGAATGTGTGGTAGACCGTCCTCACAAGAAAATACCTGAAGCGAAGACCTCAGCACAATTTGAGCAACGAGTTGCAGTCTCAATGAAGCGGGGTGTCGAGGTTATCCGACCTGACGGCGCTGCTGCAATCGTATTTGCTCATAAGACGACCGAGGGGTGGGAAGCCTTGCTCGGAGGTGTGATTGGAAGTGGTTGGGTGATTACGGCGTCATGGCCAATCGCTACTGAGATGCAATCACGCTTAAATGCCCGAGACAATGCGTCCTTGAGTGCTAGCGTGCATTTGATAGCCCGTCCTCGTACTCAGTCCCAGGTCGGTGACTGGAGTCAAGTCTATGGAGAGTTGCCACATAGGATTGGGGAATGGATTGAACGTCTCCAAGCTGAAGGCATTCGCGGCGCAGACCTCGTGTTTGCTTGCATAGGTCCTGCCATGGAGGTCTACAGTCGATACAGCCGAGTGGAGGATGCGGAGGGACGTGAAATTCCATTGGGTGGAGACCCGACTGCTGCGGAACCCTACAAGCGGGGTTTTCTTGCATACGTTTGGGAAACTGTTGGTCGGATGGCTCTGGAACAAGTATTGGGAACAGCAGAGTCGCAGGCGCGAAATGGAGGGGCAGGCGCTTTAGAGGAGGACTCTCGATTAACGGCTTTGTTCCTGTGGACTCTGCAAGCGACCGACATTACGGACGGAGATGCAGAGCAAACCGAGCAGGAAAATGAAGTGTCGGACGAAGAAGAGGACGAAGAGGAAAATCCCAAAAAGAAAAAGGCTGGTTACACTCTGATTTACGATGTCGCCCGCCGCTTCGCGCAACCACTTGGAATCCACTTGGATAAGTGGGAAGGTCGCATCATCGAAACGGAAAAGGGTGTTGTCCGCCTGCTGCCCGTCGCCGAACGAACGACACAATTATTCGGCGATGTTGATGCTGCGGCCATGTCGAGGCGCATCGAGCAGGATGTGAAAGCTCAGCGCAACTATATGTTTGCCTTCATGCAAGATGCGGGAGCCGCGCCGGAGATTAAGGCGCGGAAGGGCCGAAACACAAAATCGAAGCCTGAAGTAAGAGCCGAACCGCCAGCACCGCAGCAAGTCACGACCCTCGACCGCGTTCATGCTGCTATGTTGCTTCAGGCTGGCGGACAAACCAACGGCTTGCGTGCTCTGCTGCGTGAGGAACAACAACGCGGCCCTGACTTCGTTCGTCTGGCAAACGCTCTTTCTGCGCTCTACCCGAAGGAAAGCGAGGAGAAGCGCCTCCTAGACGCGATGCTCTTGGCAGTGCCACGTACCTAGAAGGAGTAGGTCAAACGGCGTATACGTGTTCAAGAACACCCCTCAATTTGAGTAGTACTTCGAATGCTTTTGGAAGCTCGGTCGGCTTTGCGTGAAGAACGTCATCGGCCTGATTCGCAATCTCGCGAGCCATTTGGCGAATTGTTTTATCAATGATTTGAGCACCCTCGGCTTCGTCCAGCAACTTATTCATCTCAATAAAGGTCGATGTTCCTTGGTAGCCGAGATTCTCTTTCAAGGCTTGTTCCAACGCAGCTCGACTTAGAGCAACCGAAGCCTGTGCCAAACCAAATATGTAAGTACGAATGGCCTCCCGGAGATAACTATTGGTCATTTCGGAAGGAGGATGGCAATCAGTAAGACGCGAGAACTGGAGGGTACGCTTAACGTAACCCGGGACTTCTCGAACGACGTTTGCTGTAAAACGCTCATCAAGAATGTCCTCTATGAAGTCGGGGGCTGCTCCAAACTGTTTTTCGACGACTGCTGACCAACTGGCAGTCATCATTTCACGGGACGAAACAATGTCATCGGCGAGATGTTCGAACATCTCTTGAGCTATCTCTTCCTCCATGCGCTCATCAGGTGGGAGACCTGATTTGAGGCTGTCATAGAAAGAATCGATGAAAATTCGCACTCGCGCAGACAGTCTCATTAGTTGCACCCTTGAGCGTTCTTTCGGTTCTCAGCAGATGTTTGTAGTGTTACAGTTTCTCAGTCATTAAGAGCATTCTAGCCGAACCATGGAACCTTGGTACAAAAACGCGACGCCGCGAACGGAAGTCCGCGAGGGCCGTTCGTTCAATCCTGACGAGTTTGCCATTGCATTGGAGCAGGTGGCCGCAGGCAAAGGCCCGGACGACTATCGCGACCCGGTGAAGTTCTTCTCGCGCACGTGCTTTACCCGCGCCCTGACGGAGCACATGGGGATGGTTCTCCGTCGCTTGGCTGGAAGAACCGAAAATTCCGCGCCTGTGATGTCGCTAGTGACTCAATTCGGGGGTGGGAAAACACATACGCTTACGGCCCTCTTCCATCTCGCCAAGCACGGTAAGCAAGCAAAAAATGACCCGGCCATCGTTCAACTTCTCTCTTCTGTGGGGCTGAGCGATGTTCCGACCGCGAAGGTCGCAGTCTTTGTGGGCAATGCTTGGGACGGAAGAGAGGGACGAGAAACGCCTTGGATTGACATTGCCCGGCAGCTTGCGGGCGAAGCGGGCGTGGCCGCCCTTGGGCCGTCGGCGAAGGACATTCCTCCCGGCACAATGTCTATTGCGAAACTCGTCGAGGTCGCAGGCGGTTCCGTTCTGATTCTCTGCGACGAAGTGCTGAACTACATCAATCGCTACCGGGGCGAGGAAGCGGAAAAATTCCACTCCTTCATCCAGAATCTGACCGTCGCGATGACGGGCACAGAGCGTTCCGCCGCCGTAATCAGCTTGCCTCGCAGCCAAGTGGAAATGACCGACTACGACCTGCAATGGCAGGAAAAGATAAATAAAGTTGTTCGCCGTGTAGCCAAAGACCTGATTTCCAACGATGAGGCTGAAATCAGCGAAGTAGTTCGAAAGCGATTGTTCGAAGATATTGGTTCGGAGCGCGTAAGAAAGGCAGTTTCCAAGACCTACGCAGACTGGTGCTTCGAACGCCGGAATCAGTTGCCGCCAGAATGGACGGCAGTCGATACTGCGACGACCGAGGCCAAGGCTCGGGAGTTTCTTCGTGCGCGATTCGAAACCTGCTATCCATTACACCCCGCCACACTTTCGGTCTTCCACCGCAAATGGCAGGCGCTGCGGCAATTCCAGCAGACACGTGGGGCGCTGGCGATGCTCGCCCAATGGCTCTCTTTCGTTTACAAGGATTCGTATACGAAGGCTCGTCAGGAGCCTCTCATTACTTTGGGTTCGGCTCCGTTGGAATGGCAAAGCTTCCGGGCCGCCGTGTTAGGTCAATTGGGCGAGAATCGTCTCCAAGCTGCTATTGATGCTGACATCGCTGGTCAGCACAGCCACGCCCGAGCATTGGATGCGGACACGAGTGGCGCTCTGAAAGACATCCACCGCCGGGTGGCTACGACAATCCTGTTCGAATCCTCTGGCGGACAGACGGACAAGAGCGCCCACTTGCCCGAACTGCGGTTCGCTCTCGGCGAGCCCGGAATCGAAACCACTTCGATTGACCTCGCTGCTTCACAGATGGAAGCAAGGGGCTTCTTCATTCGCAAGAAGGGCACTGACGGTTTTCAGTTCGGGTTCAAGCCCACCTTGAAGAAAGTTGTGAATGACCGCCGCGCCTCGCTGGACGAAGAAGAGATTTTGGCTGAGACCAAACGAATTGTTGAGAAAGAGTTCATCCGTAACAAGAGCATTCCCGTAATACCCTTTCCGGATGACGGCGCTGCCGTGCAGGAAACTACAAAGTTGTCACTGGTAGTTCTCAGCCCGGAGCAGGAATGGACGGAAGACGGTGCGCTACGCCCCAAAGTCACCGAGTGGACAAGGAATCGAAACAATTCTCCTCGCCTGTACCCGGGCGCATTGATTTGGTGTGTGCGAAAGCAGGGCCGCGAGCTTCGCATCAAGGTGGAAAGCCTTTTAGCATGGCGCAAAGTAAACAGAGAATATCTCGATGGGACGCTGGCAGGAGAGTTTGATCGCACAGACAGCGAAGAAATCAACACGAAACTGAGAGATGCCGAAGACGCGGCTGTTGACGAGGTGTGGGCGAGCTATCGCTACATCGTACTTTACGACAATAAATCGAATGGCGGACTGAACGTGATAGACCTCGGCGCGGGGCACGCGAGTTCCGGGGAGACCCTAACCGCACGGGTTGTCACTACTCTGAAAACCCGTGCCCTGTTGAACGAGTCTCCCGGTGCTGGCTACTTGGAGCGCAGATGGCCTGAACCGTTTAAGAAGTCAGGGTCGTGGCCCGTGTCCGCCCTTCGGCAAGCGTTTATCAACGGAACTCTTGAGCGTGTGCTTGACCCCGATGCCTACCTCCGTGGTCGCCTTCCTGAGTTTGTGATGAAGGGCGATTTTGGCTTTGCTTCTGGTCAGAAGCCAGAAGGCGGATACGCCCGAATTTGGTTCAGCGAGTTGCTGCCGTCCGAAGAAATCGGTTTCGATTCCGACGTGTATCTCCTGCTCCCCAAGGTTGCGCAAGAATTGAAAGATTCCAAGGGGAAGCTGACGGTCGTGGAACCGCGCACGCCCGGAGCCGCTGCCTCGCCCGATGTGGCGGGAACGGAACCAGCCGGGCCGCTGTTTGGTCAGCCTGCCCAACCCGGCTCGGCACAATCGCCTGCTGCACTTGGCAAGAGCAGAACGCTCCGAATTTCAGGTGAGATTCCAACAGAAGTTTGGAATCGGCTCGGCAGAACGCTCCTGCCCAAACTCAAGACAGCGGGCGAACTGCACTTAACGATTGACGCTTGTATCGAAATTAAATCGGACAGCAATGGCCTCCGTCAGGAAATCGAGCAAATCCTCCGCGACTTGAATCTGAGCGACAAAGTGAAAGTTGAGTTGAAGTGAGGCTGCCGAGAGCAGTAAGGCAGGAATGCAAACGCCCCAGCGAAGGACATCACCATAGGTGGGTACGTTCGGAAGAAGACCCTCTCGTGAAAGCATTGTTGTGTTCTGAAGAAGCTAAAAACCCGAACTGCGGCCGTCACCCTGCGACATGCTGAAGTTTTTCTACGAGCCTTACAGAAGAAGCGGGCGGAGCAGGCGCATGCTTTGCGTCGGAAGAGCGATTGAATTTCGTAAAGAGGTTTTTACCGAATGGAAGGTGTTGAATTTAGATAGGCACACCCTGCCATGGTGGATGGCAGAGTGTCTTGGTCTTCTGAGACCGGAGAGTTCGTGCAGTGAACTGCGTTGGGAGGAGAGAGGTTTTAGGCGGTCTGATCGTCGGTCTGAACGGCGGGCAATTCATCAGTGAGTTGTTCGCCACGGTCGAGCTTCCCGATTTTGGCAAGGTGAATTTCGGCAAGCCTGCGCTCCACTTCGGGGTGCTCCTTATCGGAGATCATGCGGTATCGCAGCTCGCCTTCGGCGGAGATATGGTTTCCACGCTTTAGCGTGCCTGCGAACTTCGCGAGGTTTCCCCAGGCCACTCGGTACGCTCTGCGCGTTCCTGTGATTCTTTACCGCGCCACCGGACGGTCGTTGCTAGATTGAGAATCACATAGGGGGTCTTGTTTCGAGCTGTGCGCTTCTCGGCGTTCTGCCCGAGGAAGCCGAT
>CAAGKR010052556.1_pt1 | contig 34787 bp, 32 predicted proteins | sample 2556971 | NCBI WGS metagenome assembly CAAGKR01 (sample SAMEA5207829, study PRJEB30636) | soil metagenome | biome: forest; feature: boreal; material: soil | place: USA | collected 2011-09 | depth 1 m | reverse complement strand
GCCCGCCATGCCGGTCGCCGCCGCGCCGGCCGCGGCCGCGGCGCCCGAGGGGACGCCCACCTGCGAGATGAGCGGCTCGTTTCAGAACAACATCTACCCGTCCCTCGTGCTTTCGTTTGGCGCGGCGTATCCGGAATACGCCCGCTGCCTCACGTTCTCCCTGCGCGGGCTTCCGGCGACGGGCGTGATCCAGCTTCGGATCGACTCCGACCTTTTCCTTCAGCCCCTCCAGATCACCCTCAACCCCGAGTCCGCCTCCGAAACGGCCAACCCCGAGCTGCCGTGGAACTATGACGCCCTCCGCAGAACAACCCAGATGGAGCCGCACTCGTTCGTGGCCACGCTCCTGGTCGGCGGCAAGCCGCAGGCCGAGGCACCGATCGTGTGCACGGTGCATTCGGTCAACGAGGCGGTCTCCCGCATCCTGATCCCGTCGACCGGGCAGTGGCAGGACACGAGCGTCTGCTTTGCTGCGTTCGTGAATGAGGACCATCCCCTGATCAACGCCCTCCTCCAGGAGGCGATGGCGGGCGGCAGCGTGAGGGCTTTCACGGGCTACCAGTTTGGCGCGCAGTCAGCCATGCAGCAGGCCCAGGCCATCTGGGACGCCCTCGCCGCGCGCGGGCTGAGCTATGTGAACATGGCCACGGACAGCGGAACATCGGCGCTCGTCTCGACCCAGTATGTCCGGTTCCTTGACCAGTCGGTCCACGACAGGGGCGCAAACTGCGTGGACGCCTCCGTGCTCTTCGCCTCGGTGCTCCGCAGGATCGGTCTGCGCCCGGTGCTGCTGTTCAGGCCCGGACACTGCTTTGCCGGCTATTACGACGCGGCCGAGGGCGGCCACATCGTCGCCTTCGAAACCTCCAGTCTGGGCACCGCCCCTTTCGCGTTGGCCGCGGACGAGGGGATGAAGGAGCTTCAGGCCACGCTTCCCTTTCTCGGATCGCCCGAGTATTCGGTCGTCGACATCGCCCTGTGCAGGCAGCAGGGAATCAACCCGATCCCCTACCAGGCACCGGCGCCCAACTGACCGCGGTCAGCCCTTGAAGAGCCCCGCGATGGTCGCCTGGATCTCCTCCGCCTTTGCGCGCGGGTCGGCGGCCTGACGAATGGGGCGACCCACCACTATGTAATCGGCACCGCGAATGAAGGCGTCCCGCGCGTCGACCGTGCGCTTCTGGTCATCGGAAGGGCGGTTCTCGACGGGCCGGATCCCCGGGCTCACGACCAGGAAGTTCGCCCCCAACTCCTCGCGCAGCCGGGCGGCCTCGAGGCCGGAGGAGATCACCCCGTCGCAGCCCAGCTTGATGGCCCTCTTCGCCCTTGAGAGCACGAGCTCCTCCGGGTCGCACTGGAAGCCCAGGTCGTCCAAGTCTCCCCTGTCGAGGCTCGTGAGCACCGTGACGGCAAGTATCTTCAGACGGCCCTTCACCGCCACGGCGGCCTCGAGCATGGGGTCGTTGCCGTGAACGGTGGCAAACTCGACCTTGCGGTGACTCAGCTGCTCCACTGCGAGCTTCACCGTCTCCGGAACGTCGAAGAACTTGACGTCGGCGAACACCTTTTTGCCTTGGGCGTCGAGCCAGTCGATCATGTCGAAATACTGGCCTGTCATGAGGAACTGGAGTCCCAGCTTGTAGAATTGCACCGAATCGCCGAGCCGTTCCACCCAGCGCTTGCCCTCGTCAAGCGAGGGGACGTCGAGCGCCAGGATCAGGCGCTCGCGCGCGGGGATGGGCTTTGTGGAAAGGTTCGGATTGGAGGCCACCGACCCGAATGCGAGCCATCGGCGGGCGGCGGTCAAGACTGAACGCCTTGCGCCGGGAATTGACGCCGCGGCATTGGAAAAACGAGAATCCCGCAAATGGCCACCACTGTCTTCACCATCGCCAACCAGAAGGGGGGCGTCGGCAAGACCACGACCGCAGTCAACCTCGCGGCGGGGCTTGCGCAGAAGAAGATCCACACCCTCCTCATCGACCTGGACCCCCAGGCCAACGCCACGAGTTCCCTGGGGATTGAGAAGCAGGAGGGGAAGAGCCTCTATTCGGCGCTCCGGGGCGAAGGGGACGCGCTTCCCCTTGTGACGCCCACGGCCTATGAGCACCTGGCCCTCATCCCGAGCGAGGAGGACCTCGCGGCGGCCGAGATCGAGCTCTCCCAGATGGAGAACTACCTGATGAAGCTGCGCGGGGTCCTCGCCCCGATCGTCGCGTCGGGGGGCTACCGGGCGATCATCATCGATTGTCCTCCGGCCCTGGGGATGCTCTCCATGAACAGCCTGGCGGCCGCTGACTTCCTTTTGATCACCCTCCAGTGCGAATACATGGCCCTCGAGGGGCTGGGCCAGATCCTGCGCAACGTGGACCGCCTGAAGACGGCTGGGATCAACCCGTCGCTGGAGCTCGGGGGCATCGTGATGACGATGTTCGACGTCCGCACCAGCCTGTCCCGGCAGGTGGTGGACGAGGTGAAGAAGCACATGCCCGACAAGATATTCTCGTCCGTGATTCCGAGGACCGTGCGGCTCAGCGAGGCGCCGAGCTTCGGGAAGACGATATTCGCCTACGATCCCCTGAGCCCCGGGTCGACCGCCTACCGCAACCTCGCCGCCGAGGTCATAACCCGGTTTGGGTTATGATGAAATACGGCCAGGCATTCGTGGTCGGGCTGCAGAGCAACCTCGTCTACCGCTGGAACTTTGCGGTCAGGAGTGTGTTCTGGTTCTTCCACCTTCTCGTCGTCTTCATACTCTGGGGCGCGGCCTATTCGGGAAATTCGGCGATCGGCGGCTACTCCTTCGCGCAGACCCTGACGTACTTCGTGGTGGTGTTCGTGATGCAGTTTTTTGTCGGCGCCTTCAACGAGGACTATCTGATCAGCGAGGACATACGAAACGGCCTCATCAACCAGTTCCTCTTGAAGCCCATCAACTACTTCGCCTACCGCCTGAGCGTGTTCGCCGCGGCGAGGGTGGTGTCGGGAGCCTTCGGCGTCCTGTCGCTCGCCATCGCGCTCCCCTTCTTCAGGGGATACCTGGACGTGCCTCACGAGGGGTGGCGGATCGCGCTTGGCGTCCCGGCGATGGCGCTCACCGCCATGATCCAGTTCAGCATCGCCTACTGCTTCGGGATGCTCGCATTCTGGTTTCTCGAGATACAGGGGTTCGTCATCCTTTCGATGGCCGTGGAGACGCTCCTTGGCGGCCAGGTTGTCCCGCTCGACCTCCTGCCCCACTCCGTCTTCAACGTCGTCCGTTTCACGCCCTTCTTCTACCAAGCCTACTTCCCGGCTGCGATCCTGACGCGCGCGCCCGCGGGCGCGGAAGGGATTGATTTTGCGCTGCATGGGCTGGCGATCGAGGCAATCTGGGCATTCGTTCTCGTGTGCCTCGCCGAGGCCGTATGGCGTCGGGGACTGAGGCACCACACCGCAGCAGGCGGCTAGCCTGTCCATCGATGATCTCCCTCTCCCACTACCTTCGCATCTGGTTCGCGAGCGCGCGCTATTCCCTCATCCGCGCCACCATGTTCCGGGGGGATCTCTTCATCTGGTCCTCGGTCGAGCTGTTCTGGATCTCCGTCAATGTCATCATGGTCGACGTGATCTACAGCCACACGTCCACCGTGGCCCATTGGAGCAAGTACGAGATGCTGCTCCTAGTCGGGACCTCGATGCTGATCCAGCGCTTCCTGATGGCTTTCTTCTGGAGCGGGATCTTTGAGATGGGGCGCAACGTGCGGAGCGGTCTCTTTGACTTCGTGCTGGCCCAGCCCGGGGACCCGCTCTTCATGGCCTCCACGAGGAAACTTGAGCTCGACGGCCTCCTGAATTCCGTGGTCGCCGCGGGCCTCGTGATCTATTCGGCGCAAAAGCTCAACCTTCACCCGGGCGCAGCGGACATCGCGCTGTACGGGTGCATGGTGGCCTGCGGCGTCGTCATCCACTACAGCGCGCTCGTCATGGCCATGTCGCTCGCATTCTGGATCACGAGCTCGCAGGGAGTGGAGGGCAGCTACTTCACCCTCATGGAATTCTCGCGGCTGCCCCGGGAGGCGTTCAAGGGGGTCGCCAGCATCGTCTTCGTCTGGGTTCTCCCGGTTGTGGTCGTCAGCAATGCACCGGCCCGCTCCATCCTCCACGGCTTCGAGCCCCTCTGGGCGCTGGGGCTCTGCGCGGCGACGGTCGCATGGCTCGCGCTTGCTATCTTCGTCTTCAAGATGGGCCTGAGGCGCTACACGAGCGCCAGTTCATGAACGGCGACCTTGCGGGCCTCCAGGCCAGGATCGGGTACACCTTCAGGGATCGTTCCCTACTCGAACTCGCGCTCACGCATGCGTCTTGGCTGCAGGACAACCCCGGGGCGCCCGGAAACAACCAGCGCCTCGAATTCCTCGGCGACTCCGTCCTGCAGCTGATACTCACGGAGGCGCTCTTCGGGCTGTATCCGGAGGACCGCGAGGGCGAGCTCACGAAGCGACGGGCGGTCCTGAGCAAGGGCGAATTCCTGGCCCACCTCGCCCGCGAGATCGGCCTTGTGGCCTGTCTGCGAATGGGGGCGAACGAGGACTCGATGGGCGGGCGCAACCGCGACGCGGCGCTCGAGGATGCCTTCGAGGCGCTGGTCGGCGGCATGAGCCTGGACGGCGGGCTCGAGGGCACCCGCAAGGCCGTGCTCGGCATCTACGGGAATATTCCCACGCGTCTCGAGGACATGGAAACCGACGCCAACCCGAAGGGTCGCCTCCAGGAGATCGTGCAGCCCGCCCACGGGAACCTGGCCCTGCGCTACGAGGTCACGGCCACCGAGGGCGCCGACCACGAACGCAGTTTCGAGGTCGCCGTGTACCTGCTCGAGCGGAGGATCGGCTCGGGAAAGGGGCCGTCAAAGAAGATCGCCGAGGAGGAGGCTGCCCGGGCCGCGCTCACGGTGGTCGTCCAGGCCCCGTCCAGCTGATGACCGGCGCCGCAAGGCACAAGATCGTCGGCGTCTGCCCGGCGGCCCGCGGAGCCGTCCTCGCCGAGACGATGCGGGCCCGGCCGTCCGGGGTGTGGATCGTCGTCGCACCAGACCTGAAGTCGGCGGAGCAGCTGGCGGAGGATACGGCCTTTTTCATGAGGACGGGCGGACCCGGCGCCACAATGGAGACGCTCGTATTTCCGGAATCAATTCCCGACAGCCGCGACATGAGGGAGGCATTCGCCGCGTCCGGTGACCGCCTCACGGTCCTGTCTCGCCTGCGGGAGGCGCGAGCCGGAACACCCGCGCGCGACACGGTGCTCGCGGTGTTCGCGACGCCGACGTCGCTTCTCCAGCAGGTCCCCGCGATCGAGAAGTACGCGGCGAGCGAGGTGGTCCTCACGCGGGGCGGCCGGCAGCCATTCCAGGAACTCCTGGAGAGGCTGCGCGGCCTGGACTACGACAGCGAGGCGGTCTGCGAGTCGCCGGGCCACTACGCCGTTCGCGGCGGGATCATCGACGTCTACCCCGTGACGGCGACCGAGCCCTACCGGCTCGACTTCTTCGGCGACGAGATCGAGGACATGCGCGCGTTTGATCCCGTGACGCAGCGTTCGGGCGCCCGCGTCGAGCGGATCTGCGTCGGCGCGTCCCCGCGCGTGCGCCTCGAGTCGGCCAAGACCGGGATATCGGACTACCTCGACCCCCGGGCACACGTCGCCTTCGTTGAGCCTGCCGCGCTAGAGGAGGAGTTCAGGGCATTTGCCGCCGAAGGCTCGGACGGGCTTGCGCCCCTCCTGTCCAAGTGCGCCGCCGCCTTCGGGATCGCCGAGCTCGACGAGGCGAGCGGGATCTTCGCGGAGCCCGCGTCCGAAACCGTCTGGGACACCGAGAGCCTGGAACATCACCGGCGGCTGCCGTCGGAGAGCCTTCTCGCCCGCGACCGCCTCCAGGCGGAGGACGACGCGAGGAGAGCCTTCCTGGGGCAGCTCGCGGAGTGGAAACGGGACGGGTACCTGGTCGCTGTCGCGGCCTCCAAGGAGGGTGAGGAAAAACGCATTCGGGAGATCCTATCCGCCGATCCGGCGACGAAGGGGCTGGACCCGATCTTGCTGCGGGGAAGCCTGAACGAGGGGTTCAGGACGACCGCAAGGGAAGGCGCGAGGCTCCAGGTTGCCCGGGGAGGGCGCGGCCTCGTCTTCGTGACCGAGACCGAGATATTCGGGCGCAAGCGGGCACGGCGCCAGGGAGCGCCCGGTCGCGCGCGAGTCTCGGTCGCCCAGGTGGACCAGCTGCTCGACTTTTCCGAGCTCGTCGAGGGCGACTTTGTCGTCCACCTCCAGCACGGGATAGCGGTCTACCGTGGGCTCACGAAGATCGATACCGCGCAGGGCCTTCGCGAGGTGATATCCGTGGAGTTCGACGACGCGGTGACGCTGCACGTCCCCCTCCAGGAGTCGCATCTCATAAGCCGGTATGTCGGCCTAGGCCGAACGAAGCCCCAGCTCGGGAGGATCGGCACCGGCCGCTGGGAAAAGGCCCGGCGCGCCGTCGAACGGGCGACCGTCGACCTTGCGGCCGAGCTTCTGCGAATCCAGGCGAGCCGGGAGGCCCAGGAGGGCTTTGCGTTTCCGCCCGACACGGACTGGCAGGCCGAGTTCGAGGCGTCGTTCCCCTTCGCGGAGACGCCCGGCCAGGCGCGCGCGATTGACGAAACAAAGCGCGACATGGAGCGCACGAGGCCTATGGACCGACTGATCTGCGGCGACGTCGGCTTCGGAAAAACCGAGGTCGCCCTCAGGGCGGCCTTCAAGGCTGTCCAGTCAGGAAAGCAGGTGATCGTCCTCGTCCCGACGACCGTCCTCGCCCAGCAACATCTCAACACGTTTCGCGAGCGCATGGCGGGCTATCCCATTTCGATAGAGATGCTGAGCCGCTTCCGCTCCCATGCCGAGCAGCGCACGATTCTCGAGGCCGTGGCCACCGGCGGCGTGGACATCCTAATCGGCACCCACCGCCTCCTCCAGAAGGACGTGGTGCCAAAGGATCTCGGGCTCCTCATCATAGACGAGGAGCAACGCTTCGGCGTGAAGCACAAGGAGACTTTCAAGACCAAGCGCACCCTGGTGGATGTGCTTTCAATGAGCGCAACGCCCATACCTCGGACCCTCTATCTGGCCCTTACGAGCGCCCGCGACATGAGCGTCATCGACACGCCGCCCGTCAACCGCCACCCGATCCAGACCATCGTGAAGACCTACGACGAGAAGCTCGTCGTGGACGCCATCCGGCACGAGATGCGCCGCGGCGGCCAGGTGTTCTACCTGCACAACCGGGTCGGGACGATCGACCTTGTGACCCGGCGCCTTCGCGAGCTCATGCCCGATGTCTCGTTCGGTGTGGGCCACGGACAGATGGCCGCCGAGGACCTGGAGCGGATCATGACGGACTTCGTCGCGGGAAGATACAATGTCCTCGTCTGCACGACCATCATCGAGAGCGGCCTAGACATCCCCAACTGCAACACGCTGATCATCGAGGGTGCCGACCGGTTCGGCCTCTCGCAGCTCTATCAGCTGAGAGGGCGGGTCGGACGCTTCAAGCACCAGGCCTATGCTTATCTCCTGCTGCACCGGCACACGCGCCTCCTCGACGCCGCCCGGCAGCGAATGAACACGCTTCGACAGCACACACAGCTTGGCGCCGGCTTCCGGATCGCGATGCGTGACCTCGAGCTGCGCGGCGCCGGCAACCTGCTTGGCGCCGAACAGAGCGGGCACATCGTCGGGGTGGGCTTCGAGCTCTACTGCCAGCTCCTGCGCCAGTCCGTCGCGCGCCTCAAGGGCGACAAGGCCGCGGCGGCCATCCGGGCCAACGTGAAGCTCGATTTTGTCTTCGTGGGCGAGGGCGAACCCTCGGCAGAGTCGCAGATGGGCCGCCGCGAGGATGGATACACGGCGCTCAAGGATGCCGAGGACAAGGCAGGAGGGCCGGACGTAGGCCGCATCCAAGCCCGAATTCCATCGTCCTATGTCGGGGAAACCCGGCTCAGAATCGACTTCTACCGGAGGATGGCGATGGCCGGCAGTCGGGACGCCGTCCACCAGATCGAGGCCGAGCTCAAGGATCGGTTTGGGAAGCCGGCACCCGAAGTGCGCACCCTCCTGCAAGTGACGGAGATCCGTGTTCTTGCGGAACAAAAAGCGATTTTGTCCGTCGAATCGGAATCCAACCGCCTCAAGTGCCTCCGCGGCAGCGGGCAACGGGATGACTGGGTGATGATCGGAGCCCGGTTTCCAAGGTTGACCGCGCCAAAGCCGCACCTACGGTTGAAGGAGATTATCGCCTTCTTGAACCATCTGCCGAATCCATGACTCTGTCCCGCTGTGCAAGCGCTGCAATCGTAGCTTCCCTGCTGGCTACCTCAGGCGTGGCCCAGAATGCTGCCGGAGATGACAGCCTGAACCTGCGCTTCGCAAATGGGATCGTGGCGATCGCCGAGGACAAGGTCATCACGGTCGACGACGTCCGGCGCGAGATCAACCCCCTGCTCCCGCAGCTCAACCGCGATTCCAGGAATGAGCAGGAATTCAACCAGAAGCTCGAGGCGCTGCAGGACAATGCGATCCAAAATCTGATCGACCGCGTACTGATCATCAAGGACTTCCAGAAAGACGACAAAAAGCACGTCCCGGATAGCTTCGTCGACAACCAGATCAATGACCAGCTGACCGAGCAGTTCGACAACGACCGGTCAAAGTTTCTCGCTTACCTCAGGGCCCGCGGCACGACGATGCGCGACTACCGCAAGGAAGTGATGGAGGACATCATCTACAACTACATGATGCACCAGCAGCACAAGTCACAGAGCATCGTGAGCCCGGTCCGCATTGAGCAGTATTACAAGGAGAACAAGGACCGCTTTTACCAGGATGACAGCGTGCACCTTCGCCTGATTCAGCTGTCGCGCGCCGCCGGCGCCACGGATGGTGACATAAAGGGGCAGGCCGACTCGATTCTCCTGCGCCTGCGCTCGGGCGAAAAATTTGAAGACCTCGCCAAGGAATACAGCTCCGACTCACGCCGCGCAAAGGGCGGCGACTGGGGCTGGATGAAGAGGTCGGATCTAAAACCCGAATTCAGCGAGCCCCTGTTTGCAGTCAAGAAGGGCGAATGCTCGGAGCCGGTCATCCTGCCCGAGGGCGGCTTTCTTCTGTTTGCCGAGGACCGGAAATACGCCGGAATCCAGCCGCTTGATGAGGTTCGTGATCAGATCGAGAGGATCCTGGTCCAGCAGATGGGCCGCGAATTTGAGGACCGCTGGCTGGAGCGTCTCCGGCGCAACGGCTACGTGAAGCACTTCTAGTCCGAAGCCGGGCCTTACGGCATCGAGGCGACTGTCGACTTCGCGGCCGCCTCATTCAGGAGGGCCAGCATCGGGCTGCTGGTCGGCTCGAACGCCTTGACGACCACTCCAAGGAGATTGTCCTTCGTGACCAGCGTGTTGTCGGACCTTGCATTGCCAACGCCCATTGCGATCCAGCCGTCAGAGGTCTTCTGCACCAGGACGTGGGCCACCGGGCGGCCGGAATCGCCAAAGTAAACCGCAGTCATTCCGGGCTTGAGGTCCGCAACCGCGACCTGCTCGGTGACAACCACCGTGTGATCCCTGTAAAGCGGAAGCATCGAGTCGCCGCTTCCCACCAGGAACTCGGTGCCGGGATGCTCTGCGACATACTTCTTTCCGAGCCGAATGGCCTCGAATGGCTGCACAACCTCGGCGGCGGGCGACATCGCGGCGACGGCCTCGGGTGAGTACCGCGCCGTTGACTGTGTCGCGCAGCCCGACCATCCGAATCCGGCGAGGCTGATGAGCCCGAACGCCGCCCAGCGGGCAAAGAGGACCGAGTGGGTGGTGCTGTCGGATGTGTGCTTGTTTTGCATGGGTCCATTAAACGACATTCTGCGGGGGTTTTTAATAGGGGCTAGCCATCGATCAAGAGGGGGAGTTCACCCGGGTTGGGTGGGGTCGGACCCGGGCAACACAGGGTGATCCCGGTGCCCCCTAGGGTGTTTCCCCCAGGCCCCCAGAGCAGACGGACGGCCTGGGCTTTCGGCGGCCCGAGATTATTAGACATGTCTAATGTTGTTGTTTAATTCGGGCAAAAAAACATCCTTGCGAAAAAAGGATGAATTCAGCGCCCAATCCCCCCTCCCCTCCTCCGCCCTTCCAAGGCAACCGAATCAAGATTTTGCCTGCCGGCGAGAGGCCCCAGGAGCGCCTCGAGAGGCTCGGTGCCTCAGCGCTGAGCGACGCTGAGCTTCTGGCCATGCTCGTGAGGAGCGGCACGAAAGGGCAGGACGTTATCACCCTGTCGTCGCTGCTGATTTCTGAGGCGGGGTCACTTGCCGGGCTCCTCGCTTGGCACGAGGCCGACTTCCGAAGCCTGAAAGGCATCGGCCGTGTCAAGGCCCTCCAACTTGTCGCCGTGATGGAGGTCGCGCGTAGAGCGATCAGCCTTCCGGCCCAGGAGTCGCCGGTCCTCAACCGTGCCGACCTTATCGTCGGACACCTGAGTTCGGTCGCGTCGGGACTCGACGTCGAAAAATTCTGGGTCCTTTGCCTCAACCGGCGAAACCGACTGCGGAAACGGGTTGAAGTGTCATCGGGGACCGCGACCGCGGCCCTCGCCCATCCCCGGGAGGTATTCCGCTCCGCGATCCGGGAGGCGGCCTCAGCCGTGGTGTGCGTCCACAACCATCCGTCCGGAGATCCATCACCTAGTGCTGCAGATATTCAGCTTACGCGGCAGCTTCGCGAGGCGGCTGCGGCGGTGGATATCCCTCTACTGGACCATGTCATCATTGGAAGGCGCGGTGCCGACCCGCTGGGACGCGGCTACTACAGCTTCAGGGAAGCTGGTCTACTCTGATTTCCTTCCTCCGACCATCGGAACTTGACCCAACAAACGAATGACATACATAAGAGATACAATGCCCGCCATACTCACGGTTCGTCTCACAAAGGAAGAGGAAGGAATTCTCGCAAAACGTTCAAAACAAGCTGGGATGAAGAAGGCCACATTTGTTCGGCAGTTGATCCGCCAGGAAGAAATTGTGACGGGTGCCGACGCGCTTGCCTGGAGTGAACGGCACGCGGGAGACCAACGCCTCCGAATCACTCCGCGTAAATGAAACGCTGCCTTTTGGATTCGTCGTTCGTTATCGACCTGCTCAATGAAACGGCGGCCAATGAGTTCGGCCCTGCTCGCAAATGGATGAAAAGAAACACCCATGCTGACCTTTGGGTATCGCCAGTAACCCATGCCGAGGTTCTAGAGGGGGCCTCCGATGCTGATGCCGTTCGCGACGCTCTCCGACCCTTTCGGTGGCAAACAATCGGACGCCAGCATGCGGAGAGGGTGGCATCAATTCAAAGCCATTCCCCCAATAGAATGGGCGAGAACGACGCCTGGCAGGTCGCGATCGCCGACACGATGGATGCGACGACCGTGGGTCACGATCCGAAGGCTTTCGATCGCCTAGGAGTCCGCTACGACGATCACCGCGCCCAATAGAAAGATGAAGCTGCCATCCGTCACTTGGGTCAGCGCCATCCATGGGTTCGCGAGTGCGGTATGATGATCGTCATCGAAGGAATCAGCTCTGCCGGGAAGACGACGCGGGCGTCATGATACATGCCGGCCGTCGTGGATGAAGTCACGGGACTCACCCCGCCGGGAGAAGTCGCGGCTGCGGGCCAATACTGGAGTGATAGAAATAGTGAGCGCTGGCAACGCGGGTTGGAGTTAGAACGCACACACGAGATTGTATGCTTCGACACCGACCCATTGAAGATCCACTATTTGTGGTGCCTGTGGCAGACTGGAAAAGGCCTGCGAAACGTTTGGCTGGCGAATGTTGAGGCGACCCGTGAGCGCATCTCAAAGAAGCATCTTGGCTTCGCCGATCGGATCGCGTTTCTTGAGCCATCCAAGGACGTGATCCGCCTTCAGAAAGATAATGATCGAACTCGGCGGCGCAGTAACTTCGAAACGCATGTGCGTTTGTATGAACCCCTACGGCTATGGTATGTCCTGCTCGAATCTTTGGCTCCTGGTCGAGTAGTTTTTAACGCGCACCAAACGGAGGATCCGACGCCAATGAATCTGCGGAAAGACCGCTACAGCCTCCAATTGTTTGATGCGCTCATCGAGGCTGCGGACAGACCGCCTGAATAAGACGCCGTTCAAGCCGGTGCTTCTTCGCTGTGCAGCTTCACTTAAGCCTTTTCTCCAGGAAAGCTTCCGAAGGCACATTTAAGGTCAAATCCATTTGCAGGTAATGACCCACACAACCACCCGTCCGGCGATCCATCACCCAGCGCTGCGGATATCCAGCTCACACGGCAGCTTAGGGAGGCCGCTGCTGCGGTGGATATTCCTCTGTTGGATCATGTTATAATTGGTAGGAGGGGTGCCGATCCTTTGGGCCGCGGGTACTACAGTTTCAGGGAGGCAGGCCTCCTTTAACGGGCAACATGCGAGGTTCCCATTTTGGGAACTAAGGCTTGCAATTCTATTTGTGCCTCCGAATCGTTATGCGCGTGATCTCTCGAAAGACGCTAAGGGATTTCTACGAAAGGCATGCGGCGGCAAAGGCTCCCTTGGAATCGTGGTTCCACGAAGCCAAGGCTGCCGCATGGAGAACCCCAAAGGACATCTCAGCCCGATTCCCTTCTGCCGATATCCTTCCAGGAAAACGGGTTGTCTTCGATATCGCTGGAAATCACTACCGTCTAGTCACTAGGATCCACTACAACACGGGAATCGTATTTGTCCGCTTCGTTGGCACCCATTCCGCCTACAACAGGATAGACGCTACAACGGTATAACCGAAACATTCCCGTGACACCGAAGATAATTAAGACCGAGCAGGAATACCGGAAGGCGTTGGCCCATGTGGAATCACTCATGGATGCCGAGCCAGGTACTTCGCGTGAATCCGAGCTCGAGCTATGGTCGTTGCTCGTCGAACGCTACGAGGAGACCCATTTCCCAATTGATTGCCCGGACCCGATCGACGCCATCAAGTTTCGAATGGAGCAGGAGGGACTTCGGCAGAAGGACTTGGAAAAATACTTTCCGAGCAAGAGCCGCGTATCGGAGGTGCTGAACCACAAAAGGCCGCTTAGCATTGGTATGGTTCGAGCTCTGCACAAAGGACTCGGCATACCTGCCAACGTGTTGGTGCAGTAAAGGGCCTACGTACATGTCGCATTTGCGAAGTGCCAAGTTCAACGATTTTAGAACACCCCAATCAATGCACCGCTTCACTGCCGCCCTATTGGCCGCCTCAATATCCCTTTTGACGCCCACGTACGCCGCGGAAGTGCAATCTCCCCTTGCATTCACCGGTATCGCCGAGCTCGAAGCATGCGCGCCGACGGAGAACCAATACCCGAAGGTCGACCCCAAATTTCGTCAAAAGGTGGTTCGCCTTGTTGAGAGCAACACGCTTGCGACCGGAGACGACTTCTTTCGCGCCGCGAATATCAATTTAGTCGCTAAACGTTACCCATTACCTGGATTTCACCTTCACCTGGAAAAGTTCGGGCCAGTTTTTCCCGGTGACGAATAACCGGTCCCCACTGGCATCGTAGGCGATACCGTTCATAACATCGGTGTCTTTGTTGCGCTCGGACTGCGGCAAGATCCCGACGAAATCGATTGCCCCAAGAATTCGGCCCGTGTCGGGGTCGATACGCAGGACAAACTCGGTCTGCCATACGTTGGCGTAGAGTTCACCCTTCACATACTCCAACTCGTTCAGCATTTTGACGGGCTCGCCGTGGGCGAATACCTCGATTGTCCGGGTCACCCGAAAGGAATCGGGATCAATAAACCGAATGCGATTGCTGCCATCGGTCATGATCAGCGAGTGACCATCGGTCGTGAGGCCCCAGCCTTCCCCGCTGAAGGAAAACTCTCCTTCACGGTTCATGGTCTTCACGTCGTAGATAAAGCCGCGGTGGCTCAGCCAGGTCAGCTGGAAAACCTTTTCCCCCAATACTGTGATTCCTTCGCCAAAACATTGCGCGGGAAGCTTCACCTCCTGCCGTACGACGCCGGTCTCCAAGTCGACCTTGCGCAAGGTTGAGCGACCGTTGAGGCCCGTGCTTTCGATGAGCATCCCATCCCAAAAGAGAAGGCCTTCCGTAAACGCCCCCCTGTCATGCGGCCACTTCTTCACAAGAGTGTAGGAATCGGTGGGAATGTCCTCCGGAGCCGCGTTGCCGTCCGCCGCGCCCAGGCGCACAGACAAGGCCCATGACGTCAATAAGGCCAAGAGAACGGTCGACACCGTCCGCCGAGGCCATCGCGCGACTGCCCCGGATCGACCCTTCGCGATCCGTTTCAGTCTCGCGAGAAATTGAAATTCGCTCCGGTCTGGCGCTAACGCGCGCGGTCCATTATTGGCGGGCATCGAACCTGGGTCGCCTGCTAAAGCCTGTTGAAAATCATGGTCAGGTTCTGCTCGCCTCTCGGCGAGACGGAATGCCTCTGGATCGAAAGAGTCCTGCCCCCGTCCTGAAGGGTCCATGTGTCCGTTGAGGTCCACTTGTTGCCTGCACCACCCCACGCGAACGCCACGACGGAATCGATGACGATCCTGTCCCCGGAGTCGGACAGGTGCGCGGCCGTGAGCTGCGGGGAATTCATGAATTCCGATTGGGACTGGGTGCCGTCGAGCCTAAGCTTCTGCTCGGTGACCTGATCGTCCGCGTACTCGACGACACGGGTTGTCTTGATCGCCAGATCTACGCCGTGCTGCGCGACCTCCAGGCGCGCCGGCGCCGTAGCCGCACCCATTTTTCCCAGCTCGCTCTTTTCCTCATTCAGAATCCATAGCCCTGAAAAGTCGGCCGGCGCCGCCTCGAAGCGGAGCGGCGGCAGGTTGCAGGCTGCGCGGTACGGCGCCGTGACCGCCCAATAGGCGGGATCCTCGAGGCTTAGCACCTGGGGATCCGTCATCAGGGTAGCGTAGTCATTCCTGGGGGTGTTCCGGACCATGGACGCCCATGTCATGTAATAGACCCACCTCGGCTGCCGCTTCAGGATGTCCGGACTGGGCGGGCTGCCCACCTCGGCGAGGGCCATGGGCTTCCCCTGCGACAAAGACGCGATGCTGTCATAGTAGGACTGAGCAAAATCGCTTCCGTAGACGTCGAGAGCAAGGACATCGACGCAGTCGATGCCCGGGAAAAACTTGGCGTGAGCCCTCTCGGGCGTGCTTGGGCGATCCATGCTCCAGACCCACACAAGGTTGTTGAGGTGGTGGTGGTTCACGAAGCGGTCAAACAACTGCCTGTACAGGGCGACCGTGCTGTATTGCCCGGTTCGCCCGCCCCACCAGAACCAGTCTCCGTTCATCTCATGGTATGGACGCCAGAGCACCGGCACATGGGCGTCCTGGAGCTGTTTCAGATAGACGGCGATCACGTCCACCTGCTTGCACCACTGGTTATAGAGGGCCGTGCCCGGCGTAAGAACGTCCTTGAACTGCTCATCGAGCAGCTTGCCCTGTACGCTCTTCAGCAGCTTTGGGTCGCTTCCCGGCAGCTGGCGGAACGTGATCGGCTCGTCCGCGGTCGGCGGGACGGCGTGCCAGCACAGGGCCACAATCGCGCCCAGGCGGTGTTGGCGGATCGCCTCCTGGACGATGTCGGGCCGCGCAAGGTACGAGTCCGAATCCCCGGTCTTCGCATGCCCCCAGTCCGACCCGAATATGACCGGTGTCTTGCCGATGTACTTGGCCGCAAATTCAGAATTCCTGCTCCTCGTGTTCGGATAATTGTGCTGTCCGGTCAGCGTATATTTTCCCGAAATGTCATACAGCAACTGGAGGAGCGCCGTGGCCTCGGGGGAGGCATTGGGCGTCACGGGCCTCGCAACCTGGTCCTCGGCCCGGAGCGCCGGCGATCCGATCAAAAGCGGCAGCGCCGCCCAAATAACGGACTTGTATAGGGATTTCATCATTCCATCAGCTACGCCGGGAATTGCCCTGTCAAGGGAACGCGTCCCGCAGGGAACCGTTCGCGCTGCCCTATTTCTCGAGCCAGATCCTGTTCCACTCGTGGAACCCGACCACGGTTGTCGTCCACCCGCGGACCGCCGGGTTAATGGCGTAGACGTTCGGTTGGACATAAATGGGGACGATCGGCGTGTCGCCGAGCAGGATCGCCTCGGCCTTCTGGAAGATCTCCATGCGGCGCGCATTGTCAGCCGTGTTTGCAGCCTCTTCGATCAGTCTATCGAACTCCTTGTTGCTCCAGCCCGCATAATTGTTCCCTCCCCCTGTCACCATGGTCCCAAGGAAAGTGTTGGGGTCCGCATAATCGGCCTGCCATCCGGAAAGGCCAATGGAGTAGTCCTTCGTCTGCTGGTTCTGGTACAGTGTCTTCGTCTCCATCTGGGCGATGGTGATGTGAACGCCAAGCTCCTTGACCCACATGGCCTGGATCGCCTCGATCAGCCGCAGCGAGACCTCGTCCTGGCCGGTCTGCACCTCCATAGAGGGAAGTCCCCTGCCGCCGGGGTATCCCGCCTCCGCAAGGAGCTGGCGCGCCTTTGCGAAATCGTCCGGGATCTGGGTGCGGCACGTATAACCGCCGCAGTTGGGCGCCGTCAGGCAGCGGACGGGCAGGTACACGCCGTAGGTCACGTCGCGCATGAGTGCGTCGCGGTCCACGCCGCAGGCCAGTGCAAGCCTCACCTTTGGATTGTCGAGGGGCGGGCGGCTTACGTTCATGAACAGGAAGAAATCGGCGAGAACCGGATCTACCCTAAAATCGACCGGCTTGTGCAACCGGTACGCGGCAACCTTCGCCATGGGCAGACCATACGTCGTGTGCAGCTGACCCGACCGAAAATTCAGGTCCTCGATGTCGGACCTCTCGAGCGGAAAAAACTCGATGCGGTTCAGACGCGTGTTCGCGGCGTCCCAGTAAAGCGGGTTCTTGACGACGACGGTGCGCGCGTTGGGCGTCCATTCCTTCAGCAGGAAGGCCCCGTTGCCCACGAGGTTTCCCGCCCGCGTCCACCGCGTCCCCTTTTCGTCCATGCGGCCAAACTTCTCGATCGTCGCCTTTTGCACGGGAAGCCAGGTGTTGTGCGTAGCGAGGGCGGGAAGATAGGGCGTAGGTTTCTCGAGCGAGACCTGGAGTGTGACGGCGTTGAGGGCCTTGACCCCCACCGTTGAGAAGTCGGTCACCTTGCCCGCGTTGAACGCCTCCGCGTTCTTAAGAGGCCAAAGCATGTAGGAATAGAGCGAGCCAAAGGCCGGGCTCAGGATCCGGTGAAACGAGTAGACGAAGTCCTCGGCCGTCACGGGCGTCCCGTCGGACCATCGCGCCTCGGGACGAAGATGGAAAGTGTAGGTCTTTCCGTCGGGCGAGACGTCCCAGCTCTCCGCAAGGTCGGGAACTGCTGCGGAGGTCTTCGCGTCCAGCTTGGTCAGCCCCTCGAACAGCGCGTAGGCGATGTGGTCGTCCGTGTAGGTCGTGATCGTTTCGGGATCCAAGTCAGCGGGCTCCGCGCGGTTGCCCACGAGGAGCGTCTGTGTCCGGATTCCCGCCTCGACGGGCGTCTCCCTCCGTGCGCACCCGAAAAGCGCAAGAGCCAGGCAGCCGGTTGCGAAAGCCCGGGCAAACCGGTGGATTTGTTTCAACGGCAGGGATGCTAGGTGGTGAATCATCAGTGACAATCCGGCAGCCGCATGGAGCGCCCTATTGCGCGAGCCAAATCCTGTTCCATTCGTGGAACCCCACGACGGTCGTTGTCCATCCGCGGACCGCCGGGTTTATCCCGTAGACATTGGGCTGGACGTAGAGTGGCGCGAGCGGCGCCTCCCGGAGCAGGATCGCCTCTGCCTTCTGGAATATCTCAAGGCGCTTCGCGTTGTCCGCCGTGTTCGAAGCCTCGTCGATCAGGCCGTCGTAGGCCTTGTTGCTCCATCCGGCATAGTTGTTGCCGCCGCCCGTGACCATGGTTCCAAGGAAGGTGTTCGGATCCGCGTAGTCCGCGATCCATGACGAGAAGCCGATCGTGTAGTTCCTGGTCTGCTGGTTCTCGTACAAGGTCTTCGTCTCCAGCTGCGCTATGGTTATGTGGACGCCGAGCTCCTTCAGCCACATGGCCTGGATGGCCTCGATCATGCGCAGGGGCACCTCGCTCTGGTAGCACTGCGCCTCCATGGAGGGGAGCCCCTTGCCGCCCGGGTACCCCGCCTCGGCGAGAAGCTCCCGGGCCTTCGCGAAATCATCCGGGATCTGGGTGCGGCACGTATAGCCCCCGCAGTTCGGCGGAGTCAGGGACCGGACGGGCGGATAGACGCCCATGGTCACGTCACGCGAGAGCGCCTCACGGTCTACGCCGTAGGACAGGGCAAGTCTGATCTTTGGATTGTCCAGGGGCGGCTTGGTGACGTTGAAAAACAGGTAGAACGTGCTCAAGACCGGGTCGATCCCAAGCTCGGTCGGCTGGTGGGCGCGGTACGCCGCAATCTTCGACATGGGGAGGACATACGTCGTGTGCAGCTGGCCCGACCTGAAATTGAGGTCCTCGATGTCGGGCTTCTCAATCGGGTAAAACTCGATCCGGTTCAGGCGGGTGTTTGCGGCGTCCCAGTAGAACGGGTTCTTGACGACGGCGATGCGCGCGTTGGGGACCCATTCCGCAAGGGTAAAGGCCCCGTTGCCGACGAGATTGCCGGGCCGCGTCCACCTCGTGCCCTTCTCATCCATGCGCCCGAACCTCTCAATGTTCGGCTTGTGCACGGGCAGCCAGGTGTTGTGCGAGACCATGGCCGGGAGGTCGGGCGTCGGCCTGTCCAGCGTCACCTCGAGCGTGTGGGCGTCCAGCGCCTTTGCGCCCACCTGCGAAAAATCGGTCACCTTGCCCGAGTTAAACGCCTCCGCGTTCTTCATCGGCCATAGCATGTAGGAGTAGAGGGCGCCAAACGCCGGGCTTAGGATCCGATGGAAAGAATAGACAAAGTCATCGGCGGTCACTGGGTCGCCGTCGGACCAGCGCGCGTTCGGGCGAAGGTGAAAGGTGTAGACCTTGCCGTCAGGGGACACGTCCCATCGCTCGGCCAGCTCCGGCGCCGGGACAGACGTCTTGGCATCGAGCTTCGTCAGGCCCTCGAACAACGCATAGACGATGTGCGCATCCGTATAGGTCGTGATCGTTTCGGGATCCAGGTCCGCGGGCTCAGCTCCGTTTCCAACCAGGAGTGTCTGTCTCCTGATGCCGGCCTGCGCCGGAGTCTCCCTCTTGGCGCACCCGAAAAGGGCCAGGACGGCGCAGCCCACAACGGTAAGGACAATGAACCGGGTGCTGGGATTCAAATTGGAAGGTTTCTGCGCTGAGGCAGCCAAAGCAATCGGCGTGCCGTCTGCCGGCCGCCCTCTCAGTCCTCGATGACGTCGAAGATGTTGCCGAAAGGGTCGCGAAAATAAAGCGAGCTGCCGCGGTCGACAACGATCTGGCACCTAGCCCCCTTGAGCAGGCGCCTCGCCTTGGCAATGCTCTTGACGCTGAACGAGGGCGTGGGCGGCTGGGCCTTCGTCGACCGGTTCAGGTAAAGGAGGAATGCGCCCGTGTCGTACTCGAGCGTGGTCCTTGTCTTGCTCTTCAGCTTGAATCCCAGGACGTCGGAGTAGAAACGCTCGGCTTTCGCCAGGCTCGTCAGATGAATCGCGATGCAGGTGTTTGATCGGAATTTCATCTCACCCCGCAGACGAATCCTAAACGTGCTGGGGGAGCACGAAGAGGAGAACCGCGAGCAGGTGGCACGTGCTGCCGCCTATCAGGAAGGCGTTCCTGAAGGCGTAGTGGTACCGGATTTTCCTGAACGAGGCCACCAACGTTGCCACGGTGTAGCACACCCCGCCCGCAAGCAGGAGCCAGATGCCGCCGTGGGGCAGCGCCGCCGCAAGGGGCTTGATCGCCACGACAATCATCCATCCCGCGAACAGCATCGCCACGGTGGAAGTCATCCGGTAGCGGTCGCCCACGATGAACTGGAATGCGATGCCGGCGACGCAGAGCCCCCAGACGACGCCAAAAAGCGTCCAACCCCAAGGGCCCCTCAGGCTAACGAGCATGAAGGGTGTGTAGGTTCCGGCAATCAGCAGGAAAGCCGAGGCGCGACCGAGCTTAAGGAAAAGCTGCCGTCCCTGCTCGGAATGCCATGCGTTGTACAGCGCCCAGATTGCATACAGAAAGATGAGCGTCGCGCCGAAAACGCTGAAGCTGACGACATGCCATGCATCGCCATAGAGACTTGAGGAAATGACCAGAAGCGCGAAGGCGGTAAGGCTTACGGCAAAGCCCAGACCGTGCGTCACCCAGTTGGCAATCCGCTCTCCGCGAGTCAGCCCGTGGGCCGTCGTCGATGCCGATGAAACCGCCTTCGGGCCGGCGCGGTGCCGCTGGACCGCCCGGTCGGCCGCCCGGTCTAGCATGCGGATGGGCCAGATCGGCGTGGGACTCTTGAATTCATCGGCGGTCCATTCCTCGCCATCCGCGTAAATGCTCCTCGGCATCAGGCACGTGCCGAACGTCCAATCGGCGAGCGGCAGGCAGAAGAAGCCCGAAATCGACTCGTTGCAGTCGATCACGGCGTGGTGGCGGAGGTGGAAGCTGTACGCCGGCCGCCAGAAGAACCCCCAACGCTTGCTCTCAATGAGCGGCTCCCAGACGTCGAGCGGCCAATGCTCGATCGCATGCACCAGTTCGTAGATCGCAAGGGAGGAGGTCAGGGCGGCGAAACCCGCGAAGAACCACGGGAACGACGGGAGCGTCCACTGAAGAAGGAAAAGAAGCGGCGTCAGGATGGCTGCAAACGTGACGAGCGTGTACCAGGGGAAGAAGGAAGCCTCGTGCTGGTCGTGGTCCAGGATCGGATACTTGTTCTCGATGAACATGAGACCCTTGCCGTCACGCGTGGACTTTCGGGCGATGCGGGTCAGGGCGTGGTGGAGCGTGTGCTGCCGATAGAAACGCCGCAGGAGCGGGACCGCTGGCTTGTGGAGAACGTAACGGTGGAAGATGTATTCGATGAAGCAGTTCACGAGACTCATCAGGAGGAATGCCACCGTTCCCCTCCAGAAAGTCGCAAGGATCTGGGCCTCCCAGACACGGGGGAAGGCGAACTTCAGTGTGGCCAGCAGGAGGGTGAGCGACGCAACATTGATTGCGATGAAGAGGCCGAGCGAAAACGGAGGATGTTCATGCTCGCTGGACGGGGTTTTGTTAGCCATGGAAATTGGGGAAAGTCGCAGGAACCGAGGGGCTGGAGGACCCCGAGCGCCAGTTGCAAGCTGGTGGATCCTATAGGATTCGAACCAGAAGGGTCGAGTTCGGAATCAGCTGGTGGCGCAATATTTTGTGGGGGCCGGGGGAGCGTCAACGCACAAATAGACGTACAGGATTTTCCGTTTCTAGCGGAAATCGCCGGGGTATGGCCGTCGGCCGGCTCCGCAAAAACCAGGTCCAATGGAGAGATGCCGCAAACGGGCATTCCCTTCGTGAGCTCGGGAGTTAGGCAAATCGATCTCCGTGCGCCGCATAGGTATTTTGCCGCCCATGACCCGCACCAGGCTGACGGGACCCACCAACTTATCATGGCGTGCCTTGCGGTTTCCGACCGCATCTCAATGTCGCAAAAAATCACCGCGGTCTTGCCTCGACCCGTGTTCCGGGGGCCGAGGAGAATGGGCACGATCTGGCACTTCCTGCAATTCCGGGCAAACTGCCCGATTGGTGGACCCTACTGGACTCGAACCAGCGACCTTTTCCATGTCAAGGAAACGCTCTAACCAACTGAGCTAAGGGTCCGCACCAACGAATCGGAAATTAAGCAGGATTGACTCCGTTTACGGCAAGGAAAATTCAGCACGGGCCTCGGCCACGTCCCGGGCGATCTGGGCCCGCAATTCATCGATGCCGCCGAACTTCTTCTCTGGCCTGAGAAAGCGCACCCACTCGACCGAAATGGGGTCCCCGGCGCCGTAAGGGCACGCCACCAACAGGTGAATCTCCAGGCGGGGTTCCACCGCCTGCTCGACCGTCGGGCGCAGCCCGTAGTTTGCGACGGCCGGGAGCCACCCATAGGATTTGGCCCCGCTGACCCGGACGGCATAGACTCCGTAAAGGGGCCTGAGGTCGGGCGACCAGCCCAGGTTGAGTGTCGGGAACCCGATCGTCCTTCCCAGGTGCTTGCCATGCACCACCGTTCCGTTGGCGGTGTAGACGTAGCCTAGGAGCGCGGCCGCCCCCTTCATGTCCCCCTTCTGAATTCTCTCCCGGATCCTCGTGCTGCTGATGGGCTCGCCGTCGAGGTTCACCCGCGGGGCGCTGAAAACCATGATCCCGTGCCTTCGGCCCTCCGCCACGAGCATTGCGACATCCCCCTTTCGCCCGTTTCCGAATCGGAAATTCTCGCCGATATAGATGCCGGCGAGCCTGGGAAGGTGCCTCTTGATGAAAGGGATGAACTCCTCGGCCGAGATTGCGGCAAAATCGCGCGTGAAGGGCTGCACGACGACGGCATCCACCCCGAGCGAGCCGACCTTTGCCATTTTGGACGGGAGGTCGAGTATCATGCGCGTCGGGTTATCGGGCTTGAACAGGACGCTTGGGTGAGGCGCGAACGTGAGGACGACCGACACTCCCCCACTGTGCCGCGCCGACTGGACGGCGCTCTCGATCACGGAGCGGTGCCCCAAATGGACTCCGTCAAACATCCCGATCGCCACGTGGAGCGGCCTGCCCGGGAGCGCCACGCGGTCAAGTCCGTCAAAATGGGCGGGGATGCTCATAGGGCGACCATGGGCACCGCCTGGCTGACGGGAATGAGCTTTTTCTCGATTTCGGGGATCGAGAGGGCCTCGATCTGCTCCATCGTCAATGCCTGCGCGACATTGAAACGGTCGGTCGCGGTCCTGCGCAGCGCCGAAAGGTGCGCACCGCACCCCAGCTTCGCCCCGAGGTCATGGGCCAAGGTGCGCACGTAGGTACCCTTGGTGCAGCGCAGCCGAAAGTCGATGTGCGGTGACGCGAAGCGCGTCATCTCCCACGACATCACGCGTATGAACCGCGGCTCGCGCTCTACCTCCTCGCCCTTGCGGGCTTTCTTGTAGAGGGGAACGCCGCCGATCTTTATGGCCGAGTACATCGGCGGCATCTGGTATTGGTCGCCGAGGAACCCCTGAATGGCCGCTTGGACCTGCGCCTCCGTGAGGTCGGGCACGGGCCTCGTCTCCATCGTCTCGCCGTCGGCGTCCTGGGAATCGGTCGTCCTTCCAAGCTCGATCGTGCCCTCGTACTCCTTGTCGAGGCTGATGATGAACTGCGACACGCGCGTCGCCTTGCCAATCAGCACAATGAGGAGGCCCGTGGCCATCGGGTCGAGAGTGCCCGCATGCCCGATCTTGCGCATCCTGAGCTTGCCGCGCAGCCGCGCGATGACGTCATGGGAGGTGTGCTCCCCCGGCTTGTCGACCAGGAGCACGCCCTCCAGTTCCTTTTGCAGTCCCATCATGACCCGCTACACTTTGGACTTCTTGCGCTCGGCGTCCATCGTCTTGAGCCGTTCCTCGAGTGCAACCAGGAGCAGCGGCCGGAACTCGGCGAGACCCTTCCTCTGATTCAGCCCCGCGGCGCAGGCATGCCCCCCGCCTCCGAATTGCCCTGCCACAAGGTCTAGACGGCAGAGGGGATCCTTTGCCCGAAGGCTGGCCTTCACGCCGCCGTCGGACCTCTCCTCGATGAGGACGCCTATGTCGACGCCGTCGACGCACCTCGCGAAGTCCACAAGACCCTCGGTGTCCTCGGCCGTCGTGCCCGTCGTCTCGAAAATCCCTGGGGGGAGCGTCCCGATGCATACGCGGTTCCCGAATTCCATCGTGAGCGAGGCGAGGAAGTTCTGGAGAAGGCGCAGCTTTCCGGCCGACTCGCGCTCGTAGAGCTCATAGCCCGCCTCTGGCGGCGACGCGCCGCGGGCGACAAGCTCGCCCGCGAGTACAAAGCTGCGCTGCGATGTCGAATTGTACCGGAACTGGCCCGTGTCGGTCACAATACCCGTGAAGAGCGCCATCGCGGTGCCCGCATCGATGGGAAGTTCCGCGTCGATGAAGAGCCCCGCCATTATCTCGCACGCGGCGGCCGAGCCGTTGTCGACGATGTTGATGCTCGCGTAGCCGTTGTTCGAGAGGTGGTGGTCGATGCAGCCCGCCGGTCGCGGAAACCTCGCCTTAAGGCGCTCGCCCGCCCGCGCATGGTCGGCGCAGTCGACAAAGATCGCCACCGTGTCCTCGGGAAGCAGGATGGCCTCGTCCGTGCGGATGAACTTCATCCCCCGCGCGGCGAAAGCGAGCCGGCGCGGGACCGGGTCCGGATTCACGCAGACCGCGGCCGGGCCCCTTGCGGAAAGAATCCGTGCCAGCGCGACCTGGGAGCCGATGCAATCGCCGTCGGGCCTCGAGTGGCCGATAACGGCCACCGGCCGGCCGGCCACGGCGCTCAGGAGGCCCGCGAAGGCGTCGAAGAAATCAGGGTAGAATATTCCCATGGCTTGAATCCTGTGACGGTTCCCCGTCCCGCGACTCCTCTATCTGGTCCATTGCGCGCAGCAGCCTCGCCACCCTGTCGCTCGACTTGTCGAGCACGTAGGTGAGGTGCGGCAGGAACTTGAGGACGATTCGCTTCGCAAGCTCCTCGCGGATTTCCGGCGCCCTGCCCTGCAGCCACCGAAACCTGTCGGCGACCGCGGCCGCGTCGCCGATGATTGCCACGAACACGCGGCCGTCCCGCAGGTCCGGGGCTATCCTCACCTCCGAAACCGTGATGGACACAGCCTCCGCTGCGTGGCGCTTGCGCAGGATGTCGCTGATCTCGCGCTGGACGAGCTCGTTGATTCTGACGATGCGGTTGGACACGGACGTGGGCCACGCAGCTCGCCCGTCAAAGGGACGCCCTGACCTTCTGGGTGTCGTAGCACTCGATCACGTCGCCGACCTGATAGCCGTTGAAGTCGTCCAGCTTGACGCCGCACTCGAGGCCGGCGCGCACCTCGTTCGCATCGTCCTTGAAGCGCTTGAGCGTCCCGACCTTGCCCTCGTGGACGATCTCGCGCGCCCGGCGCAGGCGCGCGGCGGCATTGCGGTTGATCTTGCCCTCGGTGACCAGGCATCCGGCCACGAAGCCCTTCGCGAGCGGGAAGGTCGCGCGGACCTCCGCGGCGCCGAGCTTGATCTCCTTGATGTCGGGATCGAGCAGGTCGGCCATCATCTCGCGCACCTTGTCAGCGAGCTCGTAGATGATGTCGAAGGTCTCGATGCGCACGCTGTTGTGCTTGGCGAGCGGCGTGACGCCGTTTTCAAGCTTGGTGCTGAATCCGAGGATGGTGGCGCCCGCGGCGGCCGCCATGATGACGTCGTTCTTTGTGATGAGGCCCACGTCTGTCGAAACGATCTCGAGCGACACCTTCGGGCTCTTGATCCCCTCCAGGAGCTGCCGGACGGCCTCCGCCGAGCCAAACACATCCGCCTTGACGATCACCTTCAGCACCTTCTGCTGCGTCGCCACGATGTTGGCGAACAGGTTCTCGATGGACATGTCCTTCTGCGCCGAGTCGACGGTCGTCACGGCCTTCTTGAGGCGGTGTGCCTCCTCCTCGGCGAGATTCTCCGCGTCCCTGGCGTTCTTGGCGGCCCGGAAAGCGGCGCCGCTGTCAGGAGTGCCGGACCAGCCGATCACGCGTACGGGCATCGATGGCGGGGCCTCCTTGATGGGGCGCCCCTGGTCGTCAAATATCGCGCGGACCTTGGCCCACTGCGCACCGCAGACGATCGCGTCGCCCGTGCGGAGCGTGCCCTTCTGAACGATCACCGTGGAGAGGGGCCCTCGGCCGACATCCACCTGGGACTCGATGACGACACCCGAGGCGTCCGCTTTGGGGTTCGCCTTGAGCTCGAGCACGTCGGCCTGAAGCAGGATCATCTCCAGAAGGTCGTTGATCCCGGTTCCCTTGACCGCCGACACCGGCACCGTGATCGTCTCGCCGCCCCAGTCCTCCGGCACAATTCCACGCTGCTGCATCTGCGCCTTCACCTGCTCCAGGTTCGCGCCCTTCACGTCCATCTTGTTGACGGCGACGATCTGGACGACCTTTGCGTTGCGAGCGTGCTCTAGAGCCTCGTCCGTCTGGGGCATGAAGCCGTCGTCGGCCGCAACGACCAGGACAGCAATGTCCGTCACCGAGGCGCCTCGCGCCCGCATCTTGTTGAAGGCCGCGTGGCCGGGCGTGTCGAGGAAGGTGATCTTCCGCCCATTGTGCTCGATCTGGTATGCGCCAATATGCTGGGTGATGCCACCGGCCTCGCCGGCGGCGACGTTGGCCTTGCGGATCGCGTCGAGCAGCGTGGTCTTGCCGTGGTCAACGTGGCCCAGGATGACGACCACCGGGGGCCTCGCCACCATGTCCTTTGACTCGTCGGCAACCGGCTTAACCTTGTCTTTTTCCTTCGCCTGCTGCTGCACCGTGACGTCGCCGCGGTGCTTGATGTCCAGCACGAAGCCGTACTTCTCGGCCACCTTCTGCGCGACAGCCTCGTCGATCGTCGAATTCATCGAGGCGAAGCCGCCGATCTGGTTCAGCTCGGAGATTAGCTTGAAGGGCTTGAGGCTCAGCGCCACCGCGAAGTCCCGCACGATTACGGGAGGCTTCAGGTGGATGATCTTGACGCCGCCCTCGGTCGTCACGACCGGCGCTGACGACGCGGCCGGCGAAAGCTGGGGGAGGGGCCGCGGGAAAGTGGGGGCGCGCACTGGAAGCGGCGGCGGCCCGGCCGAGAGCTTGGGCGCCTCGACTGCGGGCGCTGCGGCTACCGGGAGGGAGCGCGGCGCAACGACGGCCGGCGGGGCCTTGGCGACCGCCGCGGGTGTGGCGGCAGGACCCGACGGGACGGACCGGGGAGCCGTGAAAGGGCGTGCCGGGAGCGACGGCGCTGGCGCCCTGACAAGCGGGGCTGCCGGCCGGGCGGCGGGGGCCGCGACCTTGGCGACGGACTCCCTCTCGCGGGCCACGTCCTGCGCCGTCTTCACAAAAATGCCCACGGGACTGCGCGCCTTCGACAGGTCCGGTGCGGGCTCGGGAGCGGCCACGACCGCCACGACCGCCGCGGCCGCCACGGCCGCCACGGCCACCGGCGGCGCCTTCGCGGCAAATTCCTTTTCTATCTCCTCAACGTAGATCTTGCTGATCGTGCTGGACACGGACTTCGTGTCCGCCGCTACATAGCCACGCTCCTTGAGAAGGGACAGCATGTCCCTGCCCTCCATGTTGTGTTTCTTGGCTAGCTCGTGGATGCGGATGCTCATTCAGCTGGGTTGGGGCCGGTCAGGATGTGACGCGCTGGATGATGTCCTGCGCCTCCTCGGCCGTGAAACCGGCGCTCACGAGGTCGTCGGCGACAACCCCCTCGAAGGCCGCGGGGGAATTGATGCCCATGTCGACAAGGCGCCCGGCGATCGCCGGGTCGAGCCCAAGCGACTTGACGAGGGCGGCCACGGCGTTTCCGCGTGGGTCGTCGCCCTCGGCCTTGAACTCCTCGATGTCGATGCGCCAGCCGATCAGGCGCGATGTCAGGCGCGCGTTCTGGCCCTTTCGGCCGATCGCGATCGCGAGGTCGTCGGTCGCCACCTTGAGGAGAATGCGGCGGTTGCGCTCGTCGATAATGATCTCGCGCGGCACAGCCGGCTTCAGCGCCTCGATGACCATCTCGCGCGGGTCGGCAAAATACTTTATGATGTCGATCTTCTCGCCGCCCAGCTCGCGCACGATCGTCTTTACTCGGGCGCCCCGCGCGCCGACGCACGCTCCCACGGGATCGACCTTCGAGTCCTTCGAGGAGACAGCTATCTTCGTGCGGTAGCTCGGCTCGCGGGCAAATGCCTCGATCTTGACCGTGCCGTCGGCGATCTCGGTGACCTCGAGCTCAAAGAGTCTGCGCACGAACTTCGGGCTAGCCCGCGTAAGGATGATCTCGGGCCCGCGGGGAGTGTTCTCGATCTCAAGCAGGAGGCAGCGGATGCGGTCGCCAGGCTGGTATTCCTCCATGGGGACCTGCTCCTTCGCCGGCATGACCGCCTCGGCCTTGCCGATGTCGATGTAGATGTCGTTGCGCTCCCGGCGACGGACCGTGCCCGTCACAATGTTTCCCACCTGGTCCTTGAAGTCGTCGTAGATGCGGTCCTTCTCAAACTGGCGGAGCCGTTGCATCACGGCCTGGCGTGCCGTCTGCGCAGCGATGCGACCCAGCGTCGAAGGGTCGATCTCCTTCTCCACGAACTCGCCGATGACGGCGCCCGGCTTCACGGCCTGCGCCTTTTCGACATGGACCTCGGTCTTCGGGTTGCTGACCGAATCAACGACCTTCATGAGTGCCCAGGCGTGCAGCTGGCCGTTCTTCGGGTTGATGTCGATCTTGAGCTCCTGACCAGAGTTAACCCCTTTCTGGGCAGCAGTCTTAAGGGCATTCGCAATCGTCGCGATCATGTCCGCGCGCGGAATGCCCTTCTCTTTCTCCATGTACTCAAGGACGGAAAGAATTTCGCTGCTCATAGGTGGGAATTGTGGAAAAAAAAAGCGGGCCGCAGGGCCCACTTTAATCTAAAAGTGAGTGTGATAAAGAAGGTGTAACATACCGCGTTGGGATAAATGTTGTCAAGCCCACCGCCCTGAGGGTGGTGGGCTACTTTGCCGTCAAGAAAGATCGACAAGGTCGGACAGCTCCCAAACGCGATCCGTCAATCCCGCAGCCATTGCAGGTGTGCATCTTAGAGTCTGGTGAATCCGGCAAAAGTTGTAGTGCATAAAGTGAAGGGCAATCGAGTGCTCGTGGTTCTCGACATTCTTGGAAAAGGCGTTGGTCAGGCGGGTGAAGCGGCGGTTTCCCATACGCATCGTGAGATTCTGACGCTCGACGAACGAGGTGCTGATCTTGGCGAGGTCAGGATTGCCGCTAACAGGGGTGTTTTTGACCTCTTTGCAGCGGAGCGGGCTGTAGCGTGCATCAACCCGAGACTTTTCCTCAGGACGGCCATAAATCTTGACCGAGATGCCGTAGTCGGCACGTGTCCCGAAGGCGTTTTCAATCGCGGCTTTGTAGGCGGTGAAGCCATCCGTGGTGATTTGAACCCGTCCCTCAATCCTAGCAGCCACATCGTCCAAGAATGCAGAAGCGTCCGAGTGCTCACGGAAGCCGATATGATAGGCCACAATCAGCTTGGTATTCGAGTCGATGGCGGTCCATGTCCAGCAGTCGCCGCGTCCGCGCCCTTTCTGCTCGGCCTTAAGGTGGGTCTCCTTGCATCCGACAAAGGACCAAATCTCGTCGAGCTGGATGGAGTCCGAGCGCAGTTTGCGCACCAGCTTATCATGGGCCGAAGCGCAGCTTTTCCCTATCGAGACCAACAGGCGTTCCACCGTTTTCTTGGCCGATCCGGTCAATCTCTGGGTGCTCCGCATCGAGCAGCCTTCAATCAAACAATTAAGGATTTGAGCGCGCTTTTCAGAGGGAAGAACATTCATGTTGACTTATTGGTATCAAAATGTATGATCAGGTCAACACTTAATGATACCAAAAACTAACAAATCCAAGATGGGGAGACCGCCACTCCCAAAAGGCGAAACCAAGGATGCCCAGATAGGGGTCCGGTTTAAATCGGACGAATATGCCAAGCTAGATAGCAAGGCATCGTCCAGCGGCTTCACCGCACCTCAGCTCATACGGGAGGCCGCCATTCAGGAACTCATAAGGCCTCCGATTTGGATTAAATCCAAATGGAAATGGCAGGAGCTAAACGAACAGAGCATCCAATTCGAGCTAGGCACGCCAACGGGCAAGCTCACTGGACTTGGAAGGCTTATGGCTAGGCCCGACAACTATGACCGGATCACCGTGGATATATTCTGCGTCGGCCCAACACATGCGAACAGCGCGCCAATGATTCGCATTTGGCTCTCGGAGGATGCGGTCAACAAGATCGAGAGTCATTCCGACCCCAAACTGGCAACGTTTTCGCTAGTCGGCTAATACACATGACAAACGAAAAACACGTTGAGCAATCCATCTTAGGCCTTTTGCGGCGGTCCATTGAAGCGCAGGCAAAAAACGACGCCCTTGAAGCGATGGTTCTAACCCTTGCGGCGAAGAATGGGATTCCTGAAGCGAAAGCAAAGCAGGCAATGGCGCAGGTAGAGAAGGCCGCATTGCAACATCGGCTAGAGCAAGTAGAGCAAGCCGACTCCTCTCTGGCAGCGGAGCTAGACCGGCGTCCAGACAGGCTAGATATCGATCAATTCCTTCCATAAAATCAGGAAGTGAACTTGAAGTTCGTGGTCAAAGCATGCTTCTCCAGGTCCGCGGAAAGCATGCTTTCGCCCGTGCTGAGACACCGCGCCATTCCGTCGGCGCAGAAGTGCCATATCTCGTCAGTGACGACGAACAGCGGGGGGCTTAGCCCTTCTTTTTCTTGACCGCTTTGCGCGGCCTTTCGGTTAATCCGATCACGTCTTGAAGGACCGAGAACGCCCGTTGGTTCACGTCCTTTGGCCGCTTTTTCTTTCCGATTCGCATGGGTTGAAGTTGGCAATGATGACGCTGGGCATCAAGTGCGGGATGATTCCCTACCAAGCTCAATGTAGCCCACCACCGCCCTGAGGACCGGGGTGCCATTTGAAAGCGCTCTGAGGGGGCGATCGTTGTCTCAACCAAGAGAATCTAAAGTACACCGCAGCTATTTACGTTGCTTCGCAGTTCGTCCGATTCTCCACTCATTTTCGAATGATTTCCCAAGCCAAGCGCAAGGGCGGGCGGATAGGGCGTCTTGGGACCTTCGCTTCAGAGGATTGCGCCCGACGCGTTTTATTCGTCGCGGCTTTCATCGTCTTTGTTGCGGTGTTCGCCGGACCTCGGGCCGGGGCACAAAACGTGACCGCCACCGTGGCTACGGGAGCGTTGCCCGTCGATGTTGCAGTCAATTCGGTGACAAATAGGATCTATATAGCCGACTTTACGGGCAATTCCGTTACAGTGATTGACGGTGCCACAAATGCGGTCATCGCCACCATCCCCGCGGGATTGGGGCCCATAGCCATCGCGGTGAACTCGGTTACAAACAAGATCTATGTCGCCAATCAAAACAGCAATAACCTTACGGTGATTGACGGCGCCACCAATGCGACCAAAACGGTGCCTTTGGGAATAATCGCACTGCCCGAACACCTCGCGCTGGATACCCTGTCGAATAAGATCTATGTCAGCGACATAGCGGCCAACAACGTGCTCGGGGCTGTCTCTGTGATCGACGGAGCCACGAATGCGATCATTGCCACGGTCCCCACGGGGCAAGGTTACGTTGCAGTAAATCAAACGACAAATACGGTCTACGTCGCCAACGAACTCTCCAACAACATTACAGTGATCGACGGGCCTTCGAATACCGCCAGCACGTTGCCCACAGGAAGCAAGCCCAGATTCATCGCGGTGAATTCGGTGATGAATGAGATTTACGTCACCAGCGCAACGGACGGCACCGTGACGGTGATCGATGCCGGCGATTCAAACCTCATCTACACTGTGCCGACAGGATCGTATGCGCTTGCCGTTGGTGTGGATTCGGTGACAAACCGTGCCTACGTTGCCAATGAATTAAGCAATAACGTGACCGTGCTCAATGGGGCTGTAAAAACCGCGACCGTTGCAGTCGGCTCCACTCCCGACGCCATTGCGGTGGATCCGATAACAAATCAGATTTATGTCTGCAATTTCGGGGACGGAACGGTGACCGTAATCGACGGAGCCACCAATTCGACCGTCAATGTTACCGTGGGATCCACTCCCTATGCCATTGCGGTAGATACCGTGACTCAACGCGTTTATGTCGTAAACGGAAACGACGCAACGGTGTCGGTAATCGCTGAGGCAACGGGAACACCTTCACCCACGCCCACTCCAACGCCGACGCCGACACCACACGGCAGCGGAACGGCTCGCTTCATCAATATCTCGACCCGCGCCCAGGTAGGGATCGGTGCAAACATCCTGATTCCAGGCTTCGTGATCACTGGGCCGGGCACCGAGACCCTCCTGATCCGTGGCGATGGACCGAGCCTTTCGCAGTTTGCCGTGACGGGTGTCCTGGCCCAGCCGACTCTGGGCGTTTACAACGGCTCGACACTGATCGCCTCAAACATTGGGTGGGGCACCAACGCAAACCCGGCCCTGATCGCCAGCACCGCCGCGCAGGTCGGGGCGTTTGCATTCAAAACGGGCAGTGCCGACTGCGCGCTGATCGTCAACCTCTCCGCCGGAAACTACACCGTGCAAATTTCAGGGTTGAACAGCTCCACGGGCGTCGCGCTCGCCGAGGTCTATGAAGTCAACTCGACGGGCACCCGGCTCGTGAACATTTCGACCCGTGCCATGGTGGGCACGGGCGGCAACATCCTGATCCCGGGCTTTGTGATCAGCGGTTCGGGTTCAGAGCTGCTTCTGGTTCGGGCCGATGGACCGAGCCTTACTCAGTTCCAAGTCACGGGGATCCTGGCTCAAACCACGCTGGGCGTCTACAGCGGCTCCATCCTGGTCGCCTCCAACACGGGATGGGGCACGAGTTCGAACCTGGCCCTGATCGTCAGCACGGCCGCGCAGGTCGGGGCTTTTGCGTTCTCGCTGAACAGCGGGGACTCCGCCCAGATCGTCAATCTGACGTCAGGGGGCTACACAATACAGATTTCCGGGGTCAATAATTCGACGGGAGTCGCCCTCGCTGAAGTGTACGAGCTACCTTAACAAGGTTCGTTGCGTGTCACCTCGGCAGAGTTGGCAATGTAGATCCAATTTGTCACCGAGTTCACCGCGATGAAGCCGGGCTTTGATGCCTGGCGCCCGGAAGACAATTGGGCTAGCAGTCAGCCTCCGAGTGGCATGTGATAGATCCGGATTTGTCGAAGCGCTCTTTAGGCAGGAAGCGCGTGCCAAAGCGGTGCAAGCCATGCGATTTTGGTCGTCGTTGGCTATCTCGGCCGAATCCACAATTGCCGCGCTCAGGGCTTCAGACTGTACCACTGCCGCCCTGCGGGGACGCGCGCCAATTGCGCACGAACGCCACCCATCCTTCTTTCGGGCCGGCGCGATTGCAAGGTGACTGGAGAATGCCATCGTTTTGCGGGAACAAACGGGCGGCGGACGCACCTATAAATCCCATGAGCGAGACCATCCTGATCACGGGGGCGTCATCCGGTATTGGACGGGCGACTGCCCGGTTCTTCGCAGGCGAGGGATGGAATGTGGTCGCCACGATGCGCGAGCCGGAAACGGGTCGCGACCTGACCGAACTCGGGCAAGTGCTGGTCACACTCCTGGATGTCCAAGACCGGGGCAGCATCCCCAGGGCGATCGACGCAGGGATCGAACGGTTCGGGCGGATTGACGTGCTGGCCCACAACGCGGGCTATGGCCAGTATGGGCTCTTCGAGGCGATCCCGCGCGAGGAGGTCATCGAGCAGCTTGAAGTGAACGTCTTCGGCGTCATGGACGTAACGCGGGCGATCCTACCCCACTTCCGGGGCAACCGGCGGGGCGTGATCATCCAGCTGAGTTCGGGAGCCGGCCTTTTCACGCTTCCCATGATATCGCTCTACTGCGCCAGCAAGTTTGCGCTCGAGGGATTTTCCGAGTCCCTCGCGTTCGAGCTCTCGTCGCAGAATATCGCGGTGAAGCTGGTCGAGCACCATGGGGGCGTGACCATCACGGCCTTCAATGAGCGCTCGGCGAGGGACGGCGCGCCCGTCGGGGAGCTCAAGGACTATGAGGCGTTCGCAAAGCGTACCGCCGAGGCCTTCGGCCGCATGTCAGCCGCGCGCACCACAAGCTCCGACGATGTCGCCCGGGTAATCCATCGGGCGGCAACCGACGGCAGCGACCGACTTCGCTACCTTGTCGGCGACGATGCCCGGGGTTTCATCCAGGCCTGGGACGGCATGTCAAATGAGGACTCCGTTGCCTTCATGCGCTCCTTGTTTTCGCAAGAGACCGAGGGCCGAATGTGATCGAGCCCGCACAAACGATAGGGAAGACTGGTCGATCCATGGACAAGAAAGCCCCGATTGGGATTAGGATGATAGCCGGAGCGAAGATCGCAAAGGGCGCCGCCCTCGCCTGCCTGTCGCTCGGCGTTTTCGACCTGATCCACAAGGACCTGACGGCGATCGCGCAGCGTTTCGTGCAGGTCGCCCGGATCTCGCCTGAGAACAAGTACGTGGAGATCGCGCTCGAGAAACTCGGCCTTGTAGAGCCCTCGACCCTGATCCGTCTCGGCATGCTCTCCGCGCTATACGCGTCGATCCAGTTGATAGAGGGCCTCGGCCTTTGGTTCGGCGCCGCGTGGGCGGAATACATGGTGGTCATCTCGACCGGCATCTTCGTGCCGGAGGAATGCATCGGCATCTTTCGGCACCCGACCTGGCTCAGGTTCGCCGTTCTCCTTATCAACGCCGCCATCCTGGTTTACGTGGTGTGGATCGTCTGGAAACGATTCCTCCAGAGGAAATCCGATCGGTTGCTCGCCGCGAAGGCGCCCATATAGACCCAAAATAGGCTCTTCGTTAAAGATTGGGGACATGGGGCGTTGGAAGCGCCACCATGTCCCCTGTGACCTTACAACTAACTCTTCCCGGATATCGCATCATC
>CAAGKR010404350.1_pt1 | contig 34813 bp, 32 predicted proteins | sample 2556971 | NCBI WGS metagenome assembly CAAGKR01 (sample SAMEA5207829, study PRJEB30636) | soil metagenome | biome: forest; feature: boreal; material: soil | place: USA | collected 2011-09 | depth 1 m | reverse complement strand
GCGTCGTTCGACAACATCGTCGTCATGGGCATGGGCGAGCCGCTCGCGAACTACGACGCGCTCATCCGCGCGCTCACGATCGTGAACGCGGCGTGGGGGCTCGGCTTCGGCGCGCGCAGGATCACCGTCTCAACCAGCGGGCTCGTGCCTAAGATCATCCGGCTGGCCGAGGAGCCGCTGGGATTCCGACTGGCGATCTCGCTCCACGGGGCGACGGACGAGGTGCGCACGAAGATCATGCCCGTCAACAAGGCCTACCCGCTGGCGAAGCTCCTGCCGGCCGTGAAGACGTTCACCGAGAGGCACGGCCGCATGGTCACGCTTGAATTCATACTGATCGACGGCGTGAACGACTCGCTCGACCAGGCCCGGAAGCTCCGCGACATCGCGCTCGACCTCCATGCGCACGTGAACCTCATCCCGTACAACACGGTGGAGGGCCTTCCATGGAAGCGCCCGGATTCGATGCGGCAGGTCGCGTTTGCGGACATACTCGACCGGGCGGGCGTCTCCGTCACTCTCAGGCGCGAGAAGGGCCATGACATCGCCGCCGCGTGCGGCCAGCTGCGGCTCAAGACCGAACGCGAGCGGGAACTGGCGGATTCCGCAGTTTCATCTTGAAAGACACACGGAACTAACGGCTTGATATCCGTTTCTCAGGAAGTCCGAGCTTCAAAAACCCCCTCCTCATAGCGAAATGATAGACGTCACCGGCCTTGTAAAAACCTATGGCTCAAAGCGCGCGGTAGACGGCGTGAGCTTCTCGGTGAAACGCGGCGACATCCTAGGCTTCCTCGGACCCAACGGGGCGGGCAAGTCGACGACCATGAAGATGATAACGGGGTATGTGCGCCCCGATTCGGGAACCGCCAGGGTCGACGGGATCGACGTCATGAAGGACCCGGTGGCCGTGAAGCGGAAGATCGGCTACCTGCCCGAGAATGCGCCGGCCTATCCCGAGATGACGGTGGCGGAGTTCCTGGGCTTCATCGCGGAGATCCGCGGGTTCCGCGACTCAGCGACACGGAAAGCGCAGGTCGACCGCGCCGTGAAACTCACCCACCTGGTCTCGGTCCGGAACCAGACCATCGACACGCTCTCCAAGGGCTACAAGCAGCGGGTCGGCTTTGCGCAGGCCCTCCTGCACGACCCGCCGGTTCTGATACTGGACGAGCCCACCGACGGCCTCGACCCCAACCAGAAAAACGAGGTCCGGGTCCTCATCAAGAACATGGCCGTCGAGAAGGCTGTCGTCCTCTCGACGCACATCCTGGAGGAGGTCGAGGCGATCTGCAACCGGCTGATTGTCATCTCGCGGGGAAAGCTGGTCGCCGACGAGTCGCCCGCGAAGTTCCTCGCGCGCCAGCCCGGCTCCCGGATGGACGAGATATTCCGCAACATCACCCAGAGCGACCTATGAGGCAGGTCAATCCCATCTTCAAACGGGAGTTCGTCGGCTATTTCCGGACGCCGGTCGCCTACGTCTTCCTCGTGGCGTTCCTCCTTGTGTCGGTCGCGCTCGCTTTCTCGCGCTTCGGCGGGGTCTTCAAGGGCGGCGTCGCGAGCCTCGAGGCCTACTTCGGATTCTTCCCGTGGCTCTTCCTCTTCATTGTGCCGTCGGTCGGCATGCGCCTCTGGTCTGAGGAGAAAAGGTCGGGGACGGCCGAGCTCCTCTTCACCCTGCCCGTGACGACCCTCGAGGCCGTGATCGGCAAGTTCCTCGCCGGCTGGGCGTTCCTCGCGCTGGCGGTCGTCCTGAGTTTCCCGATGGCGATCACAATCGGCTACCTCGGGAGCCCCGACTGGGGCGTCGTCGCCGCCAGCTACCTAGGGGCTATACTCATGGCCGGGGGGTTCCTCGGCGTGTGCTCCCTCACGTCGGCTCTCACGAAGAACCAGGTGGTCAGCTTCGTCGTTAGCCTCGTCGTCTGCACGGTCCTCGTGTTCCTGGGCTACAGCGGGTTCACGGGGTTCCTCGAGGGATTCCTGCCGGTCGGAGTCGCCAACGCCATCTCGAACTTCAGCTTCATCACCCATTTCAGCCCCATGGTCCGGGGAATCCTGGACGCCAAGGACGTCGTGTTCTTCCTCTCGCTCATGGCTTTCACCCTCTTCCTGAACGTGGTCGCGCTCGAGCGCTGAACGACGAGCCGCATGAAATACGGAAGCAAGATCATCGCCATCGTCCTCCTCTTCGCGGGACTCGTTCTCGTCAACTACCTGGCGTCATCGTTCCCCGCGCGGTACGACGCGACGTCCGAGAAGATCTACACCCTCTCCCCTGGAACGAGGGCCCTCCTCGCGAAAGTCAGCGAGCCGACGACTCTCGACCTCTATTATTCGAGCAACGTGGGCGGGCAGTTCGTGGAGTACAAGAATTACGCCGACCGCGTCCGCGAGATGCTGCGCCAGTATGCTCGCGCGTCCCACGGCATGGTGCGTCTGAACGTGATCGACCCGGAGCCGGACACGCCCGAGGAGGAGAAGGCCACGGCCGCCGGCATCGAGCCGCAGACGATCCCCGGAGGAAGCCAGTTCTACTTCGGCCTGGTGGCGACGCAGGCTGACCAGCAGAAGGTCATTCCCGCGCTGACGCCGCAGCGCGAGCAATTCCTCGAGTACGACGTCTCCGAGCTCATCTACGGCGTTGGCCAGGCCGACAAGAAGAAGCTCGGCCTCATCACCAGCCTCCCGTTGCAGGGCTCGCCCGGGATGCCCATGATGGGCCAGCAGGGCACTCAGGGCCAGTACGTCGTGAATGAATGGGAGGAGACGTATCAGATCGTCCCGGTCGAGGCCTCGGCAACGGACCTTCCCGCGAACCTTGACGTCCTCGCCATCGTCCATCCGGAAAACCTCACGCCCAAGCTTCAGTTCGCCATCGATCAGTTCCTCCTCGCTGGAAAGCCGGTCTTCCTGGCGGTCGATCCGTCCTCGCTCTTCTTCAAGCGGCAGGCTGGGCAGTCGGCGATGTTCGGCGGCCCGCAGCCTAACGTCTCGAGCGACCTGCCGGTCCTCCTCGGCGGCTGGGGCGTCGCCTTTGACTCCACCATGGTCGTCGGCGACCTCCAGAACGCGGAGCAGGTCGAGCTGCACGACCAGTCCCGCCTGCGCTACCCGGTGTGGATCAACCTGACCCAGGACGATTTCAACCCGAAGGCGCTGCCAACGGCTCAACTTGAGACGGCCCTCTTCATCGAGCCTGGAAGCGTCAAGCTGAAGCCCGGGACCGACCTCACGTTCACGCCGCTGATAGAGACGTCCGACCAGTCGGGCGACATCCCCACGGCCGCTCTCCAGTTCGCGCAGCCCGAGGAGGTCGCCCGCCAGGTAAAGGCATCGGGAAAGCGGACCATCGCGGCGCTTGTCACGGGCAAGTTCAAGTCCGCGTTCCCGGATGGCGCGCCCAGGGATCCCGAGCCCGCTGACACGAAGGACGCGAAGGCGACCCCCAAGCCGGCCGCGCAATCCCTGAAGGAGTCTAAGGCATCCTCCATCCTCATCATAGTCGCTGATACGGATTGGCTGTTCGACGACTACAGCGTGCAGAAGTTCGACTTCATGGGCCAGGCCGCGGCGAAGCCCTTCAATGACAACCTGGCTTTTGCCGCAAATTCGCTGGATTTCCTGGCGGGGTCGAGGGACCTGATCTCGATCCGAGGGAAGGGCAACTCGGTGCGCCCCTTCACGGTCGTGAAAAAGATGGAGGCCTCGGCCGCCGAGAAGTACAAGGAGAAGCTGACGGCGCTCGAGGCGAGGATCAACGAGGTCCAGGCCAAGCTGGCCGAGCTTCAGGGCAAGACGGCCGAGGGCGGAAAGCTCCTCGCCTCACCCGAGGCGACACGGGCCATCGAGGACTTCCAGAAGCAGGCGGCCGCGATGCGCGCCGAGCGTCGCGGCATCAGGCTGGCGCTGCGCGAGGGCATCGACTCGCTCGAGAACAGGCTCCTCGTCATCAACCTGCTCGGCACGCCGCTCCTCGTCGTGGCGTTTGGGCTCTGGTTTTATTCCCGTCGCCGCAGCTAGAGGCGATACCCCCGGATCAAGCCGATGAAACTCAGAACGATCGTCATCATTGTCGCCCTCCTCGCGGCGCTCTCGATCGTGGCCTACCTGAAGAACAAGCCCGAGCCCGCGCCCCCTGAGGACGCCCGCGTGGGCAGGCCCCTCCTCGACTCGGACACGGCGCTCAAGGCGGCGGGGCTCGTGGTCGCCGACCAGGGAAAGAAGGTCGAGCTCGCGCGCGGCGCCGATGGGACATGGCGCGTCACGAGCTACTTCGGCCTGCCGGCGGATTTCGAGAAGGTCGCCCGCCTCGTCCAGGACCTCAATGAGGCGAAGGTCGAAAGGTTCGTCACCGCCAATCCGGAGCGGCTTGAGCACCTGGAGTTCAAGGATTCCACGATCACTGTGAATGACTCCTCGGGGAAGGAGATATGGAGCGTGACGCTGGGCAAGACGCCGGACTCGGGCAACGGGCGGTTCATCCGCTTTGACCACGAGCCCAAGGCGTATTTCTCGGGCATGCACGTGTGGCTCGACACTGACGCAAAGGGTTGGGCCAACGCCCAGCTCACGACCGTCAAGCCCGACGAGGTCGCGCGCGTCGAAATCCCGTTTGAATCGGGGGCGCCGGTGGCCGTCTCGCGCACAAAGAAGGATGCCCCTTGGGCCGCCGAAGGCGCGCCGGGTCGACAAAAGCTGCTGCCGGAAAAGGTGTCATCCCTCCTCGCCTCGCTGACGTCGCTCAGGTTTTCGGACACCACCGACCCGAAGGATCCCGCCGCGGCCGAGGCCGCCGCCCACATGAGGACATTCAAGATGACGACATTCGGAGGCCAGACATTCTCGGTCGCGCTCGGCCGCAAGCCCGAGGAAAAGAAGCTCAAGCCGCCCGTCGCGGACAAGGACGCGCTCGCGTCTCTGGCCACGGCCGTTGACACAAAAATCGAGCCCAAGGCGGTCACGCCCGAGTTCGACGTGATTCCGGCCGGCCCGGTGTTCGCCGTCATCGCAAGCTCGGATGCAAAGGCGCCCGTCAACGAACTCATGGGACGCAGGGCGTTCGAGGTCGACGAATACGCGTTCACCGGCCTTCCGCAGAAGGCCGACGACCTCTTCGAGGCCGCGAAGGCAAAGTAGCCGCCACGCTCCGCGCGGCGCTCATCCGATGCGGAGAAAACCAAGATATTACCTGGCAGCGGCCGTCGTCCTCTGCCTTGCGGGCATTTCAGTCGTGCGCGGCTCACTCGAAACGAAGCTCGTATTACCGGGTTCGGCCACGCAAAGCCTTGCAGGCGCGACCGTGCCGCCGAGCCCCGACTATGAGCTGATCCCGCTCCAGACATCGGACGGCACACGGATCGTTGCCGAATTCGGCGGAGCCCTGGGACCCGACGGGAAGCGCGACAACGCCGCGCACCAGGCGCCGAAAGTCATATGCTATCTATGCGATCTTCGCCTTGGCTCATGGCCGAAGTACCTGCATTCAGAGCACTTGTGCGAAAAGCTCTTTGGATTTCACTTTACACATATCAACATTTAAGAATATGTTGATATGTGATGTCGGCAGATCACCCCATTTCGGAGCTCTTTGCGCAGCATCGACCGCTGCGCTCCATCGAATTCTTCCCGCCCAAGGATGACGCGGGCGTCGATGCACTCCGGCAAACGGCCAAGGCGCTCAAGTCGATATCCCCTGACTTTGTTTCGGTGACCTATGGCGCGGGCGGCAGCACGCGGCAACGCACGGCCCAGGTGAGCGGCATCCTGAAAGAGGAATTCGGCTATACAGTCATGCCGCACCTCACGTGTGTCGGGCACACGAGGGACGAGCTCAACGGGATAGCCGACAAGATTTATGCCGACGGTTTTAGGAATATCATGACCCTGCGCGGGGATCCCCCAAAAGGGTCCAATGAATTCAAGGCGACCGTGGACGGGCTGCGGTACGCAAGCGAACTCGTGACGCTCCTGAAGGCGAGGCATGCCGATTTTTGCCTCGGTGTCGGCGGCTATCCTGAAAAGCATCCCGAAGCCCCCTCCACGGACGAGGACCTGGGCAATCTCAAGCGCAAGGTGGATGCCGGTGCGGATTTCGTAACGACACAGCTCTTCTTCCACAACGAATCGTATTACCGCTTTGTCGACAAATGCCGCGCGGCGGGAATATCGGTTCCCATTGTCCCCGGAATAATGCCTGTGCTCTCGCTGAAACAGATCCAGCGTTTCACGTCGATGTGCGGGACGTCCCTCCCTCCGATCCTCATCCGGCGCCTCGAGGCCGCCGGTGACGCGCCCGAAATTGTCGAGGCGGTCGGCATCGACTGGGCGCTGGGCCAGATCCGCGACCTCATCGGGCGCGGCGCGCCTGGTTATCATCTCTACATCTTGAACCGCGCAAAAAGCGCGTTGGCGCTCGCCGCCGGCCTTGCGGCCTAGGCTCTACCCCCCGGCGAACACCGGCCGGAACCCGGCCTCAGTCAGGATCCGTGCTACCGTGTCGCGCTGGTCACCCTGGATCTCGATTCGGCCGTCCTTTACCGTGCCCCCGCACCCGCATGCGGCCCGCACCTTCCTCATTAGCTGATCTTTTTCCGGGAGCCCGATTCCGGTGAACCCGTCGACAATCGTGACCGTCTTTCCTCCACGGCCTCCCTTCTCCCTTGTGATGTCGACGCGCCCGCGGTTTCGCCCGGGTTTGGCCGGTCCGGGCGCAGGCCGGGAGGGGCCAGCCGGCAAGGATCGAAGTCCTGAGGCATCGAGCGCCGCGAACGGATTGTGTCCGAGCGCCTCACCGCCTTGCGTGGGCAATCGGTCGGCCACGGTCAGTGCCTCCCGCCGCAGGACCCCACCGGGATATCGGACTCGCCCCCGAGGAACATGAGGGCCTTGGGATAGCTCCTGCGCTCAAGAAAATGGACGAGCTGCGGATGAAGGGTGGACCGGGCCTCGGTCAGGTACCCATCAAGGAGCCTCATTCGACTGGCGATAACCTCACCATCGGCGCGCTTTATGCCGTCCATCAGGGCTATAAGGGATTCTTTGATCTGGGCTTCCATAGGCAGTTGAGTACCCACCCTAATACAGACTGCGTCGTTGTGAAGCGCGATTGCAACCTGCTCTGGAAAGCCGCCCTGGGCTTGAATTCGGGGGGGCTGCGTGCAGAGTGTCTCCAAAACCCGCTCTAATAGTCGCCGTGCATTGCATCGGCATTCCAGATGAATCCCACGACCCTTCCTGTTCGCGCAAACGCAGATGTCATTGAGGCGACATATCGCCTCTGGCTGGACAACCCCGACGGCGTAGATCCGACCTGGAGAGCCTTCTTCCAGGGCTTCTCCCTTGGCAGCAACGGAGGCCCGATCAGCGAAGCCGCCGACGGGCATGCCCATCAGGCCCCTATCATCGACAGTCTCAAGCAGTCGCACGTCCATTACCTCATCGCCGCCTACAGGGCGATCGGCCACCTGCAGGCCCACCTGGACCCCCTGAGCGGCCCACCGGCCCCGGTCCCGAAGCTTGCGCTTTCCCAGTTCCAACTCGACGACAGCGACCTCGAAACGTGGTTCGATGTGGGCAGCTACATCGGCGGCGGGCAGATGAAGCTGCGCGACGTCCTATCCTCCCTCCAGAGGACCTACTGCGGCCACGTGGGCGTCGAGTATGCCCACATACAGGACCAGGACTGCCGAGCGTGGCTGCAGGAGCGGATAGAGTCGACGAGCCTCAAGCCGTCGTTCACGGGGCCCCAGAAGGTCAGGATCCTGCGGCGCGTGCACAAGGCCGAGCTCTTCGAGAAATTCCTGCACACGAAATACGTCGGCCAGAAGCGCTTCTCGCTCGAGGGCGGCGAGACGATCATCGCGGCGCTCGACGCAGTGATCGACCACTGCCCAGAGGCGGGTGTCGAGGAGATCGTCATGGGCATGGCCCACCGCGGCCGCCTGAACGTCCTCTGCAGCGTGATGCGCAAGTCATTCGACCAGCTCTTCGAGCAGTTCTCGGAGAACTACATCCCGGACACCGTCGGAGGCGACGGGGATGTGAAGTACCATCTTGGATACGAATCCATCCTGACGACGACCTCCGGCAAGAAGGTCGAGGTGCGCCTCGCGGCGAATCCGTCCCACCTCGAGATCGTGGACCCGGTGGTCGAGGGCAAGACGCGGGCCAGGCAGCGCATCCGCGGCGACTCCGAGGAGCGACGCCGCGTGCTCGCGCTCCTCATTCACGGCGACGCGGCGCTCGCGGGCCAGGGCGTCGTGGCCGAGACCCTCAATTTCTCGCAGCTTCCCGGCTACCGCACGGGCGGGACGGTCCACTTCGTCATCAACAACCAGATCGGCTTCACGACCGACCCGCGCGACGCACGATCGACCCGCTACTGCACCGACGTCGCAAAGATGATCGAGGCGCCGATCTTCCACGTGAACGGGGACGATCCCGAGGCCGTGTGCATGGTCTCCCAGCTCGCCCTCGACTTCCGCGTCCGCTGGAAGCGAGACGTTTTCATCGACATGTACTGCTTCCGCCGGCATGGGCACAACGAGACCGACGAACCGTCGTTCACGCAGCCGATGCTCTACAGAACGATAGCGGCGCATTCCCTCGTGTCGGCGATCTACACTGAGAGCCTGGTTGGCGAGAATTCGATCACCGCGGGACAGGGCGACGCGATCAGGGCGGAATACTCCGCTGCGCTTGAGGAAAACCTCGCCAAGGCGAAGGAGCGAGAGGCGGCCAAGACCGCGAAGCGTGCCAAGCCCGCCGATCCGTTCAAGGGATCCACGGCGCAGTTCCAGCCCGAGTACCATCACACGCCGGTCCAGACGAGCGTGCCGCCCGAAGAGATCGAGCGCATCGTCCGCGGGCTGACGACCGTGCCCGAGACCTTCAAGGTCAACTCCAAGGTCAAGAGGCTCCTCGACGCGCGCGCCCAGGCGCACAGGGATGGCGGTCCCGTCGACTGGGGCTTTGGCGAGGCCCTCGCGTTTGGCTCGCTCTTGGTGGAGGGGACGCCTGTGCGTCTCAGCGGCCAGGACTGCGAGCGCGGGACCTTCAGCCACCGGCATGCTGTCCTCGCCGACTCGGAAACGGGCGAGAAGTACACGCCGCTGAAAAATCTGGATCCGAAGCAGGCACGCTTCTGCGTCTATAATTCGCTGCTTTCCGAGGCCGCGGTCCTCGGCTTCGACTACGGCTACTCTCTCGACTATCCGGACATGCTGTGCCTCTGGGAGGCCCAGTTCGGCGATTTTGTGAACGGCGCCCAGGTGGTGATCGACCAGTTCATCGTCAGCGGCGAGTCAAAGTGGCTGCGGACATGCGGAATCGTGCTGCTGCTCCCGCATGGCTATGAAGGCCAGGGGCCGGACCATTCGTCCGCGCGCCTCGAGCGCTTCCTGCAGGCGAGCGCCGAGGAGGACATCCAGGTCGTCAACGTCACTACGCCGGCGCAGTACTTCCATCTCCTGCGTCGCCAGGTGAAGCGCGACTTCCGCAAGCCGCTCATCGTGATGTCGCCGAAGTCGCTCCTTCGCCACCCCGGCGCGGTCTCGAGGATCACCGACCTCACGGGAGGCGGATTCCATGAGATCCTCGAGGAGGCGTCGCCGCCAGCCGTGCCGACCCGACTGATTCTCTGCTCGGGCAAGGTGTATTTCGACCTCTGCGACTACCGCGACAAGAACGGCGTCAAGGACGCGGCCATCGTCCGCGTGGAGCAGCTATATCCGCTGCACGCCGAGCGCCTGCGGGAGATCTCGGCGAAGTACCCTGGGATACGGCTCATTTGGTGCCAGGAGGAATCCCAGAACATGGGAGCCTGGTCTTGGATCTGCCCGCAGATCGCGGACTTGTTCGAGAAGATACCGCTGTACGCGGGAAGAGGCGCCTCCGCCTCTCCCGCTGTCGGTTCGCTCGCGATCCACAAACGCGAACTCGCCGGACTGCTCGAAGACGCCTACACACTCTAATCATGCCACTTGAAGTCAAAATCCCGCCCATGGGCGAGTCGATCAGCAGCGGTATCCTCGCAAAGTGGCACGTGAAGAACGGCGACACCGTGAAGAGGGACCAGGCGCTCTTTGAGCTCGAGACGGACAAGATCACGTCCGAGGGCACGGCCGACGCCTCGGGAACGATCACCCTGAAGATCGAGGCCGGGGCCGAGGTCAAGATCGGCCAGGTCGTCGCATTGATAGAGACGGGCGCTGCGGGTGAGGCGCCCGCCGAAAAGCCGGCAGCGCCGGCACCGGCCGCGAAGCCTGCGCCCGACGTGGAGCCCCAGCCAAAGTCCGCCCAACCCGCATCCGCCGTCCAATCTCCCGCAGTCCGCCGCCTCGCGGGGGAGACCGGCATCAATCCAGCCGAAGTCCCGGGCAGCGGCAAGGCGGGCCGGGTGACGAAGGGCGACATGCTCTCCGCGGCCGACAAGCCCGCGCCAGCCGCGGCGCCCGCGCCGGCGCCAGCACCCGCAGCGGCCCCGGCGCCAGCCCCTAAGTCCGGGGAGCGCCAGACGAGAAGGAAGCTCACGCCGCTCCGCCAGAGGATCGCCGAGCGCCTCGTTTCCGCCCAGCATTCGGCGGCGCTTCTGACCACATTCAACGAGGTCGACATGTCAGGGGTTATGGCGCTCCGGTCAAAGTACCAGGATGACTTCGTCAAGAAGAACGGCCTAAAGCTCGGGTTCATGTCGTTCTTCGTGAAGGCGGTCGTCCATGCGCTGAGGGAGGTGCCCGCCATCAACACGCAGATCGACGGCGACACGCTCGTGCAAAACCACTTCTACGACATCGGCGTCGCCGTCTCGACCGAGAAGGGCCTGATGGTTCCGGTCATCCGCAACTGCGACAGCCTGGGGATGGCCTCAATTGAGCGCGCGATCACTGAAGCGGCCGGCAAGGCGCGCGAAGGCAAGATCACGCTGGCGGACCTAGAGGGAGGCGTCTTCACGATCACGAATGGGGGGACATTCGGCTCACTCCTCTCGACACCCATCATCAATCCGCCCCAGAGCGCCATCCTCGGGATGCACGCCATCAACGAGCGCCCCGTCGCGGTGGGCGGCCAGGTCGTGATCCGCCCAATGATGTACGTTGCGCTGACGTACGACCACCGTCTGGTCGACGGGCGCGAGGCCGTCACTTTCCTCGTCAAGGTGAAGCAGCAGATCGAGGATCCCTCGCGCCTCCTTCTCGGTCTTTGACCGCACCCTCCATGGATACGTTCGACGTGGCGGTGATCGGCGCGGGCCCCGGCGGCTACGTGTGCGCTTTCCGGGCCGCCCAGCTCGGGCTCAAGGTGGCCCTGATCGAAAGCCGCGCGACGCTCGGCGGGACCTGCCTCAACGTGGGCTGCATACCGAGCAAGGCCCTCCTTTATTCTTCCGAGCAGCTGGTTTTCGCGCGCGACCACGCCGCGGACCATGGGATCAACGTGGGAGGCGTGTCCGCCGACATCGCCAAGCTGCTGAGGCGCAAGGATGCCGTTGTCGCCAAGCTCGTGGGCGGGGTCGCGCTCCTTGCAAAGGCGCGCATGGTCACCGTCATCAGCGGCGAGGCCGCGTTCACGTCGCCGACGTCGCTTTCCGTCAAGGGCGCCGAAGCGACCGTTTCCGTTTCCGCCAGGAATTTCGTGATCGCTACCGGCTCGGCGCCCGTGGAACTGCCGTTCATGAAATTTGACGGAAAGACAGTCGTCTCGAGCGACCACGCGATTGCATTCGACAAGGCGCCCGCGAACCTCGTCGTCGTCGGGGGCGGCGCGATCGGGCTCGAGCTCGGCTCCGTGTGGGCGCGCCTCGGGAGCAATGTCACCGTGGTCGAGTTTCTCCCGAAGATCGTCGCGGCCTACGACGACGATGTCGTTCGGACGTTTTCACGGCTGCTCCAGAAGCAGGGCCTCAGGATCGAGGTGGGCGCCAAGGTCACGGGACTCAAAACCGAGGGCGGTCGCGTGGTACTCACGGCGGAACGCGAGGGCAACGCCATTGAATTCCCGGCGGACAAGGTGCTGGTCGCCGTGGGGCGCCGTCCGTACACGGACGGCCTGGGCCTCGAGAAGGCCGGAGTGAAGCTCGATGACAAGAAGCGGGTCGCGGTGGACGCGCAGCTTCGCACGGGCGTCCCCGGAATCTGGGCCATCGGCGACGTCATCGCGGGCCCCATGCTCGCGCACAAGGCCGAGGAGGACGGCGCCGCCGTCGCGGAATGGATCGCCGGCAAGTCGGGGCACGTCGACTGGAACCTCGTCCCGGCGATCGTCTACACCGACCCCGAGGTCGCGTCCGTCGGGCTCGGCGAGGACGCCGCGAAGGCAGCCTCGATTGCGGTCAACATCGGCCGGTTCAACTTTGCAGCCAACGGCCGTGCGATCGCCAACGATACGACCGACGGGTTTGTCAAGGTGGTGGCAGACGCGAAGACCGACCGCATACTGGGGGCGCAGATCATCGGACGGGGCGCGGGCGAGATGATTGCCGAAGTCGTCACCCACATGGAATACGGCGGGAGTGCTGAGGATCTCGGCAGGACGATTCACGCGCACCCGACGATGAGCGAGGCGCTCAAGGAGGCCGGTCTGGCGGTCTCCAAGTCGGCAATCCATGCGATTTGACACGGGTGCCGCGAATATGGAACCTAAGGGCGTCAAACCCGGGTTTCAATTCGGGCCAACACAGTGCCGGAAACAAACTTACCATCAATGACTCCACGGCGGGCCGGCGCGGCTCGCGTGAGGGTCGCCGCGCCTTTTGGCTGCGCGGGCGGCCCCGATGCGCCACGAGCATGACACCGGCCGAACGAGAGGAGGCGCTGGAGCGACGCGAGGAGAATGCCGCGATCCTGACGGCCAAGCTCGAGAGGGACCGGGTCGCGCTCGAGTCCGAGATCTCGGCCTCCGCCGCCGCGTCGAAGGCGGCGTCCGCGATCAACCGCGCGTTCCAGGCCGATGCGGCGAAAAAGGTGAAGGCGCTCGAGGAGGAAGGCGCGCAGTTGGAGGCCAAGCTCGCGCGGCTGAAGAGCGAGGTCGGCAAGCTGGCGCCGGCAGCTGAACCGCCTCCCCCGAAGGAAGTGGAGAGCCCGTCGGAAAAGGCGGCCGTGGCCGCCGCGAAGGCGCAGCTGGCGAACGACAAGGCGACGTTTGAGGCGGAGAAGGCCGGCTGGGAACAGGAGACGGCCGGGACGAGGGCCAAGCTCAAGTCCGAGGCGCAGGCGCTGGCTGATTTGAGGGCGAAGCTTGTCACCATCCGGAACGAGCTCGAGGCAGGCGTGAAGGCGCGCGAGACCGAGGTCAAAAGGAAGGAGGCTGCGCTCGAGGCCGAGAGGACCAAGCTTCAGTCGGGCGTCGACTCGCTCATGCGGGCCGAGAAGCAGCAGGCCGAGCAGCGCGCGAAGCTGGAGTCGCAGGTCGCCGCCCTCGCGGCCAAGGAGGTCATGTACGAGGAGAGGAACCGGCAGCTGCAGGACCGCCTGAAGAATTTTGCAAAAACATGAAGCGTCCGATGACCTACTGATCGTCGAAAACGCCCATGGCCGAAGAGACCCAGGTCCTTGTTGAACTGACTCAATTCTCGCTCCACGCGCTGCGCGCGGTGAACGGTACAGTGGAGGCGGGCGGAGAATGCGCGCTTGAGAACAAGCTCGCGATGGAGGCCCTTCTCGACACGGTCGCTCCCTCACGGAAGACGGACGGGATCAAGGCCGTGGCCACCGTTTGGCCGGCCTCCGTGAGCTGGTACCTCTCGACCGACACCGAGGCCATGTTGGACCGGACGGGCGACTCGCTCCGGGCAATCGCCGCCGGAAAGCAGAAGGATCCCAAGGCGGCGCTCGCGTACGCCGCGTGCAACGCGGGCGACGGCGGGACGGTCACGCCCGAGGGCACCGACAAATGGCTCCTCGCGTTCTGCGCGCTCAGCGGCCTCGAGAAGGCGTCAATGAGCCTCATTGACCTGAAAGTGGACCCGATCGACGTGACGCCCACGGCGTTCTCGGGCATCAGCGCGATTGCCACAGCCCTGCGCCTGCAGGGCAACGACGGAGCCGTGGCTCTCTGGGACCTTGGAGCCGAAAGCTCCACCCTCCTCCTCATCACCGCCGCCGGTGTCGAAGGCGCGGTCGCGTGCGCCGTGGGCATGGACTCAATCATAGAGGCCGTGCAGACCGCGCTGAAGCTCAAGTTCCGCGGCGCGGGAGCGAGGCTGTTTTTTAACGACGCCTACGACTTCAGCGATCCGGGCCCAAGGGTTGCGGGGCTCCTGGGGCCCCTGGTCAAGGAGGCGATCAGCCATCTTCCGGCCACGCTGACCCCTCCGGCGCTTGCCTGCCTTAGCCTGACGGGAAAGCAGGTCTGGTTCATCCGCGAGGTCGCGTCCGCGGCTGGCATCTCCCACTGGCAGCCCGACGTCGCAAAGCTCGCAGCCGAGCTTGGGATCAGGTTCGCAGACGGCGTGGAGGCCTCGTTTTCATCGGCCTCCAGCGGGCTCCTCGGGCTCCTGGGTGCAAAGATCAACTCTAGGGATGCATGGAACCCAGCTTGGGTCGAGGCCGAGGGACAGGCGGAGGAACCCGAGCCGTCGCCGTCGCCGTCGCCGGCGCCGATAGTCGAGCCGGAGCCGGAACCAGAGCCTGAGCCCGCACCCAGGCCCGCGGCCGTGCCGATCCGGGCGAGACCATCAATGTCGATAGACACGACCAGCGCGGGATCGGCTCCAAGGCCCCCAAAGCCTGGGGTTACCCAGCGCTCAGTGACAACGCCCCCGGTTCCGTCGCAGTCGCAGCCCGCAGCCGCGCGTCCCGCGGCCCCGCCGCCCGCTGCGCCCCCTGCGCATTCGCCGCCGCCTCCTGCGCCCGCGTACTCGGCGACGGCGCCTTCATTTGCCCCTCCGCCGCCCGCGGTTTCACTTCCGTCGCTTACGTTTCCGCCTCCTGCTCCGTCATTCGCGGCGCCGGCGCCGTTGCCCAAGGCCGCGCCGACGCCGGAACCCGCCCCACCCTCTGCATCGCGCCCGCCCTCCTTCTCGAACCCCGGATTTGCGGTGCCGCAAGCCGAGCCAGCTCCCGCCTCGGCGACGACCCCACCGATGCCGCCGCCTCCTTCGCCCGTCCCGGGAATCCGCATGGGCGTGCCGGCGGCGCAGAGCCCTTCGCCACGGGCGGTCACTTCGCTTCCCTTTGAGGCTGCGAAGCCCAAGGCGGGCGCCCCTGTCCCGCCGCTTCCGCAAGAGGTGCCCCCTGAGAGGAAGAGCAAGATTGGCTTTTACATCGCCGTCGGCGTCGTGGCGTCGCTCCTCGCCGCGGCGATCGCCGTGGTGCTCGAGGCCCACAAGGCGAAGACCGATGCCAATGACCTCGAGCAGCAGGAGGCGCTGGCCCACCACAACGCGGACCTGCTGCTGAAGGAGCAGGAGCAGAAGGCAAAGGATGACGCCGAGCGCGCCCGCAAGGAGATGGAGGCGCAGATCGCCGCGACAAAGAAGCAGGCGGAGGAGGACACTCGACGCGCCGTCCTTGCCGAGATCGAGGCCGACCGACTCTCCAAGCTCCCGGGAGTCCTGGTCCTCGCCACCGTGCCAGCCGGCGCCGCCGTGATGATCGACGGGGGCGCGCCGATCCAATCGCCGGCAAAGGTCGAGGGAATGGCACCCGGCACCCATCGCGTACAGATTTCGCTGAAGGGCTTCGACGCGGTCGACATGAACCTGGAAATAAAGGGCTCGAAGACAACAGACCTTGGCTCGGTGGCGCTGCAGGCCAGCTTTGGCTCTATCGATGTCACCAGCACACCCGATGGGCTTGATTTCGCGATCCGCCCCCAAGCCGACCCAAAGGGCACGCCTGTCAGCACGGGAAAGACCCCGGCAACAGTCGACGACATCGTCCACGGGGACTATGCCGTGACCTTCTCCCGACCCGGGTGCCGCGACCACGTCGAGACCGTGTCGGTAAAGAAGGGAATCAAGTCCCCGGTGGACACCAAGTATGTGGATGGCTCACTCGAGCTCACGAGCGAGCCTAGCGGCGCGACCGTCAGCAAGGACGGCACATTCCTCGGCACGACTCCCCTCATCCTCCATGACCTCACGCCGAAGACGGAGTCGTTCGACCTGACGCTTCCCGGCTATGACCCGACGCCGGTGTCCTGCGAGATTCCCGAGGGTCAGTCGCTCAAGTATTCCGCGCAGCTCCTGCGCAAGGACCGCGTCTTCAAGCCCAGCGAGGTAAAGACAGCCCCCGAGCGCAACGATTCCCCGCAGCCCACGCTGAGCGCCAGCCAGCGAAAGACGGGCGCCGAGGTCCTCCTATCCCTCATTGTGCGCCGCGACGGGACGGCGTCCGATGTGCAGATCGTCAAGGCGACCGACGACGACGTCGCGCGGCGCTGCAAGACGGCTGTTGAGAAATGGAAATTCCGCCCAGCGACCGCGCCCGATGACCGGACCGTGGACGCGGCAATTGAGGTGCCGTTCAAGTTCACGGCCGCTCCCAAGTGAAGCGCCCAGAGAGGCCGTCAAATGGTGTATGGCAAGGAACTTGCTGAACGGTGCCGATGGCCTAAAACAAATTTCACGTGTCGCTTCTAAGCAACCCCTACGACTCCGGCGAATTCTTCGACGAGATGTATGCCGCCGACGGTGAAGTGCGCCCGCACTACCGAAGCCTTGTCGAGCGCCTGGGCACGCTTCCCCTTCCCGAGTTCGAACGCAGGCGGGCGGCGGTCGACCTGGCGTTCCTGCGGCGCGGCGTCACGTTCACGGTGTACAACGACTCGGAGGGCACGGAGCGCATCTTCCCGTTCGACCTGATCCCACGCATCATCCCGGCACGGGAATGGTCCAGGCTGGAGGCCGGGCTCATCCAGCGCATCACTGCGCTCAACCTCTTCCTCCATGACCTCTACCATGAGCAGAAGATCCTGAAGGACAATGTGGTCCCGGCGGCCCAGATCCTGAGCGCGCGTCATTTCCGCCGCGAGTTCATGAACTTCGAGGTGCCGCACGACATCTACATACACATCTGCGGGACCGATCTCATCCGCGACAAGGACGGCAGTTACCTCGTCCTGGAGGACAATCTGCGCTGCCCCTCCGGAGTCTCGTACATGATCGAGAACCGGTCCGCGATGCGGCGTGCGTTCCCCAACCTCTTCCAGAGCTACGGGGTCCGCCCCGTCGAGGGCTACTCGGAGCTCCTCCTCAAGTCGCTCCTCCACATCGCCCCCGACCGCAATGACAAACCAAGCGTGGTCCTGCTGACCCCTGGCGTCTACAACAGCGCCTATTTCGAGCACTGCTTCCTGGCGCGCCAGATGGGCATCCCGATTGTCGAAGGGCGCGACCTCTTGGTCCAGGACACCAGCGTCTACATGCGCACGACCTCTGGCCTGCTGCCCGTGGACGTGATCTACCGGAGGATTGATGACGACTTCCTGGATCCCGCCGTGTTCAGGTCTGACTCGATGTTGGGCGTTCCCGGCCTCGTGGCCTCCTACCGCGCCGGAAAAGTCGCCCTCGCCAACTCGATCGGCACGGGCGTCGCCGACGACAAGGTGATCTACACGTACATCCCAAAGGTGATAAAATACTACCTCGACCAGGATCCCATCCTGCCGAACGTGCCCACCTACCTGGCTTCCGACCCGGCCGACCGGAAATTCATTCTGGAGAACATTGCAAAACTGGTGGTCAAGTCGGCGAATGAGGCGGGCGGCTACGGCATGCTGATTGGGCCCGCCTCGACCAAGGAGGAGGTCGCGGACTTCCGCACCAAGGTCGCGGCGAACCCGCGCAATTTTATCGCCCAGGACCCGGTCATGCTTTCGCGCTCCCCGACGTGGTGCGACAACCGCCTAGAGGGCCGGCACATCGACCTCCGTCCCTACGTTCTCTGCGGGGAGAAGACGGTGGTGACGCCCGGAGGTCTTACCCGTGTCGCTCTCCGCAAGGGATCCCTCGTGGTCAACTCCTCTCAGGGCGGCGGCTCCAAGGACACCTGGGTGCTGGCCGACGACAAATGATGGCTCCCGCGCGCAAGACAATGCCCCCTGCCTCCACGATCCCTCCGCCCCGGCCCCAGGCCAACGTGATGCTCTCGCGGGTGGCGCACTCCCTCTACTGGATGAGCCGGTACATCGAGCGCGCCGAGAACATCGCTCGGCTGCTTGACGTGAACCTCCAGTTCATCCTTGATTTCCGGGGATACGACGACGTCCACCTGCGGGAGCACTGGGGATCAATCCTCGCCAGTTCCGGTGACCAGGACCTGTTCGACAAGCACTATGAGTCGGCGGACAGCCGGTCTGTCACGGAGTTCTTCGCGTTCGACCTGCGCAATTCGAACTCGATCCTTTCGTGCGTGTTCGCGGCCCGCGAGAACGCCCGAATGATCCGCGACCAGATCTCGGTCGAGATGTGGGAGACGATCAATGAGCTCTACCTCTTCCTCAAGTCGAGGAGCACGTCGGACGTCTGGGCCGCGGGCCCCTATGAGTTCTTCCAGGAAATTAAGCGCAACTCACACCTCTTCCAGGGGCTCACGGATTCGACCTACTCCCGCAGCGAGGGGTGGGAATTCATCCAGTTCGGGAAGTTCGTCGAGCGGGCCAACAAGACCGCCCGCATCCTGGACGTGAAATACCACATCCTCCTCCCAAATGCCGGCGATGTCGGCGGCGCCCTGGACACCGCCCAATGGCAGGCGGTCCTGCGATCGGCGAGCGCGCTCGAGGCCTACCGTCGGTTCTACGTTCGTGAGATCCTGCCGTGGAAGGTCGCCGAGTTTCTGATCTTCTCGGACTCGTTCCCACGCTCAATCCACTTCTGTGTGGCGCAGGTCGACGACTTCCTGCGGCGGATACTCGGCGAGTCCGGTACCCGCCCCCGCACCGAGGCCGCGCGCGCGTCGCGCCGGCTGCTCGCGAACCTCCAGTCGCTGACGATCGACGAGGTCCTCAAGGAGGGCCTCCACGAGTTCCTGGTTGAAATCGCAACGTCGCTCGAAAAGATCAGCGAGCAGGTTGTCCAGACAACGATGTTCTACCTGGCCGAGTCGACCCAGGAGGAACAGCAGCTCCAGCAGCAACAGTGAGGTCCTCCTCCAACAGGTTCCCCACACGCCTCCATGCTAATCAGCCTCCTTCATAGGACTACCTTTGCCTACGCCGGCAAGGCGCATGACAGCTTCAACGAAGTTCGCCTGAGGCCGCTGGACGACGCCAGCCAGGTGTGCCGGAGCTTTGAGCTGAAGACGGACCCAGGCACGCAGATGCGGGACTACGTCGATTTCTACGGCAACACGGTCCACTATTTCGACATCATGGCCGGCCACGAGAAGCTCGTGATCGAGGCCGTATCCGAGGTCGAGACGACGCCAAACGCGGCCCGTCCCCCGGTGCCGGTCGTGCCGCACACACAGGCGGACACCGAAAGGGAGCTGCGCACGGAGTTCCTGGTGGACTCCCACTATGTGCCGCTCGACGTCGCTGTCTGGAAGGAGGCCCAGGACGCGTTGCAGTATGGACGTTCCGACGTCTGGTCCGATGTCCGTACGATATGCCGGCATGTCTATACCAGCTTCGCCTACAAGCCGCGCTCGACAGGCGTGGCGACGCTCGCGACGGACGCGATAAGGCTCAGGTCGGGCGTGTGCCAGGATTTCGCGCACGTTGCGCTCGGCATGTGCAGGACCTCGGGCATCCCCGTCCGTTACGTGAGCGGCTATTTCATCAAGGTGCAGAGACGACCCGGCGAGGACGAGGCGTCCCACGCCTGGATCGAGGCGTTCGTGCCGGGCTACGGATGGGCCGCATACGACCCCACGCATGACCGGGCGGCCGACGAGCGCTACGTCAAGGTCGCATCCGGGCGGGACTACGGTGACATCCGGCCGGTGAGTGGCACCTACCGTGGCGGCAAGACGCGATCGCTCGAGGTCGAGGTCAGGCTCCGGGAGTCAGAGGCGGCCGGCGCGGCCCGTTAGATGACATGGGGCGGCCAAGCGGGGCGCAAGGCGCCAAGCTGTCCGCGTCATGACTATCAATCAAACGACACAGACAGACCCTGGCGCCCGCGCCCGGGTAATTAAGCTCGGGCTGGATATTCATTCCAGTCTCATTGTTGGGGTCCGGCAGGTCGATGAGCAGGCCTCGCAGCCGCCTCAGCGGTTCAGCGAGGAGGGGTTCATCGGCTTTGTGCGGCGTCAGTTGACACAGGCGCAGAGCGTTCACAGCTGCTACGAAGCCGGCCCGTTCGGGTACGTTCTGCACCGTCGGCTGGTTGCAATGGGGGTGCGCAACCTGGTCGTGCGCCCCCGTGACTGGAGCACCTTATCAGCGCTCACGTAAAGTTGACCCACCCCTTGGTAAGCGGAGGGGGATCAGAGGACGGCCCGGTGCCCTGCCGTTTCCGGCATGCGCGGATATCAGGATAAGGCCCGGTCGCCCGACCGTTGCCGTTCGCGAAGGAGCCGCTTCAACACTCTCCCAATGTCCTTCCAAATTTTCAAACCACCTTAAAAGCCGCTTGACCGAGGTCTCCCCATATCAGGGCTTCTCCTGCTCGATCGCCTTCACGCGGTTGTTGGTATCGAACTCGACGCGGATCCTATCATGGACCACTGCCGGGTAACCGTTGTAGTAGGGCACCCCGCTATAGAAGTAGGGTCCGCCCCACCCCCGGAACCGGTGCCAGTAGCCGCCGTAGATCACGACACCCTGGTAGTCGGCATAGGTCACATAGTGCCAGACCTGGTGCTGGCCGTCCGCATCGGTCCGCATCACAATGCGCTCGGGTTCGCCAAGCGCCAGCTTCACCGCTTCCATATCGAAGCCGACGGCGATCTGGCCATTCTTGACCAGGGCCTGCTGGTCAGGATTGAGCTGCGCAAAGGCCTGCGGGCTGTCCTTGATTCGGGAGTCCGGGGTGTCACACCCGGCGAGCAGGACCGCGCCGAGCGCCAGCGAGGCGAGCGGCAAAAATTTTGTGTTTTTCACAGATAGGGGGAGAATCGTTTTGTTTCAGGCAAACGAGGCGCAATGTGCACATCGGAATAGACGTCCACAGGCGGATAGAGTTTCATACATGATGCTAAAGACCCTGATTCTCTGGGACATAGACGGAACAATACTCCACTCGGGAGGAGCGGGAATGAAGGCCCTGGAGGCCTCACTCCATGATGTCTTCGGGGTTTCCGGGTCCGTGACCGGCATCGAATTTGCCGGACGGACGGATCCCTGGATCATCCGGCAGATCTTCGCCCGGTTCGCCATAGAGCATTCGAGCGAGAATCTCACACGGTACATCGATGGCTACATCGCCCTCCTTCCGTCCATACTTGGAAAAAGCAGCGCGCGGATCCTTCCCGGCGTCGCCAGGATCCTCAGCCAGGCGGCCGAGCATCCCAGCGTGGTTCAGGGTCTCCTCACCGGGAACCTTCGACGGGGCGCCGAGACAAAGCTCGGCTTCCACGGCCTCTGGAATTTCTTTCCCATAGGGGCGTTTGCGGATGACAGCGAAATACGGAACGAACTTGGGCCGCACGCCCTCCGGCGGGCAAAGGGACACTGGGGTCTCGAATTCCCACCTGAACGAGTGTGGATCGTGGGCGACACGCCCCACGATATAGCGTGTGCGCGCGCCATCGGAGCCCGTTCGATGGCCGTCGCCACCGGAAGCTCCAAGGTGGCCGAGCTGGCCGGGCACGAGCCGGACGTGGTCCTTGAGAACCTGGATGACACGGACGCCTTCTGGCGCGCGATCGGGGCATGAGACCCCGCCGTCCCGTATTTGTTTGCCGAGACCACAGCCCCGCAAAGTATCCCTATCCCCAAAACCACTCCGCTTGATGCCCCGCTCTTATACCATTGCAATCGGATCCGACCACGCCGGATTCAAATACAAGGAACTGATCAAGGCCGCGCTTCTTGCCGACGGCCACAGCGTGCGGGACATGGGCACCGATTCCGAGGAGCCCTGTGATTATCCCGACTTTATCCGGCCGGTGGCCGAGGCGGTCGCGCGGGGCGAATTCGAGCGGGGCATCGTGCTTGGTGGATCGGGCAACGGCGAGGCCATCGTGGCCAACCGGATCCGCGGCGTACGGTGCGGCGTGTGCTGGACGGAGCAGGTGGCCATCTGGAACCGGTCCCACAACGATGGCAACTGCCTGTCCCTCGGCCAGCGGACCATCACCGGTGACGAGGCGTTGAAGATCGTCCGCACCTGGCTCGCCACTGAATTCGAGGGCGGTCGCCATCTCGCCCGCATCCGCAAGATCGACGGGGTTTGACGCGGCGCCCCCGCCTCTGACGACGAGCTTGCCCACCTCCCGCGCGCTGATCAGCTTCAGACCCCGGCCATGGCATTCCCCAAAGCTCCCGCCATCCTAGAGGCGCGCGACCTGCGCGCCGTGGACCTGGAAAAGCACCCGAGCGAGTCACTCCTGAGGATTTATGCCTGGATGCATCTCGCCCGCACCGCGGACAACCGGATACTCGATCTTTTCCGCCAGGGACTCATCCGGGGGACGGTGACTGGGGGCCAAGGCAACGAGTGGATGATCGTCCCGCTCGCGCTGCTAGCCGACAAGTCGGTCGACGTTATCTCGCTCACCCACAGGGACTTTGGCGGGCACCTGATCTGGGGGGGACACCTGTGCGAGCATCTGAACCAGTATTTCGCGAACGCGGACAGCCCCACGCGGGCACGCGAGGGGAACATCCACCACGGCGACCCCAAGAACCGGTCCCTTCCCATGATCAGCCACCTCGGCGCGATGTGCGGCCCGGTTCTCGGGGCCACGGACTCGCAGCGTCGATTCGGGCACAATGCCGTCGGGTTTGCGTTCTTCGGTGACGGATCATCGAGCACCGGCGACGTGCATGAGGCGATGAACCTTGCGTCACTCCTCTCACTTCCGATCGTGTTCGTCATCGAGAACAACGGCTACGCCTACTCCACGCCGACAAGCGAACAGTTCGCACAGGGCACCGAGCTCTGGAGACGCGCCGCGGGATACGGGATGGAAAGCCTCGTGATAGAGTGCGGCGACCCCGGAACGACGGCCAAGGCGCTGGACACGGTCATTGCCAAGGTGCGCTCCGCTTCGCGGCCCATGCTGGTCGAGGTCAGGACGCTTCGCCTGCGGGGCCACGCTGCCTACGACACGTGTGACTACCTACGGCCCGGTGAGGCTGCTGATTTCGCGGCGAGGGACCCCCTTCCCAAGTTCCGGGAAACCATGTCGGCACTCGCCGGCGCCGCGCGAATCGAGGCGCTTGACGCCGAGATCGGGAAGTTCGTTGAGGAATGCGTGCAAGTCTGCATCGCCGTCCCCCGTCCGAGCCCTGATGGAATGGAGGTTGGGCTCTTCGCGGCGTCGCCAAAGCCGTTCCCATGGAAGCCTGAGCCCGCCGCCGCCGAGAACGTGACGATGGCGCAGGCACTCAACCATGCGATTCGCAAGGTGCTTGTTGAGCGACCCGAGTCCATCGTTCTCGGCCAGGACATAGCGACCTATGGCGGCGCTTTCAAGGTGACCGAAAACCTTTTCAAGGAGTTCGGTCGCTCACGGGTATTCAACACGCCGCTCGCCGAGAGCGCCTGCACGGGATACGCAATCGGGATGGCCGTGAACGGGCACCGGCCGATCGAGGAATTCCAGTTCGCGGATTTCGCGACCGAGGCGATGACGCAGATCACGCTGAATGCGGCAACGATGCATTTCCGCTCCGGCGCATCTTGTCCACTCGTCCTGCGCCTGCCGTGCGGCGGCGGCCTCACGTTCGGCTCCTTCCATTCGCAGGAGCTGGAGACGTTCTTCCTATCGATGCCGGGAATCAAGGCGCTCTACCCGAGCAATCCTCAGGACGCCTTCAACGCGCTTCTCGCCGCGTGCGAGGACAATAATCCCGTCATCCTCTTTGAGCACAAGGGCCTCTACCGCCGGGGGAAGCGCCCGGTTGCGTGGGACCCGGACTATCGCAAGGTCTGGCATCCCACGCGTGTCCGCGAGGGTGATTACGCGACGCTCGTGACCTACGGCGAGATGGTGCACCTTGCGTCGGACGTCTGCGACTATCTCGCCTCCGAGTATGAGATTGAGATCGAGGTGTTCGACCTGCGCTGTCTTTCGCCGCTGGACCTTTCGGAGATCGCCCCCGCTGTCGCCCGCACGGGACGTCTTGTCGTGCTTCACGAAGGGCGAAGGACCCACGGGTTCGGCGCCGAAATCGTCGCTCGGATCACCGAGGCGAGCCGCACACCGCTGAAGGCACCCCCGCTTCGCCTCGGGGCGCTCGACTTGCCTGTCCCTTTCGCGCCGGAGCTCGAAGCCGCTTTCCGGCCGACGAAGGATCGCGTGATCCAGAAAATAACGGAGTGGATGTCGTGAAAAAACAGGCGGTCACGCGCTCCAACTGGTCGAAGGTCAGGCTGTTCGCGATGGATGTCGACGGCATCCTGACCGATGGGACTGTCTCGATCTCCTCGGATGGCACAGAGACGAAGACATTCTGCATCACGGATGGGCTGGGGCTCATCCTCGTGCGCGGCTCGGGCCTCGAGACCGCGTGGATCTCAGGCCGCCAGTCGGCCGCGACCACCCTGCGGGCGGCTGAGCTCAAGATCCCGCACGTTATCCAGGGGCGCCATGACAAGCTCGCGGCACTCTCAGAGCTTGCGGCAAAGCTGGCCATCCCCCTGAGCGCCTGCGCCTACATGGGCGACGATTTCATCGATGCACCAGCGATCGCCGCGGCGGGGATCGGGATCTCGGTCCCGACCGCGCTTCCGGCGGCTCTCGCCGCGGCCGATTATATCACGGTGAGAAACGCCGGCTACGGGGCCGTTAGGGAGGTTTGCGACCATCTTCTGCTCGCCCGCGCGAAACCCGCAGGGAACACCAAGGCAGGGCGGCGTTCGTTACACTGGTGAAACCTCTGGATACGAGCCGCTGGGCGGCGATCGCCCTCCTCGCATCGGTGCCCTGCGCGCGAGCCGAGGAGTCCACGATCGCTCCGCCCGCCCGCAACTGGACGCTCCCGCTGTTCACGAAGGAGGGCTACCGCCAGATGACCCTCCGCGGAGAGGTGGTCCGCCCGATCACATCGGACCGCATCGACATCACCGGGATGAACGTGACCGTCTTTTCCGGCACCCCGGACGCCAAGGTCGATTCCGTCCTCCTGAGCCCCGAGGCGACATTCCTGATCAATGAAAAGATCGCCCGCGGCGACAAGTTCGTCCGACTCATCCGCGACGATGTGGAGGTGTCAGGCGTGGGTTGGACCTACAATTACAACGAGAAAAAAGTTCTCATTTCCCGGCACGCCCATGTAGTGTTCCACTCTGCATTGCCGGACATCCTGAAATGAGACCCCTACCCCTCCTAGTGACCGCGATGGCCTTGACTATGGTCGGGGCCGGGCGTGCTGCGGATCCCCAGGACACCACCATCGAGAGCACCTCCGCGGAGTCGGTCAGCACGGACGCGGAAACGACGACCATTTTCCACGATAAGGTGGTGGCCGTGGGCAACGACCTGACGCTCAACTGCGACTACCTAAAGGTGGTCGCAACCCGGGTCGGCGACAAAGCGGTCACGCTGGGAAAGTATGGGAAATTTAGATACATGCTGGCGACGGGGCACGTCCGCATCGTTCAGGGCGACCGCGTCGCCACCTGCGGCCGAGCCGAGGTGTTCCCCGGCGAGGACCGCGTGGTCCTGACGGAAGACCCGGTGGTCGAGATTGCGAGCGAGGGCTACAAGGCGTTTGGGCCACGGATGGTCCTCTACCGCGGACAGCGCAGGGCCGTGATCGAGGGATTGCCCGGCCAGCACGTGCACATCTCGCTGCCGGCCATCAAGGACCTCGGGTTCCCCGCGGAAAAGCCGGCGAAATAAGATGGAAACACCTTCGATCGTCACCGAAGGTCTCGTCAAGACCTACGGAAACCGGGCAGTCGTCGACGGGATCGACTTGCGTATGGCCGGCGGCGAGGTCGTCGGGCTTCTGGGCCCGAATGGAGCGGGCAAGACCACGACATTCTACATGGTTGTCGGACTGGTGCCGGCGACCAAGGGACGAGTGCTCCTGAACGGCGACGATATCACGCATCTGAAGATGCACCAGAGGGCACGCTGCGGCATCGGCTACCTGCCCCAGGAGCCCTCGGTATTCCGTAAGCTGACGTGCGAGGAGAACATCCTTGCGATCCTCGAGGCGATCAACGTGCCCCGCAAGGATCGGAAGTCCCGCGTGGCAGAGCACATTGACGAGCTCGGCCTCGGGCACGTCGCCCGTCAGAAGGCCTACACGCTTTCGGGAGGCGAGCGACGGCGCCTCGAGATCGCCCGCGCCCTTGTGACGCGTCCCCATTTCCTCCTCATGGACGAGCCCTTTGCCGCGATCGACCCGATCTCCGTGGCGGACGTGCAGCGGATAATCCTCCAGCTCAAGAAGAGGGGCATCGGCATCGTGGTCACGGACCACAACGTCCGGGAGACGCTCCGCATCGTCGACCGCGGCTACCTTGTCCACAAGGGGCGGGTGCTCACGGAGGGAACTGGCGAGTTCCTGATCCGAGACGAGAACGCCCGGAAGTTCTACCTGGGCGAGGATTTCGACCTCTGAGGACGGGTCGCTGGCCGCGACGGCGACAAAGGCGTTTGCGTTCCCCTCCTCGAATGTGCTGAAATGGGGCCATGCAGAAGGCCATCCACGGCATCACTGTCGCCCATTTCTACGATACTTACCGCGAAAAGCTCAAACTCGAGCTGGTGACGGGGGATGCGGGCCTTCACAGGCTGATTCGCGAAGGCAGCATCAACCGACCCGCCCTCGCCCTTACTGGTTTCTTTAAGTATTTTGCAAACAAGAGGATACAGGTCATCGGGGCGGCGGAAATGACCTACCTGAAGACGCGAAGCCAGTTGGACCAAACGATGATTTTTAAGGAGATGGCAAAGAGGAGCGTCCCCTGCGTCGTTCTCACGCGAAACTACAACCCGACGAACGCGATGTTGGCGGTGGCCTCGGAAATGAACCTTCCGATTTTCAGGACGCCGCTCATCACGATGAACCTCGTGAACCTCGCGACACTGTGCATCGACAATGAATTTGCGCCGAGCGGCATCGAGCATGCCACCACCCTCGACGTTAAGGGAGTCGGGGTGATGCTCCGCGGGGACTCCGGCGTCGGAAAGAGCGAGTGCGCCCTGGCCCTCATCGAGCGCGGCCATTCCCTCGTGGCGGACGACCTGACGATCATCAAGCTGCTCGACGAGCGCGAGCTCATGGCTTCGAGCCGAGCGCTCAACCGCGGCTACATGGAGTGCCGAGGGATCGGAATAATCAACATCGCCGAGATGTTCGGCGTAAAGTCGATCCGTCTGGAAAAGCGCATCGACATGGTGGTTTCGCTCCATGAATGGACGCCCGACGTCGTCGAGGAGCGCACCGGCCTCGAGGAGAACCACTACGAGATCCTCGGTATGAAGGTTCCCCACATCGAGCTCTACGTGAGGCCTGGCCGCGACATGGCGCGCCTCGTCGAGGTGGCCTGCCTGACGCAGGCCCTCAAGAGGATGGGCCACGATCCCGCCAAGGATTTCAACGACCGCCTCATTGCGTTCATGTCGGAGGACAGCCCGGCGAAGCGATTGAGATTCAAGCCAATCGAGCGCGAGGAGCGCGCCCCCGGCCGGCTCAGCCAGGAATAGGATTCAATGCCAACCATCGAACGCGCCGACGGCCGCAAGGCCGACCAGCTCCGTCCTGTCTCCTTCGAGGTCGATTTTGCCCCCCACGCGACCGGCTCCGTGCTTATACGCTACGGGTCGACCCAGGTCATCTGCGCCGCCACGATCGACCCGGGTGTTCCCACCTGGATGAAGCAGCAAGGCGTGAAGGGCGGCTGGCTCACCGCCGAATACTCGATGTTGCCCTACGCAACCCATGAGCGGAAGGCGCGCGACATCAACAAGGGGCGCCTTGACGGCCGGACGGTCGAGATCCAGCGGCTGATCGGCCGCTCGCTGCGCGCCGCAATCGACCTTGAGAAGCTGGGCCAGAATACCCTCTGGCTGGACTGCGACGTTCTCCAGGCCGATGGCGGAACGCGAACGGCGGCCATCACCGGCGCCTACGTCGCCGCTCGCCTTGCCGTCCAGAAGCTGATGGACCAAGGCCGGCTCAAGGAAAGCCCCCTTACCGACTCCGTCGCGGCAGTCAGCGTGGGACTCTTCGGAGGGGCGGGGCTCCTCGACCTGGCCTACGTCGAGGACAAGGATGCGCAGGTGGATTTCAACGTTGTCATGACCGGTCAGGGACAATTCGTCGAGGTCCAGGGCACCGGCGAGGAGTCAACCTTCAGCCATGCGCAGCTCGACGAGCTCCTCGCGCTTGCGCAGAAGGGTCTGAAGGAGCTCTCGGCGCACCAGGCGGCGTTTCTTGCGAGGCAGCTGCTCGCAAAGTGAGGCCGTGGCGCATTCCGAGAAACACTACCGCTGGACCTGGAACTTCAGGGCGCCGCCCGCGGCTCTCTGGCCGCTCGTCTCGAACACCGATCGCTTCAACCGGGACTGCGGCTTTCCGCCCTTCAAAGTCCGCCCGTCCGCGCCGCCTGAGGACCCGCCCGAGCCCGGGGTTCGCCGGTTAAGGGCCACCTACCTCGGAATCGTGGGCGAGTGGGAGGAGCGCGAGTTCGAGTGGGTCCAGCCCGTCCGGTTCGCCGTGGACCGGAAGTTCTCGAAGGGACCCCTTGCCCGCATGATGCTTTCATGCGAGCTCGCTGCCGGTGCGGGCGGGGGCACGGCCTTGGTCTACGACATGCGCGTCACGCCGCGGAACCTGATAGGCGCCGCGATCGTGCCGTATGCGATCGGGATGCGCATGCGCCGCGATGCCGAGCGCGTATTTCGGGGATATGACGAGGCCGCGCTCAGGACCATAAAGGAGTCGCAGCCGGTCGCCGCGGCCGCCGCAGCTCCACTTCCACCGCGACTCGCAGCCATTTCGTCGAGGCTTGTCTCCCGCGCCAGCCAGCCGGAGCCCTTGGTCGGGCGGCTGTGTGCCCACGTTTTGTTCGCGGACGACCTCTCGGCGTCGAAGATGCGGCCGTACGCCCTCGCGGATTCCTGGGGCACGGACCGGCGCGAGACACTCGATCTTTTCCTCCACGCCACGCGCGCCGGAATGCTGGATTTCAGCTGGGACGTGCTCTGCCCCCACTGCCGAGGCTCGAAGCAGGCAAAGTCGGGACTCGCGGGCGTCTCAAGCGAGGCGCACTGCGACTCGTGCGGGATCGATTTTGCCGTCAACTTTGACCAGTCGGTCGAGCTCACCTTCGTCCCCAACCCGACGATCAGGGTGGTAAGCCGGCTGGAGTACTGCATGGGCGGCCCACAGACAACGCCGCACGTGGTCGCGCAGAAGCGGCTGGGGCCCAAGGAGGCCCTCTTCGTGGCAGTCTCGTATCCCGAGGGTAGATACAGGGTGCGCACCCAGGGCATCGACGTTCAACAGGCGTTTCGCGTGGAGTCAGGGGGCGCGCGCGCCGTGCGGATGGACATTGGGCCGGCCCCTGCACCCGCGAACGAGCCTGTTGTGGCGCCAGACGGCGTCCTCAATATATTGAACACCGACTCGTCAGAGCGCCTGGCGGTCATCGAGCGGGTCGCCTGGAGCGACCAGTCGGTGACGGCGGCCGCGGTGACGTCGCGGCAGATCTTCAGGGACATGTTCTCCCAGGAGTTACTCAGGCCAGGGGAGCGAATCTCGGTCGGTGTCATCACAATCGTCTTCACCGACCTGAAGAATTCCACCCAGCTCTACCGGGAGATCGGCGACGCGCCCGCGTTCGGGCGGGTCCTCAGCCATTTCGAGACGGTTAAGGCGGCCATTTCAGATGGGGGCGGCGCCATCGTGAAGACCATGGGCGACGCCGTAATGGCGACATTCGCCCACCCTGTCGCCGCGGTGAAGGCCATGAGGCGGGCGCAGGGGGAGCTTGCGGCGCCGGAAAAGGGGCGGCTGCCGTTCGCCCTCAAGTGCAGCATCCATCAGGGTCCCTGCCTTGCCATCAACCAGAACGAGCGACTGGACTATTTTGGGACGACCGTGAACGTCGCCGCCCGGCTCTGCGCGCTCTCAACGGGCGCGGACATTGTCGTCTCGGGGCGTGTCCTGCGCGATTCCGAGGTCGCCGCACTCCTGGCAGGCCACGGCGCCTCCCTCAACGCCCGGCATGACGCGGCGCAGCTCAGGGGGTACGGCGAGGCCAAATTCGACTTCTGGAGGGTGACGAATTGATTTTTGGCGTGCGCCAAGCCGGGCATATCTGCCACACCTCACTGAAGCGTTAATGAATATACACGAGTACCAGGCCAAGGGCCTCTTTGAGAAGTTTGGCGTCGCGGTCCCCAGGGGGGCCGCGGCCAAGACGCCCGAGGACTTCATCAACGCCCTCGCGTCGCTGCCTGAGGGTCCGACCATGGTGAAGTCGCAGATCCATGCGGGCGGCCGGGGAAAGGGCGTTTTCAACGACGGCTACATGGGCGGCGTCAAGTTCTGCAAGACGAAGGCCGAGGCGAGGGAGGTCGCTAGAAGGATGCTCGGCAACACGCTCGTCACGGCCCAGACGGGAGCGGCCGGCCGGAGGGTCCAGACCGTCTACTTCACCGTCGCGAGCGACATCAAGAAGGAGTACTACCTGGCGATCCTGCTCGACCGCGCCGCCTCGCGCCCCGTGATTGTCGCGTCGACCGAGGGCGGCGTGGAGATCGAGAAGGTGGCGCATGACACGCCGGAGAAGATATTCAAGGTCGTCATCGACCCCGCGTACGGGCTCGCTGATTTCCAGGTGCGCGAACTCGTGTCACGTCTCGGGCTCGCGGGTGCGGAGGCGAAGAACGCCTCGCGCCTCATTCGCGCCCTTTACTCGATGTACTGGGAGACCGACGCCGCGATGGTTGAGGTGAACCCCCTCATAACGACGCCAAACGGCGAAGTGCTCGCCCTGGACGCGAAGGTTTCCTTCGATGACAACGCTCTATTCCGCCATCCCGACATCGTCGCCCTGCGCGACCTGAACGAGGAGGACCCGAAGGAGATCGAGGCCTCGGAGCATTCGCTGAGCTACATCGCCCTGGACGGCAACATCGCGTGTCTCGTGAACGGCGCGGGTCTCGCGATGAGCACGATGGACATCATCAAGTATTTCGGGGGCAGCCCGGCCAATTTCCTCGACGTGGGAGGCGGCGCGTCGAAGGCCCAGGTCATCGCGGCCTTCAAGATCATCCTCGGAGACCCAAACGTGAAGGGGATCTTCGTCAATATTTTCGGCGGAATCATGGACTGCAACGTGATCGCCACCGGGATCGTCGATGCGGTGCGGGAGATCGGCCTGCGGCTGCCGCTCGTCGTCCGCCTCGAGGGCAACAACGTAGACGCCGGCAAGGCGACCCTGGCCTCCTCCGGCCTCACCATTGTCTCCGGAGACTCCATGGCCGACGCCGCCCAGAAGATCGTGAAGCTCGTCGCCACGCCCGCAACACCCGCAACCTAATCCCACTCCTGCCATGCCCATCGACATCAAGGAAGTTGCCTTTGTCTTACACCCTGTGACCGATATTCCCCGCGCCCGCGCCTTCTATGAAAAGCTGCTCGGCCTCAAGGCTGGCATGGACTTGGAATTCGCGCTCGGGATGTCATGGATTGAGTACGACGCCGGCGGTGTCGCGATCGCCGTATCCAACGCCTATCCGCCCGCGGGCACCGGCGGCGCGAGCATCGCGCTTGAGGTTGCTGACCTCGACCAGGCGCTTGCCTCGATCAAGGAGGCGGGTGTCCCGGTGACAATCGAGCCCGTGGATTTCGCCCCCTGCCGCATGTTCGGGATCAACTCGCCCGACGGCCACGCTATCGTGTTCCACCAGCGCAAGACCTGACCCAAATGGCGATCCTCATCACTCCAGAGACTAGGATACTCGTCCAGGGCATCACCGGAGACTTCGGCGGCCGCCATGCCAAGCTTTCCCTCGACTACGGGACCAAGGTCGTTGCGGGAGTCACGCCCGGAAAGGGCGGCCAGTTCTTCGAGCACGGGTCCCACCGGGTCCCCATCTTCAACTCGGTTGCCGATGCGGCGAGGGCGACAGGTGCGACGGTCTCGGCGATCTTCGTGCCGCCGCCGTTCGCAGCAGACGCGATACTTGAGTGCTCCGATGCCGGACTTGATCTCGCGGTCGCGATCACCGAGGGGATTCCCGTCAAGGACATGGTGCGGGTGAAGCGAGCAATGGCCGGAAGCAGGACGCGCCTCCTGGGTCCGAACTGCCCCGGTGTCGTGACGCCGGGGACGGGGGAAAAATCTAACGGTGGCTGCCGGATCGGCATCGCCCCCGGCTACATCCACAAGAAGGGCCGCGTCGGCGTCGTGTCGCGCTCGGGCACGCTCACCTACGAGGCGGTGTACCAGCTCACCGTCCGTGGGATCGGCCAGAGCACATGCGTCGGCATCGGCGGCGATCCAGTCAACGGGACGTCGCACCTGGATGTGATCAAGATGTTCAACGACGACCCGGAGACGGTGGGCATGGTCATGATAGGCGAGATAGGCGGGAATGCCGAGGTGGAAGCCGCGAGGTGGATCAAGGCCAACTGCAAGAAGCCCGTCGCCGGTTTCATAGCCGGCTTCACGGCGCCTCCGGGACGCCGGATGGGCCACGCCGGAGCCATCGTCGGCGGCGCCGAGGACACGGCAGCCGCCAAGATCGCGGTCTTCAAGGAATGCGGGATCGAGGTTGCCGTCACGCCTTCGGACATGGCCGATGCGCTCGTCAGGGCCGCGAAGGCGCTGGGCATCGCGCTCAGCTAAGGTCCAGCCTGCGGCGGAAGCCGGTTCTCGATCAGCTTCGCGTGCTTGTAGAACGAGTTCTCGAACCTGAGCACGGCGATCACCAGGCCCGGCCCGGCGTCCAGAAATCCGAGCTGAAGTATGTAGGCCTTGAAAAAGGCCCAGGATGCGCGAAAAAACGCCTTCACATAGCCCGACGACGATGACGCTCGCTCCTGCTTGGCGACGCCGAGGGACGTGTATCGATTCATCTTGGCGACCGCCTCTGAAAGCGTGCGGTAGGGAATCTGCGCGATAGGGTTTTGCATTCGGCCAAGACGGCCGTCGAGTACCCAGCCCTCATGCACCTCGTCCGATGCGGCATAGGTCATTCGGCCGCGCCTGAAAAGTTGGGGCTGGCGGTAGTCGGGGTACCACCCGCTGTGGCGGATCGCGCGGCCGAGCAGGAAATTGCGCCGGGGGACAAGGTAGGCGTCCGCCGAGGCCGGCTCCGCGACGATCCGCAGGATCTCATCCCGCGCCTCCGGCGTGCAGCGCTCGTCGGCATCTAGGCTGAATATCCAAGGCTGGACCGTGTGCCTGATGCCTTCCTCGCGAAGCGCGCCGAACTTTCTGAACTCGACCTGGACCACCTTGGCGCCGTGACGGGTCGCGATGGCGACCGTTCCATCGGTGCTGTGGGAGTCGATGACGACGATCTCCGATGCCCAGGAGACGCTTTCAAGGGCCGGGCCGATCTTGAGCTCCTCATCCTTCGTTAGGATGAAGACGGATACCGGGGGTTTGGACGCCATGGCGGGAATCGGGCGCAGGCTCAGACCTTTCCGGCGGCAGAGCGAGCGATTTGGTAAAGGTACCCGCATGAACGCCACGCGCGGACCAGCGCCCGCCGGGCCGGGTCCTTTCGGAAGATGGCGTAGCACGCCCCGGACTCGGCGAGAAACAAGGCGAGCTTGAACAGGTTTGCGGCGGCGCGGGACGAGAGGAACGGGAACGCCGGCCGGTTGGCGTCGCGGAGTACCCGCACGTTGTCGACGACGCGCGAGCGGGCCGAGTCGAACGCGTGCCGCAGCGCGTAGCGCAGCGTGAGCCTGCCGGCCGGTATCTGGTGGAGCGCCTTGGCGCCCGGAACGAACCAGGCCTTGAGGCCCGCGGTCCGGACCCGACGGATCATGTCGCTGTCGCCGCCGCCGAAGAGGCTCGCACCCCGCCGGTCAAGGTCCGTGTCAAATTTGCCGAAGCGAGCGAAGACCCATTTGGGGAAGGCAAAGTTGGCGCCCATGGGCGCCTGCCCGGGCGGAAGCGATCCGGAATCCGTCCGGAAACCCAGCGGGCGATGGGAACCCACGAGCCATGCAGGAATCCCATCCGGAAATATCGGAATCACCTCGCCGCCGACGACCCCAATGGAATGCGAATCCAGTGACGAGAAGGGCGCGACGAGCTGGGCGAGCCAGTCCGGCTCGACAAGAATGTCGTCATCCACGAGCACGATGACATCGCCCTTGGCCTCGTCGACGGCCCGGTTGCGGCCATGGTCCAAGCCGGGGCGCGTCTCCACTATGCGCCGGGGCGCCGGGGTCGACGCCATGAAGGACGAAACCACGTCCTTCGTCTTGTCCGTCGAGTTGTTGTCGACCACGAGGAGCTCAAAGCAGTCGGCGGGATAGTCCTGGCGAACAAGCCCGGCCAGCGTCTCCCGCAGGTATCGGGAACGGTTGTAGGTGATGACGGCAACTGTGACCCGCAATTTTGGCATCTGTCGGTGTTAACTCCGGTTAAGACTTTAAACTGATAACCAACGAGTTGCAATAAACCAAACCGGAATTTCAAAAAAAACTCTGGACGGATGGACGGCGATTTTCATGATCGCCGGCGCATCAGGAACGAATCGGCCCTCAAAAGCCGGTTCTGCCAACCGGGCCGGGAGCGGCCACGGTGGATCGGGCGAAAGCCCGG
>CAAGKR010498149.1_pt1 | contig 35000 bp, 33 predicted proteins | sample 2556971 | NCBI WGS metagenome assembly CAAGKR01 (sample SAMEA5207829, study PRJEB30636) | soil metagenome | biome: forest; feature: boreal; material: soil | place: USA | collected 2011-09 | depth 1 m | reverse complement strand
TTTAAGTCGCTCTTTCCGGAGAACGCTGTTGAATACTTCGTCTCCTACTACGATTACTACCAGCCCGAAGCTTACGTTCCGGCCGCTGACGTCTAACGGTGGTCTTGAGCGGAAGAAACCAGTCCCGCTTTCACAGGGTTAGCATGGATGTAGTTAATCTTCTGCCAGATCATCCAGGCACTCCACAACGGAATCGCTTTGAAACTCTCCTGCCAGACCTGATGTGAGCCGTCAGAATCAACTTTGAGATTGATGCCATGCGCAGCCTCAATGATAGCTCTGGCAGAAAGGCTTTTGAGGGTGGCGATGAATTCTCTAATCCGTCCATCTTGCAGGTTAACAATCAGATGACAATGATCAGGCATTAACACATAGGCAATTGATTTGCAGGGCCAATCCTTGAGTAATGTGGCAAAAGTCTCGATGAATGACTGGCAACATGCATCCTTTTTGAACACAGGAAGCCGATTTAGAAAGTTTGCGGTGACAAAATGCAGAGCGCCAGGAAGATTCTGGTTAGACCATTTGCGGGCCATACGGGGTAAGGAAACAAATTTAGGGAGCGGGGGCAAGCCCGCCTTCCTTACCCAGAGATTACATTACTTGGTTAATTTCTTTCTAAATTGAAAGCCATCCAAAGAGCGGGGGCAAGCCCCCTTCCTCACCTGGAGACTTTCTAACTTGCTCAGTCTCTTTTTGCTTGAGAGCCGCCCAAAGCAAGAGCCGCCCAACTGAAGAGCTTTCAGCTCAACATCTCTCACTCAAGAGCTGCTCAAATTAAGAGCGGCTCAACTCAACAGCCTCTCAACTCAAGAAGGCATACTTCAACTCAGATCAGCTCAGGATCAGGAAGGGGCTCGCCCTGGCTCTCTTTGGAAGGTTTTCAATTTGGAAAGAGATTAACCAAGTAATGTAATCTCAGGGTCGGGAAGGGGGCTTGCCCCCGCTTTTTAGTTCCGAATCTAAAACAATGTTCCAGTGTCCCCTGGGAGCATTGCTTTTCTTACCAGGGGAATAGGTGGGCCACCGTATTTCAAGAACTCGTCATGAAATGATTGCCACGCCTGTTTGCCTCCGCGAGAAGCGGTCCAGTCCTCGCGCAGCTTTCGGATCATTAGCTTGCCCATGGTGTAGTTGAGATAAGCAGGATCAAATGTTCCGCGCGCGGCTTGCTGTCGAGCGTTTGCAGCATCCTGATAACCCTGCTCCAGAAACATTCGCTCGGATTCCTCGACCGTCATCTTTCCCGTGTGCATTTCTATAGCCGACACAAAACGCACGTTGCGAAGCAGCGCTTCGAGAAGCTGGCCAATATGCATTTCAGCCTCGCCGTTCCCGAGGCCGGCGTCCCACATCATCTCTTCAGTGTAGTGGGCCCAACCCTCGGCAAATGCGTAGCCAACAAATAACTGGCCCAACTTCGATGATGATCGGTTCGCATGCAGGAACTGCAAGAAGTGTCCGGGCCAAACTTCGTGCACAGAAGTGAAAAGCAGACTCCCCACACCCGGAACATAGGCGTCCTTTTCCTTTTGAGACCACGACGGATCAGGCGGCGCAATGTAATAGATTGACGGCAAGCCTTTTTCGTACGGACCGGGAATGTTGATATAGGCAAAGTTCCAGCGCCTGTAAGCCGGGGCTTCGGCAACCTTTGCTTCTTCCGTTCCCGGAACAGTCACGACCTTCTTTTCAAGAATGAACGACCTCAGGTCGCCGAGCTGTTTGCGGGCCATCTCTACTGGTCCACCGGTAGGCTTATGCGATTGGGCTTTGGCAACACATTCCGTCGTCGACATTCCCGGAGCAAAAGTCGAACAAGCTTCCTTCAGCGCGGCAAGGTTTCGATCCAGATCCTTCCGCCCAACTTCCGCAAGTTTATCTAATGGCACATCAACGCGTTCCGTAGCTTTGAGCATTTCGCTAAACTTTTCGGCGCCGAGCGCGAAGTTGTTTGTGGCCGCGCCCTCCTGCGACTTGAACCAGCCGTCGATATCCCTCATTGATTTGATGGCTGCGTCGTTCGCTTCTTTAAACTCCTTTTGGAGCTGTTCGTCCTTAATAGATGCGAAGATAGCAGGCACGTCCTTTTCGTAAAACGAGATCAGACCGCCATAAGTCGTGTGCCCGATGTTCACGAAAGTCTTCGGTAAAGGTGTGCGCAGATTTTTGCGAATCTGATCTATGGCTGTGGGAATTGCTTTAGCGTAGGCGGTGTAGGCCCGCAAACGCTGATCGAGTGGAGCATATTCTCGTGACACATAAACGTCCGGATCGATCCCGTCGGCATAAAACTGTGGGCAGCGGAATGGCCACTCGGCAGATTCGAGCCAGAAAAGATCGCTATCGATGACGGACCCCATGTAATCGCGCTCGAAGCGTTGGTGTTCATTGAGCCCGGTGTCCTGGAAGCCTGTCAATCGATCTCTCTCGGCGTGCAAACGCTTTGCTTCTTTAGCCAGGCCTTCTGCGCTCCAATCAGGCAACTTGCCATCAAACTCATGCCGGCCTGCGCGCACCGCAAAATCCGGATGCGCGACGAAATAAGCTTCGAGAAATTCGTTAACATACGAATCCCAGGATTTGGAGTCGCTAAAATTCATCGTCGACTGGTTAGTGGGTTGTGTGGTTTGCTGGCAACTGACCAGAAACAAAAGAAGCGCGAAGAAGCTGGCAGAAGCAAACCTTAATAAGAGTCTGGCTGACATTCCCTGCAATTCCCTTCAAGCAGATTGTGATCTTGAAGGTCAGTGTATGAGAGGGCCAAACTCCAGGCAAGCGAGCCCGGCACGTCCGTGCGGCTTTCCCGATTTGCTCTTCCTCGCTCTTGATTTTTCTTCCCTGGCTCTATGGGGTTTGCCCACGTCAAGCTAGGCGAAGGTTAATAAATATCACTCCCTGGCTTTACTTCATGAGCAAAAGCGCGAATGCGCGGCGCTTTCCGTGGAATTCTTGCAAGGAGGCTGTCCGGAGCGACTCTGCGTTGCCTCCCCACCGCGGCAGTTTCGATGAGGTTAGGCAAACATAGTCTTGTTGCGCGTTAGCTGAATTTGAACCAACTTCACGCACTCATTGAGCGGTTGTGGTGGACCGGGATTCCAGACGTTTGCGTGCCTCAACGGCCTCAGAACTACGCGGATAACGATGAACTATCTCTTGCCAGCTCTCGCCATCGTAGTGGAATCTTTTTTCCCGGGAGTCGAAGACAAAGGTGATGCCCTGCCGGTTGTAGCGATCGAGTTCGTTGAAATTGAGAAAATAGCTGAACAGCGGAGCGCCTCCCGCACCCATCTCTTTTTCATCCAGCCGACGCGAGGCATCGCGCGAGAGGCGGTTTGAAGCGTCTTCGGCAGCCTGGGCGTATATCATCAAAACTTCCGGACGAAAATTAGAAAGTCTAAAGTTATCCAAAAAGAGCCGCGCGCGCGCGATGCGGTCGAAGTCCTCCGAGCCTTTAATAAGCCGCAGCAGTCTGGCGTCGTCGCCAGGACGTGATGGCAAGACGACAGCATCGCGCTGGATCCATCCGTTAGTTCGGCTGGTAACGTTAACTCTGTAGAAAACAACTCCGTCTCGATTTCGCTTCTCGCCCCTGATGGCAACTAGCCCACCGCGGCCGATTCTTCGCAACAACTTTCCGTTGAACACAGGCGTTGCTCTCAGAGCCGATAATCGTTCATCGACTACTACGGCAACTCGGCCCCTTGCAGGCGGGCGCCGCTTCGCAAATGTAGTCGATTGCAACAGGAGGAAAAGGACGCACACGAGCACTATCGATGCGAACTTTCGCAACGGGTGGATATTCACGGTGTATCCTCCTCGAGAGATGAGGTCGATCAAGGGTGACAGAAACAAAGACGCGCGGAATTTAGCGGAAGACGCGACGACGGGTCAGATTCGAAGTTGCCAGTTTCACTCCTGTTTGTGAAACGAGAACGCGTTGGGCAAAACACGCATGATGAAAATGGCAGATTGCCACCGCAAGTGCGTCGGCGGCGTCATACGGTTCGGGAACGCTCTTAAGCGAAAGAAGCGTTTTGACCATTTCCTGAACCTGAAACTTTTCGGCGTTGCCATGACCGACAACAGTTTGCTTCACGAGCCTGGGTGAGTACTCGTGAATCTCCAGAGCGGCCCGCTCAGCCACCAACATCGCCACGCCGCGCACCTGGCCCAGTTTCAAAGTAACTTTAACGTTGGTAGCCAGGAAACCATCCTCAATCGCACAAGCGTCGGGATTGAGACGCTGAATCAGTTCCTCGAGGACGTTAGCAATCTTTAAAAGCCGCGCGGGAAACTTCTGACCGGCGGATGCTCGCACCGTACCACACTCAACAAGACCATAGCGGCGGCCATCGCCTTCAATGACGCCCCAACCGGTGGTCTCACTGCCGGGATCGATTCCTAAGATGCGCATAAGCCAGAAGTAAACTTAACGTTGAGAGTTCAAGCTGTAACGTGCCGCTGTTCGGATCTCAAGCTAAAGGTTGACCCTGAACCTCTTTCGGTGCCGGCAGTATACTACATCGCAGACAGCCGTCCTGGTCTTTTGTTTAGGTTAGAAAGCTTGGCTTTTACCAGATCTCTTGTATTAGCCGACTGGCTTGAATAACTCTCGATGAATCTCCGCGATTTCTTCTGCGGAAACTTTGGGCTGCCGGTCGTAGGTCAGAACGCGAGATCTGGAACATACGTTGGAGATATCGTAACGTCATTGGCTGCCGGGAACCTAGAGCCGTCCCTCAAATCTCCCGCTGGCTGTTCGAACAAACATTGACAGGGCGCGTGAGCGAATAGTAGAAGATCATCTGTCGTACATTCACGTTTTGTAATTATCAACTGGCGAGTATTCAACCTCGGGGCCGATCCAGAAATCTGTCGATACTTGTCTGAACTGATGTGGCGCCGCAATTAAAAGGAAAGAGTGGAAGGCACGAGAATCTCACATTACCGCATTCTCCAGAAGCTGGGCGCCGGCGGCATGGGCGAGGTCTATCTTGCCGAAGATACCAAGCTGGGCCGAAGAGTCGCGCTCAAACTGCTCGGCAAAGAGTTCACGACGAATCGAGATCGTCTGAGCCGCTTTGAACAAGAGGCTTGCGCGGCTTCGGCACTTAATCATCCCAACATTCTAACCATTCACGAGGTGGGCCAGGCGGATGGACACCACTTTATTGCTACTGAGTTTGTTGACGGCGTGACGCTGCGAAAGCGCATCGGAGGCGCGCGCCTGGAGATCGGCGAAATTCTGGAAATTGGAATGCAAGTAGCCAGCGCGCTTGAAGAAGCGCATGCAGCCGGCATCGTTCATCGCGACATCAAGCCCGAGAACATCATGGTCCGGCGCAACGGCTACGTAAAGATTCTCGATTTTGGCCTCGCAAAGCTTACTGAAGTGCCCGCGGGAACCGACACTGAAGCGCCAACGCGGGCGCTCGTGCAGACAGACGCCGGGACTGTGATGGGCACTTCTCATTACATGTCGCCAGAGCAAGCGCGCGGCAAAAAGATCGACGCCCGTACTGACATCTGGAGCCTGGGGGTCGTTCTCTACGAGATGATTGCCGGTCGCGTTCCGTTTGAAGGCGAAACGGCGACAGATGTGCTGGCTGCCATTACGAAGACCGAGCCACCGCCGCTGGCGCGCTACGCGCAGAAGGTTCCGGCGGAGTTCGAATGGATTGTGATGAAAGCCCTGCGGAAGGATGCAGGGGAACGCTACCAAACGGCCAAAGAGTTACATTCAGATTTGAAAAAGCTGAAGCAGCGGCTGGAATTTGAAGCCGAGTTAGAGCGCTCTGTCTCGCCTGACCGAATCAGCGCCGTGATGAGCACTGCTGAAGCTTCCGCGGCGACGACTGGGCAAGCGTCGCAACCGCTGAGCGGGCGGGCTAGCACGGAGGTGAGTGGCCAGTCGACGACTACAGTTTCCGCGGCCGGACCCACCCGAGCTTCAAGCGCCGAGTTCATCGTCAGCGAAATCAAACGACACAAGACTGCTTCCACGATGATTGTGCTCATTGTTGTTGGTGCTGTGGCGCTGACCACCTACTTCTTCCGACATCGAGCCGCCGCGCTTAATGAGAAGGATACGATTCTGCTCGCGGATTTCATCAACACGACCGGCGAGCCAGTATTTGACGGGACGCTAAAGCAGGCACTGGCGGTGCAGTTGGGCCAGACTCCGTTTCTAAATATCTTGCCGGATGAGCGGGTGCGCGAAACTTTGCGCTTTATGGGTCGCTCTCCGGACGATCGCATTACACGGGACGTGGCGCGCGAGATCTGCGAACGCCAGGGCCTCAAGGCCATGCTCATCGGGACGATTTCAAGTCTCGGCAGCCATTACGTCATCACACTCGAAGCAATCAATGCTCACGGGGGCGATGCGATTGCGCGCGAACAGGGCGAGGCCGAAAGCAAGGAACAAGTGCTCAGCACGCTCGGCAAGAGTGCATCACAATTGAGAGAGAAACTCGGCGAGTCGTTAAGCTCGATTAAGAAGTTTGATGCTCCCATTGAACAGGCCACGACTTCTTCGCTTGAAGCTCTCAAAGCCTTTACCCAGGGGAATGAAACGTGGTTAAAGGGACATGGCCGTGAGGCAATACCTTTTTACAAGCGCGCCATTGAGATTGATCCGAACTTCGCTCTTGCTTATGCGCGACTTGCAGTGATCTACAACAATTTGTTCCAGACCGAACTTGCCAGTGAGTATTCGCAAAAGGCGTTCGACCTGCGAGATCGAGTGAGCGAGCGTGAACGATTTTATATCTCTGAAAAATATCACAGCTACGTCACTGGAGATCGAGAAGAGGCGACCAACGTGCTCAAGGCCTGGGCGCAGACTTACCCAAACGACTACATACCGCACAACAATTTGGGGGTGAATTACAGCCGGGTGGGTCAATACGACGACGCTCTCAAGGAGAGCCGCGAAGCGGTGCGCCTTAGTCCGAACAACACACTTACACAGGGCAACCTCGTCGACGATTTCATGAAGCTCAACCGTTTCGACGAAGCCAGGCAAATCCTGGAGCAGACGCTTGGCAAGAATCCCGAGACCGGTGTCTATCATGATTATAGTTATCAACTGGCATTTCTTCGCGGCGATGCTGACACAATGAAACGGGACCTCGATTGGTTCGCAGGCCATCCAACGCAGACTGACTTCCTCAATCGTCAGTTCGACGCAGCCGCCTATTATGGACAGTGGCATAAGGCCCTGGATCTTAGTCGACGTTCAACCGAGCTTTCCAGGAGCCAGGATCGGAAAGAGAACGCCGCGCAGAATGAAATCTATGTTGCATTTCTAGAGGCAGTCTTTGGCAACTGCCCGCAAGCAAAGGAAAGCGCGGCGCGCGGGCTTGCCCTTTCGCGTGGCAGGATCGGTGTGGCCAATGCCGCTATCGCGCTCGCGCTTTGTAATGAGCCGAGCCAGGTTCAATCTCTGATAGACGAATTGCAGAAGCGTTTTCCGAAAGATACTCCGATTACCGGTGTGATGCTGCCGCTGATTCGGGCAGCAATGGAAACGAGTCGCGGCAACGCAGGCCACGCGATTGAATTGCTACAGCCCGCGAGTCGCTTCGAATTGGGAGGCATAGCTGGGTTCTGGATGACTTACGTTCGCGGTCAGGCCTATCTGCGGCAACGAGCAGGAAAAGAAGCTGCCGCTGAGTTTCAAAGGATCCTCGATCATAGAGGCGTTGAGCCTCTGTCTCCTTTGTATCCGCTGGCCCATCTCGGCCTCGCTCGAGCTGCAGCCGTGAGCGGCGATGTTGCCAAAAGCCGCAAAGAGTATCAGGACTTTTTCGCGGCCTGGAAAGATGCCGACAGCGATCTGCCAATATTGATTGAGGCAAAAAAGGAGTACGAACAATTGAAGTAGTTTTTGGAGTGCGGTGACTGGTCACCGCTTTACGTCTTTGCGTCTTTGCGGGAACTGCTCGTCCGTGCGGTCTTGAGCGCGAGCTACAAACAGTTTCCCGCAAAGACGCAAAGACGCAAAGTCCGGAAGCATCACAATCAAACTGACCTTCTAACGGTATTCGAGAGCTCGCCGCACTTCAAAGGAGTTGTGATATATTTCAGCAACCCGCAGTCTCACTTATCAAGGATTCGAAATAAATGTCTGGACATTCAAAGTGGCATAGTATCAAGCACAAAAAAGGCGCGCTCGATGCCAAGCGCGGCAAACTCTTTACGAAGTTCATCAAGGAAATAACCGTGGCGGCTCGCTCGGGCGGCGGCGACCCTGATGGAAATGCGATCTGCGCGATGATGAAGATAACTTTGAAATCATAACTTCACCTGACAGCTTCGATAGCGTGCTCTCTGCCGTAAAGTCCGCGGGCATCGAGCCGCAAGTAGCGGAAAACTTTATCGCCCTATTCTGATTAAGCTAGCTTCGTGTTTTTCATGCCTGTCTTCGGTTGGACTAATTAACCCATTCTTGACTTCCGCGCAAGAAAAAAATTCTTCTTCCGCGGTCTCAAGCCAAATCGCCGACCTCAATGAACCTGCGCGTCAGGAAAAAGATCTGCCAGAGCCTTGCAAGCCAGCAATTGCCATTCATTGCTCCTAAGCGCCCAGTCAAAATTTTCATAATGCAATTTGCCGCACTGTGGTGAAGCACTGAAGTCGTAGGTCGCTGGTTGGCGAAACTTTTCCGGGCCCACAGGAGATGCTTCAAGGCTTTCTCTTTGACTTTCGAGGCATGCGAACATTCGTTGCTTCAGTTCCTGGGCTCTTTCATCAAGCAATAAGGTCGTTGTCTCCCCTTCGGAGCCAGGCAAAAACTCTGGCACTTTCGCCTTGAAGTCCTTGCTCGGATGCAGCGCCATTTCAAATAACACCGGCGGCTTAAAACCATTCTGCTTCATCAAGCGCAGAGCCGCGTGGGTCGCAAAGGCTGTCGCATCGTGGTCCGGATGACCACCTTCATACGGGTGCGTCACAACAATGTCGGCGGAAGACTGCTGGAGAAATGTGGTTATTCTTTTTGTCAGATCGGCCAGACATTGATGCGCACAGTGGTCGGTGACTTCAAAATCTACCACTCGGTCTTCAGGCACATTGGCTAAGGCCAACGCCGAGAGACACTCTTTTTTGCGTGCTTGAGCATACTCCGAACGCTCTTTAAAGCCCGCCGCTGTCGCGTCGTGCATATCGCGCGGAGCGCCATCAGTAACATGAAGTACGGTAACGTCCACTAACTTGGAAATGAGACAACCTGCGCCCACAACCTCATCCGCCGGGTGCGCAACAATCACGGAACACCGCATCGAGGGGTTTAAGTCGCCCGACCCGAATAGCTTGGCATGTGCCGAACGCGCTCTTCTCCGGCGCGTTCGTCGAAAAGGCTGAGTCATCAGCGGCCCCTGGCTCCATTCCTGTTTTCAGCAGCGGCAACTGTACTTCGCCCTGGCGCGTCTCGCATGGAATCGAGACATGCGTGTTTATGTCCGGTACGAATTGCAGTGCCGCCTTAGCCTGAAAGAATCGGGAACAAACGGCCGTCGGTAAGCCTGGCGTAGGATGAATGCGAAGCTTCTGGTGTTTGCCCTCAGTTCTTTTAGGCTTTGCTCGGCTGGATCTACTCAACCCCCATACCAAAGCAAAAGAGTTCGATCAATCGCGGGTTTGCTGATTGCTGTTTGCAAGAGTGAATCCAGCCCGCTGCGCCTTTAACTCGACTTCCACACCCTTTTGAGTCACAATGCTCCCGTTTCCAAAATGAGCGTGGTATCACGCGACCTGTTCAAAGCCGCATTGCTTCGGCTTCTTATCTGGTCGCCAGCGCAGGAATTTTGTCCCGTGACGAAACCGGCCTCCCGAAAAGTGATCGAACTGAACTTCCACGACCAGCTTCGTCTGTAGCGGTTCCCACTCGCTCGTCTTCTTCGTGCTCCACCGACTCGGTCCGCCCGGCTTGTTGCCGGTGAACCCGGGTGGCTGAATCAAGGGTTCGAGTTTCTTTGTTAGCTCTTTCTTTTCCAACTCATTGAAACTGGATGTGTAGCCAACGTGATGCAGCAGACCGCTCTCGTCATACAAACCAAGCAGCAACGATCCGACTACCTTCCCCTTTGAGGCATATCGAAATCCGCCGACGACACAATCCGCGGTGCGCATTCTCTTCACCTTCTGCATGCCATCACGCTGGCCCGATCGATAAGGAAGATCCAAACGCTTGGCCATAACTCCGTCGAGTTTCATGCCCGGGGTCGACAGCCACTTGCGCGCGACGGCGATGTTCTTAGTTTTCGGCGAGAGTTCTATGCTCTGATTTTTTGCCAGATACTTCTTTGAGAAGCTCTCCAGCTTCACGCGACGTTGGTTCAGAGGAAGTTCATACATCGCTTTGCCCGCTTCGTCGACGAGAAGATCAAAGACGATGTAATGCGCAGGGGTTTCCTGAGACAACCTGGCAATGCGGCTCGCCGCTGGATGAATCCGTTGAAGTAAGTCATCGAACGAAAGTCCGCCCTTGACGGGTATCACTAACTCTCCATCAAGAACAAACTTGGACGCTTTTAGTCTGAGAAGAGCCTCGACAATTTCCGGGAAATAGCGGCCGAGCGACTGGCCAGATTTTGATTGCAGTTCAAGCTTCTTGCCGTCTCGAAAAGCTATGCAGCGAAAGCCGTCCCACTTGGGCTCGTACTCCCAATTGTCGCCGGCGGGAATTTCATTCACCAGCAGCGCTTCCATGGGCGGGTAAGGTGGTTTGATTGGCAGAGTCATTCTTTTTAGTGCTAGCCTACTTTTAATCTCATTCGTACCTCGCTTCAGGAATCAGTCGGGAAAACAGCGGCGTAGCGGCAAAATGCTTATTAGGCTGGTATCCCGATAGCTTATCCCTCTCGGCGCGGAGCGAAAACGCGGGAGCATTTTCGAGTACTGGTTCAGTTTGGACATGGCGGCAGAAAGAATCGAGCGGCTTGCATCCCTTCGGGATTCAGAAAGTCACCGCGTCGATCTCAAAGTGACCCTACCCATTTTCGCTCCCCGCCGAAGAATCCCTAAGGGCCTGCGATGTTGCTATAAACATTTCGTCGCTCCGGGACTTTTTCCCACACATTCCTTCAACGAAGTGACCGGAGTGGCTGCTCCAGCTTCTAAGTTGGTGTATCAGCGACACGAGTGCCCGGCTGGAGTGCGCGAACAAACTCCTCAACGAGCTGAACGAGATCAGCGCGACCAGATTGTCTTTCAATCTCCGCCACGATTGCGGAGCCTACTACAGCAGCATCAGCATAACGCCACACTTCGGTAACCTGTTCGGCGTTAGAAATGCCAAATCCAACCGCGACCGGTAAATCGCTGACTGCTCGCACGCGCGCCACCAACTTTTCCGCTTCCTTGCTCAATTCAGCAGTTGCTCCAGTTACGCCCGTTCGCGAGACGGCATAAATAAAGCCACTTGCTCTGTCTGCGATTATCCGCAGTCGCTCGTCTGTCGATGTCGGCGCGACGAGAAGTATGAGATCCAGCGAGTTTGCTGATAGCGCACTTGAGAATCCGCCCGCCTCTTCTAACGGCAGATCAGTTAGCAGGACACCGTCAACGCCAGCGCGCGCAGCCTCCCTGGCGAAACGGTCGACACCAAACTGAAGCAATGGATTGAGATAGCTGAAGATCACTACGGGGACATCGATCTCTCTGCGCGCGTCTGACACTACTTCCAGTATCTCAGTGACGCTCAGTCGATGGCGCAGGGCACGTTCTGACGCGCGCTGTATCACTGGTCCATCGGCGATTGGGTCGCTGAACGGGACGCCCAGCTCAATCAGGTCTGATCCCGCGCGCGCCAGCGCAGTCAGCAGTTGCCGCGTGATCTCGATATTCGGATCGCCTGCTGTGATGAAGGGAATGAGACCTCTCCTGTCTTCCCTTTTTAGGCGCGTGAAAGTCTCGCTGATGCGGCTCAACCCGGTTCTCCATTCAGTTTGTCGGCAACCAGGTTGACGTCTTTATCACCGCGCCCGGAGAGGTTGACAATCATTATCTGGTCCTTTTTCATGTCGCGCGCCAGGTTCAATGCATGCGATATCGCATGTGCCGATTCCAATGCGGGAATTATTCCTTCAAGTCTTGAAAGAGTTTGGAAAGCTTCGAGTGCCTCATCGTCCGACGCGGAAACATACTCGACACGGCCGGAGTCGTGAAGATAAGCGTGCTCAGGACCGATTGCAGGATAATCCAGCCCCGCGGAAACGGAGTGAGTCAAAGCAATTTGGCCATCCTCATCCTGCAGGACATAACTCATTGTTCCATGCAGGACCCCGGGCCTTCCGCCCCCGCTTATATTGAAACGCGCTGCATGTTCTCCCAGTGTGCTGCTGCTGCCTCCGGCCTCAACTCCGACCATTCGCACTGCAGCTTCGTCAAGGAAGGGGTGGAAAAGTCCAATTGAATTTGACCCGCCCCCAACGCATGCGACGAGCGCATCTGGGAGTCGACCTTCCAACTCCATAATTTGCTTGAGAGCTTCCCTCCCGATCACACTTTGAAAATCGCGAACCATCAGCGGATAAGGGTGCGGGCCAAGAGCGCTGCCAAGAAGATAGTGAGTGTTGCCTGGAGAAGTGGTCCAATCACGCAATGCTTCGTTGATAGCATCCTTCAGAGTGCGCGACCCGGCTTCAACGACTCTGACTTCCGCGCCGAGCAGTCGCATGCGAAAAAGGTTTAACTCCTGCCGGCTGGCATCTTCGGCGCCCATATAGATGACGCATTCGAGACCAAACAACGCGCACACGGTTGCGGTAGCCACGCCATGTTGTCCGGCGCCAGTCTCCGCCACAATGCGCTGCTTGCCCATGCGGACCGCCAGCAGGGCCTGTCCGAGAGCATTGTTGATCTTGTGAGAACCAGTGTGTGACAGGTCTTCTCGCTTAAGATAGATGCGTGCGCCGCCTGCGAATTCAGTCAAACGCGCTGCCAAAAATAAGGGAGTCGGGCGGCCGGAATAATCGCGTAGTAGCGCCGCGAACTCCTGTTGAAAGTCAGTGTCTGTACGAGCGATAGCATAGGCTTTTAGCAATTCGTCGAGCGGCGCCATCAGCGTCTCCGGAACGAAGCGTCCGCCGTAGGGTCCCCAATATCCTCGCTCATCTGGTTGCTCTACCTTCATTTCGTCAATCCTCAGTCTGGCTTCGCTTTGGAGTGCAAGCTTTAGCTTGTGGTTGGCGACACCACACAACCTAAAGGTTGGAATCTGAACCTCCCGCCTCTTGCGCCGCCTTAATAAAGGCGCGCACACGCGCCTGGTCCTTGCGCCCGGGAACGCTTTCAAGTCCGCTGCATGCATCAACCGCATAAGGCTGAACGGAAACTATCGCCTCCGTTACATTGCTTGCGTTAAGTCCTCCGGCAAGAAACAGCTTAGCGACAAGCGGGCGTGTGCGCATGGCGAGGGACCAGTCGAAGCTCTGGCCGGCGCCGCCATATGCGCGGGCAGTAAAGCCATCGAGCAGAATCGCCTCAGTTTCATATTGCGCGGCTTGCTCTGGCTCGAATTCACTATTTACGCGTAACGCTTTGATCACGAAAAAACTTTTCAAGTTGCGACAGTATGAAGGCGACTCATCGCCGTGTAGCTGAACCGCGCGTACACTCGCTTCATCGGCAACACGCGCGACTTTTTCGCTATCCTCATTGACGAAAACACCAACGCTCAAAACTGAAGCCGGTAATTGTTCAATGATGCGCCGCGCCGCAGATGGCTCTATATAGCGCGGACTCTGGCGATAGAAGTTGAATCCCAACGCATGCGCGCCAGCGTCGACGCTCGCCAGGGCGTCCTCGAGATTTGTAATTCCACAGATCTTAACGCGAACCATACTTCCAGCCTTCAGCTTCTCGAATAAGAGTGCGCAAGGAATCTTCCGTGTTCTCCGCGCTTATCAGGGCCTCCCCTATCAGGAAGCCACGGTATCCGATATCCCGCAAACCTTTCAGTTGAGAGCCGGTTCTTAAACCGCTTTCACTTATGAGCAGCGCGCCCTCCGGTGCTTCATTGATGAGTTCCACGGAGACGTCGATTGAAACCTCAAATGTGTGGAGGTTGCGATTGTTCACGCCAATCAGTGTCGCTCCGGACTTGGATGCTCGACCCATCTCTTCCAGCGTGTGCACTTCGACGAGCGCATCCATTCCCAGTTCATCTTCAGCAATGTTTCGCAGTCGTTGTAGCGTCTCGTCGTCGAGTAGGGCCACGATCAAGAGCAAGGCGTCTGCCCCCGCAGCGGCTGACTCATAAACCTGGTAGTCATCAAAGATAAAATCCTTACGCAACACGGGAAGAGAAACTGAATGACGGACGGCGCGTAAATCTTCCAGCGACCCACGAAAGTAATCTTCCTCAGTTAGCACGGATACGGCTGCTGCGCCGGCACGTCTGTAAGCGCGCGCCATTTCGGCCGCTGTTACGTCCAGGCCAAGCTCACCTTTCGACGGCGAAGCTCTTTTCACTTCCGCGATGACCTTGATCCGGTTGTCATTATTGAGGGCGTTGCGCAAGGCCTGGCGCTGCGCACCTGAGCGCGCTTCACAGGCAGTTGCGCGCAACGACGCCAGGGGTAAATCGCGCTTCGCAATCGTCAGGCGCGCCCGCTTGCTTTCTACCACCGCCGCCAGAAAGTCCAAGCCAGTCTTCATGTGTTGGTTGCTTTCACCAATTCGGCGAGCTTTGCTGCCGCAGCGCCACCATCAATACTTGCCGCTGCAAGCCTGGCAGCTTCACGCAGATCTGCCGCGGCTCCGCCGATAAAGAGCCCGGCTGCGGCGTTCGCAATAGTGAGATCGCGCGCGGCGTCATGTCGCTGTCGGGAAAAGATATGGTTAATAATCTGAGCGCTCGCTTCGGCGTCTCCGCCAGCAAGATCTTCGAGCGAAGCACGTCTCAGCCCGAAGTCCTCCGGCTTTAGTTCAAATGTCTTAATTGATCCCTCATAGGCTTCTGCAACGAGCGTCCTTTCAGCCAAAGTTACTTCATCCAGCCCGTCCAGGCCGTGCACCACCCAGGCGCGTTTCGTTCCTAATGCTGCCAGCGTTTGCGCGAGGGGCTCAACCAGGGCGGCTTTCGAGACTCCCACGAGTTGATAAGGCGCGGCCGCGGGATTCGTTAAAGGACCAAGCAAGTTGAAGACGGTACGTACACCAAGATCGCGCCTGATCGCTGCCACGCGCTTAGTAGTTCCATGATAAAGCGGCGCGAACATAAAACAGATGCCGAGCTCGTTGAGACATTTTTCAGAAATATCGGGCGCAGCCGTTACCTTAACCCCGAGAGCCGTCAGCACGTCAGAACTTCCCGAGCGGCTGGTCACAGCGCGATTCCCGTGCTTTGCGACGGCGAGACCGGCGCCGGCTATCACGAACGCCGCCGCGGTCGATACGTTGAAGGTTTTTGCATTACTCGAACCTGTCCCCGCGGTATCCAGGAAACGTTCATGACACGCTTTTAGACGCACGGCGCGCGAGCGCATCGCGGTCGCGATGCCGACAAGCTCTTCTACTGTTTCGCCCTTCATGGCCAGCGCTACCAATGCCGCCGACACCCGCGCGTCGGTCGTTGCGTCGTCGAGTAAACTTTCCAAAAAGCGCGAGGCATCGTAGCGTGATAAATTCTCGCCGCGCATCAAACGAGCCAGAAACACGCTCAGGCCCGCATCCCGCGTTAGATTGTTCTCACCACCGGCCGATGGTGATGGCAATGCTGATTTTGGAAGGTGCGGTGCGTTACTCATATCGCGAGAAAGTTTGCGAGCAACTTTTTACCCTCCGGGGTCAGGATGGATTCGGGATGAAACTGCACTCCTTCGATCTTCTGCTCGCGATGACGTAGTCCCATGATCACACCGTCGCTGGTCTGTGCTGAAACTTCCAGGCAGGATGGCAAGCTTTCACGTTCGACCACCAGCGAATGATAACGACCGGCTCTAAATGGAGACTCGAGGCCCTGAAAGATCGACTTACCATCATGAACAATCTCAGAACCCTTGCCATGTACAACAGTAGCAGCCCTAACTACGCGCCCGCCGAACACCTCCCCAATAGCTTGATGGCCCAGGCAAACACCTAATATCGGAACGCGGCCGCCGAAATGCGCTATCAGTTCAAGAGAGATCCCTGCATCGGCAGGGCGGCCAGGTCCCGGCGAGATCAGAATGCGACTCGGGAGATTTGCTTCGATGTCAGCGACTGATATCTGGTCATTGCGCCGCACTTCTACGTCCTCTCCAAGCTCGCCTAAATACTGGACGAGGTTGTAAGTAAAAGAATCGTAGTTGTCGATGACCAAAATCATTTTTCGGCTAGCATTCTCGGATGGGAACAAAAAGCGTACGCGCAAACTAACAGTTTGCGTTACAAACCATCACATTCGTACTCGGCCATCTCAATAGCGCGCAGAAGCGCCTGTGCTTTATGGACCGTCTCATCATACTCACGCTCGGGTACTGAATCGGCAACAATGCCGGCGCCAGCCTGCACCGAAGCTTCCCCGTTCGTCAGTACGATTGTGCGGATCGCAATACAGGAATCCAGATTGTCCGCATAGTCCGCATAAAGCACGGCCCCCGCGTAGACACCACGCTCGTCCGGTTCCAGTTCCCGGATAATCTCCATCGCTTTGACTTTGGGCGCTCCGGTCACTGTTCCAGCGGGAAAGCACGCGCCCAGCGCATCAAAGCGGTCGCATCCCTCGCGCAGACGTGCACTTAAACTTGAAACGAGGTGCTGCACTTTTGAGTAGCGCTCAACAGACATGAGATCCTCAACTTCAACCGAACCGAACTGCGCCACCCGCCCAAGGTCGTTTCGTCCCAGGTCAACCAGCATTACATGTTCAGCAACTTCTTTCTCATCGCCGCGCATGTCTTCGGCAAGCATACAGTCTTCTGCTTCACTCGCGCCGCGCCTGCGTGTCCCGGCAATCGGCCGATAATCGAGGTGCTCGCCGCGGCAGCGTACAAGCATTTCAGGAGAGGCGCCGATGATCGAGTCATCGCCAAGCTTTAGAAAATACATATACGGTGATGGATTGCTTTTGCGAAGCGCTCGATAGATTGAAATAGGCTCCGCTGTGACCTCCGTCGTAAATCGCTGCGACAGAACTACCTGATAACAATCGCCAGCCAGGATCCGCTCCTTGACGGATCGCACGGCCTTCTGAAAGTCTTCCCTCGTCCAGTTCGAGCGAACCGGTTTTTTCTCAAGGCATCGGGATCGTGACTCTTTCGCTGGCCACACCGAGGGGGGCTGGGCTGAAGCTGCAATCAGTTTCTCGAGGCGTTCAGTCTCGCGCACCGCCTTGTCATAGAGTTCTCTGAGACAGTTTTCGTTTAATCCTGCCTCTGCTGTAAATACCACGGAGAGAATTTGTATCTGTCGTTGCACGCGGTCGAATACAACCAGTGTGCGGAAGAACATCAACAGGGCATCATCAGCATCAGAGCCATCACCCGGCCCCGACACGCTCGCGCCGCGTCTCCGCAGGGCCGGCTCGAACCAGTTGGCAGCTCGATAACCCAGGTAGCCGACGGCGCCTCCTGCGAGCGGAACAAGGTCGTTGCGGCTCGCCAGTTGGTGTTCACGAAAATGACGCTGGAGAAATTCAGTCGCACACTCTGAACGTGTCTCGAGTACGCCGCTCCGATTTATTAACGTCTCATTGCCTCGGCCGCGGACAATCATGTATGGGTCTGCGCCTATGAAGGAGTATTTGGCGACCCCTTCGCTTCCCTCTACCGATTCCAAAAGAAAAGCGTAATGCGACTGTCCCGCAACAGTCATGAAAGCTTCCACGGGACTCCTTGATTCATCAGGAACAGTTCTCGCTACAGCGACGACATTCCCGCGTTGGGTTTCGCGCTCAAACTCTTCGAATGATGCCGGTTGAAGTTGAGAATCCACGTAAGCCACCGGTTACGAAGTTGAATCGGGTAATCTGCCCGTGCGTTTTGAGGGCGCTACCGTCAAAACAAAAACCCACTGCCGGAAAATCATCCTTCTGGCAGCGGGTTCCTTAGAAAACGATTTGTGCGCCTGCTTACTCTCTCTCGCGCTCCTCGTTGAAAGCTACGCCCGCCACTTGGTTAGTGACGCGCCAGTACCAGTTGGCGTAACGCGCGGTTGACTGTTTAGACGCCGCACTTGTGCGCCGCGCGGAACAAAGAGGATGATAAGTGTCGAGCTTCATGATTGCCCGCGTTTATAGCCGAGTGTGTCGCAGCTTGTCAAATGATGCCAGCCCCGGTAGTGGGTCATTTTTAATGTTGAACATGTGAGAAATTCCAAGAGCGCGCGCTATTTCGCGCTCCAGTCGAACGCCCTGCCAGGCTTGCCATGATTTCAATTTCGCGCCCTCGACTTAAAACGACGTGAAGCTCTCACTACAGCAGCGCGAGCAACTCTACCAAAACGCTCCCTCCACATTGTTTTTACCACTGCCTCATAGATTCGACCATCCCAAACATGAATGGTTGTTGTTTCAGGATAGCCATCTCCATCAGGCCACATAGATTCTAGAATCTCTGGAGTGCCATCGCTATTCAAATCTACAAATTCACTTGTGAGTCCTTTGAAGACAACTTGAAACTTACTCCCCACAAGAGCAATCACGATAGCCGCATCATAATCGGTGAAGCTATGAGAGGATTGAATTATGAGACCAGTTAATCCAAACGTGCCTGAAGGCATTAACTCTTGCCATATATCCTCAACATCACCAGTGAGACGGAAAACCTCTTTGGCCTTTTCCTGTTGCATCTCGTAAATAACGAGGAATGTTTCGTCGCTAGGAATTTGATTCTGTCGCAGATTGTAATACCAGACGGCTAAGAATAACTTGTCCGAACCTCTAAAAGAGGCGATTCCTCTTACCTCTCCAAGCTTAGGAATAGCTCCCAAATCAGCCAAATTACCAGCTTGAGCGAATACATCGGGTGCTCCTGCGCAACAAATTACTGCCACCAAAAGCGCCAAGAGCGCAATCCTCATTAAACATCATTAAACAAGTACAAATCTTCATAAGTTGCTATCTACCTTCGCCAACTCTACCGTCTTACGCCAGAATTGACGGGACGGATGATTATGGACTGGTCTAGTCTCAAACTACCAGGCTACCAGATAATCACGCAGCGCTTGATACATCGACTCAAATGAATCGGCGCAATACAGCACCGGCTGATAATGCGTCGGGTCATACTCCTGACGAGATGCAGCTTCCACATCGAGTGGCCGCAGTTCAGACGTATGCATCGCCTCCAATTCTCCTGCCGAAGACAACAATCCCGTGCCGTAGGCTTTTACGTCGCCATCTTCGCCGAGGACCCCAAATTCAATAGTGAACCAGTACACACGTGACAGCCGGCTCAAAGCTTCCAGGGATGATGTGCGTTTGACGGCATTGCCAAACAAGCGATTGAGCTCAGCGAGTCGCGTGCTCGCTAACGTCACCGCGTGACCAATGATCTCATGCACGACATCCGGCTCCGGCGTGTAGAGCGGCGTCGATTGATGTCGAATATACTGAGTGCAGAGAAAGGTCCCGGAAGCCAAAGACTCAAGGAACACGCGTGGTTCAACCAGACCCGCGACGGGCTCAAGTCGGAAGCCGCTGATTGCTTGTACCTTCTCGTTAATTTCACGCAACTGCGGAATGCGATCAGGCGCAAAAGCCAACCGTTCCACGCACGCCAAATATTCCGCACAGGCATGGGCTTGCTGAGCCGGCTCAAGCGCCTCCCAAACCATGCGCCAGACTTCGTGTTCCTCCATTGTGTACGGGGCGTCCGGGATGACCTGACCTGTTTTGTACTGGAGCGCTATCTCAGCTATCTGATTTCGCCGGGCGCGATAGTTCTGATCCCGGAAACCTGGATGATCGGGATCCAGTTGAACAATCCTGGTTCGATCCGAAAAAGTATCATCGGCGTCTACAGTAACCAGGCGCATGTCAGCGTGGTCCGCCAATAACGAATGTTTTTGTTCCACCGCCATATTTGGGAACCTCGGTCCCTGCTTCTGAAAACTCGCACAAAAAGAACCGGCCACTCCTTTCTGGAAGGAAGTGGCCGGTTCAAAACCTCTGTTCCTGGTCGCCTTACATCATTTCACATCGAACAGCCGTTTCCCCGCCTTCTCCCTCCACCGAGAGCAAGCAATAATAATAATAAGGATACAGGCTGCCAGAGCTGTGAATTTGATGATTCATTTCGGTTATCAGAAACGACGATCGCACGGCACGTTAGCTGCTTCCCTTCAATTTGTCAACACTGATTGGATTTCGTCACGCATTCAAACCGTCCGGCGTCGTTTCGTCCATCAATTCAAAACTCCAGGCGCCAATCTGGCGCTCGCATCCGGGCAAGACCTGCTAAGGGGCTCCCGAAAACGGTCCGCCTTCAGTCCGCTGTTGAACCGCGGCGGACACTAGGCCGCCTTGATGATCTCAAAGCGACAGCGCGGTGAACCGTTCCGCTCGCAACGTTCTTTCACAGTTGCTCCCACAATCTCCGCTACCAGAGCTTCGGCGAGCTGGCAGACTTCCGGATGTTCGGCAACGACCGTGGCGAGCGGACAGTGCCGACTGCGAAGAACGAGTTTGCCATTTTCTTTCTCCATTCTGGGGGCGCCGCCCATAGCCTCTAATACTTTGAGTGCAGTTTGTGTCCGGCTTTCCAAACTGCTTCGCTTGTTTGAAGACTGTGGCACGGCCAATGAGCGCCCGACTTCGCGCAGGACTTCCTTTAGCACTTTCGGCGTGAACCGCCCTTTCAGCACGGCAATAAGCTGATTGAGCAGCGTGTCATAAGCTTTCGGAAAGAGGCGCTCCGCTTCGGGCGTTAGCTCGTACGCAAAATGGGGTTTGCGATGGCCGCGCTGAATGCCGCTTTGCCTCACCAGTCCATCGCGCTCAAGCGTGAGCAGATGCGCGCGCACGGCGTTATCCGTTAGCCCGAGGTTCTCTCTGAGTTCATTGACGGTGGCAGCTGTACCACGCAACAAGCTCACGATGCGTCCGCGTGTGCTCGCAAAGAAACGTTGGCCCAGTTTGGTTCCCTTCATGGTTTACCCTCTTGATTGGCAAGTATATCGTCTTTTGAGCAAAACGCAATAAGTCATAAACTTTCTTGACTTATTCGGGGAAAGGCGTATTCTTAGCCGAAAGAGTCACGGAAAACAGAAGGGACAGGGGAAAATGTCAGCTAATGTAGAAGACGTAGGCGTGTATTGTGCGCCGGGCAACAATAAAGCTTTTATGCACAATATGCCTAAACGGTTTGCTGTCGAAAATATGAACGGTGTCAGATGCAATCAGCGCAGAACAGTTGAGCGCGTGGCCGAGGCGCGCCTGCCGACAGAGTGGGGCGAGTTCCGTCTCATCGGCTATCGTTCGCTGACATCAAGCGAAGAATTCGTTGTTCTGGCTCGCGGGAACTTACGCCGTGACCAGCCGACGCCGGTCCGCATTCACTCGCAATGCCTGACCGGTGATGTGTTCGGTTCAACGAAGTGCGATTGCGGACAGCAACTCGAAGCGGCAATGAAAATCATCGCGGACGAAGGTTGCGGCGTCATTCTCTATCAGCAGCAGGAAGGACGCGGCATTGGCATCATCAACAAGATTCGCGCCTATGCTTTGCAAGATGCGGGCGCGGACACAATCGAGGCCAACAAGCTCCTGGGATTGGATGTGGACGCTCGTAGGTATATGCAGTGCGCCGAGATCCTTCTCGATCTGGGACTGCTGCGCGTGCGGGTGATGTCAAATAATCCGGCAAAGCTTCAAGCGCTCGAACGATTGGGACTAGAAGTGGTCGAGCGTGTGGCGCTGGAAATCCCGCCGACAGATGCGGCACGTCATTATCTGCGAACGAAGAAAGAAAAAATGGGGCATCTATTAGAACTCGTATGAATGAGAGAGAAAATGAGGTAAAGAGCCATGAATGAAACGACACCAGCGAATCCAGAGACACCGGACAAGGGAGGGGCAAACAACAACGGGCATGCCGTTTCGGTAGGGCGAACGATGGCGGTCAAAGCCATTATTCTCCTGGCAGCCATCGCTTTCCTTTTGGTCTATCTCGTTGATCGAAGTGTGGCCCAACGCGACGTTAATCGTGGTGAAGATAGAGGCCGAAACCAACGGGACAATGGATTTGACCAACGAATTACAGCGAACGCGCAACGGATGATGGAAGAGGGCCGGGAGATCTTCCGCTTTGACACGTTTGGTGATGAGGCTTTCTGGACCGATAACCTTAAACTTCATCGCGCGATTGCAGGTGCAAAATTTGGTGGGGTTGGACCAGGCGTTAGTCCCAGGACTGCACTCTCGGTGGGACTAAAAGTTGATATGGACGCTCTGCCCGCGGACCTCGTCGAGAAGATCAAAAAAGGAGAAGTCAACCTTGATGATCCAGCGACGACGCTGGCACTGCTCAAGCTCAACGCCGTCTTAGGTGTTAAGGGCACGTTGAACGGAGACGGCAGCCTAAAGTCCGTTGGTCTTAGCTGCGCCGTCTGTCACTCCACAGTTGATGACGCCTTCGCCCCGGGCATCGGACACCGATTGGATGGTTGGCCCAATCGCGACCTCAATACGGGTGCGATCATCTCGCTGGCCCCGGATCTCTCCGCGTTCACCAGTTTGCTGAAAGTTGACGAAGCAACAGTGAAGAAAGTGCTTGGCAGTTGGGGACCGGGAAAGTTTGATGCTGAGCTTAATCTGGATGGCAAGGCTTTTCGTCCTGATGGCAAGCCCGCTGCTACATTGATTCCGCCTGCTTTCGGCATGGCGGGAGTTAATCTGCATACATGGACCGGAGGCTGGGGCACTGTTACATACTGGAACGCCTTTGTCGGCAATCTCGAATTGCAAGGACAGGGGACGTTTTTCGATGCGCGCTTGAACGACCCGAATAAATATCCGGTAGCTGCTCGCGCCGGTTTTGGAAACAAGCGAAGCGCGACTGATATGGTTACGGCAAAACTTGCTGCCCTTCAGTTTTACCAACTTGCTATTCCTGCACCCAGGCCACCTGACGGCAGTTTCGATAGGCAGGCAGCGACCCGTGGTGAAGCGTTATTCAAAGGTAAGGCCAATTGCGCTCAGTGTCATGTGCCGCCCCTCTTTACGGAGCCGGGCTGGAATGCACACAAGGCATCGGAGATTGGTATTGATGATTTTCAGGCGAACCGTTCGCCCGATAACAGTTACCGGACGGCGCCTTTGCGCGGACTCTTCGCCCACATGAAAGGCGGCTTCTACCACGACGGGCGCTTTGCAACCTTGCTTGATGTTGTCAACCATTACAACAATTTCAAGCACTTAAATCTGAGCGACCAGGAAAAGAAAGACCTGGTGGAATTTTTGAAGTCACTGTAGTTCGAAGTCACTGTAGGTCGAGAATCGACGCAACAGATCACTAACAGGCGAGCGGTAGTTCTCAATTCCGCGGTGGTCACGGCTTTCGAAGCGTAAAGGAGATAATCATGGCAAGTCCTGCAAGCATCGGAGGGCATCCGATCCATTCAATGCTCGTCGCATTTCCTATTGGTCTCTGGGTTTTTTCCTTCGTCGCAGATCTAATCTATCTGTGGCGAGGCAACCCAATCTGGAGGAGCTATGTTGCGTTCTACGCGCTGCTCGCCGGAATCATTGGGGCGGCTGCTGCTGCCATACCCGGTTTCGTGGATTGGCTCTCCATCAAGGACAGCCGGGTCAAGAAGATCGCGAACTGGCACGCCAGGCTAAATGTGATCGCACTGCTAATTTTCGTGGGGAGTTTTTATTTGCGAACGACCGCCGGCGTGGCGTGGGTAAGTGGGAGTTACACGATTCCCCTGGCACTCTCGGTGCTCGGCATTGTCTTGATCACTGTTTCGGGCTGGCTCGGAGGAGAGATGGTATACGTGCATGGTGTAGCAGTCGAACCTTCAGGCGGGCCGGCGCCCGTCGAAAGAGCTAAGGCGCGCGCGGCCTAGATTCGCGCGCGGCCTGGATTGGAACAAGCTTCCCGGCATTCACAAACTCCTGGTTGTCTTCGATACTTCGTCATCCACGGTCGTAGCCATTCAGTTGCTTAAACGTGGCCGCTCAAACTGTATCTTAAAATCTGAGAGAATAATTCAAGCGCAGGCTGCGCCCAATCTCCGGCGCAATTTCTTTGATGAACGACAAATGATTCCGGTACAACTTGCCGGTCAAGTTGTACCCGTTGACCGAAAAAATGTGCGCCACTCGCCTGGTCACAATTGTATACGAGGCGTTGAGATTAAAAACGGCGTAGCCCGGCGTCGGAGTTTCATTATCGAAGACACGAATTTGCCGGTTCGCCAAAATCAATTCCGGTCGCATACTCAAGGCTTTGTAACGCCAGTCGAGCCCGACGGTACCGCGAAAAGGTGGAATCCGCGGCAGCGGTTTGTTCGGTTCAGTAAGTTCCGCTCGCACGTAATCCAGTTTGCCGTTGAACCATAACATCGGCAAAACCCGCGCTTCGATGCTCGCTTCCGTACCAATGTAACGGCTATTTCCCTGCGCGTAGTCAACTATCGGAAGGTTTGATTTTGTGTCAGTGTTCCCTGTGAAAGCCAGGAAAACAAAGTTGCGAATGTTGTAGTAGTAAACGCTGCCTTCGACTCGTACGCGGTCCGTGTTGTGACGCAGGGAGAAGTCCACGCCGTCGCCTTGTTCAGCTTTTAGGTTCGAATTGCCGATGTCAAAAACCAGAATGCCTGGATGGGGCCCGTTGTTATAAAGCTCTTCGAGAGCCGGGGCGCGGAAAGAATGCTGATAGTTAGCGACAAACGAGCCGCCCGTCCAGAGCCCAACACGCACGCCGGCGCTGCCTGAAAATCCGACAAAGTTGCGCTTGCGAAAACTGCCTTCCGGGTTGTAACCATTCTGCTCGACGCGCCCGCCAAATTGAAAACCGATGCGTTCGAAATCAACCCGCTCTAAGCCGTAAACTGCGAAAGAATTTTGCTTTGTGCGCGGCGCGGGAGCTTCCGCCCCGATCGATTTGTAGTCGCGGGTAAAACCAGAAAGCCCGAAAGTGCCGGAGAGATTGCCGCGCCGCTGGTGCGTGAAGTTTGCACGGTAATTGAAGTTTTTGTTGGTCGCGATTGAATCAAGTTCGGTGATGTTTTCATCCGACTCAAACTCAAACTCGCGGTTTTTGTAATCATTATAGCTCGCGGCAAAATCGCCACTCTCGATAAAGCCGCCGAGCTCCCGCAAACCACCTTTGATTTCGTAGCTGTGGCGGCGCATTTTCAAATATTCGAAGTCAATTTCGTCCGGCTTGACGGGAATGCCATAACGCCGGTGGTCAAAGGCGTAACCAAATGAGAGCCAGCCTTTGCGGGGAAACCAACCCGCGCCGCCGCTTACGTTGCCGCTCCGAGCGTAAGAATTTAAAACCGTTCCGATTGGAGTGCGATAGTCATTCGCTTTTTGCGCTCCACCGTTAGCGAAAAAGAGAAAATTCTTGAACCCGAATTTGAAACCGCCGCTGCTGCCTGCTTGCCAGTTGTTCGTGCCGCCGAAAGCGGTCAAGTAACCGGACAAACCTTTTTGATAGACGTCATTGGTAGAAATGCCGTTGACCACGCCGCCGATCGCGTTGCTGCCGTAAAGCAAGGTCGCGGGACCTTTAACAATTTCCACGCGGTCGAGCGAGAGGACATCAATCGGTTCAACTTCGTCGCCCGATTGCGAAGCGATGCCGCCGACGCGCAAACCGTCTTGCAGAACCAGCACCCGGTCACCATCGAATCCGCGGATAACCGGACGACCGGAACCGGGACCGAAACTGCGTTTAGCGACGCCGAGCTGGTACTCAAGCGCTTCGCCGATGGAAATCGGATTTCTCTGGGCCAACTCCAAAGCTCCCACCGAAGTAACCGATTGATAAGAAGAGCCAACCGCCTCTGTGAAGCCAGTGGCCGTCACTGTTACCTGCTCGCTGACCGGAGCCAAAGTTAATTGAAAGTCAATAGTCTGATTACCGCTCGTTACTGCGACCGTTTTGGCCGCATCTGGAACGCGGTCGAGGTGTGCGATGATTTGATACTTGCCGGACGGAATATCATTGAATTCAAAGGCGCCATCCTCATCGGTCAACGCCCATTTCCTGAGCTCGGCGATTGTCACGACAACGTTTCGCGCGGGCGTGCCCGAAGGCTCCAGCCTGACAGCTCCGTGAATCGTTCCGGTCGTCCCGGAGCTTTGAGCAAACGCTGTCCCTGCTAAGATCACGGTAAGCAACGTTGTCGCAAAAATAATTCCTGGTCGCATGTTTTTGCCTCCGGCCAACGAAAACGGAGGAATCCAGAAGAGGGGCCCGTAAGAGCTTCTCTCTCTGTTAGTGTTTCCACGTAGACCTCTTTTTATCCGCCCATAATGAAAATGAATTTCAGTTTCATTACGGCCATATTAGGTGAACAACGTGTCGTTGTCAATTGCTATTCATTCAAGCCGTGATCAATTCTCGCTAAGGAGAACCCGTGGCTGTCGAATGGGGCAGCATGAGTTCCGCGCCTGGGTCTGCCGCCGGCGGACACTGTCTCTTAGGCATTCCTATTGCTACTAACTCCGGCATAACCCGTATAGCTTCTTGAGTGACTCAATGGTTTACAAACCAGACAAAGGAGTGAACGGCTTTGTACCGTATAACTACATAGAGAGAGCTCGCCCTAAGTGAGCGAGCCGACGCCAACCAGGTTCAGTCCGCTGTTTTATTAAGAGGTTTCAGAATGACCAAAATGAAAAAGACTTTCGCCCAGAGCAGGTCCGTGTGGATGGATACAGCTGAGCTACCTTTGGAGCCATCGCTTACGGAAAGAGTAAGCGCGGATGTATGCATCGTCGGCGCCGGGATCGCCGGTATGTCAACCGCTTACTTGCTCGCGCGTGAAGGCAAATCAGTCGTCGTGTTGGACGATGGACCAATCGGCGGCGGCATGACTGGAAGAACCACAGCACACCTGGTCAACGCTCTGGACGATCGTTATTTCGAACTTGAGCGCCTTCATGGTGAAGAAGGTGCACGGCTGGCGGCCGAGAGTCATACCGCGGCAATAGATAAGGTTGAAGCCATAGTTAAAGAAGAGTCTATCAAGTGTGAATTTGAAAGACTCGATGGTTACTTGTTTGTTCCGCCGCGCGACTCTAAAACAATTCTCGACGACGAATTGGAAGCTGCGCACAAAGCCGGCCTCACCGATATCGAAAAGGTCGAGCGAGTTCCCTGGGACTCATATGATACCGGAGCGGCCTTACGTTTTCCTCGTCAAGCTCAGTTTCATCCCCTCAAGTACCTGGCCGGGCTCGCGAAAGCAATAAAGCAAAAAGGCGGACGAATCTATAATCAAACTCATGCGACGGAGATCGAAGGCGGCAAGCAGGCGCGAATAGAAGCGAGTGGTGGCGGCGTGGTTACTGCGGACGCCGTTGTCGTCGCCACCAACACGCCGGTGAATGATTTGATCGCTATTCACACTAAACAAGCTCCTTATCAGACGTATGTGATAGGAGCGCGCACTCCGCACGGTTCAGTTAAGCGTGCGCTCTATTGGGACACGCCGGATCCCTATCACTACATACGGATAGAAACTGTCGGGCGAGGAGCTGAGGCCTACGACGTCCTGATTGTTGGTGGCGAAGATCATAAGACCGGCCAGCAAGACGACGCTAACAAACGCTTCAGTGCGCTCGAGCGATGGACGCGCCGGCGTTTTCCGATGATTGAGGGCATCGAGTACCGCTGGTCGGGAGAAGTGATGGAACCGATAGACGGCCTGGCTTTCATTGGCCGGAATCCGATGGACAAGCAAAATGTTTTCATTGCAACGGGCGATTCTGGCAACGGAATGACGCATGGCACGATTGCCGGCATGCTCTTGACCGATCTGATCCTGGGACGCAAAAACCCCTGGGAGGCTATCTACGATCCGTCGCGCATCACGCTCAAGGCGTTGCCAGAGTTTGCTAAAGAAAATTTGAATGTCGCTATGCAATACACGGATGTCGTGGTGGCGGGCGATGTTGAATCGGTGGATGAAATCAAGCCGGGCTCTGGAGCGATCATCGCTCGTAGGTTACACAAGGTGGCCGCCTATCGCGATGCCAGGGGAGAGATTCACGAACGCTCGGCTGTTTGCCGCCACCTGGGCTGCATAGTTAACTGGAACACTCTTGAGAGTACCTGGGATTGCCCCTGCCATGGCTCGCGTTACGATGCGATGGGCCATGTTATCCAGGGACCCGCGAACAGCGATCTGCCCGAAGTTGAGGAGGAGTGATTTAGAGTATCTGTACTACTGCGAGTTGAGAATGTTTGACGCTCCGTTAGGGGCCGAATGTTTATAGGTTGATAGTTTCACCCAAGTTCTGTTAGGGGAGCGATTCTCGCTCTCCTAACAAAAGAACAGCGTAATTAGTCTCGTTTTCTATAAACATCTCGTCCCTACGGGACGCCACCCGGAGGACACAAATGTCAGACAAGGATCGCCAGAAGAAAGACGGTGAAAACAAGGATAAGAGGAATCAGCGCATGCGGGAAAGCGTCAGCGCCCGGCAAGCAGACAACCCTACTGCCAGACAACGCGAGAAGCACAAGGCAAAAATGACGGATACCATACCCGAAGGCGAAGCCCGACGCCGCTCACGCTAGTTGTGATGACTGACGACTGTTTGTTCTTTGCTTCGACGAGGTCAATAGCAGGCGAGACTCATTCCATTAGGGAGGGACAAGCCTTCTCAGTCTAAATGGCACCGTCTAGATCAACCTATCACTCACCAATCGACGGTCATCCGTCATCAAGGCATTCACGCCGCTGCCATGTCGGCTTCGCTGATATCAAAGTTCGCGGAGACTCTTTGCACGTCGTCATGGTCTTCGAGTGCTTCCATCAGCTTCAACATTTGTTTGGCTTCGGCTCCCTCCAGACTTTTGTATTCCTTAGGGACCATCTCAACCTCAGCCACCTGTGGCTCTACCCCTGCCTTTTTCACGGCATCAAGCACACGATCGAAGTCGCTCGGAGCGGTTATGATTTCGAAATTGTCCTCGTCGTCACGGAGGTCTTCCGCTCCGGCATCGGTGACTATTTCAAATAATTCGTCCTCCGATTTTGCACTCTTGGCGACTGCGATGTAACCCTTTTTCTCAAACATCCAATTCACCGCGCCGGCAGCCGCCAGGTTGCCACCATTTTTTGAAAAGATGTGACGAATCTCCGCCACGGTGCGGTTGCGATTGTCAGTCATCGATTCAATCAACAGGGCCACGCCGCCTGGTCCGTACCCCTCGTAAGTTATCTCTTCGTAATTAACCCCCTCTTCCTCGCCGGTGCCGCGACGGATAGCGCGCTCGATTGTGTCGTTGGGCATGTTACCGGCCTTGGCGTCAAGAATGGCCTTGCGCAGACGAGCATTTCCTTCGGGATCACCGCCGCCGGAACGCGCTGCAACGGTTATCTCTTTGATAAACTTTGTAAATAATTTGCCGCGCTTGGCATCGAGCGCGCCTTTTTTGTGCTTGATACTATGCCACTTCGAATGTCCGGACATTTGCTTCTGGTCCTTCTGGAATTATTGGTATTGGGTTTCGCAGGTTCGGCAATATATCACAGACATAAGTCACAGATTAACGCAGATAAACGCCGATCGGAAAAAACAGGCTGGAGGTTTACCTTTCCCTGTGCGTATCTTTCACATCCGATAAATCTGTGTCATCTGTGGCCAATTTGTGAACTACTGTCCCAATCACCGCTGTCAAACCGACTTATGCTTAAGCCATTTATCGCCCTGGAGGGCGTCTGGCACGAGACCCGTGATAGTGACCTGTTTAAGTTTCGAAGCATGGCCGCCCGTAATCAGAACCGCACTGCGCGATACCTTGAACGCACTTGCCAGTGTGCGTATCAGTTCTTCATTGGCAGCGCCGTCCACGGGAGGTGCAGCAATTTTCACCCGCAACGCCCCATTATGTTCGCCGACAACTTCGCTGCGCGAAGCCCGCGGCACCACCTGGACCCTAAATATCAGGCTGCCATTCTTTTCCGAGAATTTGATCATCCACGCCTAACTGGGGGTCATGCCTTTGGAGCGCTGCGACTTGAAGTTCCGGGCGTGACAACCGCGTTGAGCTGCCCATCGGGAACAGCACTCGAAAAAATCACGCAAAAAATACAAGTTGCCAACCTCGCAACAGTGTTCCAGCAATCGCAGCCTGGAAAAGCCACAGGATGATGAAGGCAACGATGGGTGAGATATCAAAAGTTCCGACCGGTGGAACCATGCGGCGCAATGGACCAAGCAAAGGTTCAGTGGCATTAATAAGCAAACGGATCACGTGATTTGTGTAGCTAATCATTCCCCAGGAAAAAATTATGCGGATGAAAATCAGCAGTATGTAGAAACTGATCAACCCATAGAGGATGTAGCCGATAACTGCAACGATCGCGTGCTCGCGGAGACTGGTGAGAATACCTGCAAGCGTATTAGTTATGCTTGAAACAAGCTGTAACGAAAACCATCCCAGTAGAACCGCCAGCAAGATGGTGATGAGCGGCGCATACTTGGCATCCACTCCAAAGCCTACAAGCGCTCGGCGGACCGGGCCAATAAAAGGATCTGTCAGACGACGAATCGTCAAAGAGCCCCAACCAAAAGGATTCAGATCAGACTGATTCGCAATCACGCGCAGCAGCATCAAGACGATGACGCTGAGGATTATCGCGATGACGGCCCAATTAATGAACCAGTAAAGCCGGCTGAGAATGATCATAATTTCTTGGTAGACAAAACCTCAGTTTGTCCTGAGCCTCCGAAGCTGGCGTCAGCATAAAGCCTGGGGCGTACCCAGGAAGAAGAGCCGAGGTCAATAAGCCCGTGTAAACGGGCGACAGCTGATTCCTTATTCATAGGATTGTAGGGTGGTCCCATGATCGGTGTTTGAGATGGCTGACGATAAGACTTTTCGAGGAGCCCTTATGCTGTCGCCCGTTCCACGGGCTCCTTTCTTATGCCACTCCGATCCTGGAATTCCGCTGTTGCTCCACCCCAGGCTTTATGCTTACGCCTGCTCCGCAGGACTGGAAACTTTTTGTTCGCCACCACTTGTTCAGAGCGTCCTTAGGTTGATAGACATTCTAACCGCGTTCACCAAATATAGCAGTGCCTACGCGCACCATGGTCGCCCCTTCCTCAATCGCAATCTCAAAATCGTGGCTCATGCCCATTGAAAGCTCGCCGGGTTGCTCGCCGAAGTGATCCTGTAGTTGCAGCTGGTCGCGCAGCTCGCGCAATGTTTTGAAAAAAGGACGCGCGCACTCGGCGTTTTCAAAGTAAGGCGGCAACGTCATCAGCCCAATCAAGCGCAGACGTCGGCATGCGGCTATGGTCTCCAACAACTGCGGCAGCGCGCTGGCGTCGATACCAGTTTTACTGGCTTCGCCCCCGAGATCAATTTGTATTAATACTGGCAGCTCTTCTCGCCCTTCTGCCAGACACAGACGATCCAAACGTTGCGCCAGAGAGACCGAATCAAGCGAATGAATGACGTCGAAAAGGGCAACAGCGCGGCGCGCCTTGTTTGCCTGAAGGTGGCCCACCAGATGCCATCGCGCAGCTCTGCGTCCCAGCTCGACTATCTTTTCTTCCGCTTCCTGCACTCGATTCTCGCCAAGATCGGTCATGCCTAAGCTGAGCGCAGCTCTCAATGTTTCCGCCGGGTGGGTCTTACTAATGGCAATTAAAGTTATCTCATCAGCCGAGCGATTGCATCCCTGCGCGGAGGTCTCGATTCTCTTGCAAACGTTCGCTAACCGTTCGGCTAAAGTCTTAAATGCGAATGCTTTTTCCACCATCGTTCGGAGAAACCAGAGGCAACGGAATCGAAATGAAACTGCAAGATGCACGTGCTTTTGGCTGGCTCGCTGCACACATTATCATCAAAATCGGATTCTGCACGGACAGACCCTTAGTAAATAGCACATACCATAAGGTCTTTCGAGTCCCCGGTATGGCACAAGTACCAATCAACGTTTCAACAGTTCTCAGCTAATTCGTCATTCAGAAGCGTATGGCGCGGAAGATGGCACGATGGTTGTTGGGAAATCAGGCGACCCGCAGCGCTACACTGGCTTTTTGAGACAAATAAGCGAAGTTTAGTCCTGGCAGGGCGAAACGATAGGAGGAGTTTTTATGAAACATTTAGGGAATAGGCAAAGCTTTTTTGCGATCAGCATCCTGGCTTTATTGCTGGCGGTAGCCATACCGGGAACAGCCTGGGGGCAGGGTCGAGGGCGAGGGCACGGCCGCAGTGGCATCTTCGGCAACAGTAACAATAAGTGCGGCAAGTTTGTAAACTGCCATGACGCCAGAGACGGCCGCGTCGACGGTCGCGGACCACGTCAGGGACAGCTTGACGATCTGATCCGAAATCGCAGGGCGCGGCATCGGAATCACGACAATAACAGTAACGATTTGGTCTTGCGTAACCAGAGACGCCATCGTGACCGCGATAACGACAATGAGCAATCGCGGCGAAATCTCAAACGAAGAATCAGCCGCAAAGGTATCCTCGACAATAGATAGTCAAGGCTAAAAACTGAACCAGGAATGTCGTAAGGTTTGATTAGAGAGTGTTGAGTGTACCAACTAATGGTTTCTTGACACTCTCTAAACGCGTTCGCATAATGAATTCACCGCATGCGGATGTGGCGGAACTGGCAGACGCGCAGGCCTCAGAAGCCTGTGATGGCGACATCGTGGAGGTTCAAGTCCTCTCATCCGCACCAGCACCTTCCTTAAAATGAAGTCCCGCCTACAAAGCTCGTTTGGCTTGCCCGAATTTTGGAACCGCAGCAGTTCCGAAGCGTCTAAATAGTTGCCACAGAAACACGGCTCACGGTGTTTTTTGATCAGCGACCGAGTTTAGTAGGGTTTAAAGGGGGTGACGATGAGAGCTCAAACAGCTGATGCAACTGAACCGGCCAGAAACCGCCGCTCGCAAGGATCATCTACGGCGCCCGGTGCACCGCTTCAATTAAGAGTCGCCCGGAGGGCGGAACGAAACCGCCTCGAGAGCCTCCTGGATCTGGCCCACGCGTTATTAAGAGAAGCCGACGCGCTGGCCCGTGACAAGCAGTTTACCGACCAATCCCGCAGGTTGCAGGCGCTCAACATTTCCGAGGGTATTGATTTCTATGGCGAATTAGAGCGATTTGAGATTGGCCTAATTAAACTCGCTCTCGATCAAACAGGTGGGAATCAAGCGCGGGCGGCAAAACTACTTCATATCAAAGCGACAACGCTTAACTCAAAGATTAAGCTCTACGGGATCAAGATTGACCTCAACACGGCTGCGATCGCCTCCCCTTAGTTGACTGCCTGGGAGGAATCATCGGCCTGTGCCTCGCGTCCATCGGAGACGTTAAGTTGTTGCTCGTCGAAGAGACTCGAGTTGATTAGTGTCTGCACCCAATACTGGCCCGCGGCAGGAAAAGTCACATTCACGAAGAAGCTAATGTTGTCAGCAAAACCGCCCGGCGTGATTTCGAAGCTGGTAGGCTGAGAGACAACTATAGGATGCTGGCGATCCGGGGTCAGGATCCTAACCTCCGAGAGATGTGTGCCCTCACCACGCCAATGATTGACGACCGCAAACTTGATCAAAGAAATAGGTAACTGCTGCACCATGATGTTTTGAAAAACTCCCATCAACGAAAGCTTGTTGCCAGCTTCGAGGCGAACGTCGTCGCAGAAAAGCGTGTAGAGTAGCTCGAGTTTTTCATCTTTGCTTTGCGCGGGTGTCATATGATCTCCTAACTAAAGTAGGACAGACATTCCTGTCTGTCATCTTCGCTTGCTCTGTAATTGAATATACAGAAGGGATGAAAAAGTAGACAGGCAAGAATGCCCGTCCTACAACATCCTCTTAAAAGCTTCTTCATCGATTACGGTGACACCCAGAGCTGTCGCCTTATCCAATTTCGATCCCGCTTCTTCACCCGCAACCACATAGGCAGTCTTCTTGCTGACCGAAGACGTTACTCGACCGCCGCGGCTCTCGATGGCTGCTCGTGCTTCATCGCGCGTAAAGGCTGCAAGCGTGCCGGTCAACACAAACTGCTGGCCGGCAAACTTGTCATCAGTCGGCCCGCTGGCCTTCTCCATTTTCGTGCAAACGCCAGCCGCTTCCAGACGTTTGCACAGTTCGATATTGCCCTTATCGTCAAACCAATCGCGCACGCTCTGCGCCACGGTGAGCCCGATCTCAGGAACGTCGTCGAGCTCTTGGACCGTCGCTTTGCTCAATGCCTCGAGTGAACCGAACTGCCTGGCGAGAGTTGTGGCTGTACGGTCGCCCACATGGCGCACTCCAAGCGCGTAAATGAGATTTGAAAGATCGCGTTTCTTACTAGCTTCGATCTGCGCGAGCAGGTTCGACGCTGACTTTCTGGCCATTCGATCGAGGCTCGCGATATCGTCCAAAGTCAAACTATAGAGATCGCCGGCATCATGGACCTTGCCGCTTTGGACAAACTGATCGACAAGCGACTCGCCCAGTCCCTCGATACGCATCGCGCGACGTGAGGCAAAGTGTAACAGGCGTCCTTTGAGTTGAGCCGGACAGTCGGCAGCCACACATCGGGAGACAACCTCGCCTTCAGGGCGCGAGATTTCACCGCCGCACACGGGACACTTCTTCGGCATGCGAAAAGACTTCTCTGTTCCGGTACGCTTCGACTCGATGACTTTTAGTACCTTGGGGATTACATCGCCGCCCTTTTCGATCAACACCCAATCGCCAATGCGAATCCCCAGACGCTTGACCTCATCCGGATTGTGCAAAGTCGCGCGCGAGACAGTTGTGCCGGCAAGGCTAACGGGCTCCAGGTTCGCAACCGGGGTCAATGCTCCTGTCCTGCCCACTTGAACAGCTATAGACAGCACCTGGGTCGTGGCT
>CAAGKR010341302.1_pt1 | contig 35022 bp, 42 predicted proteins | sample 2556971 | NCBI WGS metagenome assembly CAAGKR01 (sample SAMEA5207829, study PRJEB30636) | soil metagenome | biome: forest; feature: boreal; material: soil | place: USA | collected 2011-09 | depth 1 m | reverse complement strand
GCTTAATGCTAACAACTGAAGCCCTCATTTCTGAGCTACAGGAAGATGACAAGCCACGGGCAATGCCCGGCGGCATGGATATGTAATCCCAACGTCCTTAGCAAATTGGGAAGCTACCATGCCGCGCATGGAACTTCTGTTAACTCCCAAAGGGAAAGTTCCCGGCGGTGAGAAATCCCAAAGGGGAAAAGGTAAGAAACTATGACTATGAAACTTTATGTTGGTAATCTCGCGTTCCAGACTTCGAGCGAAGAGCTGCAAACGTTGTTCGCGCAAGCGGGCACAGTCGAAAGCGTATCCTTGATTGAGGATCGCGAAACAGGTCGCTCACGCGGCTTCGGCTTCGTTGAAATGTCGACGAAGGAAGAAGGCGCTGCCGCTATCCAGAAGTTCAACGGTACGGACCTGGGCGGTCGTGCTCTGAACGTGAACGAAGCCAAACCCCGCGAAGATCGCGGCGGCGGTGGTGGCGGTCGCAACGGCGGCTCGCGCTACTAATCCGCAGTTTACTGCGTCTTACAAAGCCTCCGGCGCGAATATCGGCCGGGGGGCTTTTTGTTTGGTGAAGCCCGAAAATTTTGAAAGCGCCAAGGGCGCGAAATGTAATAGCCGGGGCAACGCCCCAGGAAAGAACCATCAATATGAACGTAAGCTCTGAAGGGGCGAAATAATAATCGATATTTATTCCGCGCTTTCAGCGCTTGCAGATTCTTTTCGTCTCGTGGACCTGGGGCGTTGCCCCGGCTATTACATTTCGCGCCTTTGGCGCTCAGGAACGTTTATTGTGGTCGTCGTCGTCGTACTTTTGTTACTCTAATTGCATCTAATAGCCTGTTGGATTACATAGATGATATTCAGGGTTAATATGAATCGACGTTACTTTATTTCATCTTCTATCGCGTTGGGGGCATTTGCGGCGCTCTCGAGATTACCTAGTGTCTCCGCATCGCTAGGGCAAGATGGCGATAGGAATGGTAGCAATCGTAGTAATCCGCTGGGACCTAAGGGAGTCAAAAAAGTGATTAAGACAGACGCGGAGTGGAAAAGCATTCTTACGAGCGAGCAGTATCAGGTAACGCGGCAAAAGGGAACTGAACCGCCTTTTACCAGCCCACTCAATCACATTCACCAACAAGGCATCTTTGAATGCGTAGGGTGCGGTCTGCCGCTGTTTAGCTCAAAGGCCAAGTTTGATTCAGGCACCGGATGGCCAAGCTTCTGGGAACCGATCGCTGAAGAAAATGTGCGTAAAGAAGTGGACACGAGTTTGTCAGAGAGGCGAATTGAAGTTTTGTGCGCGAGTTGCGATGCGCATATCGGACACGTTTTCAATGATGGGCCCAAACCCACAGGCCTGCGCTACTGCATGAACGGTGTTGCGTTGAAATTTGTGAGAAAGAAGGGTTGAAGGCGCGGGAAAAGGAACGATGCTCATCCATCAATTCGCTCCTTCAGGTTCCTCTTACTTGTTCTCGCTTTGGCTCCGCTAGGAGCCGAGTATTTGTAGTAATCGTTTCTCAGAAAGAATATCAGCGCTGTGAGGGGCAACCGTCGCATCTGAGAGCGCTGCGGTGCTTCACGGTTTGAATACGTTTGGAGGAATATTTATATGGATTGGGTGAACCAACTCAGCGGAGTTTTACAGCAGTATACCGGCACAGCTGCGGCACCCGCCCGATTGAATGTCCAGGACGACTTTGATCAAATCGCACAGAGCGCCCCACAACCTGACCTGGCTGATGGTATTGCCGCTGCCTTTCGCTCGGAGCAGACGCCGGAATTCGGGCAGATGGCCGGGCAATTATTCAGTAAGTCCACTGGGGAACAACAAGCGGGAATTCTAAATACTCTAATCAATGCTGCTGGTCCAATGATTCTTTCGCAAGTGCTGTCGCGCCAGGAAGGCGCCAATACCAGCGGTAAGTTATTCAATCTAATAAATCTTTTGCGTAGTGGACAGCAATCGGAGATCACGCCGGAGCAGGCCCTGGAGATTCGAGCCTCGGCGGTGCAGGAGATTGCCTCGCAGGCCGCAAAGAAGGATCCTTCCGTGATTGATCAAGTCAGCAGGTTTTATGCCGCGCATCCGGCGTTGGTAAAAACGTTAGGGTCGGCGGCTCTTTCTATCGCTCTCTCCAAAATCGCCCAACGCTCTCAGCGTAATTAAAAGGATAAAGAATTGAGTAACAAACAGATCGAATGGTGCTGCGTTGCAGTAGTTGTCGACGACACTACTGCAGATCTGTTTCAGATGGTGCCGCCTAACCAGGACGAGGGACAGAAACCGGAGTTTCGCGTTACCCGGGCGACAATGGACTTGGTGCCGCAGGATTTTGAGCGATACAAGCCCAGCCTGGAACGCATGGCAGAGCACTGGCGCGAGGAGAAAGAACGTGAGATGGAAAAAGCGAAAGCACTGTTAACAAATGAGTCAGCCTGAAGTTGAAACGCCATATCCCGCCCAGCAAGCTTGCCAGTTGCTGCGCAAGCGCGCATTCTACGCATACCTAATTCAATCCGAATACAAGAATGGACAATGTAATGTCGTATAAATATCGCGGTCTTGTCATAGCTTTGCTGTTGCTCGTTTCGTGCGCAACAGGATTTGGGCAGGGTCCATACACTGACCGTCTCGGTGGCCATTGGAACAATCCGGCCAGCGCCATGATCACTAACATCGTTATGGATCGATTGGCGAGGCGGCGATTAGCAAAGAGGCTGGGTGTCCCATATTCAGGCCCTGGCTCAGCGGCGCGCACGGCCACATCCGGCGGTACCGTCGGCCCCCGCAACAGTCCCGCCAGTACCGCGGCGAGCGTGAACGACGCGCCCGTGCGCTTCCGTTCAACTGGCACACAACTCAAGACACGCGAAATCGCCAATCAACTGGGAGGAGCAGCGGGAGAACAAGAGATATTCACAATATTGACTACCGTCTTGCAAGCATATGAAAAGGAAGCTCGAAGGATTGGAAAGCCTAACGATCTGGCGCTCGCTCTGAGTTTCTTTTTCGCTAGTAACGCGACGGTGTATCACGACATGGGCTTGCCACCGGATCGACAGGTAATAGAACTGCGAGATGTAATTGCGAGTGCGTTGGTCGAAGGCGACGCTTTGAACGGCGTTACCGATCGACAGAAGCAGGAAATGTATGAATCCCTCGTACTCTACTCCGGGCTGGCACGTGCCGGTTATCAGGAAGCAAAGCAAACCGGCGACGGCGGAAGCCTGACGACTTATAGACAGCTCGCCGGGCTAAATCTGCAAGCGGTGACAGGCATTTCTCCCGACAAGATTACGTTCAGCGAACAGGGACTGAACATTGAGAGGGAGCCTCTGGCTGATAACCCGACCGCTGAAGGCTCGAATGCTATCGCCCCTACCACACCAGGCTCAAACACTGGCGCCATCGAATGGTTTGCGTTGATCCGAGACTACGAAGAGAACGAGGTCGCTGCTGATGGCAGGTACACCGGCAAGAGAATTCGGGTAACCGGTCCCTTTGAACATGCAGAAATGGAAGACGGAAAAATGATGGTGTGGTTCGAAACTCCGGCTCAAACGTTTGCACACCTCGGTGGTTACTTTCCCAATTCACAAAGATCCGCCGTTGCGGCCCTCACCCGGGGCCAAAAGATCGTCGTCGAATGTATTTCCCGCGGGCTTTCCAGTCCCGGTCGCTTGACGATGGACAATTGCGTTATTAAGTGAGAAGCGCCGGTAATTCTATTTATCTTTTTACATTTCACGATCCACGACCGCAGTCGAGAGGAAAGTATGAAAAAGCTACTGACACTTGCGATAGGCACTATCGTCATTTGTTTGCTGTCAACAAATTTGGTTTCGGCGCAAGACAAACGTATTTGGTAAAGGGACGCAAGTTGATCTTGAAGAGCATGGTTCGCGAGGGTGGTGACAAGAGCTACACTTTTAAGGCCCGGGAAGGGCAACAATTGACGGTGAAGCTTATTGGCAGCGATGCGGCCTTTATCCTTTATGCCTCACATCCGTTCGACGTCGAGAGCATTAGTGAGGAGACACAATCATTCCCTGGGCGTGAAGCACTCTGGTACGGGACTGCCTCTTTAGAGTACGCATTGAGTGTCTGTCACAGGTTGAAATGCTGGCATTTAACGGCACGGGTCTTGCCCCAAGGGAACAGCAAAAATTACCGAATTTGAAGGGGGATAATTAATGAAGAGCTATTTGGCCGTTCACATGAAACGGTATGTTGCGATTGCGTTGCTGTTTTTGACACTTATGTTCTGCGTGGGGCCGGTTAGCTCGGCTCAGACCAGGCGCTATCGACGCCACCGAACCCATCGCAGTTTCTGGCAAAAACACCGCGATAAGTTGACTGTTGCGGGAACCACTGTCGCCGGAGCCACGATAGGCGGGCTGGCTGGTGGAAAGAAAGGGGCGGCCATAGGCGCGGGAGCCGGGGCAGGCAGCGGGGCATTGTATACCTACAAACTTCGCAAGCGACATCGTCGCTACTAAACCTGGATGGTGGGCAATGCCCGCCTCCAAACTTAATCAAAGGTGGTGAGATGATTTTGCCGAGCCCGCGGCGGTCAGCGATTCGTGTCTAAACGTATCTAAACAACGTCGCCGGCTTCGGCAAGATTTGCGATGGCGTGTATTAATTCGTCCGGCTGGACCGGCTTTGGCACGAACATGTTGAAGCCCGCAGACAAGGCGCGTGTGCGATCCTCGACGCGCACGTATGAGGTCAATGCCAAAGCGGGTGTTTGCCTTCCGTTTTCCGCCTCAGGTGCTCTTAATTTGCCGATGAGCGAATAACCATCTTCGCCCGGCATCGCCAAATCCGATACCACCACGTCCGGCTTGTACCACTCGAGCACCTCGAGCGCTTCACTCACCGATACTGCTGTCTGCACTTTAGCTTTCGATTCGGCTAGCATGACGCTAAGGATTTGTAGCGTGTCCGGATCGTCATCGACCAGCAACACCTGCACATCGGCGAGAGAAGGAAGGGAAGTGAAATGTCCGTCGGAATCTTCTTTTAGTTGCGAACTCCCCGTCATCTTTCTCTGAGCCTTCGCGCGTTGCGGTGAAGACGCAAGGGGTAGTCTGATCGTGAATGTGGCGCCCTGCCCTTCGCCGGAGCTCTCCGCTTTGATTGTGCCACCATGAAGCTCTACCAGGTGCCTCACAATTGCTAATCCCAAACCCAGTCCGCCGTGTTTGCGTGTCGTAGTGCCATCGGCCTGACGGAAGCGGTCGAAGATAAAAGGAAGGAAAGTCGGGTTAATGCCCTCACCCGTGTCGCTCACTCGGATCTGCAGGTTGCGCGCGACGCGCTGCACCTTGACTTCGATGCGACCGCCGGAAGGCGTGAACTTGATTGCGTTTGCCAGCAGGTTCCAAACAACCTGCTGCAATCGGCTGGAATCGCCTATAGTGTGGCGAGCTGAAGGATCAAGCGAGACTGCCAGTTGGATATCTTTTGAGTCAACTGCCAACTGCACCGAATCGATCGCCGCGTTAATGACGGAAGCAATATCGATCGGTTCATTATTGAGCCGAAGTTTACCCGTTATCACTCGCGACACGTCCAGGATGTCTTCGATTAATTGAGCCTGCGACTTTGCGTTGCGATCGATAGTTTCCATCGCGCGAGCCATGGTGGATTCGTCAAGGTTGCCACTGCGAAGCAAATGTGCCCAGCCGATGATTGCGTTAAGCGGAGTGCGCAACTCGTGTGACACATTAGCCAGGAATTCATCCTTCATGCGATTCGCAGTCTCGGCTTCAGAGCGAGCCATTTGCTCGCGCACGAGTGCAACCCGGAGAGCTTCTTCAGCTCGCTGCCGGTCAGCGATTTCTGCCTCAAGCGAGTGGGCTTTCTGTTGCAGTTGAGCAATGGCGCGCAACCGCGCGTCCGGGTTAGCCAAGTCCGCATAGCTTTCAGCCGGAATAACGCGAGAGTGAACGGTACAAACGCCGCTGTGTGGTTCGACAAATCTCTTGCCGCCAAAGCCATGCATAGGATAGGCGCAGAACAGCGAGAATGTATGAGACTTCTGCAAATCGTTCCAGAGTTCTTCCAGGCGCAGTGCCGCAGTGTAATTACCCTCTGCCCAAAGAACCGCCACCATCTCTCCGAAAGCCCGGACGCGTGAGCGGCCGTCTGTCACACTCGCGATAACACTCCCAATGACCTCCGTGAATCGGCCGGCCTCAGGCGCTCCGTCAACCATAAATTTCGAAAGCGTCTCCGCCGCATCCAGCGAAACATACTGCCCACAAGCCCTGGCAGTAGTGACGTCCAGCCCATTCGCTTGCAGGAGTTCATCAAGGCCGTCTCGGTGCGCCTGGGTTGCCACAACCAGGGCGGCATCACCTGAGTTAATGGCTGTACCAATGAAGCCACTCAACGAATTCAGGAGAAATCCATCCGCCTCATAGAACTGCACAAAGTGTTCCTTATCAGTCATCTCGGTCCAATCCGAGTTGGGTGCGTAGTTCCATTTTGCAATGTCTTCTTGGTTGAGTTGAATTACCTCATCAACCTTATTGCCGTTGTCATTGGATTTGATCAAAAGAACCTCCCGAAGTGATGGTTCGTGTCGCCCGCCTATTCTTTCTAAACATTAATGGCTAACAGATCTTGATGGCGGTGAAACAGTCGATATCTAGATACAAAGTGTTAATTGCGCGGGCAATTCTGGCTGCTCCTAAATCCCGGGCAATCAATTGCTACGGCGCCAGCAAAACCAAGCCATTGTATCGATTTTTCTGCTCTGAACCTAGATTTAACCAACCCTTTGTAGGCGCGAAATTATGAAATTTTTGTGTTCTACGAACGGTGGCGATAAAATACACCGCCAGTGCGCGACTTCAGAAATTTTACGTAACTATTACCGACGCATTCTTGATTCGGGACTAGAATTGACACCGCCTGCGGACCGCTCCGCGCGGGGACCCGGCTGCCGATTTTCTTTGGTCTTAATCAACCCTCGATAGCAACTTGCTATAGCGAACGAGTGATGAGAGTGAAGGAGTGATGCGATGAAAGTCCTACTAGTAAATCCAGAATTTTCCGATACCTATTGGAGTTTCCGCCACGCGCTTCCTTTTGAAAGAAAGCGTTGCGCGTTTCCGCCGCTGGGACTCTTGACCGTCTCCGCATTGTTGCCAAAATCCTGGGAACGTCGCCTGGCTGACTTAAATGTGCGCCCGCTGAAATCTACTGAAATCGAGTGGGCGGATATTGTTTTTGTTACCGGCATGCTGGTCCAAAAGGAGTCTATTCATACCGTCCTTCGGCGATGTAGGGCGATGGGTAAGCGCGTGGTCCTGGGTGGGCCATATGTAACGACTACTATCGAAGACTTGCCCGACGTTGACCATATCTTCCTTGGCGAAGCTGAGACAACGTTGCCCAAGTTTGTCGAAGACCTGGAGCGCGGTGAGGCGAGGCGTTCTTATCAAGCTGCTGAGCGGCCCCCGCTTTCAACGACGCCTATTGCTGATTTTCATCTCGCGGATCTGAAGCGCTACAGCTCGATGTCGGTGCAGTATTCACGCGGCTGTCCGTTCAACTGCGAATTCTGCGACATCATTGAAATCTACGGCCGCGTGCCGCGAACAAAAAGCAATCAGCAGATGTTGGCGGAGCTTGATGTGTTGCTGCGCCTTGGTTGGCGCGGTACGGTCTTCATCGTGGACGACAACTTCATTGGGAACAAAAAGAATGTCAGGCGGTTTCTGCCTGAGCTGGCCGAGTGGCAGGAGCGAAACGGTCATCCTTTTTCACTTCTGACGGAGGCAAGCGTCAATCTCGCCGACGATGATGAACTACTCAGCGACATGCGGCGAGCCGGTTTCCGACGTGTCTTTCTCGGCATTGAAACCCCAGCGGAAGAGAGCCTCAAAGAAGCGCAGAAGTCGCAGAATCGCGGAAACCTCCTGGAGTCAGTTAAGAAAATTCAGAGTTACGGGATAGAAGTGATGGCTGGCTTCATCGTCGGGTTTGATAACGATCCTGACGACATCTTTGAGCGACAAATCAATTTTATTCGCGAGAGCGCAATACCACTTGCGATGGTTGGGTTGCTAACTGCCCTTCCCGATACGCAGCTTTGGCGGCGGTTGAAGAAGGAGGGACGCTTGCTGGGCGAAAGCTCGGGAAACAATACCAACTGCTCACTAAACTTTGTGCCAAAGATGGACGCGGCGCGTCTGGTGGAAGGTTATCAATCGATTATGCGAACGATCTACAAACCCAGCGAGTATTATCAGCGCGTGTTTGATTCATTGAAGAGAACCACACAGCAAGTTTCCGAGCCTACCCGCTTCGGTCTTATCAGCGGTATTGCGGCACTTTTTCGCCTGACGTTTAAGCTTGGTGTGCTGGATCAAGAGCGCAAAGAATTCTGGCGCTTCTTTGCGCGCACTGCCGCGAAGCATTACGACCAGTTCCCGCAATCGATGCGATTGGCGGCAATGGGTTATCACTTTCGCAAGCTCAATGATGCGTACGGTAAGTGAACTGGAGTGGTATGCCTGAACGCAGATGATCGCGGAATTGTGATCCGCTTCTCACGCGCGCTTACTTAAGCAACTATTTCGTCTTTGATAACTCCGTAACAACTGCACGCGACCGCTTCAAGGCCCGCGCGATTGAGAACTTTGAGGCGACCGCGACTGTAACGAATCAGTTTTAGTCTCTGTAGATCGCCGGCAGCCCTACTTACACCTTCGCGCCTTATTCCCAGCATGTTCGAAAGAAACTCCTGTGTGAGTTGAAACTCATCTTCGTCCATACGGTCATGGGTCATCAGCAGCCAGCGGGCCAGACGCGCGTCCACAGCATGAAATTGATTGCAGACAGCCGACTGTGAGACCTGCGTCAACAATGAGTGGGTATAGCGCTGCAGGAGGCGTGGCAAGTCGCACAACTTAACAATGACCTGACCACGAAACAGTCGAAGGAGGGCGACCGTTTCACGATGACCGTGCGCCAGCCAAGTCAATACGATGGCGCCGTCATCGAAGGCACAATCGGCAGCGTTGACCAAAGCGCGGACGTCTTACCGGTCGGTCGGGAATGACGCTCAACTTCGACACGATCAGGCTAAGGAATGGTAAAACCTACCGATTCAACGGCATCATCGGAAACGTTCGAACAGTGAATGGTGATACGGTGAAGGTTGATAACGAAGGAAACGCGCAGGGAGACAACCAGACTACGCAAACCATGCAGCGCGCGGGTATTGGTACAGCCATCGGCGCGATCATTGGCGCAATACCGGTTGGTGGTAAAGGTGCAGCAATTGGCGGCATCATTGGTGCCGCAGGCGAGGCCGGCACGGTTTATGTTCAGGGCAAAGACGATCTTGAACTTCCGAGTGGCACAGAAGTAACGATTCGGGCGAGCGCACCGACCAGATAGCTTCCTCTTGGAGTCAAGATACAAACGCACCCGGCGAACCGAGGAGCGCTCGGTGCGTTTTTCACATAACGATCAAAATTACCCCTTCGCAAGGTATGGCAGTTGCCGTGGTAGGGATTGAAGGAGTAATTATGAAAACAAATCGTACACAAATCGGCTTGGGCGCAGCAACAATCGTACTGTCGTTGCTTTGTGGTTTTGGCGCAACTTCGCGCACAATGCAGGGGCAGAATCGCAACGATAGTGGGCGCTATGATGACCGCTATCAAAATCGTCGCAATCGCAATAATGACCGTTACGGCAACTACGGGGGCTCTTTCCAACTTCGCCAAACCGCTCTGAACGCGGGTTACAACGAAGGAACCAAGGACGGCCGCAAAGTTCGCGACAAGGGTAGAGGCTATGACTTTAGGAATCAAAAGACTTACCAGCAAGCCACAAAGGACTACAGCTCGCGCTTAGGCGACCGGGAACTGTATCGCAGATATTTTCGTGAGGCATACGAAAACGGATACAACGAACAGCTGAATCCGCAGGACCGCACGTATAGCGATGGTCGCTACAATAACAATGACGGGACGCGTAATCGAGACTTGACTCGCGATCGAAATCGAAACGACAATAGTAATCAGAATGATCGGGGGCGTTGGGATAGTGCAGGCAACTACGGCGGCTCATTTGACCTTCGTCAAACAGCTCTGAACGCGGGCTATAATGAAGGCATCAAGGAAGGCCGCAAAGACCGCAACAGCAGCAGACGTTCTGACTTCCGAACCAACAGCGCGTATCAGCAGGCTACGAAGGACTACAGCTCACGGCTTGGCGATCGTGAACTGTACCAACGTTATTATCGCGAAGGATATGAGAACGGCTATTCCGCCGGCCTCAACGGCAACTAAAACCGTGCGCTCTTCAACGAGCTGTGAACAACCTCTTGTTATCTTTACTTGCCGGGTCAATCAGTTAGCGCGGAGCGGTCGAGCAGGACCGTTCCCGCGCTTACCGTCTTAACTCGCCCACGAAAGCTTACACTTCACGCATTCCTAACAAACAGGGGAAGGTGGACACGAAGCCATTGGTAAAAGTCATCAAGAAAATCGATCGCAAATGTCCGGATTCTCAACCAGAGATTGAAGTTCCTCCCAACCGTCATCAGTTGTCCACCGTGGTCAAGTCCTGGGTTGCTGAATTTCACAAGGAACGTGGTGACGAATCGGCCGCAGCTTTCGACAGTCTGTTCAATAATACAGTGCCCGAGCCCGACGGAAGCTGAAGCCACCTTGTGAAGAGGGCGTAGAAATTGAAAAACGGAATTTACGGGCGGGTGCTTTCTTCTCGCGCAGCCATAAGCTTGACCTTCTTTAACTCCGGTCCCTTGATTCCGAAGTAGGTAGCCATCTGGACAATTTGACTTGGATTCACGAAGTCTTTGGCGTCAGAGCAGAATTTTTCCAGCGTCGGGCCAAATTCACGGCAAGTCATGCTCTTGGGTATTTGTAGACCAAGGCGACAAGTGCCATCTTGTTCAAAGTGCAAACAGAACTCACAAACTTTCAATGCACACTTCTTTCAGAGAGTCTCTAAATTGGAAGGGGAATTAGTCCGCAGAATGCTGCTTGGATCCGGCAATTACTCAGTGCCCGACCGGAATCCTTTGAAAACGAGTCTTGCCTTCCGGATCCTGCCACGAAATATCCAGCACGTAGGGTTTGACCTCGCCGGTCACGGTTTTTAGTCGTGCCAATTGATCGTCACTAGCGTCGGCCATTTTCCCATTGACCCAGGTTTTATGAGAGAGCACGACGTTTTCTTTTGGCCGAATAGAACTGATTGCATCAAATCTAATATGAGCTTGTGAAGGACCACCGCCCGGAGTTTCCAGGTCCTTCAAGAAGACGGTCAGAATCTCTACTGACTTCAGCGCGTGGTCAGCCGCGTTAGTTAGCTCTAAAAGAACATCGGCTTCTTGATCGATAAATCTAAAGGTAATAGGGTTCACAGCGTTACTACTCATTTTTGCTTCTTTCTTGCGCGTTGGCTCGTGCCATTCGTCTTATTGTTTGCCAGCGCCAGGACGTCGCCCGGTTGACACTTTAACGCCCCACACAGCTTCTCCAGCGTGTCGAAGTTAATCCCGAGCGCCTTACCTTTTTTCAAACGCCAAAGCGTAGTGTGGCTAATACCTGTTTCTTTGGCCAGCCAGTAAAAGGTTTTCCCGTGGTCTCCCAGCAATTCGTCTACTCGAATCTGAATCATGAATCTCCCTCGCTCAGGCTATACTATTTACCACATACGAGCAATATTGTCTATCTGCAATATATTCTACATTTGACATATACACGCCGTTGCCGTAAAGTTCTCTTGAACCGAGTCCGCTTACTCCTTTCTCAGCTCCTCTGGAATTATCCAGACTACCTGAAGCCAACAGCCTGTGATCGAGGAGCTAAAAATGTTTGGAAGACAAGTCACTATGAAGCTAAAGGCCAATTCGGCCACTGAGCTCACCCGCATTAATGACAGCGAGATTATTCCCATGCTGCGCAAACAGAAAGGCTTTCGTGATCAGACCACGTTTATTGCTCCTGAGCGCCAGGAAGCGGTAGTCAACACCTTCTGGGACACTAAAGAAGAAGCTGAATCTTACAACAGCACCGGCTATCCGGGAGTGTTGAAAACCCTCTCGAATGTGATTGAGGGGACGCCGACAGTGGCAACGTTTGAGTTCGCAAACTCAACATTCCACAAGGCTGCCGCAGCCAGGTTAGTGTAAGCAGATTATTTGAACTGGGCGGATCACTTTCTGTCCCACTTGTAACCAGCGTTTTAAGCGTTCGGATCAAAACATACCGCAGGTAGCCGTGTTTCTTTCGCCGCCACTGAAACCCGCTACCAGCTTTTCGCCTCAGGAGTAGGAAGTGATTAATCTTTATATCAACGATCGCCGGGTCGGGGACGTCACTGTTCTGGACCTTAAAGGCAGAGTAAGAATTGGCGGAAACGCGGTAGCCTTGCATAAGTCGATCCGCTGCCTCATTCAAGAAGAGAAAACCATGATTGTCTTGAATCTAGCTGGCGTCACGCATATTGATTCGGTAGGGCTGGGCGAGCTTGTGTCAGGTCAGATTTCAGCGCTCCATAAAGGTGGAGAGATCAAGCTGGTCGGTTTGACAGAAACGCTTCGCGAGCTCCTGAGGATGACAAAACTCCTTGGGGTCTTCGATGTTTACGAAAGAGAATCCGAGGCACTTATTAGCTTTGCCAGCCACGGCCTAAAGGTTAGCGAGCCTCAGCTATCTTTGGTTTAACGCGGTTTCTCTATTCAATTGTCAGTAGTGGAGGTTGAATTAGGAATGGATTCTCCAAGACGATCATTAGCTCAGGGGAAAGAATCCAGTGTTTCGCCCGCAACAAGCGATTCACCGGCTACCGCGCGCTGGGCGTTCATAAACGGGTGGAAAGTAGAACCGCAGGCCGACGACAGAATTCCGATGTTTGGCTCGGTGGCTAATACCGCGACAGCACCGTCCGTTGGTCGCTCAACCGCTCGTCGCAGACATCAGGCCATGCACAAAGCGTGGTCACAGGAGCGACATGACTAGACTAGAGACAACATGAGTTGTCTCAAAGTCTGGTGAGAGCCCGTTTCCTATTAATCCCTTGAGGTAGTTCTAATGAGCTATGTGAAAAAGAATATGAAAAACCTGGTGTGTTCGATTGGTGGCGTGATTGTGGTTGCCGCGATCGCCGTCGCAGTTTTACCAATTCGTCGCATTTAGGAATGCTAGCGGCATCGTGGACTCACAAGGCGGCACAAGCCACCTTTGGTGGGCTATTGCTATGGCTATTTTTGCTTGCGGCGCGGCGTTCCTGGTGTTTTCAGTTTTTCTGCGCCACGACATTGAAGACGAATTACACATCACTTCGGCGCCGCGTATTAGCCACGGCTGAGTTTGCAAAGGATCTTATGCCACCTTTGAATAATTTATTTGCGATGCAGCGCGCCAATGGCGACTGGTTTGCCCTGGACGACCACGGACGCTTCCGAGTTCCTGTATTTCACACCGTTGACGCGGCGATGGTAGCGCGTTCGCGCGACACTGGTATGGAATGTTTCAAACCCGTAGTGCTTGATGAGGTGGCGTTTAAGAATCTTACGACGACGGACGAAGGTAAAGCCTGCTTCTGGCTCGTCGAGAATCCTTCAATAAAACTGAGCCGTGGTCGTCCGCTGGACCATCAGCAACTGGCGCGGTTTATGCACGAAGTCGAAGGCAAAACAGCGAAGAGCGAGGGCATCCGATGATTTGGTCTTGCGACTACGTGGAGCGATATTGCCTTTGTGAAAGATGCGCTGCCCTAACTGCAAAAAGTCGGCGATTAGCTGGTTACACATTACAGCCATCGTAATCCTGGGGGGACCAGCACTGTTTATCCTGGTGAAAGTTTTGTAGGCAAATGAAATGAAACATACTGTTAAAGGATCGATTGGCTTAACAACAACAGAAAGTCGTGAGAAACAAACCCTAATGGCTAGTACTCAAAAACAAAATGGCAACAGTTTAAGCGGCGCAGCAAGCGAGGGAACGTGGCCGGGAATAGATTCCCGCTTCCGGCTCATCATCGTTGCCGGCTTGAGAACTAAACAGCTCCTGCACGGTTCAAAACCGCGCATCGAGGTTGACAAGAAAAGGCGTAGAAATACAAGCATTGCGCTCGAAGAAGTGAAGAGAGGGCTGGTCCCTTTCACCAACGTCAATAAGGACGGAGCCCACAAACATGTCGAACTCGAGTTGAATTATGGGAATAGAGTCGCGGGCACTCAAAAGGACAAACGACAGACGTCCAAGCCGTAATTGGATTTTTCGCAATTATGAGATTCCGCCTATGAATAAATTATTATGGCGACAATGAATGGACTCCGAGTCTACATCAAACCAACGAGTCCGAGCATAACCACAGGTCCCAGTGTCTTCTACAGCCGGCGCGGCAACGGACCAGTTTATCGTTGGCTATATGAAGAGAAGCTCGCACACTGGCGGGTCTCGCGAATGCACACGTCAGACTTCAATTCCCACGAACTCTGCATGGCTAGTTGGAAATCGGTACCCGAGAAGCTGCAAGTGCAACTCGGTGAACACTACATCGAATAGGCAGGCGGGTGGAGGCACCCGAGTTTTGTAGATAGGCTTCATTTCCCGACTCGTTAGTGTCGGGTTCTACGCAAAACGCCGGCCTGGTCTTCAGAATCCTCAACGCGATACCAGCAACCTGTAGTATCCGGTAATTCCGTTAAGCACGTATTGGACGGCAAGTGCCGCCAGCACTATGCCCATAACACGTGTGGCAATGTGTACGCCGCCTTCGCCCAGCCGCGCGATCAAACGCGCACCGAGGTACAAAGATACGTAAGCGACGAGAAAAACCAGTGCGATTGCAATAACCACCGATGCCAGCCTTCGCGGATCACCACCGGCCTGTGAGGTGAGGAGTAGAATCGTGGCAATTACACCGGGACCGGAAAGCATCGGAATGGCGAGCGGAAAGACAGAGATGTCCTGACCCACGGCGCTTTGTTCCTTGGGCTCGGGGGCTTGAAGACCTCCGCGATGGCCGAAGAGCATGGGCATCGCTGCCGCAAATAAGAGAATGCCTCCACTAATCGCAAACGCGTGAACAGTGACTCCAAGATAAGAGAGCACGGCACGCCCGGCCACCAGAAAGAATAAGGCAACTCCAAACGCAATCACGATTGCGCGTCTGAGGATCGTGCGCCGCCGAGCCGGCTGCTCGTCCTTCGTAAGCGCAACGAAGATTGGCACCACACCTGGCGGATCCACTACGACCAACAAGGTCACAAACGCTGCCAGTCCAAATTTGAAAAAATCTTGATCCATGTATCTATGAAACAATAGACCGGCGCGAAAAGTTGTGCAATTGAAACTCATCTCGCAAAGCGAGCTGCAAGTGTTCTCACAAAAGAAACAGCGAGGGGTTGGACTCTGCACCGATTGCAGTTATAACTAGCAAGCACGAAATGCCTGCTCCCACGAAATCACCCCTTACAACAGCCAAATCCAATGACCGCCGTAGAGCCTTCTCGGCTCTTCGCCACCGTGATTTTCGTTTGCTCTGGATGGGACAGATTGTTTCGGTCACGGGATCGCAAATGCAACTGGTCGCGATCAACTGGCACGTTTATCTGCTGACCAAGTCTCCATTCGCGCTGGGAATGGTCGGACTTTTTCGCGGTGCAGCTATCATTTCGTGTTCCCTGATTGGTGGCGTGGTTGCGGATGCCATGGATAGAAAGCGGCTTATGATCGCGACGCAGTCGGTAATGATTGCGAGCGCGGCAATGCTTACCTTTGTTACGCTGGCAGGGTCAAAAAGTGTCTGGCCGATTTATCTGTTGACGGGGATTGCGTCAGGGGCGACCGCTTTCGATATTCCGGCTAGACAGGCATTGATGCCGACGCTGATTCCACCGAAGGATTTTCCAAACGCCGTCAGTTTGGGCCTGATAGTTTTCAATGTGGCTATGATCGCGGGGCCATCGGTAGCAGGTTTTCTTCTCGCGAGCCACGGGCCGGCGGTTGTCTACGGTATAAACGCCATCTCGTTTGTGGCTGTCATAGCCGCGTTGCTGGCAATGGAAACGAGTGGGCGACCGACCGAGCGCGGTAACGAGAACGAGGGTGAACAAACCAACCGCGTGAGCTACGCTGCTTTGAAGGAGGGATTGGCCTTCGTGTGGCGCACGCCCATTATTGTGCAGACGATGACTCTGGATTTTGCCGCCACTTTCTTTGCATCGGCTACAGCATTGTTGCCAATCTTTGCAGAAGAAATCCTGCATGTAGGCGCGCGAGGCCTGGGGCTATTAGCCGCAGCTCCGGCTGTTGGTTCCGTGGTAATGGCGCTGATAATCGCGCGCATGGGCGGCTTTAGAAAACAGGGCAAGCTCGTAATCGGCTCTATCGCTGTTTATGGTCTTGCTACGTTAGCGTTTGGCCTTTCTCGCGCGTTCTGGTTTTCACTGGCGATGCTAGCCATTACCGGAGCTGCAGATACTATAAGTACAGTTCTTAGACAGACAATTCGGCAACTGGCAACTCCGAATCACCTACGCGGACGCATGACCTCTATCAACATGGTGTTCTTCATGGGCGGCCCCCAACTGGGTGAGGTCGAAGCAGGTTTTGTCGCAGCCCTAATTGGTGCTCCGCTCTCAGTGGTTACCGGTGGACTTGGCTCAATTCTGTCGTTCCTTATTGCAGCGGTCAAAGGAAAATCGTTGATGAATTATGAAAGTGACCACCAGGCATGACAAACCTTTGGGCGCCGCAAGATACCACCACCCATCAGGACCACGTAATCGCGCACGTACTGGGCGCGACGGTGCTCGGCTATTTTGTCTTCGACGAAGCGCTGTATATCTTGCTGGATATTGGATTCGTGTGGACGATCTTTCTGGACGGCGAGATGACTTTGCTGCCACACCCGGTGGCTGTTGGAGAACTGGAAATCGATGAGACTGCTAAAGAGCACATTAAGGCTGACATAGATCTTCTGCTGAGTGATAATTCGTGTGCCGAAAAGTTGTTGCGAGTGACACCGCCGCCGATTCACTTCCAGATCACTGACGTCAGTTTTTTTGCTGATGGAGAGCAAAGACGTTTAGTGCTCGCGGGCGAGCAAGCGAGTCTCACAATAGAAACATCGCTGATTACGGCTGAAATCCAAGTTTATGAGTGCTGATAATAAAGAAGACGCCGAAGTAGCCAAAAGCCCTGAGCTTGAGGACATTGCCGAGAGAGAACATAGGTATCTCCATCAACGTCTCAGGGAAGAGCTTGCACGCGAGCCAACCGAAGAAGAACTGAATGAATGGCTGCGCCAGCATACAGAAGGCTACTGAGGGATGTCCGACAAGCTCTAGGATCGCTGAAAAGCGGTAACGAACAAACTTCTTCAGCCTGCTTCGCAGGCGCCACATAAAGCCTGGGGTGAAGCGAAGCAGAACCCCAGGATCGGAGGAGCACAAGAACAGAGCCCGTGGACGCGGGCGACAGCATCGATCTTGGTGAAGAGCAGCTATGGTCAAACACCGAACATGAGAGCAAACAACGACTTCATCAAAACAATGTGGCGGCTGCCGCCCGTTTACACGGGCTGAGTTGATCTCCGTTCCTTTTCCTGGGGCTTACGCCCAAGCTTTATGCCGACGCCTGCTTCGCAGGCTCACGACAAACTTTCGTTGTCGCAGATTTCAAAAAGACAAACTGCAGTTTGTTGGACGAAATACTCGAACAACGAAAAGCCGCCGCGATGTTGAAGTCGCGGCGGCTTAGTTTTCGTAATAAGTGAAGATCAGCTTCTATAAGTCATTACTTGTCGCGTTCTCGTTAGCCCGTCACCACAATCTGGTTATCGACTTGTTTCACTCCCTTAATCGCTCTAATCATTCTGTCAACCTGCGACTTGAGTCCTTCGCTTTTCACTGTACCTGTCAGCGTCACCTTACCGTCCAGTACAGTCGCGGTGATTCCCAAACTCGAAAAAGTGGGATCGTCGCTGATCCTTTTGTCGATGGCTGTCTGTATGGCGCCGTCGTTCGACGTGTTACGCGCTGAGCCACCGCCGCTGCTGGCAGCGGGCTGATTGATGATTACAGGAGGCTGATTCGGGGCCGGCGCTGGTTGTTGAATGATCACCGGCGGCTGTTGCTGCTGGGCAGGCTGCTGAACAATAGTTGTCGGCGGCGGGGGTGTCTGTTGTTGCGCTGCCAAGTTGGCGTTCGTGTTGGCATTTTGTTGTCCGTTCATTAGAAACAAAACCACGATTGTTATGAGCGCAATTGCGACCACGACGATCACCCCAACGGTTGCCCCTGAAATGCCCCCTCGATCGCGGTCTGGATTTCGCACTGAGTCGGTCTGCGTGACCTCACGCCTGGAATTCGGTGTTTCCACCACGACTCTGCTCTTCCTCGACTGTTCTTCATCGTATGACATCTGCTTCCTCCTGCTAGTTTGAACCAATAAGACTTTTAGAAAGGTTAATCCCGGGTCGGAACGAGCAATCCTTATTCCCCAATAGCCTAAGCAGAGCTTTCTAAATCGCGTCCGAAGAAAACTTAAAGGAATTGATGGTTTCCGCGAGGCTACTCTGAGCCGCGTGGTTGCTGTGGCGCGAAACACCGTACGCTTTCAGGTCTCGCCGGGCGAGTGCACTGCTGAGATCAAGACACAGGGAGCAGGAGCAGACGGCAGGCGGCAGGAGCAGACAGCAGACACTTATCAGCAGTCAGCAATCAGCAGACAGCGGACAGTAAACAGTAAACACATTGGACAGTAAGCAGCAGGCTGCGAAGCTAATCAATCGGCGGCCAGAGCAAGGCAGATGGGGAACCATCGGTTTGGCTCTCGCATCTGATCGCAACAAGAGCTCGAAATTGCTGACTGCTTACTACCTGTTTGCTATTTGGGTGATTGACTGTTTGCTATCCGCTGTTTACTGTTTGCTATTCGCTATTGTTTGCTATCCGATGACCACAGCAATCATTCATCATCCAGTCTTCAAGGAACACGACACAGGGCCGGATCATCCCGAAGCTCCGTCGCGCTACCGCGTTGTGATGAAATCTCTTTGCGAAGACGCGGAGCTTTGGTCGAAGCTATTGGAGGTTCGGGCCAGGGAAGCGCCGCGCGGAGACGTGCAGGCTTGCCACACGCCACAGCTCTATAAGCAGATCGAACGAGTGGTTAGCGAAGGCACGGGTTACCTCGACGCTGATACAGTTGTTTCAATGAAGTCGATGGATGCTGCTTTACACGGGGCTGGCGCAGCCTGCCAGGCAGTCGATCTGATAATGCGCGGTGAGGCGACGAATGCGTTTGTCCCTGTACGCCCGCCCGGCCATCACGCGACCGCCGAGCGTGCGATGGGCTTCTGCCTTTTCAATAATGTGGCCGTTGCAGCTCGTTATGCTCAGAACCACTATCCCGAGATAGAACGAGTCGCCATTGTCGACTGGGACGTGCATCACGGGAATGGAACGCAAGGAGTTTTTTATGATGACCCGACGGTATTCTTTTTTTCGACTCATCAATACCCGTGGTATCCAGGAACCGGCGCACGAGGCGAAAGCGGAGTGGGCCGAGGCGTTGGCTACACCTTAAATGTTCCATTACGCGCCGCAACACCGGCAGCGGAACAGAAGAGAATGTTTAATGCAGCTCTGGACCAGATAAGTGGCGGATTCAAACCCGACCTGATAATAATTTCCGCAGGTTTTGATTCTCATAAAGGCGATCCGCTGGGCCAGCTCCTGCTTGAAGACGAAGATTTTGTTTCGCTGACTCGCACGGTTAAGGATTGGGCGAAGGAAGCCTGTAACGGGCGTATCATCTCGTGTCTTGAGGGTGGATATAATCTGCAAACTTTGGGCGAGACTGTGCGTGCGCATGTTATTGAATTACAGAATGAACCGACCTGAAACGACTCTTTCTCGGATGTCGGTTGGCTGTTGGTTGCTTACAGAGTCAACTCATTTACTGGGAGCGCGGGCGTCTCGCCCGCAACGCTGCAGGCGAGACACTCGCCTCTTAGTAAGTTATCGCGTTTCTTATTCGCGCTTCGCACTCATTGCGGGCGGGAGGCCCGCGCTCCCAGTGAAGAGATTGAACGGAACCCTTAACTCGCCACCATCTGTTGTCCGTTTAATGTTTGAACCAACGCTTACGGTGGAGTAAACTCAGCCTCACTTAACCGTTTCGGAACGCGAGCACCGTAGGCGCACGTTTGAGCGTTAGCGCTCTTTCTAATTCCTCGGACCAGAAGCCAAGAGAAACGGATGACCAGCATTCGCTTGCGTTCCGAGAGCAAAGGGAGCGGAACGCCTCAGTGCCGCCCTCATGGGAGAATCAGCGCTATGCCAGACATCGAGATCACTTGCGCGGAATGTGGCAACACTTTTCCTTTTACCGAACGCGAGCAGGAATACTATCAGGAACGCAACCTGACCCATCCAAAACGCTGCAAGCCTTGCAGGGATGCACGCCGTTCAAGCTTTGGCGGTCCAAGGGGAGCGGGGGGAGAACGCCAGAGATTTGAGATTACCTGCGATCAGTGTGGCAAGACTGACACAGTGCCATTCAAGCCATCGAGCGGCAGGCCAGTTCTATGCGGTGATTGCTTCGGCGCAAACCGCTCAACTCAGCCGCGAACCTGAATTACCCGAGCCTGGCTAGAAGTCGCAGGCTGGAATAAGCCGCTTAGTTGCAGACAACGAAACACGATACAAGCTCACTTGCTTGAATGCGCGCTTTGTCAGCAGAGGAGTGTGCTTAATTTCGATTATGAGTTACGAAACCATTCAACTGGAGATGCGCGGTGCGGTTGCGGTCATTACGCTTAACCGTCCCGAATCCTTGAATGCCTTGACTACAAAAGTTGCCCAGGAGTTTCGGGCGGGCGTTCCGGAAGTTCGTGAGCACGGCGCGCGCGCGATAGTTCTGACAGGGGCTGGTCGAGCGTTTTGCGCCGGAGGCGATCTGCGCGAAATGCGGATAATGGCGGAGCGAGAAGGAAAAGTGGAGGCCTTCTTCGACGAGCCTCTGCGCCTGCTAAATGAGTGCATATTAATAATTCGCCGCTCGCCATTGCCTTTCATCGCTGCCGTTAACGGCGCAGCTTCCGGGGGCGGCTGTAACCTCGCGCTCGCCTGCGATCTCGTCGTCGCAGGCGCAAGCGCGCGATTCAATCAGGCTTTTATCAAGGTAGGACTGTCGCCGGATTGTGGTGGAACTTTTATCCTGCCGCGGCTGGTAGGTTGGAAGCGCGCCACTGAACTAATGATGACAGGAGAGGTTATCTCCGCCGGGCGCGCCCTGGAGATGGGAATGATTAATGCGGTTGTTCCCGATGCCGACTTGATGGTCCATGCATTAGAAATGGCTGAGAAACTGGCACAATCTCCAACCGCGGCCATCGGTAGAATAAAGGAATTGTTGGAGGCTAGCGCTACGAATGATTATGGCGGACAACTTGAACTGGAAAGAAAAGCGCAGATTCAGTCTGGGTTAACAAAGGATTTTAGAGAAGGCGTGACGGCTTTTATCGAGAAGCGCACGCCAAAATTTGTCGGTGGCTAGGTTTTCATTCAGTTGTGGGGATATAAGGCCGCCGATTTATTAGGCGGCTTTTTCACTGGGAGCGCGGGCCTCCCGCCCGCAATGAGCGCCGCGGGCGCGAACAGTTTTCGCGTGTCGACGCACGCCTTGCGGACGGGACGTCCGCGCTCCCAGTATCCAGTTGCCTATGGAGTCCTTAACCTACATTCAGCTGCTGCGCCGCAATCGTTCTTTCAGACGATTGTGGTGGGGGCAGGTCATTTCGGAACTCGGCAACTGGTTTAACTTCATCGCCGGATTGGGATTGGTGCGCTTCATCTCCCACGGAGATCCGGAAGTCACCACCATAATGCTGCTCGCGCGGATGGTCCCATTCTCTGTGTTTGCGCCTCTGGCCGGAGCATTCGTGGACCGCTGGTCTCGGCGCACTGTGATGATCGTCAGTGACTTTGCACGCGTTGCAGTTGCGCTGGGGTTTTTACTTGTGCACCGGCCCGAGGATCTCTGGATTGCGTATCTGTGTACCGCGCTGCTTTCCTTCTTTGGTGCTTTTTTTGAGGCCGCAAAGAATGCCGCGGTTCCAAACATTACCGGTGAGCGAGACTTATTAGCCGGAAATGCGCTGATGTTCTCGTCGCGTTTTCTTTTGATGTCTTTGGGCGCCGCACTGGGCGGCTTGACTGCTGCCCACGTCGGGTATCGCGCCGCCTTTGTGGTGAATGCAGTATCTTTTATTAGCTCGGCGTTTTCTGTTTGGATCATTCCCGAGCGAGAGACGAAACTACTTGCACTGGAAAATGATGCGAGCGCAACCCTAAAGCGTAAAGCCAGTTACTGGTCAGACATACGCGAGGGCTGGTCGTACATAATTAGCCATGCCCCGGTCGCAGCCATTCTGGCAACCAACGTGTTATGGGCCAGCGGCGGTGGATCGGTTAACCTGATCCAGGATCGACTGGGGGGCATTGTCTTCGCGGGCCAACGCGGAATTAGCGGAGACTCCGCAGTCGCATCCCTTTATTTCGCCGGGGGTCTCGGTCTTTTCATCGGCATGATGATCGCGCGTCGCGTTGGCTCTCACTTCGAGCTTGTCGGCAGAACTCCAGGGTTCATTGGCTGGAGCCTGGTGTTTCAGGGTTTTATTTTCGCCCTCATCGGAGTAATGCCCACCCTCTGGCTGGCATGCCTGCTACTTTTCCTGGGGCGAATATTACTGGGCGCAGAGTTTGCCGTTCAGGAGACCTTGTTGATGCGCCTGGTGCCGGACAATTTGCGCGGCCGCGTTTCGACTACGGATCGCGCGACGGAGATTCTTGTCTGGAGTTTGTCGACGTCAATCGCCGGTTGGTCTTTGCGCGCCATCACGCCACGCACACTGACAATTATCTGCGGCTTGCTCTCAGCAAGCTCGGGGATAATGTGGTTGTTTTTGTTTACTTCGGGGAGCGTGAGGCTGCCGCGCAAATGGAAATCGGCGGAACTTGGCGCGAGAAGTCAGGACATTTCGTCGTAGCTAAGTTAAGAATAAGGCCTGGTCCTAAACAGCGGCCTTAACCTCGGGTTGACTTAATTATTCTGGTTTTAGGCGTCAGCTCTCGAGTGAATCAGACGGCGAATGCGATCCGCAAACAGCACGTCGATCTTGCGAGGCTCGATTAAGGCCGTCACTTCTCCCGCACCCCAAATTGGATGGCTCATAGTTTGGCCGGTGCGATATGTGCGCGTCCTGTCATAGGGCTCGCTATTGACTGATTTGGAACGACCGCGCGTGAGCTTTGTGCCGTTTGAGAAAGAGCCACGAGTCCCGCACTTGGGACACGTTACGCGTGAGATTAGCCCTCTTTTGGTAATGGAAGCGACGACGTGCCCACGTTCTTCCTGGCAGATCGCGCATAGTTTTTCAACTCGGTCACCGATCGCGTAAGCCTGTTTTGCCACAGCCTGTTTTGCCACAGTTTGCTTTTCCATAAACGCCTTTCAAAAAGTAAATCGTAAATAGTGAATAGTTAATGGGTAAACGAGTTAACACTGGCCACGGTTTCTTGCGAATGGCAAATGGTGGTTTGCTTGAACTGTTCACCATTTACCATTCACTATTTACCGGTCGCTTACCAGCGAGTTGAGCGATCGCGTCCGCCGCCGCCGCCACCGCCATAGCCACCACCGCGACCGCCGCCGCCGCGATTGCCGCCAAAACCACCACGGCCGCCGCCACCGCCTCGGTTGCCACGATCTTCGCGTGGTCGAGCCTCATTGACGGTCAGGTTGCGACCGTTTAGGTCGGTGCCGTTGAACTGTTGAATTGCTTTCTCGCCGTCTTCCTTCGAAGACATCTCGACGAAGCCAAATCCGCGTGAACGTCCCGTGTCACGATCTTCGACAACTGTGGCCGATTCCACCGTGCCCGCCTGGGCAAATAGTTGCTGCAGGTCTTCGCTCGAAGTTTGAAACGAGAGATTTCCTACGTAGAGTTTCATAGACATGACTGTAAGTTTTTCCTTGCTCGCGTGGAGCATTAAGAGAAGCTTCGAATCAAAGGTGGCTTCGGAGTAACGGTAGCAGCGAAGGCTTGCGTTCGGGCGCTCAGTTGAGCAGCTTCTTCAGATTGTCATTGCCCGCTCTCGTACCATCCAAAAACGCCGAAGCCATTACATAAGGCGTGGCGCATCACCGTTGATGCATGAGAGAAGGAGTAGCACTGTGATAATGCACTATCTTCCTCGCGTGTGCAAGTTGAAGGGCCTGCTGTGGGCCACCCTCCAGAGTTATGAAAGGAGGCCCAAAAGGCCGAAAAGGCGCCTGATTACATAACTATTACAACGCTCGTTCCCGGCAGTTGTTACGATGTTTAGGCAGTCAGCATCAAACGTGTGACTGAATACTTTTTCGGGAGTTCTAATGAATAGTAAAGCCGGCGAACTTAGCAAAACCACCAATCTGAATACGCAAGCCAGTATCAACTGGAACACGACGATTTTCATGATCCTTTTTCATACAGGCGCGGTCGTCTCGCTTTTCATGTTTAGTTGGAAATTCCTTCCCGCGATGCTCGTGCTTTGGTGGATATCAGGCAGCCTGGGCATCGGCATGGGTTTTCACCGGCTGCTAACACATCGCGGCTATAAGACACCAAAGGTCTTGGAATACTTTCTGACCTTTTGCGGTTTACTTGCGCTGGAGGGCGGAGCCATCAATTGGGTTGTGACTCATCGCATTCATCATGCGAACACGGATGCCTCGGGTGATCCACATACACCGCGTGACGGACGTTGGTGGTCACACATGGGGTGGATTCTGCGTGGAACTGCACAGCAACACTCGGATAGCCTGATACGGCGCTACGCTCCCGACTTGATGAAGGATCCTGTTCACGTTTGGATGAACCGGCTTTATTTCGTTCCCTTAATTGTCAGCGGAATTGTTCTCCTCGCGATTGGTGGCTGGGGAATGATGTTCTGTGGCGTGTTTCTTCGGGTCACTATCGGATTGCACTTCACCTGGCTCGTCAATTCAGCGACCCACCTGTGGGGAACGCGCCGTTTTGAAACGAAGGACGACTCAACAAATAGCTGGTGGGTGGCGCTGCTTTCCTTTGGCGAAGGCTGGCACAATAATCATCACGCTCATCCACGCGCGGCAAGACACGGTTTGACGTGGTATGAAATTGACATCAATTGGTATGGCATCCGCACGCTGCAGATGCTAGGTCTGGCCAAGGGAATCAGGCTTATTAGCAAGGAGCAGATAACAGCGGCGGCGAATCCGCACTTAAGCGAACTACCAAGAGCCGCTTGAAGTAGGCGGTTTAGAGGCGGCACTTGTGCCGCTTGCCGGGCGGGGACAAGTCCCCGCGCTAAACGAAAATTGTAGGCAGGAGGCAGTGATGCCCGCTGCTTTTGCGTTTTCTATTTTCAGTTTCATCTTGTCCTAACGCTGCGCACCTGCTTGCTACCCTTGCAGTCTGGCCCTGCCCACTGCCTACTGCCGTCTGCTACCGCCTCCTGTTACAATCGCCGCATGGCTGTTAGTGGTCGTCGCAAGTCGATAGCCTTCTTCATTACCCTGGGGGCGTGTCTGGTCGCGCTGGCCATTGCGCTGAATGTTGGGTGGATTCTCCTCAACTGGCGCGAAGTGGCCCTCTTGGTTTTTGGAATAATCTTTTTCCTGTTAATTATTGTCGGGCTTGTCCTCAATACAACTTTCCTGATTCGCGAAATACGCCGCAACGAGCAACACGATGCTTTCATAAACGCGGTAACGCACGAGTTGAAAACCCCGCTCGCCTCCATTCGCCTTTATCTCGAGACATTGAAGAAACGCGATGTCGGTGAAGAGCAGCGGCAGGAGTTTTACGGTGTGATGCTTGCCGACAGCGATAGGCTTCTGCAAACGGTTGAACAAGTCTTACGCGCGGGACAATCCGGTCAACGTCGTAGAAAGATCAATCGCACAGTCATAGATGTTGGCGAGATAGTGCGCGAATGCGTCGATCTCACGCGAGTTCGTTACAACCTCAGCCCCGGATCGGTGAGCTTCGCCGAGTCGCTCAATGGAGAACGGCCACGAGTAAGGGCTGACGCCGATGAGCTTCGTGCGGCTGTTTCAAATTTGCTCGATAATGCGATCAAGTATTCTGTCGCAGATGTTCACGTATCTGTCGAAGTCGCGGCCCTCGATGACAAACGAGTAGCAGTGCGGATTAGGGATCGCGGTATCGGTATTCCAAGCGCACAGTTGAAGCGCATCTTCAAGCGGTTCTATCGAGTGCCTGGCCGCGTCATGGCTCGTATTAAGGGCACCGGGTTGGGACTTTTCATCGTGCGCTCAGTGATCGAGAAACACGGTGGCCGTGTCTTTGCAGAGAGTGAAGGTCCGGGGCAAGGCAGTACCTTCACAATTCAACTTCCGAGAGCTTGAATAGAGAGCGCGTGAATAAAGAAGGGCTGAACGAATGAGCGCAGTGTTAGTAGTGGAAGACGAGCAGCACCTTGCTGACGGCTTGCGCTTCAATCTGGAGGCGGAAGGCTACACTGTCGACACTGTGAAAGACGGCGAAGCTGCTCTGTCGCTATTGCTCGGGAAGCAGCAAAACTATGATGTGCTTGTGCTTGATGTGATGTTGCCGGGGAAGGATGGTTTTACAGTGGCATCCGAGCTTCGAGCTGCCGGTTATTTCATGCCCGTACTGATGTTGACCGCGCGCGGGCGTCCGGAAGACGTGCTGCGGGGCTTCGAAGCCGGCGCGGACGATTATCTTCCCAAGCCCTTTGAGCTATCCGTGTTACTGGCTCGTCTGAATGCGCTGCTTCGCCGGCGCAATTGGTTTCATCAGGACCAAACCAATGCGGCTGCTGTTGAGGCACAACCAACAGCCGGAAGTGACGCTGATCGGGAAGAGTTTCGCTTTGGCGGGCGCATAATTGATTTTGGAAACCTGGAGCTGCGAACTCCCAAACAAACGATTAGGTTAACTTTGATGGAAGCGCAATTGTTACGCTACCTGGTTAAGCATGAGGGCCAGGTAGTTTCGCGTAAGGCAATTCTAGAAGAAGTTTGGGGCCTCAACGAAGATACGGACACGCGTGCGATCGATAACTTTATCGTCAGGTTGAGAAAATACATAGAAGATGATCCCACGAAGCCTCAACACCTCCTGACCGTGAGGGGAGTTGGCTACCGATTCGTTGCGCCTACGCAGTTGCAGTAACAATCGAAGCGCGCACGCCCAGCAAATCCGAAAAATCTTTTGAGTAAACTGCGTCAACTTTACGCACGCGGTTAACGGTCTCCACCAGTTCCTCACTTGAGATAAAACCATTCTCAGTATGGGCGATAGCCCAGGTGGGAATGTGTGCGGCGGTGTGCAGCAGATCCTCAATAAACCCCAGGTATTGCTGTTTACTTTGCACGCGCGAGCCGAGTTTTCCAGCCCGTCTTTTCTCCAAAACATTCCAGAAGTCATTGCCGCCCCGAAGCCACTCCTCGCGCCATCCGAAAAGAGTTTGTTGTTCAGGCGGTGGTTGTACGGGGGCAGGGAGTCGCAAAAACAGCAGTTCAGTGTGGCGGCGTTCGGCGACAAAAAGGCGCACATCCTGGTTAGTAGCTTTGCTGCCCAGCGAGCTCTCGTGAGGATAAGGAATGATTTCCGACAACCGCCTGAAAACGCGCGACAATGATAACGGCTCTCGCAGATGCCGGCTGTCCTCATCGAAGGAAATAACGTAATCGCCCACCATCATGCCCAGCGTCAAAGCGACGGCACGTTTGTATGGCGTAGCGAGTCGTTCGGCATTGAAACGTACATTATCAAACCACCAGGCGTCAGCTTCATTGAACCAGTTCAAGAGTGAAGGATTGTCAAGGCGTTCGCGCGGGATGTATGCATCTTCAACAATGGAATCTAGCTCATCCTGGCTGAGCCTGTCGGAATCATTTTCAACCAGAGCCGTCGCTTTTGTGAACGACCAGGTCATCGGATCATTGGCCGCTACGCGCACTTTCCAGCGCTTTAGTTGAACACATACGTCGGGTTCACCGGTGAAGGGAAGCGCGATGGAAGAAAACCTCAGGCGCCGCAACACACTTAGTTCGAAGTTTAGCCAGCCGTTTGGGAAAGTTGCCGATGCAATGTAAGCCATTATTCGGTTTCCAAAGTTACGATTTCCGCTAACAGAGTCCGCTGCTCATCGCGTGAATGAAGAGAAAAGGTTCCATCCGTCGCCGGCGGATTTGCGGCGGCAGGCTCTTGCGGTTCTGCAAAAGATCTCAGTTCTTCCAGATCCCGGAGGGAAAGAAGCGCCGTTACCACGGCGGGATCGAATTCTATGGCTGCGCGCTCGATAATCTGTTGCCGAGCTTCTTCTTCGCTGACTGCCGGTCGAAAGGGTCGAGCGTCGGTCAGCGCCGCGTAAGAATCCGCAACGCGAAGGATGCGGGCGGCCAGCGGAATCTCGTTTTGTCGCAGCGCATCAGGATAGCCGGCTCCATTCCACCATTCGTGATGCCAGCGCACCAGCAGTTGCACGGCGCGGTCAGCGCTCGCTCGCGCCGCTTCCTGCTCGCCAATCACGGGATGCCTTGCCAGGTCGAGCCGTTCATCTTCTGTAAGTGAGCCGGCTCGTTGAATGTAATCCCTCTCCATCGCCGCTTCACCCAGGTCATGCATATGCGCAGCGGTGCGAATTGAGTTTCGGTCCCGGGGAGCCATGTGGAACGCTTCGGCAATCTTGTCGGCAATCGCGGCGATACGTACGGCATGCGGGTGCGCATATTGCTCAAATCGATCTGCTGCTGCGGCCAACTGCAAGTAAGCCTCGCACGCGGCACGATCTTTTTCACTATCAATGTAGATTGCAGACACGTAGTCCCTTTTCTTTCAATGAAAAATCAAGTTGCAAACGACTTTTGATCATCCCACTTTGGGAGACTTTTCAAGTTTGCGCAACAGAGAATGTGCGCTTGCGTTATTCGGATCAAGCACCAGAGCTCGATCCAGTTCCGTTTGGGCGCGCTTGAAAAATTTCAAATCAAAATATAACTCAGCCAGCATTGACCGGTAAGTTGAGTTGCCCGGTTCAAGTTTTACCGCTGTCTGTAACTCGCTCTCGGCAAGTCTTCGCGTCCGCTCATTCGCGGCGAGTGCCCGGCCGTAGTAGGCGCGATAGCGCGCTTCTTGGGGGACCAACCTCGAGGCGGCCGCAAGCTGCGTGACGGCCGCGTTGATCCGACCTTGCTGCAAGGCGCCGAAGCCTTCTCGAAAATGGTATTCCGCCTGCCCAGCCCCTGGCTGCGAAGAGTCCATTTCAAATTCAGACTCGTCAGTTGAGGCAGGGGTGGGAACATCCCTGCCCGACTTGGGAGCAGAATCCGAAAATTGTTTAGACCTTTCCAGACTGAGGTCATAAGCTGAGCGAGTTTTGGGGTTCGTCAGCGTTTCATAGGCTTGAGTAATTCGGGCGAAAGCCGAACTGATCTTTTGGTGCAGCGGCGTCCCCGATTTCAAGTGGAATCTATCAGGATGATAGCGACGAGCCAAGGCGTAGTAAGCCTCCTTGATCTGATTGGCCTCAGCGGTGGCAGGCAGGTCAATAACTTCGTAGTAATTAGTCGCCTTGCTTAACTGCTCAAGAAACGCCTCCAGATCAACGTCCTCGTTTGTTGAGCTCCAACGATTAGCATCGCGTTGCGGTTCGCTGGCAGAAATCTCCGGCGCAACGCTGACGACGGTTGGCTCCTTGTTCGTCTTGCCAGCTTCCGTTCGGAAAGCATTTTGCCAATACTCACGGGTGACCAAACCGCTTAGAGCAAGGCCATAAATTATTCGATGGGCATCAGATTCGGAAAGCCCACTGACCGCGACGAGATCTTCCAGCTTTGTCGGCGAATCCAGGCGAGACAGTATAAAACTCTCGGCGGCTACGAAATTGTCAATTCTGGATACTTCCAATGCTCGCGAAATCATCTCGTTTGGATTTCGAAAACGTAAGGCTACAAACTTTGAAGCCATTCGTTGAGCTGCCTCCCGGAGGAGATTATTGGTGTTAACCGTTACCCGCACGGGCTCGTCCAGACGGGCTCGTTCATTAAAGTCCCAGGTTCCATCAGCCCACAGCAACGCTACGCGCAATGTGTCGGCTACTATCGTCGAAAGCAGTGCATCAATGTCTTCCTGCCTGAGCACGCCCTTAGAGCAGAGTGCCTTTGCCAGGCTCACGTCGGAGCGGTTGTCTTCAAAAGTAGCGAGTTCCTTTTCTGATACGAGAGCTCGCTTCCTCAAATATTCGCGCAAGCGGAGCGTGCGAAGATTCGAAGCGGCAAAGATAACTTGACCATTTTCAAAATAAACGGCGGTTTTTGCGCGCTCCTGCTCCAGCCGCAATGTTCCGGAAAAACCCTTGGAAGAGATCTCACGGATAAGTTCCGCGAGTGGTTGATCGTTAAGTTTTCCGTTCATGCCATCTTTTGCTCTTGCAGCTCGCGAAGACGCCGGCCACTTTCAGCAAGAGCATGATAACGCACGATTTAGTTAAAAAAGAAGCAAGCCTTTGACACTCGTCCGACGCAGTCTTATATTGAAGTTACCGAAACAATTGAGACAGCTATGGCACCGATCTGGTCGGTTCGGGACGTGACGATCCATCGTTCCCATGGCTGATAAAGAGTGCGTGATAGTCCAATGAACAATAAGAAAGCTGGCGTAACGCGGGCAGACGACAAACGGGTTGCTCATTTGATCGAGCAGTTGAAGCAGAGGACAGTCGAACTCGAGGAAGCGAACCGGGAGCTGCGACATGTATCGCATTACCGTTCCCTCTTTTTGGCGCGAATGTCGCACGAGCTGCGCACCCCTTTGACGTCAATACTCGGCTTCAGCGAGATTTTGCTCGATCAGGAGAAATTGACTGAGGCACAAACTCGCTTCTGTCAGAAGATTCAGAACTCTGGAATCCAACTGCTTACGAGTCTTAATCAGCTTGTAGATCTGTCACGTCTCGAGGTAGGACCGGCTGAACTTTTCCTTCAAGAGTTTTCGTTACGCGACACATTGCGTGAGACATGTGCGGCCGTTGATCGTTTAGCGCAAAAGCACGAAGTACGACTCGAATATGATCTAGCGCCGGGGGTAACCACTATTGTCTCTGACCAGGGGAGGTTGCGACAGGTGCTCTACACCTTCCTCGCGTGGGCCGTTAGCCGGAGCAAAGAAGGGCAGTGCGTAAGCGCGTACGCGAAGTTGCTTGATGGTCCATCTCTTTCCGTTCAAATCGATGATGAAGGAGCACCGGTAAAAGATATTTTGCGAGTGTTTGAGCCTGAAGAGTCACCTCGTGCAGGAAAGACCGACCTCAACGAACTCGGCATTATCATAGGAAGACGCCTGCTTGAGGTGATGAAGGGCGGAGTCACTCTCGAAAACCGCAAGACCGGCGGCCTGCGAACGTTAATTGAGCTACCCGCTGGCCCACCGAAGGTGTAGCCCGAACGGCGATGGAAGATATCGTAATCCGCGAGTGCATCGCTATTGACGAACTTGATAGCTGTGTTCGGCTGCAACGAGAGGTGTTCGGACTGCCTGAGCTGGAAATTTCCCCACGACGCCACCTAATTGTTTCCCGGCAGGCCGGTGGATGGACGCTGGGCGCCTTTGTTGACGATCGGCTTGTTGGATTTGTTCACCATCTCGCGGCCGTTCACGGCGGTAATGAGATTTTTGGTTATTCCCACATGATGGCCGTAGATCCGAACTATCAGAACAAAGGCGTCGGGGCCCGGCTAAAGTGGAGCCAGCGAGAACGCGCGATTGGGGAAGGAAGGACTTTTATTAAGTGGACATGGGATCCGATGCAGGCTCGCAATGCCCACTTCAACCTGAACCGGCTTGGTGTAACGGTCACGAGCTACGCCGAGAATTTTTACGGGACGGATTATGTGACAAGCCCACCATCGAAAACTGAACCTCCGGGAAACGCGCCGGGGATAGACAGCGATCGCTTGTTTGCCAACTGGCTGCTTCAGTCGCGACGAGTGAAGGATCTGGCGAAGGGCTCTGCCGCCACAATCACAGTCAAACCCAGCATCACGATTGAGATTCCGGCGGAATGGAACAGACTGTCCAAAGAAAATCCGGGCCAGGCAAAAGGAGAACAACTCCGTGTGCGACGGGAGTTTCAGAATGCCTTTGAGGCCGGAGTGGTGTGCGCTGGATTTGAGAGTTCGTCAGAACAACCACGCTACCTGCTTTACGACCCGAAAGTATTGGACAACGAGAGAACTGTTTAGAAGTGGCACTTGTGCCACGCCGATGCGGGGACAAGTCCCCGCTCTAAACTAACTTTCGATGGGGGACTAGTCCGCGCAAACTCAAATTATGACGTTCGCCCGCTTCGATCGATATGTTGACCGGCATGCGCGCAACTTTGCGGAGCGCTTGCAGGCGCTCTGTCGCATGCCTTCCGTAGCCGCGCGCGGCACGGGCATGCGCGCCATGGCTGAAACTGTCGAACAGATGATGCAGCGAGTGGGGATAGGCACACGTTCGTTTCGCGTAGGCACGGGGTATCCCATCATTTACGGCGAATGTGGCAGCGGTTCCCAGAGTTATGTTGTCTATGGACATTACGACGTGCAGCCGGTCGGACATTTGAGTGAGTGGTCAGTTGGACCATTTGCCGCGACGATTATCGATGGCAAGCTCTACGCGCGAGGCGCGGCCAATAGCAAGGGCGATCTCGCTGCTCGATTAGCGGCCGTCGAGGCTTATCAAAAAACATTCGGCAAGCTGCCTGTCTCTTTACGATTTTTGGTCGAAGGTGAAGATGGATTGGGAAGCCCGAGTCTTTATCGTTTCGCCTCCGAAAATCCCGAGATGCTCGCGGCGCAAGGTTGCATCTGGGACGAGGGTTACAAAGATACAAAGGAGCGGCTGGTAATCAGCCTGGGGTTCAAAGGAATCCAGTTTGTTGAGCTGAGGGCTCACGGCGCACGTTCGGATCTTCATTCGAAGTGGGGTGCAATCGTGCCTAATCCGGCATGGCGTTTGGTGCAAGCCTTGGCGACTATCACTTCGCCGAAGGGAGTAATTACCATCGACGGCTTTTCGTCCAAAATTGCCCCAATCAGCGATGAGGACGCAGAAGCGCTAAAAGCAATCGAGCTTGACGAAGCTGGTTTGAAACACGAATTTCGCATAGGCGGGTGGGTACGTTCGATGAAAGGTCCGGCGCTCGTGAAGGAACATATCTTCGGGCCTACTTGTACCATCTGTGGCATTCAAACCGGTCACACCGAAGCGGGAATAAAGACTGTCCTGCCGAGCATGGCGCTGGCTCGCCTGGATTTCCGCCTGGTGCCTGATCTCACTCCGGGCCTCGTGCTTGAGTTATTGCGAGAACACCTCGACGTCCGTGGCTTTAAAGACATCGAGATTATCGAACTCGGAAGCGCTCCGCTTGTGAAATCATCGGCACGTTCCGCTGTTGCCCGCGCCGTGATTGGCTCGGCTACGGAAGTTTATGGCGTTTCACCGCTGGTTTATCCCATGGATCCTTCGAGCGGCCCGGTGGGGGCGGTTTGTGGAGCATCATCGCCGCCAACGCCTGTGGCGTCTTTTGGCATCAGCTACGCCGGATCGAATCCGCATGGCCCAGACGAGAACATTCGCGTTGACGATTTCCTTCAAAGCATTAAGTTCATCGGGAGGGTGATCGATAAACTAGGAGAAACTAAAACGAAAACCAGCGGAATCACAAAAGTCAGCGGGAGTCGGGAAGGGCGAACTACTGTTTCGCTTAGTTGAAGCGCCCCCAACGCGGCTGCCGCGCTGCGGATCCGGCAATTCGTTTAGAGGTGGCACTTGTGCCGCCCACCTTTCTTTAGGGGTGGTACTTGTGCCACCGCGATGCGGGGACAAGTCCCCGGGCCAAACGAGGAAGATAGGGGGAACAATTCCGGTCTGAACGCAGTGTGGCACGGATCAGGAGGGTAGAGGTTGGCGAAAGCAGTATCAGTCGGACAGGAAATCGAAAAACTAAGGGAAGAGATTCGGCGTCACGAGGAACTCTATTACGTACTCGACAATCCTGAGATCTCAGACGCTGAATACGACGCGCTGCTTGACAAGCTTCAGAAACTCGAGCAGCAACACCCGGATCAAATAACACCCGACAGTCCCACCCAACGCGTTGGCGGTAGACCGGCCGAAGGCTTTTCCGAAGTGGTCCATCGCCGGCCAATGCTTTCGCTCGACAACAGCTACAACATCGACGAGTTGCGCGCGTTTGATCAACGTTGCAAGCGCCTGGCTGAGGGACGCTCTCTCGACTACGTCGCGGAGTTAAAGATAGACGGTCTCTCCATCGCCCTTCACTACGAGAATCAAATACTTGTGCGCGGAGTCACGCGCGGCGATGGACGCATCGGTGAGGATATTATTCAAAATGCGCGGACTATACGCAGCATCCCTCTAAAATTGCGGACGAAAGGAAAATCTGTTGGCGCAGAACTGGAGGTGCGCGGCGAGGTTTTCATTCCACGAAAAGTATTCGAGCGGATTAACGCTGAGCGCGAGGAGCAGGACGAACCTCGCTTTGCTAACCCGCGGAACGCCGCCGCAGGGACTATCAGGCAACTGGATTCCAAAATTGCCGCCCGCCGCAAGCTGGACATGTTTGCTTACGATTTGATAGCGGGGGAGCGAAAGCCGTTCGCGACGCATTGGGAAGCACTCAGTTGGATGGAACAGTCGGGACTCCGAGTAAATCCAACGCGCGCCCTCTGCAGTTCGATTGATGAAGTGATCGAGTTCGCCAACAAGATGGAAACGCAGCGTGACGATCTGGACTATGAGATCGATGGGCTTGTCGTAAAGGTAAACTCAACAGCTTTACAGGATGAGTTTGGCAGCACGAATAAAGCACCTCGATGGGCCATCGCGTACAAGTATGCAGCGCGACAAGCCACGACCCAGGT
>CAAGKR010127324.1_pt1 | contig 35053 bp, 38 predicted proteins | sample 2556971 | NCBI WGS metagenome assembly CAAGKR01 (sample SAMEA5207829, study PRJEB30636) | soil metagenome | biome: forest; feature: boreal; material: soil | place: USA | collected 2011-09 | depth 1 m | reverse complement strand
TCACCAAGATATTGATAATGCTTTACTTTATTTAAGCACATTCAAAGTAACCACAAGAGGATTGCGTCCTTATGATTTTCCGGAACATTTATTAAGAAGAGTTGTTGACGAATTTAATGGTAGACCTCCAATTCAAATTATTGCCATGCCAGAAGGTTCCGTTGTGTATCCTGGAGAACCAGTTATGCAAATAACTTCTTTGGTTGATGGATTTGGAGAATTGGCTGCTTGGTTCGAATCAAAACTTTTACACGTTTGGTCAACTTCAGAAAGAATAACCCAAAACGAACATTGGTTATTAAAGATGAAAGAAATGGTTCGCAAGGTTAATCCTGAAATGACTGAAGACCAAGTTGATTTTAATGGTCGTTTAATGTTACATGATTTTGGCGACAGAGCTGGAATCTGTGAACAAGAATCAGAAGATATGGGAATGGCTCACTTGTATACTTTTCCTGGAACCGATACTTGTGCGGGCGGATGGCAAGCATTTATGAACTCAGGTCAAACTCCTGGATTGTCATTATCAGTAAACGCTTTGGCACATAGAAATGTTCAAGCTTACGATAATGAAGCTGACATTTATAATACAATGTATGACAGAGCAGAGGATGGAGAATTACTTTCCCAAGTTAATGACTGTTATAATTCAACGCGTTGTGTATTAGAATATCATATCCCTTTGGCATTAAGATCAAAAGCAGAAGGAACTGGCAAAGTAATTGTATCACGTCCTGATAGTGGAGACCCATTAAAAGAAATTATGATTATTTTAAATGCAGCTGTTAAAAACGGTTTGTATGAAGAAGTAGAAATTGCTGGAAAGAAATGGAAGTTTGGAACTTTCTTAAGATTCTTAGAAGGTGATGGAATGACATTCAAAGTAATGTGGGAAATAATCGAAGCTTTAATGGAAAAAGGTTTTGCTCCATTTGGTTGGGGATTATTTGGTAACGGCGGAGGTTTACGTAACGGTTTAAAACGCGATAACCTTTCTGCGAAATATGCTTTGTGTGCAATGGGTAACGACAACGAAGGTGTTGTTAAGTTATCAGGTACAATTGGCAAAACAACTTTACCTGGTCCATTTAAAATCTTACGTACTCCTGCAGCATTGTCTGCTCACGAAACAATTGCTCATGTTAGCGAAGCAGGTGAAGACACAATGGTTGAATATTTTAATGGTTTAAATATTTACAAACCATTTGGTCCTGGCCAAGATGATGACTTCAACGTTATCAAAGCAAGAATAAAAGAACAAATGTTAACCATGCCAAAAAACTTAAACACAAGTCATGGAGCACCTGCTACCGACAAAGTGTTAGGAGCAAGAATAGCATTAATTAAAAAATATGATCCTTCAAGAGATCTAACTAAATACTAAACAAAATGTCAGATGTATTTGTAGTGCCCATGATTTTGGGAATCGTTGTTACATTCTTTTATTACGCCATTATTCTATTTCAATTAATAGACGGGAGTTATGATAACAAAAGGGATTTTATATTTGATTTAATTCCTTATGGGTGGGTTATAAGAAAAGCAAGGGAAAATTTTAAAAACTTAAACTAAAAACCAAATGTTAAAAGTAAACGTAGTAGGCGAGCTTTCTAAAAATAGAAAAGACATCGTAGAAAACCCTCAATTAAAAGAGGCTCAATTGTTGTTGGAGGGTGCAACACAAGACGAAAGAAATTTTTTATCAGAAGCAGGTTTGGACACCAACCTTAAATCTATTGAAGCTGAAGTTGGTGTAAATTTGGAACGTGGAAAGTTCGAAGAAAAACATGGAGAAAAGTTTTATACAGAAGAGGAAATAAAAGCCATCTGTGTAAAATATAAACTGCGCTTCTTACAATCAAATCGTTATAAAGGAGTTATTCCTCCAGAGCTTGGTGCACGCTTGGCAAACTTCTTTAAAGAAAAGAAAATTGATGGATCAAAACACGAAGCAAATAGTAATTTGTTTATCATGGCTCCAGCAAAAGTTTTTAATTTGGAAGAGGTTCCAAAGCCACCAAGAGTTCAAGCGGATCCACTTATGTTTTGGAAAGTAAGAACAAATGAAGGAACCTTTTATACATTGATCCATAAATGGGGAAATGATTTTTCAATTACTCGTAGAGCTTTGGGTATCATATTTGAAAACCCATTCAGCTACAGTGTTTCTCTTACAGTTGCAAGCGCTATTTTAATGAGTGTATTGTTAACTGTCATTGGATTAAGTCCAATAAGCTTTGCTTCCATAATTGCAAGTGTTTTGTTTGGCGGAGCTGTAACTGCCATTCAAGGTCTTTGGTATTTTGGAAGTGATAAAAGTTGGCTGGGGAAAAAATACTATTCAAAATTTACCCCAGTTAATTGGAACTCGGGTGAAGTTTATAACTAAATAAAACTAAAAACTATGAAAGCAATAATTTTAAATTTAGGATTGATTTTTGTTGGATTGATTTTTACCTCATCAATCTACTGGGTTCGCCTGGGTTCAAAAGGGGCATGGTATAAACAATCTTCTGAAGTAGAGTTAACTCCAAATGAAGCATTGCAAGCAGCAGCAAATTATTCTACAAAGTTCAATGCAGCAAAAGAATATTCTATTCAAACGGATGAAACCGTTTTCAGAAAAAGAGGAACATTTCCTTTTTACGCCGACAGTGTTGATATGAAAAATCGTCCAACTTACCTAATAACAAAATAATGTTACTAATATTCATTATAGGAATGATGCTCCTAACAGAAGGAAGTTTTTGTATATTTGAATACCATTTCAGATGGAACTCTCTTATCAAATATATTATCAACCCAGAATTACAAGGACGTTGGTTATGGTTTGGTGATAGAAAAGCTTATGGGAAGTTTTTGGATGAAGAAAAAAAACGTGTAACTGATTTAACAAATAATAAATAAATCATGAAAGCAACAATTTTAGCAACAACAGGAATGAAAGCTTTAGCTGAAAAAGTTATGGCAGAGCTTCAAACCCCAGAATGGGAAATTTGTGAAATTTCTCTTTGCAAAAGCCACGTTCAAATTTTCAGTGATAGTGAATGTGCTCCACAATTAGAAGAAACAATCAGAGGTAAAAAAGTTTTTGTTATTGGACAAACAACAAACAATACAATAATGGAAACACTTTTAACAATTGATGCAGCTAAACGGGCCGCCGCCGATTCAATTGTTGTTGTGTTACCTTATTATGGTTATGCAAGACAAGATCGTAAAGATGGTATCAGAGGTCCAATTGGAGCAAAAGTTGTTGCGGACTTATTAACTGTTGCCGGGGCTAATGAAATTATTACAATTGATTTACATGCTGCACAGATACAAGGTTTCTTTAATGTACCTTTTGATCACATTGAAGGTCATGCCATTTTTGCAAAGAAATTAAAAAACCTTATTGAAGGTTGTGTAAGTGAAAACTTTGTTATTTGTACTCCTGACCAAGGTGGTTTTCAAAGAGCAAGTAAAATGGCTGAGTGCCTTGGGTTGTCAATGGTTGCTATAAACAAGCACAGAGATAAACCAAATTCAATTGGTTCAATGGAATTAATTGGAAATGTTGAGGGGAAACACGTTATTGTTGTTGATGATATGTGTGACACAGCCGGAACTCTTTGCAAAGCCGCAGATTATTTAGTTGAGCAAGGAGCTACTTTTGTTACAGCAGTTTGTACACATCCAGTATTGTCTGGAAAAGCTTTAGAAACTATTGCCAAAAGCAAAGGGTTAACTCGTTTATTGGTTTCTGACTCAATCAATTGTGATTCAAAAGATTTATCTGGAGCTTCTAAAATCCAGTTTGTAAGTTGTGCACATATGTTAGCGAAAGTTATAACAAGAATTGCAGCCAAACAAAGTATTAACGAGGTGGTAGCTTTATAATTTGGATAGTTTTAAAAGAATTTCTATATTTAATCATAGAGATTCATCTGATAGTCGACGATCTTATGAACGAGCATGCCCAGTATGACGTCTGGTTATTAAAAAGTTTTTTACGCCCTTAACAGTTTGGGAATTAGTTGGTGTATCGCATTACAAAAAGACAGATACTTAAAGTAAACTTCGGTTCAAAGTAAAAGATAAAACGTTTAAAAAAAGATAAATAGAATTGAACGGCCTTGACGGTCGTTTTTTTTTTGCTCATATTTACTTCATGCACATTGGCTTTATTATAAATGAATTAATTCTTTTCTTGTATTTAATAGAAAAGAATGAGAACAAACAAGTTTTGTGTTTACTTTCATATTAATCCTATAAAGAAAGAAATTTTTTATGTTGGAATAGGAAATAGTAAAAGGCCATATTCTAAACGTGATAGAAGTTCATGGTGGAAAAGAGTCATAGAAAAATATAATTATGACATTGTAATTATACATAATAATTTAAGTTGGAAAGAAGTATGTGTTTTAGAGAAATTATATATTAAACAAATTGGTCGAAGAGATTTGGGTTATGGCCCTTTAGTTAATATGACTTTTGGAGGTGATGGAGGTATCACAAGAATTAACTTTAAGCAATCACAGGTTACTAAAAATAAAATTAGCAAAGCTAATAAAGGTCATATTTGTTCTGAAGAACAAAAACGAAAATTAAGTTTAGCTCATAAAGGAAAAAAGCTTTCAGAAGAACATAAACGAAAATTAAAAAACGCTGCAAAAAAAGGAATACCTCGAACCGAAGAAGTAAAACAAAAAATAAGTGCTGCTAATAAAGGAAAGCTCGTTTCAAAAAAAACAAGACAAAAGATTGCAGCTACTTTAAAAGGAAGTAAACAAAGCGAGGAAACAAAATTAAAAAGAATTAAATCTTTGCGAGGGAGAAAAATATCCGAAGAAACAAGAGAAAGATTAAAACTCGCATGGATAATTAGAAAACAAAAAATAATATGTGTATAATTGGATTCATAGTTGGAGATATCCATCCCTGCTTAAAAACAATTTCAGAAAAAGAAATTGATTTATATGTAGGAGATAAGCCTATTCTCATAGTTGGCTTTGAGAAAGCTGCCGAATTATATCCAAATGTTTCCATGGCGAATAAAGCCATTGACGAAAAGAAGAAACTTTACTATTCATTTTCCAAAGATGAATCAGAAGTTAAGTATCAAGAGAATTTAGATAATTTTATTAAGAATTGCTTTGAACTTATAATAAAAAAATATAAAGTTGTGAATGCGGTCAAGCTCGAAGACATCCAAACGCGTTTTAAAGAGGTTTACTTGCATGAAACCCAAACTGCAATAACAATTACCGACCGTAACACGATCTATTATATAAACAAAGAAATCACATCCTTTTTTAATAAAGAACCCATAACTATTAAGTCAGTTATAAATTATTTAACAGGATGTGATATTATCTCTTGGGATTATTATAAATTTTATGGTGCGTATCTTAAAGCAGACAATAATTTTAAATCAAAAGAACAAGTTAAAATATTGTTTAATCAATATGGTGACATTGATTTGTATATGGGTGCAGTATGTTTAAGCATGTTGAAGGGATTAAAGCTGGATGTTGAATTGGTTAATGTTTGGCAAAGGGCTTTTTCTGTTGAAACAATGTTGTCAGATATAAAAGTTAAAGTAAATGAAGAAAGAATCAGAACTTTGGCGAGTGATGATGAGAACATAATCTTACAAAACATTTATAAAGCAGTTGAAGATGGTTATATTGTGCAAAAGTATAATGGAACAAATAAAATAACAGGAAGGATCTATCCATTTGGAACAGGATTCTCTTTACAAAGCTTATCAAAACCATTTAGAGATATTATTATTGCCGAACCTAATTGTGTTTTAATTGAATTTGACTATAAAGCTTTTGAATACACCATCCTTTCTCAATTGTGTGAGTTTAATATTAAAGGAGATCCACATTTGTATATGTCTCAATTATTGTTTAAAGATAATGAACATAGAAAAATAGGAAAAGATTTGAATTATAGCTTATTGTATGGTAAATCTGTAGATAATATCATCGCCGAAACATTATTACTTCCTGATTTAAAAATATCCAAAGAAGAATTGAAGGAAAAGTTATTAGAAATATTAGCTCCTGTGGATAAACTACAAAAGGCATTGGAAAAAGAGTTAAAAGAAACAGGTTGTTTGAGAAATTACTTTGGAAGAAACATTTATCCAGAGAAAACATATGCTTGTTTGAATAACTATGTGCAATCTACTGCGGCCGAAATCCTTATTATTAAATTAGCCAAGTTATTCTTATTGCTTGATGATTATGATTCAATTAATAAAGTTGTTTTACAAAGTCATGACTCAATTTTATTAAATTTAAGTTTAGATACCATTGATCAAACAAATATAGCTTCTGATATTAAAGATTTATTAGAAAGTCCTGAAAATGGTCTGGTGAACTTTGTTGACCTCAAATACGGTGAGGACTGGAAAGCTATTTCCTAGTTTTACTACATGGAACTAGACGAAGCTATCAAGCAAATGAATCAAGAAGTATCTTTCTCAGAGGAAGAAAAACTTCTTTTATATCCTTTATCATCTCATATTATAAAAATTCTACAAGAGAATAATGCTTTTATAGCAGGAGGAGCCATAACTTCTATATTCAGTAATAACCCAATTAAAGATTTTGATGTATTCTTTAGAACAAAAGAAGATTATATGAATACAATGGAGAAAGTTAAAAAAATTAGTAATGATATTTTTTGCAAAACTCATAACGCGGTAACATATAAAAATCTAGACTGTACTAATACAACAATTCAATTTATCCACTTGCCAGATTCTTTTAAACCAGATCCAAAAGATTTATTTAATGAGTTTGATTTTACAGTGTGCTGTGGGTTATATGATTTTCAAGAAGGTCGCTTCATTCTCCATAGGGATTTCTTAAAACACTTATCACAAAGGAAACTAATCTTTAACTTTGCTCACAAATACCCAATCTCAAGTTTATTACGTACTCAAAAATATAAAGATAGAGGATTCAATTTAGACAATAAAGAATTTTTAAAAATCATTATGTCTATTTCTGCTTTGAATATTAAAACAAACGCTGATGCTGCTAAACAAATGGGTGGTATGTATTTTGGAGAAGATAAAAGAGCGTTTGAAAGTTTATTAGTAGACGAATCCCCTTTTGATTTGGATAAATTCTTTTCTTCAATACAATCAATGCAGGATGCTCCTTCTTTTGGAGTTGACGAAAAAACTTTCTTTCCGAAAGCTACTCCAAAATAAGCCGAGCCTGAAAAACGGGCTAAATCTACTCCTCCTTTCTATACTCCATTTGTTCCAACGCCTAGAGCCAGCGCCATGGCGATCCCCACTCCAAGAATGCCTAGGGTTTCTCCGTCTGTCGTAGTTGATGACTTACCATTTTAACGTTATCAAGTTTTCTACGATAAATTAACTTTAGGGTTTTTTGTAATTGTTTTTATTTTAATTTTAGGTCATCATTAAATATAAACACTTAAAAAAAACGCTATGTCAACAGCAACAGAAAAAAACAAAACATCAGTACCTGACCCCAAGTCAGTAGCATTTGAATCAGTGCTTTTAAAATGCGTAAAAATTACAGCGCAAGGTTCATCAACAGGTAAAAAATTAATAATCGTTGTTCCAGAGCAAGGTTTAGAAACAGGCTTTGTGGATTACGATGATATGGATTCAATTACTATTGATAAATATTTTCAAGCTACCGTTTTCAAAAAAGAAGAAGGAGAAAAAGGTTACTTCACCAAAGAAGTTTTAAAAGCTCGTGTAACTCCATCTCCTAAAGACATTGAAGAAGCCAAAGCTCGTGTCGCAAAATCATTTTCTAAAATCAAAGATTTAGAAGAAGAAGCTAAAAAATTAAAAGCTCGTTCTTTTAAAGATGACAATGAAATTCCTCCAGTGCCAAAAGATTTATTTATCTCTGACAAAGTTTGGGATTTGGCAGCAGCTTCTTTGAAGTTGGATAAATATACAATCTTGCTTGGGCCAAAAGGTTGTGGTAAAACAGAAACAGCGAAACAATTAGCAATCGCTTGTAACCACAAATATGTATCCTTTAATATGGGTGCAGCTTTCAAACCAAAACAAATGTTTGCCGGAATGTTACAAGCTGAGAATGGTAACACAATTTTCGTGAACTCAGAATTTTTAACTGCTTTCCAAGCAACAGAACCTACTTTGATTTTCTTGGATGAGATTACTCGCACTCCTCAAGTAGCAACAAATTATTTAATGACCATCCTTGACCGTAACCAATCTTATATTTACATTGAAGAATTGGGTAAACGTGTTTATAAAGGAGAAGGTGTAAGATTCATCAGTGCAGGTAACGTTGGTTCTCAATATACCGACACTCGCACTTTGGATGGTGCATTTTGGGATCGTTTCATTAAGTTACCAATTGACTACTTACCAAAAGCAGAAGAAGAAAAATTGGTTTGTGCTCGTGCTCCGAAGGCAAACAAAACTCACGTGAAGATTTTAATCGACCGTGCGAACAAATGCCGCGCAGCAGAAAAAGCTGGATCAATTACGTCCGGAATTTCAACTCGTCAGCTAATTGACATGGCGAACTATTTAGAAATTGGCTTTTCAATCGAAGATGTTTTCGAAAACATTTTCCTTAACAACTTCATTAATGGAAACACTAATGAGATTGATGAGGTGAAACAAATTTGCCAATCCTAATAACCGAGTTGACTATTAAATTGATAAGGCCGTTAGTTTGTTTACGCTAACGGCCTTATCTTTATCATACAATTTTAAAAATCTATAAATAACATGGCAACAAAAAGAATAGCAGGCAAGTTCAAAGGTAAAGGTAAGTCAGCATTGCAAGCATCAAAGGATGCAGGACGTTACTCTGAAATTAAAAAGAAAATTTTTAGTCACAACTCTGAGTTGGACAAACAAAAAATCGGTACCGAGTTGGTGAAAGCTAAACCGGATACTGGATTTTATAAAGTTGATAAAGAATATTTGGATGAAGGTATGGCACGTGAAAAACGTACCTCAAATTACTGGCAACCTGATGAAAATGTTTATGACACAGTTTTGTTACAAAAATTAGTTCGTAACATTAATTCTGTTTGTAGATTTATTATGGGCAGAACAGTTGGTGTTCAATTTTCTGAAACAGGTTCAGGAAGTTCTTCTTATGATGGTGAAAAGATTGTTGTATCTATGGGTGCCATTCTTGACCATAGAATACCTTTCCATATGCGTTTGGACGTTACCACTGCAATTGCCATTCACGAAGCATTCCATGGAAAATATACAACTCCAGGTTTAGAAAAAATGTTAATGAATGCTGGTTTAACAAAAAATAAAGTGGCCAAATGGGGTTTAGGTAAAACAGTTCGCATTGCAGATTTCGATCAAGCAGGGAAGTTATTTACTCACCCATTTCAACAATACTTAATGAACCTTGTTGAAGATAGAAGAATTGAAACTTTAGGTTTAGAATCTTATGGTGGATATGTATTCTATTTTGAAGCAATGCGTCAATATGCATATTGGTGCCATGTAAACTTTTTAGCTTATCCTCCAAAAACTCCTAATTGGGGAAATCCAGATGAATTTTATCAAGCATTGACTATGTACATTAGTTACAAAAACTTAATGCCAGAAATTCTTCCTGAGTTTGCTAAGTATGGTCCAAAGGATTCTAAATTTGAAAGTTTGAAATCCCAAGTTGATGCCATACTTGCTCGTAAAGTTGTCACCTTTGAAGATTCAATGGATCAAGCAAAACGTTTACTCGAATTGTATCCACGTGAACAACAAGATAAACAACAAGAAGCAAATGGCAAAGGTAAAGGAAAAGCAAATCCAAAAGACGGTAAAGGAAAAGAACAAGCTGCTGGTCCTGGAATTTTAGAAGGTACTCCAGCAGATGGTAAGTCACAAAAACTTACTGATAAACAAAAAGAAGATGTTCAAGATGTTATTGATGACGAACAAGAAGAGTCACAAAACGAAGAACATGAAATCGATTTGTCTGACCGTATGACTCGTACAGATGATTACGCAACAGTAATGGTAATACCTGCTCCAGAAGGAACATTTGATGCAAATATTTACAAGGAAGCTTGTGATATTGCAAAACAAATTTCCAAAAATCTTTCCTTCTTGGATTCTCGTTATAATCGTACTCAACAAATGTTTGAAATGAGAAGCGGTGAACTTGATGAAGATGAATTGTATGGAATCAACTTTAACAAAGATATTTTCTGGGAAGAAGAAGATGCACCAGGTTACTCTTTAGATTTTGGTATCCTTGTAGATGAATCAGGTTCAATGGGTGGAAGAAAAATCCGTGATGCACAAATTGCTGCTTTAGGTTTAGCATTGGCTTTAAAAGATAACAGTCATATTAATTTATTCTGTTATGGCCATACTGCCAACACAGGTGGACATCCGTTAACAATGTACCGTTATTTTGACCCCATGGAAAAAGGTGCTAACAATATTAACACAATGTTTAGTATTCATGCTCGTTCTAACAATGCGGATGGTTACGCCATTTCACATATGGGAGATGTTTTAGCAAAAGGAAAAGCTAAACAAAAAGTTTTAGTTGTTGCATCAGATGGTTATCCAAGTGCAAGTGGTTACGGTGGAACTCCAGGTATCAAACACACCGCTCAAATGGTACAAAAATTAGAGCGTCAAGGAGTATTCGTTGTACAAATTGCTTTAGAAGATTTAAACTCTTCTCAAATGTTCCAACATTTTATTCCTTATGATAGAAATTCATTGGGAGTTAACTTGAAAAAAGTGTTAGTTAAAAAATTAGTAGAAATCTCAAACGCAATATAAAATGGATTCAATCGATGGTTCAACAGGAGAAGAAACTCCAAGTAAAAAGAAAGTAGTTAAAAAAACAGCGAAAAAGGTAATTAAAAAACCTGTTTCAAAAAACAAAATAACTCTACAGAAAGAAAAGAAAAGTGCTTTGCCAAAAGGTTACAAACCTAAGGCACATGAAACTGTTCTTGATAAGGCAGCTAATTATCAAATCATTTTAGATTCTAAAAAGAAAGAAGTTGATTTGCATTTTAGTTTAACAAACCCTGTTGAAGATCGTTACTTTGCTTATGCGTTAACATTAATGGATGTATTCAGAACCTTAGAAGAGATTTCTGAATTTGCGCCTCCTGATGTGATGAAGGATTTCGTAACAACAGTTAAGATTTTAAAAGGATTAAGCGAGTCAATCAAGCATAAGATAGAAGAAGATGCTGGTTTTAAAAAACCTTTGATGAATGACGAGAAAAAAGAAAAAATCAAAAAGATGTTAGCTTCTGTTAAAGAAAAATTAGAAGCAAAATATCCTGATGCCAAAGTTAAAATTGTTGAAGGGAAAAGAAGTGACCGTGATGATATAAACCAAACTCTTAGAGATATCATTGCAGATGCTGAAAGAGAAATGAATGATGAAATTCATGGCAAAAAATCTTCTAAAAAGAAACCTTCTAAAAAGAAAATTGATTTAGAAGATGATGGTTTGGTACCTTCTCGTTACAAAAGTCGTTCCGAAGATTTGGAGCTTTAATAAATGGCAATCTCTCTCGATTCCAAAACCAGGACAATAACAATTATTAAACCAATGAAGGTAAGTGAGTTAGAAGCTTACTTGTCTTCATTCAAACTGGTTTATAAAGATTTGGGAGAGTGGAAGCTAGAAACTATTAAGTCCAGTGCGGAACCTATTCAGGAAGATTTCATTAAGCCTGTTATGCCTGATTTGGATCCCACTGGCACTAATTTTGATTTAAAAGATAAACTTTAAAATTTACTACTATGCCAAACATGGAAGATTTTTATGAAACAAATTCGGTAGGCGCTGGAAGAGATTCTTATTCTTGTGAATATTGTGGTGGAACAATTAAAAAAGGATCACCAAGTGATGTCCACAAATTTTACCCTGAGTTCCAAGGTTACAGAACTCACCCCAAATGTTCTGATAAATTTTTAGAACAAGAAAGTTGTTCTGAATGTTGCGAAAATCATGATCCAAAAGATCTTGTAGACCTTAATGGAGCTAAATATTGCAAACAGTGCCAGGAGGATTGTAAAGAAGAAATCGACAAAGCAAAAGTTAAAGCTGAGAAGGCTGCAGCAGCTAAAAAATTAAAAGCCGCAAAGAAAGAAGAAGAATGGATTAAAAAGAATCCGGAAAAACATGCTGAGAAAATAATCAGACAAGAAATTGGCTTAAAAATAATAAAATAATGAATATACTAATATCAATTATCCTTTTCTTCATAGGAATGAGATTGGGATGGAGCTTATGCAAACATTATTATATGGTTGGTGCCATGATGGAAACATTAGACATCTTTGCAAAGCTTGTTGCTGGTACATGCACACCCGAAGAAGCAAATGAAATGTTTAAAAAAATGAAAGAGGAAAGAAGTATAAAATAAATTTCCTATATTTAATCTTATTAACGGGGACGACCGGTTTTGACAGGTGGTGTTAGTTAAATGAGTGCAAGCAGTGAGACGTCATCTATCACTTTAATCTATGGTTTCAAAATTAATTGACAACAAGTCAACTTTTTCCTTCGAAGACGCAATGTCTTTTGTAGGCGCAGACGTAGCAATAGCAGCGTAATGCAAACGGGAGGGTAGCAAAGCCTTGGAACAGAAAGCTACCACATGAATGTTCTTCTGACGTGAAATAAAATTGTCCAGTGAGTTTTTATTTATCTTTTACTTCTGACTTAAAAGATTTATTATTTTGTTTATCAAGAAAAATAAACTAAGCTTGTGAAAGAATTTATTTGTACGATTGCTTGGACCAGAGTTCGATTCTCTGCGTCTCCACGGGTAACTGATATTACGATAAAGGTAATACAACATTGTTAAGAAAGGTAACTTCATAAAGAGTTACCTTTTCTGTTTACCATCTTTTCCTATTAATATAAAAATAAGTTTCTTTTGTGTTAAAATAACCTTTATCTTTAGGTATAATTTAAAATAGGCTATGGATAATATCTGGACTCAATCAAATAATAATTTTTTCCCATCTGAAGTTAGTCAACAAACAAAACAAGTACCTGTTGGTGTTTATAAAATTAACTGGGATCCAAAACAAGGTTTCTATTTAACTCAAGTTTCAAATAAATTTGTTTTTCCATATAAAGTGTATGGCCAAGAAAACGATTTTATTGATCGCGTTATTAAAACATATAAAAATACAAATAGTAACTTGGGTATTTTAATGAATGGTGTTAAAGGAGCCGGCAAAACAGTTACGGCTCAACAAATTTGTAACAAGTTAGAACTTCCTGTTTTAATTGTACACCAACCATATGAAGGAATTTCTTCTTTCTTAAATGAAATCCAACAAGACGTAATTGTATTCTTTGATGAATATGAAAAAATGTATAACAATTTTGATTCAACCATCTTAACTGTTATGGATGGTGTATTAAATAATGAATGGCGTAAAACATTTATGTTGACTACAAACTCAGTTCACTTAAATGATAATATGTTACAACGTCCTGGTCGTTTACGTTATGTTAAAACATTTGTGGATTTAACTTTGGATGTTATTACAGAAATTGTTGATGATAAATTAAAACATAAAAAGTTTAGAAAAGAATGCATTGAGTTTATCGCACGTTTGGATACCATTACAATTGATATTGTTTCTTCTGTTATTGAGGAAGTTAATATCCATAATGAAGCTCCAAACGCATTCAAAGATATTTTCAATATTAAAGCAATCCAAGATCGAGTTACTTTATTCACCAAACATCCCACTGATGGCTTAACATTAGTTTCACATGCTAATGTAACAATTTCTCCTGCTAAATTTACTGATGATTGTGTTGATGAGCAATTTAGAATTAATGGAGGTCTTCATGGTTATATTAAACAAGTATTATCAGAGGATACAATTATTGTTGAATTAAATGAAGAAGATGATGATAATAAAACTATAATCGAAACATATCGTATCGAACGTATTGATGCAGTACAGAGCATTCTCTAAATATTTTTAATATGAATTGGAAATTTTGGCAAAAGAAAAAAGAGGTGGTTGTGGCAGCTCCTCCAGTTTTAAAGAAAGAATATATTCCTAACTGGAAACATTACCCAACACACGAGTATGCAACAAAGCCTCCTGTGGTAATTAACAACAATGACGATAACTTAATTGTTGATTTAATTGAAACAGTTGTTGAAGTTGAAATAATTTCATCTTTGTTAAGTGATAATGATTCTTCATCGGATAGTGATTCTGGATCAAGTTCAGATGACTCAAGTTCATCAAGTGATTATGATTGTTCAGGAGGTGGAGGAGACTTTGGCGGCGGTGGATCGGGAGGAGATTACTAATGACTGAAGACGATGAATTAAAAGCCGCTTCTGATAAAGCTTGTCAAGAGATTGGCATCTATGGTGACTCTGAAGAAGAAATTAATCGTGAGATTAAAGAAACCGGAGCTGTGCCTGTTTTAAAAATGGCAAAGAAACCAATTACACTCCTTTGTCACACTGGGGGTGTTAATATGAATCCTGCCGGCTGTTTTAAAATTGATCATGAAGGTTGTATGATGCAAGCTGAGTGGAGTTATGGTCAGGGGAAGTTTATGCAAGGAATAGAAAAATACCTTGAATTATTCAAATATAAGCCTGAAGAAATACTAACCGTTCCTCATCCCACTATACAACATAAAAAGATTGTTGGTTTAATTGAATTATCAATTGGAGTTTGCAGACAAGCAAAACAAAGAGGTGTTGGCATACCTTTATTCTTTGAATGTCCTGAGACTTATTTGCATCCAGCAAAACAAAGTTGTATTGCTAATCTCCTTGCAACTATAAATGATGAATTCGGAACTAAAGAAGACAAAGAATAAAAAATATTTGTTGATTAGTATTTAAAAAAGTATTAATTTTAGAGTATCAAATAAGATAATTGTTCTTTAAAACATATTTAAAATCTTGAGGTGAAGTAGCGCTTTCAAAACTGCAAGGTAGCAATACTAGAGGTGGCGAGAGTGTGAAAAGCCTCAAACACTTAAATGTTTCGGTAAAGACATTGGCGTAAGCCTAACGGTTGATTTGGTGAACAGGATTGCTGTTTATAACTACACTCGCAAGAGGGACAAAGAATTAACTTTTATGATGCATCTTGAAAAAACATTTATTTACGGTGAAATAGCTTATATGTAAAGCAGGAGCTTAAACTCCGCAAGGTAATTCAAATAACCTTTCACCACTAATTCGTTAGACTTACGCATCGCTGATTGCTACCGCCTTCTTGCTGATGTCTATAATTGATGGGATGATCGTTGGTTCCGACATGGATTAACAAGTATCGCCTGTAAGAGTAGTAACCTAACGGATTAAACTATAAAAAGAAAAATGATAAAAAACAAATCCTCTGGTTAGTTTATTGCTCTTGAACAATAAATTAACAAATGAAAAAAGTAACAATTTACTTATCGCAAGATAAGAAGAGTATCCAAACTATCACGCCGACAGAGAAGTTCGACGGAAAATGGAAAGAATTAGTAGAAGCCGTTACAGGTGGATACCACTACGGTTACAAAGTAGTGTAAAAATTTTTAAACATGCCTTGGTATTGAGAACGTAGTTCTTAAACGCAACGGTTTGACTTACAGCTCAGTTGGTAGAGCAGCGCTTGTAATAAGGGCAGGTCACGAGTTCGATTCTCGTTAGGTCAACATGAAACTTAAAGAGACTCGTTATAAATCGACTTTTACTGAACTGCCTCTAATCGGAAAAATTCCGAGATATATTAAAGGCAATGTTTTGAAAACGAAATTAGGAGATGTTGATTTAAGAAAACAATCTTGTAATTTTTTTACTAAGTTGAATTGGTATGAAGGTAGAACTTTTATTATTGAGACTGTTAAAGTAAAAAAAGAAATATTTCAAAGCTTTGGAGAAGGTTTAAAAATAAAGCCAGGAAAGATTTTAAAAGTGAAAGAAATTGATTTTAGGTTTTCATTAGGAGCAGGTTGTTGGCAATATAATATTGAAGTTGAAATGAGGAAGGGATGTTTTGCTACGTTTAGTGCAGATCATTTTATTCCTGTAAAATATCAAATTTTAAAAGAATTTAATTAAAAAATTGCGGAGTGGAGAAGTTGGTCTATCTCGCAAGCCTCATAAGCTTGAGATCGCTGGTTCGAATCCAGCCTAGCGCAACATTTGTTACAAGGATTTAACTCAGATGGCCATCGGTTAAATTGTGTCGAAAGACCCTTGTAACTCCTTTTAATATTATTGGGTGTAACTTATTACCCTAACATTCGGCAGAGTCGGATTAAATTGTTTAAAAGAAGCAATAATAATGTTAAGCTATTTAACCCTTGTAAAGTCATTGATTTTATTAGGGTTTTTTATTGCATAAAAGGTAGGTAGTTCACAAGGTAACTCGTATCTTTATATTATGAAACAAAGCGTTAAAGTAATATTATAAATAAATAAAACATAAAAATTATGGACAAAACAATCTTATACCAATTAGGAAGTTCAAATCAAGTTAAAGTTTGGACAATGGAAGTTATTGATAATGGTAAATCATCTACCGTATTTTCTACTGCTGGAGAACAAGGTGGGAAAATGCGCGAAGATAAAGTTGAGGTAACAATTGGAAAAGGGAAAGAATCTCATTACACACAAGCTGTAAAAGATGCCCAATCTAAAATTAATGGTAAAATTAAAAAAGGTTATGTTGCAGATATAAAATTAATTCAAAGCTCCTCAGTTTTAGGAACTGATAAGTTGCCTGCTCCAATGTTAGCAAACAAATATGATCCAACCGAAAAACAATCTTCTTCTAAAAATTTAAAAAATTGGGGACTCGTTGGAAAACGAATTGGTGTCCAAAGAAAAAAAGATGGTTGTCGTTGTAATATAAAACTTACTGCAACAACTGCAAAAGCAAACTTCCGTTCTGGGCTTCCAGTTCCAACACAAGGCATTGAACATATTTTAGATGCTGCTTTAAAATCATTTCAAAAAATTTATAAATACGTTAACGAAAAATACGGTATAACTGAATATACTTTGGATGGGGAGTTATTTATTCCAGCTTCTATTTATCCTTTCAGTAAAGCTGCAGGGCTTTTTAAAAAAGATTCAAAAGATGCTTTTGAATTAGGAATTTGCAAACAAGCAAAATTACATTTATACGATATAATGCTTGCGGCAGGTTACGAAACACGTTATAAAATAATCCAAAATTGGAAATCCCCAAGTATTCATGTTGAAGAAGCAATTTTTATTATTGCTTCTGAATCTGAAATCGATAAATATTTGCAATTATTTTTAGCAGAAGGCGAAGAAGGATTAATGATTCGTACTTTAGATACCCCTTATGAATACAAACGTTCAAATTCATTATTAAAATGCAAAATATTTGAAGATAAAGAATTTATTTGTGTAGGTTTTGAAGAAGATGTAAGAGGAGGGTTTGCAGGAAAAGTTCTTTGTAAAATGGATGTTGTTGCTCATGGTTCTGATGGAGTTTTAATTGATATTCTTAAACCAGGATTAAACTTCACTCAAGCAGAAGCAAAAGATATGTGGTTAAACCAAAAAAACTATATTGGTAAAAAAGTAACTGTAACATTTTTTGGAAGATCTGAGTATGGCGTTCCAAGATTCCCAAAAGCAAAAGCATTTAGATCAAAAAACGATTAGTATGGCATTTCCACGCAAACCAGTTCCTTTAAAACCTACAAACGAGTTTCAAGATATTGAAAACCTCTGTCGCTTAGAAATAGCGATGGGGGTTTCGATTAATGTGGGAGATGAAGTTCATTTCTTTACTGATCCTGAAAGATCTCAAGTTCTGGGAACGTTTACTAAGCCTTTAAATAAAAAGAATTATTTATTATGGGTTAGTTGTCGCGAACATATTGAATGGGGTAAAATTGAAGCAATAAGTTTTGATCAACGTTATTATATTGGCCCAGAAATTCAAGTTCATGGTTTATGGTTCCCATTAGCATTAATAGAATTAATAAACGGAGAAGAAATAAATTATGGAGCAATTGAAAGTAGGGGATAAAGTAGAAATACCTTTAGTAAAAGAAACTGGTATCAGTTGGGAAAAGAGTTTTGTTATTAAATCTGCTTTTGCCCGAGGACAAAACTATTTAGTTGTTACAGCAATCGAACACGATTATGCAGAATTAGATGTTAGAAAAGATAAAGAATCAATTACCTTTGAAAGGTTTGAATTAAGTACTTTACGAAAATTAGATTACAAATCTCCCACATTAGAACATATTTTAGTTTTACGTCAAACAATCAATGAAATAAATGCGCAGAAAACCCTATAAACCTTTCGTTAAAAAGGAGTTCGTCCAACAAGAGCCGTATAACCCCAATGCCGGCATTAAACCAAATGAGAATTTCTTAAACGAAGAAAAACATATCTTTGGAGGAACTGTTGAAGATATAAAAAAGAAAGAAGATATTTAAGTTAAAATACCTTCTCAATGGAAATCTGCATCGGTAAAACCGAAAATAACTTTTATATTCGTCTTATAGATGAATCAGGAGCTGTAATTAAATCCGCATATCAATTAGATCACACACAACTTAGCAAGAAGTTAAACGAATTTAGAGAACTTCTTAAGGGTTAGGTGGTGATACAGAAGGATTCTTAAATTGTGGAAATAAACTTTTAGCTGGTTCAGCAATTGTTTGTAATTTAGGAATACCTGTACTTGGGAAATTATCTAAGATTGGTGTATTTGCTAAACTTGTTGGATTCTTTAAAGGAGGTATGCTTCCAATATCAATATGTTTCTTAACATCTTTAATTTTTTGCACATCTACTAATTTAGAAATATCAGAAATTCTTTTTGCTGCCTTCAAAGCTTCTTTTATTTTCTCTCCTTTTTTCAAATCTTTAAATGACGTTGCAGAATCTTGCAATCCTGTAAACGCACCACTAAATGATTTTAAAGATTCTAATGTAGCTTTTTGATCATTTGGAAAAGATGTTTGTGCTTTTCCATAATCAGTTAAACTTGATATAGAAGATACAGGAGACTTTACTTCATTCTTATCTAATACACTATCTAAGTTTTTAGAAATATCTTGTATATTATCAGGCAATGCATATGGATTAACATTTAATCCATCGTAATCTGCTCTATGATAAAATCTTGGGTATTCAGAAGTAGGTTCATCTTCATGAACGATTGTTAAAGACATAGTAACTCTTGTTCCCATAGGAATAGCTCCAATGGTAGAAGGATTCAAATCCATATCAAAATCATCTGTAGAAAATTGCAATGAATCTATTTTAGCAACCACATCAAAGAAATCTCCAATTCTAATTCTAATGAATGGTTGTTCTTTCATCTTACCATCTTTTCTATACCATGCATAGCAACATTGAGCTAAGAAAGTATATCTTGCCCAAAATTGTTCTGGTGTTCCTGAATATTGTCCTTGAACAAATCCAGTTCTGTCTCCTCTTGTATAAGAACTATTAGGTGTTGTTCCAGAACCCCAATCTGGTTTTATTCTTTGAAGTTCTTTTAACTTCTCATCATCATTAACTGGTTGCTTATCTGGGTCAAAAGCTTTTCCCGCAGCATTAAAAAGATTTGCTACAGGAGTATTAGCTGTTTTAGTTAATCCTGTTACTGTAGCATCTAACTTATCTATTCTCGATGAGATGGATGGGTCAGTGGTAAGTTTTTGATAATCTTCAATTCCTTTTATTAATAAGTCAGCAGAGTAATCTGACATCATCCAAAACTCTAAAGCTAATGAACGTGTTGTTTCTTCATATATAAAAACCTTTTCTCCTCTACCAATAAATTTATAATCAGACCAAGCCATTTGATAACCATCATTAAAATTCATAATGTAGGCAGGAAAAACCATTCTATTAGGTATCTCATCTCTTGTTTTACCAGGGGTTATTTCATTCTTTCTAAAGAACTTGCCATCAACTGTTTTCCCATGTAATTTCTCAATAAAAAACTTATAAGAACCAGGAGTCAATCTCCTTTGTTCTTCTAACATGGCATTTAATTTATCTGTAAATGGTTCATCTGGTGTTCCATGAGTTCCTTGATCTGGTTTCCCATCTTTGGTTGCCCATGATTTAAAATAAGTATTTGTTCCTCCTTTACCATCAGGCACAGCAAACTTTAAAGAATTGGACATTGCTTGCCCATAAGATCCATCTTGAGATTTTACAGCTTCTCCCGGTTTGGGCAATTCTCCATTTAAGGCTTTACTATTTGGAGGAGTGGCATTTACATTATTCTCTATAAAATATTTCTTAGCTTTTTCTTCTGCAGCAGGATTACTATCTAAAACTTTTTGTACATCTACTGGAGGAACTATTTTTGCACCAGGATTAACTGGAGTAAATTGTGTAGGGCTATTCTCAACACTTGTTGGAACCATAGGCCCAGATTGTGCAACCATATTTTTTGCAACATTACTTACACCTGTATAATAATCTGCATTTTTCTTTTCAACTTTTGTTTCATGGATTTCCTCAACTGTAATCCAACCCAAACTCATGGCCTTCACTTTAATAAAGTATTCCATATTTTCTTTATCACCAGGTCCTCCCACACTACTTGGGCCTGTATTAAGTAAAGTGTTACGTAAATCGTTTATACCTTGCAAATAAGTTTGGTATGCTAAATCTGTTGCGAAGCTCATTTATTTAAGCTGTTTTTTTAATTGAATTTACATTACTGATTATACCATCCACATTAGTATTAATAGTAATATTATTTTTTACTGCAGGATTAGATCCTTGAATAAAGTTTTGATTTGAATTAGCTTCTCCAATTGTTTTAGATGGTGCAGCCACAAATTGATTACCTGTATTAGCTGTGGGGGTCGTTGGTGTAGCCATTTCAGCTGCTCCAGCTTTACCCAAAACATCTGTCCAATCAGTAGCATAAGAAGCTGCATCTTCAGCTTTACTACTTCCAAACCATTTTTCCAACCAATCTCCAAATGCTTTTAATTGTTCCCATAACCATTTGAAAGGAGCCATCAAATCATCTATTACATCTCCCAAGAAACTAAATACAGGACCTAATACCGTTGATATTGGTTTAATGAAGTAATCATTTAATACATCCCAAACTTTTTTAACTCCACTCCATAACCGTTTGAATACTTGAACTACTCCTCCTAGTGTTTTACCCAACATTGAGAATGCTCCTCCCAATAAATCTCCCAACCATCCAAATGCAGCAGTGATTCCATCTAACATATCAGATATCATTCCACCACCACCTTTAAATAAATCAGCTAACCAATTAAATGCTGGAGCTAATGCATCACTAATAACTTTTACTACTTTAGATATTACATCAAACACTCCTCCAATAACTCTTCCTATCATTCTAAATGGAACCATTCCAAATTTAACAATAAATAATCCCAATTGTTTAAGCATATCAAATATTGGCATCATTGAAGTTTTCAAAGTGCTGAATAATCCAGATAATGGAGTAAAGATATCGCTTAAGAAATCTGTTACTTGTGTAAACACTTCTATTAAAGGATCCAATGCAACACTAACTAAACTCATAATAGTACTAATAACTGTATTGAATATTTCTGCTAATGGTTTAACTACATTTAATAATCCTTTCATAATAGGTCCAAAGATAGAAGCCAATGGGTCAATGAACGATTGTTTGAATAATCCTGTGATCTGGTAAAATTGTTCTTCTAATGTCATGTTAGCAGCTTCTTCATGCGCAAGTTTTAATTGTTGCATTTTTGTAAGCTTACTTATATCTCCTAACTTTCCAACATCAATTCCAGTCTTTTCAGCTTGCATGGCCATTTTTTGAATACCTGCAATTGCATCTTTTTCTACTCCTGCAGCTTCTAATGTAGCAATACCTTGTTGTGTTACTTGACCACCTTTAGTCATACCTTGTTTTTGCATATCCTTAGCCATTGCTGCAAAAGCAACCTTAGCGGCATCTCCACCTTTCCCTTGTTGTTTTAATGCATATATTTTACTTAAAGCTTTAGCAGTGGTATCTAAACCTAAAGCAGCCATTTTTTGTTGTTGTGCAAATAGATCTGTAATACCATTCATCTTAATTAAACCTTTAGACATCGTTCCAACAGACACTCCCAATTGAGTTGCGATTGTAGCCATCTTTTGCATTTGTTCAGTTGTGGAAAAATAAACTTCTCCAACCAAATCAGTTACGCTTTCAAAATTCTTAATAAATGCAGCAGCAGTCAATCCTAATTGTCTTGCTTTGCCTGCTCCATTTTTTAACATGGTGGTAGCTTCACCAATACCTTTGCCAAAATTTTGAAATAAATTTCTAACAGATGGTCCTAAATCAGCACCATATAATTTCATAGACCTTGCGGCTTCAATACCATATTTGGATAAATCTTCTTGAGCTTTAGATAAGTCTTGAGTTGTACCAATCGTTTGACCAAAACCTCCTTGAGCTAAACTAGCCATAGCATTATCAAATTCTCCAATTGAAACGTTTGCTGCAATGGTAGCAGTTTTTAAAGACATCATGCCTCTGGCTGAATTGCCAAATTGATCATAACCCAAACGAGAAGCAGTAATCATACCTCCGGTTGCTCTTTGTAATTTAATTAAACTATCATTCAATTCTAATACTTGTTTGAATGCAGCACCAATTGATTGTTCTACAATTGGTAATATGAGAGCTAGTTCTGGAGCAATAGAACTTATTGCATCTGTGATGACAGTTGAAATTCCATCAGCTCCAGCTTTCACAGCCCCTTCAGTATCTGTCCACATGGCAGACATTTTTTCTGCCATAGCAGTTTTCTTAATCTTATCTAACTCTTCTTCTCTTTTCTTTGCTGTTAGTTTTGTATTCTCTAATATTTTCTTTACACCTTTGGTATAATCATCATTTATTTGAGTAATTGATTTAGAATATTTCTTTCCACCAGTTATAGCTTTAGTTTCTATATCAATAAGATCTTCTGTTTCTTTACTTAATAATCCTTTTACTTTTGATTCGGCTGCGCTTAGATTTGTAACTCTTGATTCAGCTTTACTTAATTCAGCTAAAGCTAAAACATGAGCTCTTGAACCTCTTCCATAATCCGCTTCAGCTTCAGATGCTGTTGTAGCAGCTTCTTTCATGGCTTTCATAGCTTCTTTTGTTTTCTTTGAAAGATTAGTTAAACCAATAGTAAGTTTATCAATTCCTTTTGTATCAATTGGAGTAGATTTTGCTCCGGCTGCGCCTCCTGTGGCGCCACCAAGCATATCCTTAAACATTGAACCGAAGTTAAAAGCCATTTATCTTTATTAATACTTTTAAATAGATTACAAATTAACTTGTTTGACTGCCAAACGTAATTTGTGTTGTTATATTTAATTTCACAAATTTAATACAAATAACAAATAATGGATCCAATTCAAAAACAAAAAAATGATATGCTTGATGGCACATCAGGTAGTCTAAACACTAATACTAATCCAGATAACGAAGCAGAATATGTTCCATTACCTTCTAGAGGAGTATTTTATAAAGGAACTTTAAAAGGAATAACAATGCTTAAAGTAAGAAAATTAAACTTTGAGGATGAAGATATTTTAACAACAAAATCTTATTATGATAACGGTACTTTATTTAATGAAATATTAAAGAACGCCATTGTTGATGAGAATGGTTTTCCTTCTAAGAATTTAACCAATGCTGATAAAGATGCCATTTTATGGTGGATGCGTATTGGAGCTTTTGGAAGAGAATATGAAGTGCCACATCAATGTACTAATCCAGAATGCAAAAAGAAATTTAATGTTAAATGGGATTTGGGAAGTTTTCAAATGCCAGATTATCCTTTAGATTGTATAGATGAAATTTTAGAAAAAGGATTCAGAACAATTCAATTACCAGTTTCAGGATTAGAAGTTCAATTAGTACCTCCATCCATTGGAGCAGAGTTAGATATTCATAAACGTTTATCTTTAAAGAAAGAAAAAACAAATTCTTCTCGCGACTTTAATACAACAGGTAAATTATTATCTGTTATTCAATCTGCTAAAGATGCCGCAGGAACAATTTATACAGGAGTTGATCAAGTTAACAAATGGTTATTAACTTCTAATAATGGGGGAAGAGTTTCAATGTCTGATTCTCGTTTCATACAAGAAAAAGCTAAAGAAATAGATTTAGAAGTTGATACAAGACAAGATATAGTTTGTCCATCTTGTAATCACACAGAGGAGGGTGTGAAAATGCCAATGTCGATTTACTTTTTTTGGCCTGAATACGCAAAAATATCGAGAGTATCTAATCAAGTCGATTAACTTTTTACATTTCTGGGGTAAATTAGATTATCATTCATGTTTAAAAATGCCAACATATAAAAGAAAAGTATGGATAGAATTAACTCAAGAAAATCTTAAAACCCTTTACGGAAATAAGTAAAATAATTATAATATCTTTAAACACCTTATAAACAGTGCGATTTATAAGGTGTTTTTTATTGTTTAAAGGGTGTTTGGTAACGTAGTAAGCTGTATCTTTATATTAGAAATTAAAACCAACCACAATGAAAACTTTCAGCAAAACCTTTTTAAAATTAATTCATAATACAGCTTTAATTTCAAAAACGTCTCGTAAAATCCCAGAAGAGGGAATGGGAGCAACTTCAGGAGCAGGAGCAGATTGCTATCCTCATACAGTTGTTGAAGTTGCACAAGATCTTTCTTATATTAAAGTAACTCCTGATTATCATAAGCCTGCAAAAGGTTTTGAATATTATGGAAATCAAGTTTATAATTATTCACGTGAGTGGAATGCACCTGCAACAAAATATACATTAAGAAAAAATGGTTATTATATTACGGACGGCGCTCCAATGAAAGCTACTTATTTGGGAATTTGGTTAGGCACAAGAAGATATTATCAAGATCCATCATTCTAAAAATATAAGAAGGCTTGTAAGTATTTTAGGAGGGTACAATTCAGCGGTCGTCCAAAAACGTAAACCCAACCTGAGCCAAGGCCACCATTAAACGAACATTTATAACAACAAAAACACCTTAAAATAAATTAAGGTGTTTTTGTTTATTTAAACGACTTGTTAAAGTGTGACGTTCTTATGTAGGGTCATAACAAGTACTGTTATCTTTTAATAATAACCCGCAACCAATTCTGCTAATGCACTAACGAATGCTCCATGTCTTTGAGCTTTTGGATGTGCAGTTAAGTGAGCATCATAAGCTGTTGCTGATATTTTGTACAAACCAAACCAAGCTAATAGTTTTTCTGCATTTTTTGATAGTGCCATTTTGTGTATGTTTAATTTATTTTAAATAGTAGTATTTTTAATATTTTTTATGGTTGTGATATATTTTTCTGCAATTATATTAATATGCATGTCTTCTAATTCTTTAGAGTCAACTAATTTAGACTTTCCATCCATAAAGTCTTTTAAACTATCTTGAAAAGCTTTAATAACTAAATCTATATTGGTTGGGATAGCCCATTTGGTGTTCTGTTTATAAAGAAACATGAATTCTTCTTCGGCTGTAACCAATCTTGTTGGTATTAAATAGGCATTATCCTTATTTAACCAATCAATATAACCGGAACAAGGAGCATCTAATGCAATAATAGGTTTTTGTAATAACCCCATTCTTAACAAAGGGATTCCAAACCCTTCTATTTTAGACATGGATACATAAATATTTGTATTATGCCAAAGTTTTTTTAATGTTTCCATTTTTAAACTTTGAGATATTTTTATTATTTGTGCAGGAGAAGCATATTTGCTTTGAAGATTGATTACTTCTTGTTTTAATTTTTCTCCTTGTTTAAACCCTTCCGAAATAAATGGAGGTCCTTTAACAATTAAAACTACTTTGTTAGCAAATTCTGTGTCAGAGAAAGCTTTTATAAACCCTTCATATAAGATTTCCATTCCTTTTCTTGGATGGCAAGTACTTTCATGATAAAAAATAATTTTATCATTTGGTATTTCTGGAATGCCAAGATCCAAAGGTTTAAGAAATACATTATCTTTGTAAAAATTACGAATAACTAAAATGGGCTTAACAACACCGTTCTTAATCATAATTTGTTTACCAGCTTCTCCAGGAGTTATAATTAAATCGTATTCATTAATGCTTTCTACAACATCTGGATATATTGAAGTCCCATCAATTGGTTGAATTAATATTTTCTTTTTAAATTTTTTAAAGCTTTTATGTACAACCACGCCAGACATTACAAAATGAGATAATAAAACATCATACCCTTTTGGCTCTTCTTCACCTTCCACCGTTGTAATAAATTCATCTTTAAAATAAGGCAATAAATCATTTGTGATTTCTGCGATACTTCCATGAGGAGGCGAAATAACGTGTAATGTTAACTTACTCATTGTTAAAACTTATTGATTTATGAAACTTTCCGCCATGAATACTAGACTCTTCTCCTATATGTTGTATTAAAGAATTCTTCATTACAAATAAAGGAATATTCTTTTCACTACAATACATTTGTAATAATATGTCTGCCATATGTTTATATTCTAAAACACCATTTTTCATAATGTAATCTGCGAAATCCTGCATGATCTTAGAAGTAAAGAATACTCCTTGAGTTCCGTAAAAACCCCTTGGAAATCGAACAACTTCTGTAGGCTGTAAAGATAAGTCGTAAGCTGAATAAATTGATAAAGCAAACTCAGGATAAACAGTTTTAATTTGTTCAATATAATTCTTTAATGTTTCATCCCAATTCTTTTGAAATATAACATCATCTTCTAAATATAATCTTCCTTGTTGAGTGGAGTCTACTTGTTGAGTTAAACAACGATAAAAGTTTAAATTAAATTTATTACATTTACCTGTGTCTTTAACTAAATCCCATTCTCCTTCTGTACATGGAATAATATTTACTTTCGGATGAACATTATAACAATCTAAATAAGATACATCAGGATTCCCCACAACTAAGTTTATTTTTGGTAAAGTCTCGGTTTTAAGAAAAAGAGAAGACATGGTTGGAACTAAATATTGTTTATCTTCCCCTCTGTTAATTGTACTTATAGCTATATCAAACATATTATTTTCTTTTGAAAACCATGATTGTATTTTTAAACCACCAATGAGTTGCTTTTTCTCTTAGAAACTTTTCTGCTTCCAAATCATTCTCATATCCCAAAGCTTTAAACTTATCTTTAATATATTCGTTTGATTGTTCGTTGAAGTGTCCATTGCCTCCTTGACCAGGAATAGCCCAACTTAAAACAATACCTTGTGTATTATTGTTATGTAAATTCCAAAGGAAAGAACCCTCGAACTCTTTAGGAATATGTTCGCCAACTTCTAATGACATGATCCAATCATATTTTTTTTTTGAATCAAATGTTAAACTTAAATCTAATACCTTACACAATCCGTTTGTCAAAGCTTCTGTATTAGGATTCCCATCAAAACCATCTGTTTTTATTTCAGTATCAAATAGTTTTGTATATTTTCCATGTCCACAGCCAAAGTCAGCTATACTAATTGCTTCCTCTTTTTTAAAGAAAGATAATAATGCTTCAGCCAACGGTTCATCAAAGTGATGATTCTCTAAAGTATCATCTAACCAAAAACCATGTTCATCTATTCCGTTCATTCTTTTATTTTTATTTCTTTAAAATGTTTTGTTGATAATGGTTTCTTTATAGTTTTTTTAAGTTCTATAAGATTTTTAATAAATTTAGTTAAATACTTTAACAATAACGATGTTAAAGCATAGCTACCATAACCGGCTAATATATAAATTACATAAGTTAACATTATTCAGTTATGAAAGCTGCCATATCTGTAAAGAAAGTTAAAGGGATTTCTGCAGCACCAAATGAATCAATATTAATTGGTTCAAAATGACCAACATCTTCTCTACTTGTTAATATTTCTCCGATTTCTTTTAAGAAGTCTTGCATTTTGTCTGGTATAACAGAATATTTGTTAGGGTCTTCTTCAGAAGCTACACCATATTTTTCTGTTACTAAACTATTTCTAGCTTTATCAAAGCTTTCTATAATGGGATTTAATTTATTTAGTAGTCTTTCTAAACGATAAGAAACTTTTGCAGGTAATTTTAATTCTTTAATACTTTCAATTGCTTTCTTTGCAACTATTGCTTGTTCGACAGTAATTTCCATTGTTTATGATTTTAATTTTTATTAAATATGGTTTTTAGTTTACAAAAAAACCACTCGAAAGTGGTTTTATGTTTTTGAATATTAAGAATTTTTTATTCCAATGCAGAGGTTATAGTTTCCCATTTAGTACCTGCTCCACCAGCTTGATTAGAATATACACATAATTTGTGTAATGTGGTATCGTAAACGATTAAACCTTCAACTGGCGCTGATATTGCGTCTTTTTGAGCCGTTGACATTCTTGGAAATACAACACCTTTAGTTGTTGATGCCACATCGAACAAAGCTGAAGCGTCAACTGTGGCATTAGCAATTCCTAAAGAACCTGCTAAATAGTTTGTTCCAGGATCTGATTGATATAAACCATATCTCAATGTTGCAGCTGGAACACCTGTATAAGCTGACATATCTGGGATCCACAATCCTCTGAAATTTGAAACTGTTCCCAAATTAGTTAAAGCAATTGTTGCTTTAAAAGCATTAAATGTTGTACAAGTTGTTCCGGCGGTGGTGTTAATGCGTGAATGAACACCATGAGCTAATGTTAAAATACCTGCAGTCCCAGTCAAATCTACTTCTGCGCGCGTACCTTCCATAGAACCTGTTGCAAGTGTTAAATTGTGTGCATCTGTTTGATTCCAAGCTGCTACTATTGCCAGTCCAATTAAGTAGTTTGTGTTATTTGTTATTGATTGTGTGTCCAATAATGTTCCAACAGTTGCTCCATAATGACTTGCTATTAAATCAACCGCTGAATATTTTTCAACATATAATCCAGAGTTTGCAGCTGGTGTTGTATAAGATGCAGTAGAAACTCCATTTAATATTTGTACAGTATTTAAAACCTTTACTAAAGTTCCAGAATCTGAAATGGTAGAGTTTCCAATTGCTTGCCCTGCTGTAAACTTTGGTATTGTATTTGTAGTTCCAGAACCAGTAATTTGTGTTGACCCTGCAACAGCCAACCAAGTTGCACCATTATAAAAATAAAATTGTGAATATGTTGTATTGTAAACAAACATTCCTGATGTTGGGGCAATAATTGCTGACATTTGAACATCTGTCATTTCATTAAACTTAACAGCTTTTGTTGTTGAAACAAATTCCATCAAGCAATCAACTGTTGTCGATGTTAAGCCTCCAAATATAGCATTACCATTTTCTGCAATTAAACTATAATTTGTTGTTCCTGCTGTTGCGTTTAAATATAAAGCTACGTTTTTAGTGCTTGCTCCAGTAGCTGTTAAAACTCCTCCATATATTGCTGCTAACGCAGGTGTGGAGTTAACCATTCTAAACCCAATAGATAATGTTGAAGTTGTTGTGTTAATTTGCACCACTGCATCAACTGCTGCATTTAAAGCTACTTGTCCAGTTGTTTGAATAATATTTCCACTAACAATTTCTAAAGCAATATTATCAACTAAACCATTAGCAGTTTCGATAATTAAACCTTTATTGGTGTTAGATAAAGCTCCAATGGCTTTTAAAGATAATGTAGTTTGATCTCCAGCAATATTGTAAGTAGATGCTGAAATAAGCACTGTTGCGGCAAATGTGTCGTTGATGGCAATTGTTGCATTAGCGGTCGTGTCATGTGTAATAATACTTATAGCTAATTTACCATCCGTATTTTCGTAATATGTCATACTGCCAACACTGAATGTGTCTGCATAAATTAAATTACTTGTTTCTTTGGGCATGAATACAGCAATATCTCCTGCTAATGTATTAGGAACCAACAAAGCTTCAAAACCAGAACCAATATCAGGTAAAACAAGATTCGAAGTATATAAAGCATTACTTGTTTTAACATTGTAATCAAAACCGCCTGCTGCTATTGTATTAACAACACCTGCTTGAATTGTAATGTTTTTCGCTGAAGCTGCAACTACCATCTTATCAACGTTTGTTGTAGTTCTTATTACTCCGTTTGATTCAGCAGAAAATTCATTATTTAGTCCTAAAAATATATTTGCTGAATATAAGTTGCTTGATGTAGCACCAAAGGTTAAATAACTATTAGCACCAAATGCTATTTTAGCTGCAGTGGCGTTAAATAAAGCCCAAGATTGTGATTTGTCGTATTTTGAACCAAGTAATAAATTATTATCTGCAGTGTAACGCAAATCAATAAAAGTAAGACCATTGTTTGGTAATATTCTAAACCCATTGTCTAAAACTAAATCTACTGTCATTACAGCAGGGAATGGTGTTCCTTTTAATTCATCTAAAGCTGCTGCCACATTTACAGCAACTATACCTGCACCTGAAGTAAAAGGTACACTTAATGCATCTATGTTTAATGAAGCTAAAAATTTTCCAGATCCATCTGAAGTAATCCATTTGTTGTTTGCTCCGGCATATAAATTCTCAATACGTATTGGAAGATTAAGCTCATATCTGTTAAACTGTTCTGCTATTGCAGTAACGTTTTCATCTAATGGAGTACTTACAAATTTACTTCTATAATTTACTACAAAGTTAATTGTAATTGGTCCTGCAATGGCAGTAGCAGTTTCAGCTTGCACTGCGTTTTTATAATAATAAGTTAAAGTATAAACCCCAATTGAATAAGATATGCGTCCATAAACAACATAGCCATCTGTGGTGCGCAATCTTCTCTTATTAGTTACATCATATATTTCAACTCTATTTCTTCCCGCAGTGGTTACAAAACCATATGCCGTCTCGTTTGCAGAGTTTGCAACTGACAATGCAGTACCATTGTACCCCGCTGTAGTCAAACGAGCACCGATCGCTGTGGTAACATCGTTAGAAGCTCCATTAGCTGTTGCAAAACCACTTACAACAATTGGAGTTGTAATTAAAGCATTTATTTGTTTCTTTTCTGTTAGTGCCATTATATTTTATTATTTTGAAGTAGCAAAAAGTTCTACTCTATCTGTTGTTTCTAGTGAAAAATCCGCATTAGCCCAAACAAGTGTTCTTCCACTTATTGTATAATCATATCCATATACTTGTTTGTTTCCATTAACAAGTAAATGTGTTTTACCAGCGGCTAACAATGTATATGGTAAATTATCTACAAAGTTAACTTGCCCATTAAATGACACTGTTATTACATTATGAAACTCTGGAAGACTTTCGCCGCTTACTTTAAAAGCAGTTGCTCCAGTATCCCAAGTAAAGACAATTTCTTGTCCTGCTTGTTTATCACTTATAACAAATAATACAACTGCTGAAGTATCTTTAATTGTAAGCGTTAAACCAACACCAACTCCTGCAGCCGGAACTCTAAAAACAAATTGTGTTGCTACAGTAGGAATGGCATTATCAAGTATTTTATTAATACTTGTTGCTAGTGTTTGAATATCTTGAGATTTTGAACTTTTAAATGAATAAAGAGTTTCGTTATTTGTTAATGATAAAACTTCTCTTCCACCTTTGTTTGAATTCAAATCTCTAATGTCTGCTTTAATCCCGCTAAAAATATGTGCGCTATAATTTCCCGCAACACCATAGAAATAAGAATTAGTTACATTATCTAATATAATTGAAGATGAATTATTAACTTCTACTTTTGTAGAATTACTTATTGTAGCAACTGAATCTTGAACCTTAACTCCGTTAACTGTGTCTGCAATTATGGTAGAATTAAATCCATCTACATTTTGCACAACTCCTGTTTTTTGAAATAAAGAGGCATCTCCAACAATTTTATTATTGTTAACTGTGTCGTGATAACTTACAACTTTATTTGTATTGAAATCTAAAGTAACAACAGCACCATCAATACTGTTAACCCCAGTCATTATACTGGCGTCATTTGATAAAGGAATAACTTGAAATATTCCAGCAACAGGTAAATTAAAATCATTTGTTGCTGTATCATTAACTTGATAAACAGTATTAGGAATTAAAGTACTTAATCCTCTTTCTGTATCAAATTGTGATTTTAATTTATTAACAACAACGGGAGACGTTGGAGGTCCTGGAACAACTAATAAACAATTAGTATATAAAGTATCTATAAGACCGTTTAAAGTAGCGAAAGCTACTTTGCATTCAGAATTAGAAGAAAAATCTAAAACGATTTTCTCACCTTCACTAAGGTTAACCCACAATTGTGTTTTTTCATATGCTATACTATCAAAAGTACATACATTGAATCCTCCGACTATGTCGCCTTTGGTGTTTTTGAAACGAACTGCTTTATCAGTACCAATATATGATACAATAAACGAAGCGCTGTTAAATGATGCCATTTTATTTTAATATTATAAATTCATACCATCTTCTAAAATTGTAAGAGCAATATCTCTTTCGGTATTGCTTATAAATTTTAATTGTAATTCTGTTGGGTCAGAAGTTAAAATTGTAATAGAATTTGCACCCAAACCCCAAGTTACTATTTCTGCTAATACAACTTGCGCTAATAATATACTTCCTTGCCATACCAATAAACTTTGGTTAGTGCCGGAAATAGTAATATCCGATCCATATAGCCCCTCAATTGTATTTGGTGTTGCAATAGTTTCTGTAATGGATCCAGGAATAACTCCTATACCACGTTGACTTTTCATAATCCAATCTAATCCCATTATGTTTTTATTTTAAATATTGTTTTTATTTTTTATAAGGAAATATTTCTATTTCAATGGGAATAAATAATCCACCATTATATAATATATCATCTGCCAGAACTTCTGTTCCGCCAAATACATCACTATAAGTCCCAGTTAGTAAATTTAAAGTATCATCATTAGAACCTCTAACTAATCTTATAAAATTTAATCCAGTTGTTATTTGTTGTATTCTCAGATTCATTTTATCTAACTTAAACTTTCCGGTAGATATTACATGATTTGTACCAGCTGTTTTACGCGAGAATGATATTCCTCCAACGGTATCCACAAATGGATTAAAATCTCCGTTGATATCAGTACCAACTATATAAGGAGAGCCATCATAAGATATATCACTGGCATTAGCCCATGTCATAGATAAAAGACCAGCAGCAGTTACTATAAACCTATCATGGATTTGCATATATATATCCCCTGCAAGAAAACCTCCAGCAGAAGCTCCTGCATAAACATTGCCATTAAACGCACATGCGATACTTAACCAGTATCCTTGAGGATCTGAAGTTGCTATAAATTCTGTTGCTCCTTTTAACCTCTTATATAATGAGCCTATTATATTATCAGTATCATAAGCCATAGCATAGACATCTCCGTAAGGGGAAACTGAAATTGAATTCCATCTTAGAAAGGTTTGATGCAATGGGTTAAAAGCTCCTATTCCACCTGTCTGCATATAAATATCTCCTCCACCCAAACCTGGGTTTGCCCTGGTAGCATAAATATCTCCGTTGGCTGCACTACTCATCCCAGTCCAATAAGTTAAACCTGTAGAAAGTGGATTAAAATCTCCAGCTCCGCTTGTCTGCATATAAATATCGCCACTATAATTTGCAGCATAAATATCACCATTAGGAGCACTTGTCATTGCTTGCCAAAATCTACTAGCTTGGCTTAGCGCATTAAAAGCGCCAATACCTCCCGTTTGCATATATATATCACCGTTAGTTACACATGCATAAATATTCCCATTAGGGGCACAAGCTATACCTTTCCAACCTAAAGTTGGTGCTCCTGTGTCAACAAAATCTCCTGCACCATTTGTCTGCATAACAATATTAGATCCACCTACTGCATAAATATTTCCATTATATGCACACGAAATATATGCATATTGTGTTTCTATTTGATTAAGTTCTGTAAAAGCATTTATATCGTTTACAACTTTCATATCATTAAAACTATCTCCAACGGCCAATTGGTTAAGAATAACTATTTGACCAGGTATCATTCCCCAATCAGTTGTTTGATTAAGTTCTGGTGCGTTTTGAGATATGAGTGCTTTATAGATTTCAGATTTAGTAATGTTTATATTACCTGTTTCATCTGCTCCTAATCCATCTATTGTTTTGAGTGAATATTCTTTTGCCATTTCTTAATCTATTAAATCTGCGATTACTAATACATCGCTGTTATTATAATATTTGAACTTATTAGTTCCATCAGGTCTCATATATAATTCTTTAGCATAACTAGAGAACACTATAATTCCTAACCTAACATCTATTGCTATTGCTCCAGAATTAGCGGTTATAAAATGAATAGTCTTAGATGTTAATACAAATGTTAATCCAACAGCAATACTACTACCAAGATTAAAATTATTACTTAATATATGGCTATTGGATAATGAATTACTAATAATTGTACTTCCACTCGAAAATATATTATTATTAATGCTTCCACTCGATACTACATTCGCGCTAACAGTACAATTAGTAGAGAATGAATTATAATCTATTGTACCAGTAGATTCTGTATTATTATCTACCGTAGAATTTACTGTAATACTGTTATCACTAATTGATGAATTGGCTGTTAATGAATTTGTATTAATTGAAGAATTATCAGATAATGAATTTCTTTCTATGGCTCCTCCAGAGACAGTGTTGCTAAATATTGAACTGGAGATACCCAAGTTATTTCTATAAATAGAACATTCTCCACCTATTATATTATCATGAATAAAACTCATAGATAGATTATTACTACCAATTGCTCCTGCTGAAGTGTTTAAATATATTCCGCTGCTAGATGTTAAGATATTATTGCCAATCGACCCATTAGTAAAAATATTACCATCCATATAACTGGATAGGCATAAACTGTTGTTACTAATATTTGCATCTTTAAAATTATTATCAGTTATATAACTCGAGCTTTCTAATACACATTCTTGAAAATTACTATTATTAAGAACATTATTATCTATTAAGCTTCCGCCTGTAAGATTGTTATCATTTATATAACTAGTTAATAATATATTATCACTAATATAACTA
>CAAGKR010270103.1_pt1 | contig 35078 bp, 33 predicted proteins | sample 2556971 | NCBI WGS metagenome assembly CAAGKR01 (sample SAMEA5207829, study PRJEB30636) | soil metagenome | biome: forest; feature: boreal; material: soil | place: USA | collected 2011-09 | depth 1 m | reverse complement strand
TTCTTATACTGATCATGTTGGCGATCTTCAGCCTCGAGAAACTTGGCGCCGCCAGTGTCCCAGGCCAGAAACCAAACCCGGTCGCACTCTTCAAAGGGGCCGAGTTCCAGCGGCCGGCGGAGGTCGCAGCCACTCTTGAGATCCAATGAGACCACGCGGTGTCCTTTCGCATTCAGCGCCGACACCAGTTCCGAACCAATAAGACCTGCACCGCCCAGTACCAACTCATTCATTTTAGCAGCCATACTCTTTCCGCAATCTTCGTCTCCAACCGATTGGCAAGGCCCCAGTTCTGATCATTTTCATAAGGCACATCTTCCCAGCTTGCCCAGTCACCATGATGATCCTGAACGCCTTCAGTGCAGGAAGTAGGATGAGCCAGATGAAAGACGGTGCCCGCGTTTTCACTTCTCGCTCCGTGCGCGATGAGTTGGGCCACACCGCGCTTATCAACGCCTATGCGATGGCGCACGAGCGACTCATCATAACCCCGCGCGCGCTCCCACATTTGCTTGCTGGCAAAGCCGAACTCGCCGGTGCCCAAAGGGTGGTAAGGAATCACGCGACGATAACGGAGGCAATCAAGTGCTCCTATCTGAGTCTCCCGGCCCTCGCGCCACGAAATGTCGACCCGTTGGGCTGAGAACACGACATCTTCGGACAAATCTGTCTCGAGAATCCTGTTCACGATGTCGGGCCCAAAGGCAGCGTCAGCATTGGTGGTTACTACCCAGTCAGATTTCGCCCGGCGAATTCCGACGTTTTTGGCGTGGAACTCCAGCAGCGGCACGTTTGAGTTTTCGCACAGGGCCTGATGAATTTCCGGCGCCACCACGTAAGCACGCAGGCCTTCAAATCGCTTTGCGAGATCCATACTTAACAGTTCGCGATCAGCAGGCGGGTTCCACTCCACGAATACTACTTCATTAACCAAATGCTTCACGTTCCATGCGACAGTCGCGTGAAGCCGTTGTCTGAAGTCAGACATGTAGTCATCGTTTCGTCCCACCACCACCGCAGTTATCGATGGCCGTGAGCCATTGTGGTGAATTCGCAGCCGAAGAAAATTAGCAATTGCATCGGCGGCAAATGCCGTGCGGGCTCGCAACTGATCTATGCGATAGAGAGCGCCCCGGATTCCTTTGAGGTCCTTTAGTTTCTTTCGACTTGCCATGTGCAATTGCTACAGTCAGCCGGCCCTGTGGTACGATTTCAACGCTTCGCTGTTTCAGCCCAGGCCTTTCAGTCCGACACTTTATCAAACATATCTCTCAGGAAAACTTCGAGTCCATGCCTGGGCGCCCACCCCAATTCTTTTTGCGCCCGGCTGGGGTCAACCCGAATGACTAATGGTTCCGCCGTACGCAAAAGATCTGGATTAACTGTGACCGCAGGCATCTTGGTCGAGCGAAAGTAGCCGTGCCACGCAGCCGGATCGTTACCTTCAAGGTCCCATTCAAGCTCGAAACCACCAATTGTAAAGGCGCAATCAACCAATTCCCAAACCGCGTGGGTTTCACCTGTGGCCAGAACATAGTCGCGATAGTTCGCGCCCTCGTCTGATTCGGGTGCTTGACCCGCCACCTCAGCCCGAGTCTTGATCTGTCTCAGTATTCTGCACATCCCTTCGACATAGTCAGGAGCAAATCCCCAGTCACGTCGAATTTTGAGATTGCCTACGGCGAGGGGCGACGAGTTCGCGATCTGGCTTTCTGAAAGTCCCTTCAGGCTACTAACGTGCTCGACAACTTTGCGGGAAAGGAATGACGCGGGACGACGATGAGATTCATGATTTGAAAGTATCCCGCTCGCGATGCGCAGACCGTAAACCTCGCGATAGGAATGACACAGCAGGTGGGCGGCGGCTTTGGCACTTGCGTACGGGCTTTGTGGATTGAGCGCCGAATCCTCGTTGTATACGTCTACACCGTCAGGAGACACGCCGAACATGTCGGTTGAAGACGCTTGATAGAAACGAGTATGCGGGCTGTTCTTTCTAATGCATTCAAGCAGGTGCACGACCGACTCGGCATTAGTCTGCCAGGTATAAAGTGGATCGGAAAAGGATTTCGAAACGCTGCTTTGCCCCGCCAGATTGTAAAACTCATCGGGCTGAGCCTGCGTGATGAGATCAACCATCGGCTTCGGACTCAAAAGATCGATCTGGTGAGCTCGAAGCCGTGATTTCATTTCTCCGGACACCTGGAAATCTGGAATTGAGCCGGGCCGCGTCGTTGCGTGAACCATCCAACCATCGCTCAACAAACATTCCGTTAAGAAATAACCGTCCTGGCCATTGGCGCCAGCCACAATCGCAGTTCGGCTTCTCTCGTTAGTAACCATCGGATTGCTCAACTATTCTGCTGATAGTTATCGACCGGCTGAGTTGTGCGGTACGGCTCTCGAAAGGCCCTTCTTCAGAGCACGCAGCGGTTTGTGCAGCGATGGTGTTCTAATCAGCCACTCGTAAGAAAGCCAAGTCAGATGCCGGAAGAGAAATGGATAAAAGATTCTCCGGTACTCGCGCGACGGCAGACAGCGCTTCAGGTGCCGGCGCAGCGCCCTCATGTTTCCATACGAGCGGCGATTAGTCAGAAACCACCAGGCGCCACGCGGTGTGAAAATAGTCTGATCTTCCGGAGGCTTCTTGTTTGCTCTTTCCCAAACTACGGCTTTAGGTGAAACGAAGTAAGCATAGCCGGCTTTCATCGCGCGATAATGAAAATCGTGGTCAGCCCAGTTCATCGGAAAATGTTTGCGATCTACATACCCAATCTCACGGAAGCAACGCGCGGGGATCAGCACACCCTGACCGCCGGGCGGATACTCAATCCGTAGATCTCCAGTTGCCGGGAGTTCAGGCTGCTTCCAGGTCTTAGCTACAGGGTTCCAGGGAGGCGGATCGCCGCGCCATTCGCGCCCCTCGTCTCCAGGCAGACGAATGCGGGCGCAAAGAACGCTCGTCTCGCCCGTCCGTCTGAAACTTTCAACCAGGTGATCGACCGTCTCAGGTTCGACGCGAATGTCGTCGTTGATCCACATGATGACTTCGGCGCCGAGTTCAAGCGCACGTTTGGTGCCCATGTTGATGGCGCCGCTCCACCACAAGTCACCGTCGCCGTGCACAATCTCAACTTCGGGGAACTCAGCGCGACACTTCTCCACCGTTCCATCCGTGCATGCATCTTCAACCAAAATGACCTTGAAATTCCGGTAAGTGCTTTGGAACAAGCAGCCCAAAGAAACACACGCTTCGTCCCAGCGATTATAGGTCGGCACGACAATGAACAGTCGCGGCGCAGATTCTGTGGGTACTACCGTTTGACTCATGCCAACCTCTACTTGAGGGCTCAATCGCTGCAAATAAACTGCTCTTTAACGGTCGGGCTAACTGCCGGAATCCGGTTTACAGAAAATCAGATCAGCGGACAACATTTCCAGGGTGCGTGGATGGCGAAGTGGGCTAATGAGCCCGTCAAATAGAAACCCCATGTCTTTCATCGCACCGTAAAGCTGAGTGAAACTGGGTTGTCCCTGGTAAAGATCCGCGAAGTTGCACTCTAGCATTATGCGCTCGCACTTTGATAGAGTTTTCCAGCCGCCTTCGATCACCGCCATTTCGTGACCCTGCACATCGATCTTGGCGAACAATGGTCCTTCCAGATTCAGACCGGGCGCAACATCATCAAGCCGGGCCGTCTCAACGGTGATTCCGGTCTCGATTTTCGTGTGCGGCCATGCCTCAAGGTGCGCGGGCAGCATTTCGTTGAGCGAAGACGAATCGCGGAAGGACGAGAGCCAGAACTCGCTCGTGCCCGCGCGATTGCTAAGCGCGAGTTTTATGGGTCGCAAAGTGGGGTGCTGTGCCGCGAGTAGTTGCAGTTCCTCAAAGCACTCGGGGATGGGCTCAAACGAGTGGACCGTTATTCCGGGGAAGGCGCGCAGGGCCTCACGCGCAAATTGGCCGTGACTGCCTCCGATATCCAGCGCGGTCCTGGGACGTGGGTGTTGAAACTCAGAGATACTAAAAGGGTCCAGATTATGAGATTGCGTGGTTTGCGGCCCACTGGCTCCTCGAAGCCACTCGCGTAGCCGCAGACGACTATCTATAGCAGCCAACGCCTGATAGATGTGCCTGCGCACGGACATCTTTAAACTCTCCGTCTCAATTGTTAGCCCAAATCCAAATTCGCAGGGCAGGAGGTCCATTAGCCAGCATGGAATTCGAGTCCCCGCTGCGCCCAACTTGTTATGTCCCTTCTGCGCAGAGTGAAACTCCTTAGGCCGAGTCGCGTAGGTTGAACGCAATCAAAGATCGGATCGACCTTTCGATTACGGTAAGAACTGCGGCTCTATTTGGTTCTAAATTGATTTGCCCGTCTCTTGATTGCTGTCCCGTAGCGATGAAACTTTGCAAGTACTGTTTCGTCGCGTTTTGTTTTATCTGGTGCAAAGCAAGCTTCAAATATATAAGCATCAGCCTCTCGATGTCTTACGATAAATTGAGGGTGCCTTATGGTTCCTTCCATCTCGATTGCTGACCTGTTTGCCAGGATGCTCCGCTCAAAGGGCGTTTTCGTATGGGTAGCCTCCGGATGAAATCCTAGATTTGAAACCATGTTTATGCTGGGGGTTATTGCCAGACCACTTTGGGTCCAGCAGTTATAAAACCACTGAAAATCCCAAGTGTCTATTTCTCCATTGAAAGCCAGATCGAATCTCTGTTCCCACAACTGGCGTTCGTCTGGGTTCTCGAAAATGTACTCTAACATCTTTGCTTTCTTGAACTCCGGCCAGGATTTCATATCCTCGTCATAATGCTGCCAGGCCCTCTTCCAGGTCGCCCATCCCCAGGGGAAAATATACCTTGAGAAAAAATAGCTATCATTAATCGGGATCCGATCTGGAAGAAAATTACATCCTCCGATATGCATGACTCGTTCGTCATCACGATACCGTTCGAGCAGTGTCTGACAGAATGAAAAAAGGGACGGCACTGGAAGACAATCGTCCTCTAAGAATATGGCCATATCAACTTGAGAAAAGACCCATTCTATCCCGCTGGCGACGCGCCGCTTGCAACCCAGGTTTGTATCTGAAAAGTTAGTCACAACCTCGCACTCCCAATCCACGTTTTCGACCACCCGCCTGGTCTTGCGGCATTTTTCAGCTTCTTCAGAAGACCGCGGTCCGTCCGCAATTATCAAAAGCTTTTCAGGTTTAGCTTGGGTAATTGCCTCAAAGACTTTTGCAGTTACATCGGGACGGTTAAAAATAAAAAACGCAACCGGAGTAGTTAAAAGCATTGTTAGTCGTGTTATTGGGAATGAAAGAATGCTATTTGTCAACGCGTTGCTGCCTCCTCCTCCAACGCACCGACCAGTAATTTGATGTCGCTAAACAAGGGCGCATGCGAACGAATCCATTCAACATCGCGATCCCACCAGGCTAGTCTTTTCAGGAAAGCAATCTGTTCTTCGTCAAAGCGACGCCGAATAACGCGCGCCGGCACGCCACCGGCCACCGAATAGGACGGGATGTCCCTGGTAACGACTGCGCCGGCGCCGATGATTGCTCCATCGCCAATAGTGACGCCATCCATAATCATACATCTTTCACCTATCCACACATCGTTTCCCAGGGTGGTCAATAACGATTCCGGGAAATCCGTGGAAACACCGAGATCGACTCGAACCACATGTGCAGGAGAATAGAATGCCGGATAAGAGGACACATAGTCTCGCGTGGGATGAGAGCCCAGCCCAATCCGGACATGAGGTCCAATCGAGCAATACGCGCCGATCTTGCACTTTTGAATATAACTTTGCGTGGAAAAGTATGTATATCGCCCTACGCTGGTATCGTGGATGTGTGTTCCGGCCATCACCAGCACTCCTGGCCCGAACGTACACTCGCCCGAAGCACCTGACCCATGCTGAAATTCTACTTGTGGATATCTGGCAGATAACGCTCGCCTTGCCCTGGATTCACGCCATCGCCAAACACAACCTCCAGCCAGAGCGCGAGCCAGATCAATCAACATACAAAAAGCCTCCAGATTACTGTTTTAGACTGCTGGCTGTGGATTAAAGACTACGGGTCGTTTGACCGTTTTACCTTTTCCTGGGCGGCGACTCTTTTGTACATTTCAATGACTTGAGGTTGAATCACACTACGATCAATGCGCTCTCTCGTTAACTGCGAATTTATTTCCGCTGCCCGATCAACCATCTCATCATCCGCTACAGCTCTTCTAATCGCTGCCGCTATACTGTCTGCGTCCTCCGGTGGAACCAGTAAGCCATTCTTGCCCTCCTCGATCCAGCCTCTCGTATCGGCCGTGTTGGATTGAATCGGGAATGCGCCCATCACCATCGCCTCCAACATCGCTTGCGGCGTGCCATCTGTCATTCCGATACCGATGGCCATCCGCGCGCTGCCAATCAGGTTAAGGATTTCTTCGTATGGGCGGTGTTCCGGCAAGACTCTAATACGAAGCCCGGTAGCAAAAGAAATATAGTTTGCGGCATGGGTCACAATGCTGTCACCCTGCGGCATGTATATAGCGATCTCGTATTCGCCCAGAACGTCGGCGCACATATGTAACGCCTGCAGCGCCACCAAGGCCCGCCCGCCAAGTACACCCTGGCGGCCCTTGAGCGCAATGACCTTGCGAGACGAAACAGGTCCGGGCTGGCGAAACTGGCGCATTTGTTCGATGTGAAATCCACCCGCCCCGGGAAACACGCCGAGGATCTCGCGTTTGAATCCAAACTCAGGCGCGAGGTCGAGTTCCCTTTGGCAGTCGGCGATGAGAAAGTCGCAGGCTGCGAGGGCGGCTCGGAGGCGGCCTTCGTATTCTTCCCGCCTGCCAAAAAAGAAAAGGTCACTTCCCCAGGATGAGTGTAGCCATCGGGGAAAATAACCGGTCAGTTTTTCATATCCCGCAAGCGTTAACATTGCGCCCTTGATGTCCATGGAATGCACGATGTCAGGTTTGAGTGAGCGGATAAGTCTCGCCAGCCTGGCCGGATCAGACATTGGATCGCCGGGCATTCGCTCGAAAGCCCTGCGCATCCGCAATCTCCCCCGCTGGAATGGCCACGGGAAGGTCGCTTGCCGGATGCTGGGATCAATCCGCTGAGATGAGTCATAACGAAAAAGCTTGTGGACAGTTACATCGCGCAGATCCGGATACAGATAGTACTCGTCAACCGGAAAGAGATGTATATCCCAGTTCTCGCCACTCAGTTGGCTTATCCAGCGCGCTGTGTGAGGACTGCTGCCAAAGGCGACAAAAAGAATCCGCAAGTTTATGGTCCTCCAACTAACCTAGTCCGGCGGCTTGAAATCAGCACAAAACTCCGCGCGATGATCTTCAAATTCTTTGACTGCCAGTTGATGATCTTCAGGCCGCCCAATGTCCAGCCAGATGTCATCGCTGTGATAACCCACGACCCGTTCTCCAGCCTTAATTAGTTTCAGCACCAGGTCGGGAAAATCCAAATAAGAATTTTTTTCAATGTACTCGAGCACCCGAGGCTCATAAACATAGATGCCCATGCTCACCAGGTAATCAAGTTCCGGCTTCTCTTTGTAATCCGTTACCTTCCCCTCGTCATCAGTGACCAGCACCCCGAGATCTATCTTCAGTTGTTTCTTGTGTACCGCAATGGTGAGTGCTGCATTCTGATCGAGATGATGCTGAATCAGTTTCTGAAAACTAAGAGTGGTAAGCAAATCACCATTCATGACGAGGAACGTCTCAGTGAGGTCCGGCACCATGGTCAGCGATCCGGCGGTGCCCGTCGGTTTCTCTTCCATCACGTAAGTGAGATTGAGCTTTTCCGTTAGCGACGGCCGTTGCAGGAAGTACGCTCTAATCAGTTCCGCCAGATAGCCAACGGCGAGGGTTATGTCAACAATCCCCTGGGCCATCAATTGGTTAATCAATATCTCTATGATCGGAGAGTCACCGATAGGCACCAGCGGCTTGGGCAGCACCGTGGTGTAAGGAGCCAGGCGGGTCCCCCTGCCTCCCGCTAAGATTACCGCTCTCATAATTGAACCAGATTAGACGTTGTAGATGTCCGACTTAAAGGAACCCTGATTGGCGCGCACCCATTCGATGACCGAACGCAGACCGTCATCCAGGGAAACCTGCGGTTGCCAATTCAAGAGCTTTCGCGCTTTGCCGTTATTGCAAATCAGCTTAAAGACCTCGCTCCGCTCCGGGCGAACCCGCTCTTCGGCGGCGACAATGGGCTTTTTCATGTCCAGCAGCGACAAAACCCGCTCGGCCAGATCTCCGATGGTTACGCCCATTCCCGTCCCAATATTTATCACTTCGCCAACAGTTTCCGAAACCTCGGCGATGCGCATGAATCCGCTCACCGTATCGCTCACATAAGTCATGTCGCGCACGGGCGAGAGCGAACCCAGCTCGATCCGGTCCCGAAACAGGGCTTGAGAAATGATCGCCGGAATCACGGCGCGCGCGGATTGCCTGGGCCCGAACGTGTTGAATGGGCGAATGGTAGCTACCGGCAGCCCGAATGATCGAAAAAAACTCTCGGCCAGTTTGTCAGCCCCGATTTTGGTCGCCGAATAGGGCGATTGGCCCTGAAGTGGGTGCTGCTCATCGATGGGAGCATAGAGGGCCGTGCCATACGCTTCACTGGTCGAGGTGTGCACCATCTTCTTGACGTTATGACGCCGCGCGGCTTGCAGCACATTGAGAGTGCCGATGATATTCGTTTCGACATAGGGCTGTGGAGCTACATATGAATAAGGGATGGCGATTAGCGAAGCCAGATGAAAGATGACCTCAACTCCCTGTACCGCGCTATCTATGAAAAACGGATCATGCACATCTCCCGAGATCACTTCGAGCTTGCTCTTCGATTCGGCCGACAATGATTCGATGTTCGCCCAGTTGTTTCGAGAGTTGTATCGCACCAGGGCCCGTACGCTGGCGCCACTTTTAACCAATGCTTCGGTGAGATGGCTGCCGATAAAACCTCCGGCCCCGGTCACCAGGACTTTAGTTTCTGACCAATTCATAATTACCTGTTTTCGAAGTTACGGATTCTTGACAATGCTGAGAATGTAATAGGTGAATCGATTGGAGATTATCAGAATACGCGGCATAGTTCCAATCCCAAAAGGTTCGCGAAAGCCGTCCGCGACGTCCTGATGTCAAAGTCCGCGCTCGCTCGTTCCCATGCGTTGGCGATCATTTTCTCTCGCAGACCGGAGTCTTTCAGAATGCGCTCGATCCCATCTGCCAACTTCGCGGGGTCGCTATCGTCAACGACCAGGCCGCAGTCGTACTGTCGGAAATACCAGGATACGAACGAGCCGGCCGGCGCGTGCACGAGCACGGCGCGGCGAGCAGCAAGATACTCGCCCAGTTTGGTCGTGGATGAAGTCCTGATCAGATCGGGGTAAGGAGAGTTGAACGCCAGCGGCAGGAACAGCAAATCTGCCTGCGTTTGAATAGCCGGCATTTCCGTCGTGGCACGGGTCGGATGGCGCACGATGGGGCCCCGGATGCCCTTGGCGTTCAGATACTCCAGGGGATGGCTGGTGTAGAGATGCAATTTGATTTCCGGCCGCCTTAGCGATTCGATCGCCTCGAGCAGGTTGCGGAAGGCGTCATAGTGCGCCTCATAAATCTCGCCCGTGTAGACGATCTTGATCTCACCTTCATCCCCCCCAGAGCGCGGTCCGCGCTCTATTTCATAGGGCGAGATGTCAAATGAGTTATGAATAACGGCCGCCTCGATCCCGTACTGCCGGCGAAGCTCATCTCGCAAAATCTCGTTCGGTGCGATAACCGCAGCGGCGCCCTTCATTAGCCGCGACTCAAAGCGCCGCGCCCAAAATGCCGCGACCGGGTTTTGCCACTCGCGATACGAGTAATGATCAAAGATGTAGGCGTAGAACGGCACCCTGGTCCACCGGCTCGCAAGATAGCTGGCCGGCAAAAGCGTGACGTCTCCCGTACAAGCCAGGACGGCGTCACATCCTTCCTTCCTGATGATGGCGGCAATGCTACGAGCGTGCCGAATGATGGCCCAAAGGATATTGATGCTTTCGCGAATACGGAACAGGCCGAAACGATGCCCTCTTGTGAGTCTGAAAGCGCGGGACAGTTGGTAATGCTTTACCGGCAAGCTATCAGGTTGAGCTTCCCCGTGCTCGCCCGGATAGCTGGGCTCCAATGAGATGAGGCAGTAGTTTTCAGGCTTGAAGCCCGAAAACATTCGGTGAATAACAGTGGCCTGCCCCAATCCTGACCCTGGCAGTACGTGAGATACTAAAGCGAGTTTCATCCGGAAGACGTTAAATCATTAATCGGCGTTAACAAGCGTTCATAGCGGTGCGCGCTAAAAGTCCTCTTTGATCTTAGTCGCTGCTTTATACGATGGATATTGATCGGCACAGTCGACCTCGTCGCCCGGCAAATAAAAGCTGTTTGCTTCTTCATCGGGCCGGCGAATTCAGCACAGGCGATAACCGAGTACGATCTTCGCCACAATGCTGCTGACGTTTGGCGTAAGGTACTCCGGCGGCACGGTCCACTCGCCCTTCTGGTCCAGCACCGTACGAACACAACGCAGTACGTCGCCCGGATCAGCGCCTGAGAGCATATTACTGCCGCACTCAAGTGTCTCCGGCCGCTCAGTCACATCGCGGATGGTAACGTTGGCGACGCGAAAGATACAGCACTCTTCCTGCACGGTTCCGGAATCGCTGAGTACGCAAAACGCGTTCTGTTCCAAAGCGACAAAATCGAACAGGCCGAAGGGCTCGTGAAACTGAATCCCCTGGGCTGCGGAATCGATGTTGAAACGCTCCATCTTGGCGCGTGTTCGCGGGTGCGTGCTGCAAATGATCGGCATCCGGTATTCACGGTGCAGTGACTCGAGCGATGCCAGCAACGAACGGACCCGGCGTTCGACGTCCACGTTTTCAGCCCGATGCATGGTTACCAGAAAATATTGTTGCGGTTCTATGGCAAGACGTTTGAGCACGTCGGATGTCTCCACTGCTTCACGATAGTGCTCAATCACTTCAAAGATGGGATTGCCGATGACAAAGACCCGCTGACCCTCGATTCCTTCGCGTAGTAAGTTCATTCGGCTTCGTTCAGTGTAGGGCATCAGGACGTCGCTGCTGTGGTCAACTATCCTGCGGTTGATCTCTTCCGGCACGCGGTCGTCATAGCAGCGATTGCCTGCTTCCATATGATAGACGGGAATGCCCAGCCGCTTTGCGACGATAGCCGCGAGCGCACTGTTGGTGTCACCTAGAATCAGGAGACGATCGGGACGCTCTTCAAGCATCACGCGCTCTGAAAGAGAAATGATCTGCGCGATTTGTTCGCCGAAGGTTTCGCCGCGCGCACCAAGGTAGTGGTCGGGACGTCGCACACAGAGTTGCTCGAAGAAAATGTCGCTAAGGCTTGGATCAAAGTTCTGACCGGTGTGGACGAGGATGTGGCTATCGGTCAACCGATCGAGGTTTTCGATTGTGCGGCTAAGACGGATTATTTCCGGGCGCGTGCCCAGAATGGTCATAATCTTCATGCGAGCACATCTTCCTCGTAGACAAACCGATCGCCGACCATCAGCTTGTGTTTCGTCAAGAGTTCCGTCACCTGGCTTCTGGTCATCACGTTGTCGGCGGAGCTGTATTCAGAGGCGAGCGGCTTTTCTGCTTCTTCCGTGGCAACCAACTCAGGCAGCATTGGCTGAATAACGTAATAGTCACCGCGCTCGACCGTCCGATAAGCTTCTTCTTCCGAGATCAGGATCTCATGCACCTTCTCACCGGGACGAATGCCAGTCACGATAGTTTCAATTTTGCGCTCGCCGACCAGCGCCGCCGCAACGTCGGTCACTTTCGCCGAAGGAACGCGCGGGATGTACGTCTCGCCGCGCGCGGCTCCCCGCACCGCGGCAAAGACGGTATCGACTGCCTGCTCAAGGCTCAAGAGAAAGCGCGTCATCTCGGACGTGGTAATGGTGACCGGTCCGCCACGGCTGATCTGCTCGATGAAAAGCGGAACGACAGAGCCGCGAGAAGCCAGGACGTTGCCATAGCGTACACAAATGAAACGGGTAGCGCCGGCGTCAAGATTGGCGCGAACGAACAAACGCTCCTGCACGGCTTTGGTCATACCCATTACATTGACCGGCTTGCACGCCTTATCCGTCGATACGCCCACAACCGTTTCCACGTCCAGAGCGTGTTCACGAACTGCGCGGATGATGTTCTCGGCGCCCACTATGTTTGTCTGCACCGCCTCAAAAGGAAAATATTCGCACGAAGGCACCTGCTTCAAAGCCGCGGCATTGAAAACCACATCAGCATCGCGAAGGACGGTCGAGACACTGTGTAGATCGCGTACGTCGCCAATGTGGAACTGCAAGATCTGCTCGAAGTTGTGGTAAATGACCTCGTCGGTGGCCGCGCGTTTATGTTGAAACGCGAGCCGCATCTGATGCTGTTTGGCCTCGTCGCGCGAGAAAATTGTGATCTGCCGAGGAAGTCCCACCTCACCAGTGAGCAGGCGCTTGACCAGCACTTTACCAAGTGAGCCCGTACCGCCGGTCACCACAACTCGTTTATCTTTCAGCATGAACCCTCCGAAGTTCGTGGTACGGAGTCGGGTCATCGCGCAACCGCCGGACCATCTCGGGCCAGGCAGGCGCGACCAAGCTCGTCGCCTCGCGGAATCGCGTGCCGTCGAGACTTCGATCGCAAACGAAAGTCTCATCCGGCTCGATCTCGACCCTTAGGCCGTACGTCTCTTTGATCAAGGATAGCAAATCGAACTTACTAATCGGCTCAGCCGCCACATGGTAAACGCCGCTCAAGCCGGCATGGCGACTTATCACTTCAGCGAGTATCTCGGCGAGCGCCATCGTCGTAAAGCCGCTGAAAACGGCCCGGTTGAATCCGTGCACCCGCTTTCCTTCCTGCGACAAGAACCACTCAAGCAGCCCGTGCGCTCCTTCCAATTCACGCCCAATCATGGACGTGCGAATCGTCAGGCAATTCTCGCCGCCAATCTCACCAATCAGCTTCGTCCGTCCATACAAATCTTCAGCGTCGGCCGGGTCGTCTTCCGAATAGTGTCCCTTGCGTCCAGAGAAAACACAGTCCGTACTCAAATGAATCAAACGCACGCGCACGTCGCGGCAGATCCTGGCAAGCTGGTGCGGAAACAGCGCGTTGACGGTAATGGTCGCCACTGGATCCTGGGCCGCCGCATCTTGTTTCACGATGCCAATGCAGTTAACTATTACTTCGGGATGAACCACGGCGACGGCACGCGCGAAGTCGTCAATATTCGCTGCGGTCAATCCCCCCACCGCTCGCGACTTATCAAAGATGCCGAACCCTACATATGCCTCAGTCGCGGATCGGAAGGTTGCAAAAGTGTCAAAGCGTGGCGAAAACACCTGCCAGAGTTTATGACCCAGCATACCCGAACCACCCAGAATCAAAACTCTCATTCTTGATCCATTCCCCGCAGAAGTTACGCGCTAATTTCTTCGTCGTTCCGGGCCGGCGTCGTTTTCACCGCGCGCGTTTGAGCCAAGATGTGTTTGTACATTTCGACAACCCGTGGTTGAACGACCGACGTGTCAAGTCGCGCGCGCGCTACTTTCAGGTTAACCTCCGAAGCTTTATCGACCAGGTCGTCGTCCGCCACCGCTCGTCTAATCGACTCTGCGATCGGCGCTGAATCTTCGGCCGGCACAATGAATCCTGACTCGCCATGGCGCAGCCATTCATCGGCGCAACTTGTATTCGATTGGATTGGAAACGAGCCCATAATCATCGCCTCAAGTAGCGATTGGCTAATGGCATCGCTGATGCTCAGTCCGATTGAGATACGCGCGCTGCCGTGTAGCCGAAGAATATGAGTGTTTGCGTTGCCGTGTTTCTCCTCCATTTCCACAGGGATCCCAGTCTTGGCAGTTAACAATTCGGCAGCAAGTTTTACGTCGGGCGTCCCCAAATAAGTCCTTACCTTATACCCTTTGAGCACGTCAGCGCACATTTCAATAGCGCGCAAGCCAACGAGCGCGCGGCCGGCCCAGTTTTGGTAACCCTTCAAAGCAATTACTCGCCTGGCGGAAGTAGGACCCGGCTGGCGCAACTCGCGCATTGATTCGATATCAAAACCTCCCGACGCTGGGAACAAAGGCAGCACTTCGCCTTTGAGCCCGATAGAGCGTGCTAGCTCTATGTCTCGACTACACTCACAATGATAGTAGTCGCAGGCGGATAATATCGCCTTAATCTTTTCCGCATGTTCGGGTAAGCGACCGAATAGATATACATCACTCCCCCAGTTCGAAACAGCCCACGCAGGGAAGTCTTCCGCAGAGAGTTGGCTTTTGGCGGCCATGGTCAAGTATCCGGCCTGTTGGAATTCCAACGAGTGAATAATATCCGGCTTCACCTGACGGATGACTCGCGCCAGCCAGGTTGAGCGGTCCAACAACCCCGGGTAGAACCGCGAAGCCAGGAGACTCAATCGACTCGTACCCCGACGAGGCCACAACTGTCGCCAGCGCACACTCGCGTCCAGTTCTTTGGGCCGAAAGGCTCCGAAACCATAGGTCGTAATATTCCTGAAGTGGGGATGAATCGGATATTTGTTCGCGGGAAATAGATGAACATCCCAGCCCTGATCAGTCACCTGGTTGATCCAGCGCGCTGCGTGGATACTATCTGGCAATGCGACAAAAAGAATACGCAAGCCTATGCTACCTCTTTTCCGCGTGAAAGCAGGCTCAAAAACCTTGCCTGAGCGACCTCAAGGCTGAAGTCGGTCTTAGCGCGCGTGCGCGCCTTCTCTCCGATCACACGTCCCAATTCTTCATCGTCCAGGATTTGTCGCACAGCTTGCGCCAGGGCTGTGGGATCATTGCGGTCGACAACCAGTCCACATTCGTATGCCCTGAAATACCAGCTCACGAAAGAATAAGAAGGAGCGTGGATCAGGATCGGACGTTGGCTTGCAAGGTATTCTCCCATTTTACCCGGGGCCGAAGTCTTAATCACCTCGGGAATACCTGAGTTGAACGAGAGCGGAAGGAAGAGAAGGTCAGCCTCTCGTTGCATTCTGCGGGCTTCCAAAGGGGACACATGTTCGTGAAAGACAATTGGCCCGCGAATGTTCTGATACTCCAAGATCTCTCGTGGTTGCGACGTGTATATATGCAATTTCACGTTCGGCCGGCCAAGCTGCTCAATCGCTGCTATAAGATTGCAGAAGGCGCCGGCGTTCGCGTGATAGATAGCGCCCGTATATACGATTCTAACCTCATTGTCTAATACTCTAAATGGAATGTCTCCATCTTTAGTTTCTTCACTATCATATGGATTGTGAATTACCGTTGCTTCTATCCCGTAGCGACTCCGGTATTCGTCGCGCAAGAATTCATTGGGGACGATGACTTCGGCCGCGCCTTTGAGTGCAATACGTTCGGCGCGCTTTGCGAAAGCTCGATGCAGGGGCTCTGTCCACTGATAGAGGTAATCATCGAAGAGGTAAGGGTAAAAAGGAATCCTGACCCAACGGCTCGCGACATATCCGGCTGGAATATTAATAAGATCGCCCGAACACGCCATGATCGCGCCACACTTTTCGTGCTTGGCCAGCTTGGCGATCTGCCTGGCGCGCTGAAAGACCTGAAGCAAGAGATTGGCCCGGACTCGCACTCTATGAATACCCAAACGATTTGGCCTGGTTAACTGCAGCTCGGGTGGTAAACGATGATGTCGGGCAGGTAACCGGCCGGCCCGGTCTCCTATATTAGCCGCATCAGAATCACCGTTGGAGATTAGCAAGTAAGACTCCGACGGGACTGCACGTAGTAGGCGGTGCAGCATGGTCGCCTGACCTGACGGGGACGGCGGCAGGATGTGAGAAAGCAAAGCTAACTTGGTCAGCGTCATACCGGTTTGTCTTAAGGCTCTCTCGCTTTACCTTCCAGCAATCTTCAAGGCGCTTCACGCTTTGACGAAAGGGTTCGCAGAACTCTTGCGTAAACCTCTTCACACTTGCGCACCGCACGCGAGGCGTTTCCTCGTGTCTTGTGAATATATTCCTGGGAGCGCCGTGCTATATCACGTCGATACTGTGGATCTTCTACCAAGCGTGAAACCGCAAGCTTCATCTGTTGGAAATCACCTCGTTTGATAAGCAAGTCCGGTATATCAATGAGTTCGTCTGCGGGTGACCAGTCAGTTTGATCGTAAAGCCTCAGATAGTTGTTCTCAAACGCCACACATGGGATTCCGAGATTCAGCGCATCTAGCAAAGTTCCGCCACCTCCGGATGGGAATGTATCAATCAGAACCTCAGCTAAACAGAGAGCTCTCTGATATTCCATTCCTCGCCAACTTAAGAAGCGGATGCGAGACCTGACTTCATGGGAAAGCATGGTTGACAGAAATGGAACCTGAAATTCCTCCACGCCCATCGCGACGTAATGCATTTGCGGATGCTGCTTGAGCAGATCGATTATCGCTCGCCAGAACGCCGGTTCCTGAAACTTAACATAGCGCCCCGCGCTTACAACTATGAAGGCGTTGTCCGGGATATTGAGTTCGCGCCTGTCGTAGGGCTCGATTTCACTACGAGCGGGCAAATCACCTTCCATAGAGACCCAAGAACAACCGACCGGACAATCCATTAACGGGTGTCTGGACCAGGCAATGCCCCAGTCCAAATTGAGCGGCGTAAACTGCGGGGGCGGACCCTGAACTAAACCGATGGTGATCGGTGCTGGACGCAAAGCCATAACAAAATAATGATCGAACGTCGCTAATGCGGCGCTGGTAACCAGGATATCAGCACGAGCCTTGTAGATCCTCCGCGCTACTGCAAGGAGTCTTTCGTCAGTCGCCTGCACATTCGGTCCCATGATTAACTTGCAGCCATGGCTCTGAAAGAGCCGAACAATGTCCCCTCCCTCTACGGAGCCAATGACTTCGTCTTCCGACTCGGGCACAAAGAAAAGCGGCTCAACGCGCGAACGATCATGAAATCGAGCAAAGAGCAGATTGAGTTTGATCAGCACTGAGCCTAACTCTTTAATACCCTTCACCAGGTAAGCTACCCGTATCTTCCTATCTTTTATGCGACGCCGCCTCCGCGAAAACCTGTACGGCCTGGCGAGCCGATCCATGCAATCGAGAATATCGAAATCATATTCGTATTTATCGAGATTCCTAAACTCTACGTAGGTGTATTGCCATAAATCAAAATACTTAATGGCTTCCGACACATCGCCTTTGGCAGCCATCGTCATGCCCACTCGCTTGTACGCCTCGCGAATGCCGGGAATGTCATCCCGTGCCGAATATATCTGCGCGTAAAGCGGCAACAGTGCGGAAGAAAATCTGCTCAGCAACCAGGCCCGTTGGATGAAGACTTTTGCTTGTTTGAGATCATCTTCGCGTCCGGAATGCCAAAAGGCTTCGGCCAGACGCATATTTATGTTGGCCCGTTCTTCCTGTCTCTCCAGACACAAATATGGGAGCAGGTCTGATGAAGAGAAGTTCTCGCCGCTCGCGATCCGTGATAAAACCGCATCAAAACTCATCATTTGAATTTTCCATATTACGAAGCAGGTGATGCGAATTCTTGGGCGTGGCTGGAAAGTTCCGGACTGGAAACATGCTGCTGTAGCCGCTCGCTCATTTGTTTGCCCTGGAAGATGACGAGCTTGATGATCTGACAGATCTTGCTGATTTCGGCCTGCCCGACAGCCGTCCCGGAAGGCAAGACCAGAACCCGCTGCGTTAATTTCTCAGTTTCAGGAAGCAATAGGCTGGCGTGCGGAAAATAGGATCGGTAAGGTTCCATCCGGTGACATCCTGGATAGAAATAGCGTCGCGCCAAAACATTTTCTTTGTGCAGAATTTGCATTAGCTGATCTCTGGTTACAATTGTCTTGTCCTGATCGATCTCCAGCACGACATATTGATAGTTGCATTTTTCCTTTTCATCGTAGGTCAGAAAAGTTACTCCCTCGAGGCCAGCCAGTTCTTCGGCGTATTGTTGATAATTGCGCCGGTTGACCGCCACAAAGTCATCCATACTCTCCAGATTGGTCAGGCCCATGGCGGCGGAAACTTCGTTCATTTTTCCATTGGTCCCGATGTACTCCGTCTTGTCATAGAAAGTGAAGCCGAAGTTCTTCATCAAACGCATCTTCTGCGCCAACTCTGCGTCGTTTGTAACGACCGCGCCGCCTTCCAGCGAGTTAAGAAACTTTGTGGCATGAAAACTGAATACCTCGGCATCGCCAAAGCTGCCAATCATGTGGCCGCGGTATGAACAGCCAAACGCATGGGCGGAATCAAAGAGCAGCTTTAGCCCTCGCCGCCTGGCAATCTCGCTGAGCGCGTCAATGTCGCAGTGATTTCCCCAGAGATGGACGCCGATTATGCCGGTTGTCCGCGGCGTAATCATCTGCTCTACTTTGGCGGCGTCCAGGGTGTGCGTCCGCGAATCAATGTCGCAAAAAACCGGAGTGATCTCCTGCCACTGAAGCGCATGGGCTGTCGCGATGAAGGTGAAAGAGGGGACGATAACTTCACCGGTCATGCCCAGCGCCCGAATCGCGATCTCGAGAGCCACGGTGGCATTGCACATGGCAATACAATGCTTGACGCCCGCCAACTCTGCGATGCGCTGCTCGAACTCCTGCACGTAACGCCCGCCGTTAGTTAGCCAACGCCGGTCCAGTATATCGGCCAGCCGTTCTTCAAACCGGTGACGATTACCGATGTTCGGGCGACCTACGTGCAAGGCACTTTCGAAGGCGGGCTGGCCGCCTAATATCGCTAGTTCCTCGATCGAAGCCTTTATCATTTCTATCTTGCTGGCCGTTACTGGCATGAAGGCTCGAAACTCCCTTTAGGGCTTTACCACATACATAGTTGGCATCCAGCCGAATGGAAACGTTCGGAATTTGCCATCCGGCATGAACTCTTTGATGGCCCGAGTTTCACCGGGCGCAACTTCATGATTGAACTGGTCGAACATCATTATCCCACCGCTTGTCAGCCGCGGCCAGAAATGTTCGAGAGTCGAACGAACAACATCATATATGCCGCAGTCTGCAAAAATGAGCTTGAACTGGAGGTATGGGTTTTCAGTGAAAAACTGTCCGAGATCCTTGGTGACATCGAGATTATGAATGTGAATAATGTTATCCATGCCCTGGGCCTTAATCAGGCTCATCACTCTGTCATAGTCCTCGTAACATTCGCCCTGCGCAACATACTTCTCCTCTTCCGTAATCTTCGCTCCCTGGAACCAGTCAAATCCGTGAACAAGGTTCAACGATGCTGGCTCAAAGAGCTTCATCAATTTGGCAAAAAATAGACTTCCAGCGCCTTTATAAACTCCAACTTCGGCAATGTGGCCAGCGACACCAAGCGTCATCTTATATACTTCATAGAGAGATATAAAACGTGCGATAGTCAGGGGGCCTGCAAAAGCCGGGAAGTAGTGGATGTAATCGGTTGTATCGAAGCCCAGCTCCAGGACTTGCTGCAAACCTTCATAATACTCAGCCCTGTTGGAAGCAAACTTCTGTAATTCAAACTTACCGGCAACGTCTGTCATCTTTTTTCTCCTCAAACTTCATTTTCCGCCGGCGGTTCGCCGTGTTTCACAAGTTCATCGAGCCGGGCTGAAACCAGGGACGAGCGCCCCGGCAATCATAGATTACAGCACGACCATTTTCTCGCTCAGCTTTGTCGATGTTGGATGGTCGGGAGAAATTCCTCTTCGAGGAGTTCATAGTTTTTGTGATTGTACCAGACCCCATCCTTCTGAAACTCTTTTAACTGTTCCCCGACATACCTGAATCCCAGACGCTTGATCAAATTCTCCGAGGCCTGGTTATTCGAGAAATGGCTAACAAATAGCTTATGGAGTTTGAGTTCACCAAAGGCGAACTGGAGCACACGTTGGCCGGCCTCGGTCATGATTCCCTGCCGCTGATACTTGCGGCTGATCCAGTAAGCTAACTCCGCCTTGTTGTACGTCAGAGCTCGGTGCTTTCGCACCAGCCCAATCAGACTGAAGATGCCGCAGAACGAACCGTCCTTAAATACTGCCCAGGTAATTCCTTTTTCTGAGTGGCGCCGCGCAACCTCATTCTTAAGGAAGTCGATGGTTTGAGATCGTTCGGTGTGGGCTTCCCACGCCATTTGTCTGGAGATTTCAGGATCTGAAATGTCGGGCCAGAGCACATCAACGTCATCGAGCGTCAGTGGTCTAAGCACCAGGCGCTCGGTCTTTAACGTCAAGTCCGGGCTCGTTGCGTCCTGCATTGTCAACCACCGTCCTCCGCCAGCGTGGCATAACCGAAACCATCAACCCCAAAACCGTTACCGTTATAGAACATTAGTGTGCGGCCGTTAACTGTGACCACTGCAGCATAGGCAATCATCCTGGAATCCCAACCGCTCTCTGAGGTATCGATGCCGGCCCTCTCGTCCTCTCGGCACCATTGACGCAAATCCGTTGAGTGCGCATATCCGATCCGGTAGGCCTCTTCGCCGTCGCGAAAACTGTGGCTGCCGCGATAACAGAACCACATGTCGTACGCGTCACCACTCCTGACTACCCAGGGTCGGGTTATCGCTTCATTTTCCGTGCGCTGGGCAATAACCGGTTCCGCCGATGGCGTCCAAACGATTCCATCGCTCGAGGTCGCATACCTGATGTCATAAGTATGTTCATACTTCCCGGCGATCTTCAGCCAGCCAGTACCAGAGCAGTACCACATATGCCAGGCGTCTTCTTCTTTCAAAACGAACGGCGACGTTGCAGAAAAAGGATCATGAGTGCTCTTTGCCAGGATTGGCCCGTTACTTATTTTTTTGAATGTTTGGCCGCCATCGTCACTGACTGCTAATCCTGTCGAATTAGTGTAGGGGACCGAGGCGCCTCTCGACCACCCGCTGTAATAGAGATAAACTTTGCTACCGTTTCTGACAGCACAACTGGGCATGATCCCGTGCTCGTCAAAAGTACCGGGCTTTCCCAACTCGAGTATGGGGGTAGGATTCAGCCGCAGAATTTTGCCGGGGTCTTCAATATCCAGATCGACAAAGGTAGTCAAACTCAGGTTGGACTCAGGCCGCGACGAAAAATAGACGCGGATAAATTCTTCACGGACGAGCGGCGTGGGAACTTGCGCATGACTCTTCATCCAGCCCCCAGCACCGTTCGGTGAAAAAATCAAACCATGTTTTTGCCACTTCATATCAAAGACCGATTGCTCAGATTAACTTTCCAAATCTCTCAACGCTGCCTGGCGGACAACTTCGTCAAGCCATTTATGCAAGCTAACGTCCTTCTTTGCTCTTGCCAACTCGGCTAGACGTTTCGTCTCCGGCGTTACGCCTTCGAGCTGCCCCAGATACCTGGTCCGATATGTACCTCCCTTTGGTCCGGGAATCTCAAAGTCGAAATCGGCGTCGGGCTCGCCTTCTCCAACCGTGAACTCGATCAAATAGAAAACACCGCCAATCACCCATCTCAGACAAACGTCGCGGGCCTCGATTGGCATTTGTGCGAGCGGCAGCGGCGCCAGAAACTGTTTATTGGTTGTGATCAGGATTTTGGCAAACTCGGTATCACGAAGCCAGGGCGGCATGCTTTCGTCACCAACAACGATCTTGGCTCCCGGCTTGCTGACCCGAACCATCTCGGCCAGGCTGCGCTTGATGTCAGAGAACTCGCCAAGCCCTCCAAAACTGTAGACCGCGTCAAAATACTTATCGGGGTAGGGAAGATAGCAGGCATTTGATAGACAGTAGGAAGTTGGCACCGCAGTTCCAGCCACACGTTGGCGACACCGCTCCAGCATCCCTGAGGCTATGTCTTGCAGGCAAAGCTGGCCCTCGGGGCCGAGGCGTTGGCTGATGATCTCGGAATCCCGACCAGTTCCGCACGACACTTCCAACACCCGGTGGTTCGGTTGTAGTTCCAGCGCATCAATAAACTGGTTGCGCAGCTTCTGCTCATCTTCGCGATGCGTCTTGAAAGTCAGATGCAGGTTCTTATCGTAAGCTTCGGCCCGGCCGTCATAAAACGATCGGGCGTATTCATCCTCTTCGGCAAGCTCACGCGGGAAAGTCAGATCAGGCACACCGTGTTCAATCGGGTATTCGTTTCCCGTCTCTGACACCAAAACGCCGGAAACAATCTCCCCGTCGGCTTCCGCGGTTCCGGATTTCAGCTTCAATGGGGTTCGCGATTCGGGGCAAACATAAAGCTGTAGGTGTTCGAGCTTCATTCAGTGTTTCATTCTCCTCTGTTCAACTGATTCGGTGAACGTCACTTCATTTTGGTCAGCCGCAGGAACGTCGAAGAATCGAGTCGGTATTTTTGAGTATCCGGTGTGATATATACGCTCCCTGGCGCCACATCTTTTGTAATGAGGGACCCAGCCCCGATCAGACTTTCTCGGCCGACGGTAATTTCGTGGCCAAGTGTTGCACTCACTCCAATGAAGCAATAGGGCTCGATTTTCGTATTACCTGAAACAACGACGTTACCGGCAATATAGCAGTGGTCGCCGACGCTCGCGTGATGGCCAATATGATTGCCGCTCCAGATGAACACGTCATTTCCAATTTTCGAACATGGTTGGATGACCGCGTATTCCAGCACGAAACAGTTATCGCCAATCTCAACCTCGCCAAAATTCGACGCCCGCGAGCTGACGTAACTAACGAGTCCATAGCCCATGGCTTTCGCTTCGTCGTACTTCTGCGCTCTAAAGCGATTGAGATCCTGATAGCCGACGGCAACGAACATCCGGAAATCGTCTGGTGGGTAGCTGGCCTGTACCTCTTCAAACGGAACCACGGGCAAACCGAGCTTTTCCTTTTGACTCAAGTGAGCGCCATCGACTGTAAAAGCGACAATTTCGTGCGGACTGTCTTTGGTCAAATAGAAATAGGCCTCGTCCGCAATCTTTCCCGCACCGAATATGACGACCTTGCTCATACGCGAACACCACGAGTTACGGCTTCCGGCCGCAGATATTTTTCTGCCAGATACCGGCGATCAATTTTTCCGTTTGGATTCTTTGGCAGCACCGCCTCATGATGGAAGACGGAAGGAATCATGTACTCAGGAATGATCTGCCTGAGTTCAAGGCGGATTCGATCGCCGTCGAACTCCTGGCCCGCCACGATTGCGACGATCCGGCTCAGACCATTCACATTCGTGTGCAGCACCGCAGCTTCTGAAACATGATCAAGACAATGCAAAGCGGCTTCGATCTCCTCGAGCTCTATGCGATAACCCATGTGCTTAATCTGATTGTCCCGGCGACCCTGAATGTAGAGTTTGCCGTGATCAAGCTTAACGAGATCCCCGGTTTTGTACATGACTTCCGGAAAGCTGTCGTTGTAAGGATTTTGCACAAAGCTCGCCGCTGTTCGGACGCTGTCGTTGTAGTAGCCCTTACCGACGTTTGCACCCAGCAGGCCCAGCTCGCCGGTTTCTCCCGCTGGTACTGCCTTGCCGCTTTCATCCAGAATCATGAAAGCAAAGTTATCGGCAATTCGCCCGAGCGGCGGAAGTCCATGGAGGTCGTCAAAGTCTCGCGCAGTGATTTTGTAACAGGAACAGATGCAGGTGCACTCGGTCGGGCCATAGACATTGAATAACTCGCTGATTCCGCCATAAGCATCGAACAAGCCCTTAAGTTTCGCCTTCGGATATCCTTCTCCACCAAAGACAAATCGCCGAATGGATCGCAGGCGCTTTCCGTCGGTCGCCTTCATGGTCTGCAAAAAGATCAATAGGCTCGGAACCGAAAACCATAACGTACAGCTCATGGTATCGACTTTTTCCACCAGCAGTTTAGGGTCCTTTACTTCTTCTTTCGAGAAGGGGACCAGGCGGGCGCCAGTGAACAACGCCGAGTAAAAGTCAAAGACTGCATTGTCAAAGTAGAGTGGATTCACATTGGTCAGGATATCGTCGCTCGTGATGCCAAATGTCTCTTGGCTCCATTCGATGAGATTCAGGACGTTCGCATGAGTCATCACCGCACCTTTGGGAAAGCCCGTCGAGCCTGAAGTGAACATTATGTAAGCCGGACTCGTTCCGTTAATGCTTCGGGTGTCCGGTAAGTTGGTATCATCTAAAACGTCGATTTCCCGAGCTAATCCGTCCGAGGACGTACCGGCCGAATTGATCGCCAAATCGGAAGTGGTTTTCTCCAGTTCGCTGAGCAGCTTCCCGTCGGCCAATAGAAGCCTGGGCTTGCAGGTGGAAAGAATCTTGCGCAGCCGTTCGACCGGACTGTCAGGGTCAAGAACGGAATAGATAGCGCCTAACTTCAAGCACCCAATCATGCAGGCGAAGGTGAAGGGCGACTTTTCGCCGGCAAGACAGACCACATCTCCTGACTCGACGCCTTTGTTAGCCAGCCACCGCGCGATCTGGTTTGCAGTCTTGTTTAGCTCTCCGTAACTGACGGCTTTCTCCTGATCGAAGCAAATAGCAACCTGATCAGCGCGCTCAGCCGCTACAGCTTGAAATCTGATGCCCAGGTTATACTCGTACATACTTCTTTGCTTCCGCCGTCTGGGATGCCTGGCTGAATCGGCTAGAGAATCAGGCCACCATCCAACTCCAACACCTTGCCATTAAAAAAGTCGTTTTGAATAGCCCAGAGCACGCCGTCGGCTATTTCTTCCGGCTTACCCAGTCGGCGGAGCGGGATCTTCTTTATAGTGTCGCGCAGTACGGCCTCGCTTATCGCTTCTCTGGTTGACTCAGTCTCGGTGAAGCCCGGGGCAACAGCAATCACCCGGACACCCAACGGGCTAAGTTCCTTAGCCCATACGGCCGTCAATGCATTCACCCCGGCTTTCGCCGCCGAGTACGCGGACTGTCCAGCATTGCCGGCCGCCGAAACCGAACTAATGTTGACCACTACTCCCCGCACGCGCGCGGCAATCATCCGCTCGACGACGCATGCAGTCATGTAGAAGACCGAGTTGAGGTCGGCCCCTAACACTCTGTTCCACGCTAAAACGTCATGCCGCTCAAGCCCAGCCTGGCCCAGACGAACAAGGGGCGCGCTGTAAAGTATGCCCGCATTGTTGATAAGAACATCCGGGGCGCCGAACTGATCGTGATAACGGGCAGTCGCCGCCACTACTTGCTCATAATCCGATACGTCGCACTCGACGCAGACTACGGTGCTCAGACTCTCTCCCAAATCCTTAAGACCGGCTGCGTCGAGGTCAAAGACCGCTACTTCCGCGCCTCTTGCGCACAGCCTTTCGACCATCGCCCGGCCCAGACCGCGCACGCCACCAGTAACGATTACTTTCCTGCCGCTCAGTTCCACGCTACGCGAGGGCGCCCCTTTCTGTCAGCACGCGCTTGATCTCTCGCACGCTCTGCATTACCACGATTTCGTCGAACGTTAGCTGGACCTCGAATCCCTGTTCCAACGCGACGATCAACTCCATGTGTTTCAACGAGTCCCAGGCGTCCAGATCTTTCATCGCCAGATCATCGTTGATTTGTTCCGCTGGTATCTGCAGCACATCGGCCAGCAGAGCCTCTACTTTTCCGTTCACCAGAACTGAATTCTCCCTTCCAAACACTCTTAGGGCGTCCGCGGCTTCAACTGAATTCGCCCATACGGTACGCTGGAAAATACTCTGTCGGCGGAATATTTCTCGCTTTCAAGATCTTGTCGTAGCTCTCTCGGTCGAAAATTCTACCGCAGAAGTATGCCTGGCGGACACCAGTCGCCCAGCCTTCCTTGAAACGGCTTAATCCGGAGACGGCGCCCTTTGCGCCGGCCGCACCACCAAGACAAAGCCAGGACAGTCCACGTTGAGCGAAGTATTCTATCGAGTAATTAAAGAGGGCGAACGAGGCACGCAACTCGTAGCCCTGGTCGCTGTAGGCGCCCAAGTGGTAGTACGCCACTTCGTTTTGAACGTACCATAACACCATTCCTACCGTCGCGCCATCGCGCACCGCGCGCAGCGCCACCATCCCAGGCACGTTCAACTGCTTCGCGAATGACTGCCGCGAGAAGGCTGCTAGTCCTGTGATGCCGTGTTTTTCGATCAGCACGTTGTAGAGCGCGACCCAGTCGCCGATGAAGTCTGATGGGTTTCTACACTCCTCAACAGTCACTGTGCGCAGGGCCCTGCGGACATTCCGTAGATGGTGCGCCCCCACAAAGCTCTTAGGCGCGCGACTGAGGTCAGTGACGAAGTGTTGCTTGAACGGGACGACCAGGTCCACGAAGCAATCCTTCAAATACTCGACTTCGTAGTCGCCGAAAGGGTCGGCCACCAGCGCCACGCTGACAAGCTCACCGCTTAAGTCGTCCAGGTCGGCGCGCAACTGCGACCAATCAAGGCAAGAGAACAGCGGATAACATCCGGCGGCATCGCGCTCCGAATAGCCCGGTATGCTCCGCTCCAGTATCCATCCTCCGCTCCGTGGCAAGCGACGCGGGCGACCAAATTCCGCCAGCGACGCCGCGTAATCCGAATGGGCGTACCCGCTCTCAGTCCCTGTTTCCACTACGTCAATCCTACTTAATCGCCTCCACATAGAAAGAGTAGCGCCAACGGATCTCCATGTTCAGGTCCACCCCTTCTTGAAACGATGATTCGGCCACCGTGCCGTAACCGATTCGGCTCAGAAGCACGCTAACCTTATCAAAATCCATGATCCACTTGTGGGCACCATGATCATAGGCGCCATAATTGACGTAATCCACTAACATCTCAGTGCCAGGCTCGATTTCGGGGTATACGTCGAGCACGTTAACCATGTCCATGTAGGCGTGGTCACCGCGCAAATAAGCCTCAAACAACCCTTTGAAGTTTGGCAGGCAGGCCCGGAAGATTCCTCCGGGCCGCAGGACGCGATAGCAATCACGCAACAAGCGTAAAGCGTCTTCGTATTCAAGATGCTCGAAGAAGTGCGAAGAGTAAATAAAGCTGCAACTATTCTCTTCCAGCGGCAATCCCAAGCGTAAGTCGTAATTAATGAAGAGCGTATCGGACGAGAGGCCATGAGCTTGTGGAGACAACTCGCTTAATCTCAAATCCAGATTCACCCAACCGGTCTTAATATCGGCGCCGGAGCCGAGATGGATCTTCAGATCCTTCTGTCCTCTTAGCTTCTGAAACTGTATGGAAGCGGTGCGACTTAACCGGTCGATACGAATCTCGTCCTGTAGAGTTCTTATGGCCTGCTTTATTCTATCTGGTTGCGCGTGAATGATGCGCACCAAAAGCGCATTTTTAAGCGATCGAGGCAATGCGGCGACGCCAGATCTTAGAACCGAATAAACAAAACCCTTACGCATTGTATTCGGCGCCTCCATTACTTCGCCAGATCTTCTTCGTTGTTCCAATACTGGCGTGTGCCACTCCAGGTAAGGACGAACCGCGTCAACCCAACCAAGGCAAGAGAACAGCGGGTAACACCCGGCGGCATGGCGCCTTGGAAAGTCCTCTATTCTCCGCTCCAATATCCATCTATCGCTCCGCGGCAAAAGGCGCGCAGCACCGAAACTGATTCTGCATAACGGTAGTGCCGATATCAGATTAACAGTTTACTTAGTGGTCAGCATCGATGCTGTGCTCAACTCTTCTGACTCATTGCCATTCCCTGAAAACGCATCCATCTGACTCGTGGTCCATCTGAGGGATGGATGTACAACGCCAGCCTCTCTTCCGAACCATGAGCCCTTTCGTTCCCGTAGATCGACTACGTCAAATGAGACGACACTCCGATGCTCGTAGATTACAAGACTCTTGTCCTTCACAACATATACTGAAAATCGGTGCCGACCGGAATTCAATAACTCGCCGGGCACAAAGCAGGTGCTGCGAAAGAGCCCTGCCGGCATACCGCAGTCTCTCCAGGGAGAGTCCAACGCGCTTCCGGTCGTAAACGCGATAACCTCCTGGTCAGTGTACAAATGAAGAGCAATGTGAAGTTCTGTATCCGGCTGCAGGTTCCAGTATTCAACGTCTATTAAGAACGGCTTCTTCATTGAGAGAGGTTCGGATGTCGCCTCGTCTGGCGGACGGACTCGAATTCGATGCAGGCGCACAATATCGTTACCCGGGGCGCTCGAAAGGTCAGTCCAAACTTCCTCTGAAATGTCAGTCATAACCGCAGACGATTTGAAATAGTCGGCTATGACCCTGCGGGCCGGTCCGCTTTCGATGATTTCGCCTCCACTTAACCAAACAACTCGTTGACACAAACTTTGCACCGCGATCATGCTGTGGCTCACAAACAAGACGGTTCGTCCTTGTTTAGCGACCTCGCCCATCTTTCCCAAACATTTTTTCTGGAACGCCATATCACCGACAGAAAGCACTTCGTCCACGATGAGAATCTCGGGTTCGAAGTGCGCGGCTACGGCAAAAGCCAAGCGCATGTACATCCCGCTCGAATAATACTTGACCGGCGTGTCTATAAACTTTTCAACTTCCGAGAAGGCGACGATTTCATCGAACTTTCGACCTATGTCGCCGCGTCCCATTCCCATTATGGCGCCGTTGAGGAAAATATTTTCTCGTCCGGTGAGTTCAGGGTGAAATCCGGTGCCCACCTCGAGCAGGCTGCCGACCTGGCCATAGATTTCTATCCGGCCTTCGGTTGGCTCAGTAATGCGGGAGAGGATTTTCAGCAGCGTTGACTTCCCCGCACCGTTGGGTCCGATAAAGCCGAGCACTTCGCCCGGCTGTACCTCAAAACTAACGTTTCTCAGCGCCCAGATCGTTTCACTATTCGAACCGGCCATCCTGCGGAACTGCTTAAATGGATTTCTGCCAACCGCGGCCAGAATTTCGCGCAGGCTTTGACGGCTCGCCTCGGCTGTGCCGATGCGATACTGCTTAGAAACATTTTCAGCTTTGATAATTGGCTTCATTCAGATCGCTAGATAACGTCCGCAAAGCTTTGTTCGATCCGTCGAAACAGATATCCGGCGCAGATGAGTAAGACGATGGTATAGCCAGTCGATACGGCCAGGCCGAAGTAGCTGAATTCTCCTCCCAGCAGAGCAACGCGAAACCCGTCAATCAAGCCGGCCATTGGGTTCAAGAAGTAAAGTGTCCGCCAGTTCGCCGGCACAAAGGCAACCGGATAAAGTACTGGTGAAACAAACATTCCGAGTTGTATCAAGACGGGTAGCGCCACTCCAACATCCCGATATCTAACGTTCAAACCTGAGGCCAAGGTACCAAGGCCGAACGCCAGCAACGTCGTTAACGCAATCAGCACCGGGAGGGCGGCAAGTCTCCAAGTCGGCGCAATGTTATAGTGCAAAACGATCCGGTAAAAGAGCATTAACGCAATCAGAATCGCAAACGAAATCGCGAAATCCACCAATCGCGCTCCAACTGATGCCGCCGGGACGAGCACCCGCGGAAAATATACCTTGGTAATCAGATTCGCGTTAGCAACCAAGCTATAGGTACAACCGATTACCGCACTGGAAAAGAACGTCCAGGGCAGAAGCCCGGCAAAAACCAGCAGCGGATAGGGTATGCCGCCTGTCGGAACGCGCGCCAGCATTCCCAGGAATACGGTAAAGATGAGCGTCATCAAAAGAGGCTGCATCACAACCCAGACGACCCCCAGCAGCGTCTGCTTGTAACGTATCTTAATATCGCGCCAAATCAGGAAGTATAGCAGTTCCCGATAGGTCCAAAAATTACCGAAATCAAAAGGCGCCAGAGTCTTATTCTTTTGAATTGTGACTACCGGTTTGTCCGGCAGAACGCGTCTTGACGAATGTGCCGGTTCGGAAGTCGACGGGGACTTGCTGGAGGGACTGGTCGTAACGGGCTCAGATGCCGGCGAGGCGTGACTTATTGTGGGGTCCATCTGGTTGCTGCTGGAGCGACTTTGCGGAAGTCTTATGCACACCTAAACCTGCATGTGTTGCTCGCATAACAGGAATCGACTCTTTTGAAAGAGAGCCAGTGTAGCCACATACTTTACGCAGCGTCAAGCGGCTATCACGCGGTTAACTCGAAAGCAATCGTTAGGTTAATTCGGCCATTCTTCAATTCCGACTCCGGGCGGATTACCTGTCATCAGTCACGCGAACCGCAGTGAAGGTGCCCACCATTGACCGGAATCCAATGCAATTCTCTTCCTCTACGGTGCTGGTGATCATAATAGCCTTGCCGGAAATCGAATCCCTCGAACCAAACTTGCCGTTAAAGATCAACGTTCCCACCTCGCGACAGCATGTTCCATAGGGCAACTCGACCTCGCCCGCAAAGTTTACCCGGGCATTCGTCGTTTGCTTCCATACCGCCGGTACAGAGGCTGCCATAGGCTTGTTGTCTGGTTCAGTATCCAGAAGAAGGAAAGTACCGGACCCTTTGGCGTGAGATTTGAATATCAGGTTCTTATCGCCTACTCCTGGAAAATTAAATCTCACACGCCATTTCCCGCCGAGGATCGCGGTCTGTGGTGATGAGGCTGTGGCCTGGGGCGAAGTGGCCTGAAAAGCAACTCCCTGAACGGTCACGACCGACATCAGAATTAAGGAAGCGAAGCTCATCTGTACATCCTCCGCGCAATTCAGCTCTCAAGCAACCTGACATGTACCCAGCCCAGGGCGGCTTCTTCTTCTATTATCGACCTGCGCTAATCCAACTTGCCCCAGACGTGGCGTCACGTCGAAGGCTTCGTCCCTCAACAGAAATCGAACGCGCGACTCCAAAAAGCCCGCCGACCCTGGCGATTAAGACAGCACAGGCCACAAGCCTGATAAAGCCAAGCTCAGCCGGGTCGGGTCGATTGACTTGTTTGCCGCCCAGCTACTTTATATATTCTCTTACAACCTCGTCTCTGAGTATTTGACTGAACTTCTCCGCCCCCACTGTGCTCAAGTGATCACTATCCGCGAAATCATCCATGGTAAATCGCGAATCGGTTAAGTAATTACGGTACTCTAGCCCGTAGGTACGACGTAGCGTTTGAATCTCATCCTGCATTATCGCGTACATTTCGGGGTTCAGGTTTTCATAGTAACTGTGGAAGCAGGGGGTAGTAATAATCACTATAGATATGCCTCTCGCCTTAAGCGCATCGAATAACTCTTCCAGATACTGCCGGTTCTGGGTGGCGTACTGAGGTTTCATGCCGGAATTATGGCGCTTGATGGTTTCACGTGCGTCCATCACGGACGCGACCTTTGCGCTCCCCAAGCCTGCGGTACCTCCACTTTCATCAATAGCTTGTTGGTTAGTGGTGGAGATTCCGCTCCACAAGAAACTACGGGTCTCCTTAACCCCGTAGAGAGCGATAAGGCTATGATCTGCCATTCTAAACCTTGGAGAAATATGTGGAATGTCCCAAAACTTGTAGTAATAGGAAGTTCGCCAAGACTCCTCGGAATCTTCAATATTGCCCTTAAATGAGAAGTCCGATATGGGTACGATAACCAGTCTGACGCTTTTGGCCTGGGGTAGATACTTCAACAGTATTCTGGTATCGTAATAAATATCCTGGCCAACGTACGCAATGCTAAACGCTGGCGCGCCCAACATCTGCGGCTTAATTCCATAGTACGAATGGGATGACCCGGTGATGATTACTTGGGCCTTGTCAATCTTCCGCTCCAGATACATGCGTTTCATTCTGTAGCTCGTAGGAATCAGTATGAGTCTATGCTCCACGAGCCCGAGTATCAGCAGTATCGGTGAAAAGAAGATGATTAACTTTGAGGCGAATCTGATCATATTCAAAACTGAAAGTAAATAAACTGGCGCTTACCGAATTCACCGAGGCACAGGATGGCCAAGCCTAACGCATAATAGACAGCCCAGCGAAGCCAAATGGGCCTCTCTGCCAGCATCGCCCTCATGCCCCGTTTTCTCTGTATGAGATGTATGAGCTCCATAAATGCTATTACCAGCACCGCCATCATAAAATCATAACTGGTGATGGGACCAGGTATTCCTCCGGCAGCGTCGCGTAAAGTATGGACCAAACTCAACGGGTGGATCACACTCGAAGCCATCGCCCTATTGATGTAGAGGGCATCAGAAATGCTGTTAGCCCGAAAGAAAACCCACGCGTAACATGTCAGCGCGAAGGTGATGGCTATTCTTACAACCTGATGTAATTTAGGATGTTCAGCCAGTCCGATTGATTTCACCAATCCCGCTCGAAGATCTTTCGTCCAGATTGAGCATAAAAGGTAGAGTCCATTAAGTGCTCCCCACACCACAAAAGTCCAATTGGCTCCGTGCCAAATTCCACTGATTAGGAACGTAAGGAACAAATTAAAGTACCAGCGGTTCTTGGCAGTACGATTTCCTCCCAGCGGCAGGTAAAGGTAATCCCTGAACCAGGTGGACAAGGAAATATGCCACCGCTTCCAGAACTCGGAAATCGACCTTGCGTGATATGGGCGATTGAAGTTGGTCATGAGCTTGAAGCCCATGACTTGAGCCGCGCCAATTGCGATGTCCGAGTAACCTGAAAAGTCGCAGTAGATCTGAAAAGCAAAGAATACCGTAGCAACGATTAGAGGCAGCCCGCTCCAGGCGTAGGGCGTGTTATATACAGCGTCGACGTAAACGGCCACTCTGTCCGCGATCACAATTTTCTTAAACATTCCCCAGAGCATTAGCTTTAAGCCGTTCGTAACTCTCTCGTACTCGAACTCGTGGCGTTCATAGAATTGATGAATCAAATTCTGTGGTCTTTCAATAGGACCGGCGACGAGCTGTGGATAGAACATGACGTACAAGGCGTAGATACCGAAGTGACGCTCTGCCGGCTGCCGGTTACGGTAGACCTCTATCGTATAACTCATCGCTTGAAAAGTATGAAAAGACAGGCCAATGGGCAAAGCAATTGCGAGGAGGGGCAAGGCGTGATCTATGTGTAGCCCGTGTGCGAGTTCCGTCAAATTTCGGCTAACAAAGTTGTAATACTTGAATACTGCAAGTACTCCGATATTTGCCACCAGGCTCATCAGCAGGAAAGCTTTACGCCTTTTACCCTCCGCATTCTCAATCAAAATTCCCGCGAAGTAGTCGATGACGATGGTGAAGGCCAGTATCAGAATATAGATGGGGATGAAGGCTATATAGAAAACGCAACTCGCGACAAGGAGGTGTAGCCATCTGAATCTATGGGGTAAAAGAAAGTAGAGAATCGTGACGGTCGGGAAAAAGATGAGGAACTCTAAAGAATTGAAGAGCATTAGAAAGCTCCAAATATGCGAGCCGCCAAGAAGTACACCACCCGATTCGCAGAGTCCCACGATGAAAGTGAGGCTATCGAGGCATTGACTGGAATGAATTTCTCTGCTGAAGCCATAATATCACTGCCATCTATTCTGAATAGTGCGGACGTAATCAAGAAATTTCGCGAGACTCTTTGTCTTGCCAGGTTTAGACGCTTGAACACGTGAGATCCATAGTCGTTACTTCATACCCCCATCTGTATGCGCAGCTTGCCCGGAGGACTGTTCTAAACGTACAGGGTTTCAACTCAACAGAAATCTAACGCCGAATTAAGCCGCCGTCCACTACCAGGAACGTGAGGGCTAACGTCCCGTCTGCGCGAGAGGATAAACTTGGGCAGCATAGCTGTCAATGGTGAGGCACGACAGCCCCTTATTGTTGTTCGACATTGAAAATGATCCCCTGCGAGGCGAAGGCCTCACTCATGAATCTGCCGCGAGAATTCTTCCAACCAGCTTCAATGCAGTGATTTCCCTGGGCGAAGACACGACAAGGCGGCCAGTCATTGCCCAGCTGCCGCCGCGTCGTTTCCGGCTGGCGCGCTGTCGCGCTATCCGACCGTCTCCCGTGTAGAAGAATCACGCGACTGACGAGGAATGTTGTTGCAGAAAAGGGCTCGGAAATCGATCTCACAAGAAGGAACATCCCGTCCGTCTGGAAGACGGACGGGATGCTATCTGCGGTGACGGTAAACGGTTTGGGCTTAGCTGACTCCCTTGGGAAGGCAGCCGACGCAGTTATCGGTGCCGTTGGAGAAGATCCTATTGTTGCCCCAGGTATCAACTTCGCCACCAGAAATCAAAGCTCCGCTGCCGTTGTTGGTGAAGATGTCGCAGTTGTTGATGCGGACTATTCCGCCAGCCCCGGCATTTACTCCATTCGTGCCATTGTTGAAGATGCCCGAGTTGGTGATGTCGGCTACCGCGACACTACCATCTGACAGGACTCCGTTGCTGGAATTGCCGGCAAAGTTACACTGGTCCGCCGCGAGGCGCGCGCCGGCCTTGGCGTGAACGCCGTTACTGTTGCCATTGAAGGAACTGTTCACGAACGACCCTTTGGCCGCACCAGTCGACGTCACGGCGACGCCATCGCCGGAGTTGTCTCTGATGACGGTGTTTCTGATGTTGAGTTCCGTCGTACCGGTTACGTTGACGCTAACGCCAGTCGTAAAATGGGCGATTACGCAGTCTTCGATGTTCACGTCCTTTGGCCCAATGCCAACTACGTTGACGCCGTTGAGACCAAAACTACAGGAAGTACCTACGCCGTTAATGGAGATGCCCCGGATAGTTACAAAGTCGGTAGCGGCGACATTTATGGTGAAGCCATTGGTACTCGATGCCAGGGTCGAAGCCAACGTCCCAGTGCCGTCAAGGGTGATCGACTTGGTGATCGTGAGTGCACCAAAGCCACCTGGATCGAGAGCGTCAATCTCGCCGCAAGCTGCGGTCTTCGAGATGGCTCCAGCCCAGGTTTTGCATGGGGCCGTGCGACTACATGGGTTAACATCGTCGCCTACGCCGGACACCCAGGTACGTGTGGCCTGTGCCTGGGCTAGTGAGGCAAACGCGAGCATAAAGGTCGCAATTACCAGTAGTTTAATCGTGAGCCGAAACTTGTTCATTTGGAGTCTCCTTTTTTTCCTGTTGAAAGTTTGGGATGGCCGCCAGTAGAACGCGGATCAGTTCCGGCCACTGTTGCGCCGAGTCTTC
>CAAGKR010171085.1_pt1 | contig 35093 bp, 39 predicted proteins | sample 2556971 | NCBI WGS metagenome assembly CAAGKR01 (sample SAMEA5207829, study PRJEB30636) | soil metagenome | biome: forest; feature: boreal; material: soil | place: USA | collected 2011-09 | depth 1 m | reverse complement strand
TGCAGCCTTTTGTTGAATTGCACCTCTCAACGCCACGGCGAGTCCTTCAATTAGGTCGTTTTCCAATTCAGCGATGATGTCAATAGCGGTGGACGCACTCGCCGGAATGACGGGCACGCAAGGAATCACCAACGTTCTGTCATCCGAAATTCCGCTCGCTGATGCAAAGTTCTCGTTCGGCTCGACGACAGAGATCGTCACCCCGTTCATGCTGTAACTCCCCAACCAGAGCATGAAGCCTGTTCGTGGTTGAACAAAGTCGCCCCACTCCTTGATAAGTGAATACTCTTTTGTGAAGTCAGTTGGATCATAGAGAGCCGAATCTTCTTTGTACTCAGTTAGCACGTCATCAGTTAAGGTAGCCTGACCATTAGCGAACGTGACGGTCTTACTCTTTCGCAGTAAGGATCGCTTGTGTTCATCCTTTGCGCACCGTGCTCCTACCTGCTGAAAAACTGTCGAAACAAAATCCTCACCAATCCACGCGGTATCAGAGATCGGATTCGTAAGCGGATCAGTTCCCGCGCACGCTTGGCTTAATGCCTGCTCGATAAGTTGGTTGTACAAAAGACTCAAGCTGCCACCTGATTCAGAGTTGGCGCAGGAATCACTTTCGACGAAACTGAAATAAGCCCCTGCGAAATACTCTGAAGCGTATTGTTGAAATATTCTGCGTACCGGGCCGCTTGGTTCATAAACTCGTCATCCCTCATCAATAACGCCACTGTGCCGCAGACGTAAGCCTCTTCCAATGCATAGGGAAGTAGGACAGCGGTGTTACCATCTATCGCAGTCTTTTGAGCATCCCCATCATAGAAGCAACAATCAATCTTCACGTTAGCTCGGGTGTGGTAAATTCGCTGGTCGTCTATTCTGTAAAAGTAATGCGACATCAAATAGTGAGAGCCTGAGTTGTCAACAATGCGCTGAATGTTCTCTAGCTGATTCTCTCGGCATGGCTTTCCATCGGTCACGTCATACACGCTTCCCCAGATGCCGATAATCTGTTTGGAGTTCACATCGAGTGAGGGCAGTGCGGCTTTGTGTGCAAGGTTTCCAGTAGTTGAGCTGAGATAGTCTCGCCAGGGATGGTTGCCAGTATTCGCTATCGCTTGGCATAGCTTTTCTTCGCACATAGCAAACGACCGCTTGATTGCACTAAAATTAAATACGGTTGATTGAAAGTTTGCGGAGGTGAGCGGGCGCACAAGAAACGTGGTCTCAAGCGCGGCCATCTGAGTCCCGACCAGGGCCGATATTCTTAGGGCGGCAGATGCGATCACATCATGCGTGGTTAAGCTCATATCAATCTATGCTCATCGTGTAAACCAACCCCATTTTGGAGTTAACTTGATTTCGGATAGCGTTTTCGAAATCGCGAATAAATATGGCCTCATCGTTTTTAAGGGCAGTTGCAAATTCTTTTCGCTGTCCAGAGTTATCACCGTCATGCCACTCTGTCTGCGGCAAAAGCGAAATCGCCGCCCTCACCTCTGGAAGCATGTGAAATTCTGAGAGCAAGGGCGAAGAGTCTAATCCCGCTGTGTCGATGAAATTCCCGATACTAAAAAGCACTTGATAGTTGGCGTTGAGCATCGGTATCGGCGCAACCTTTACCGAAACATCTCCAACGTTGTTTCGGTAAAACGCTATCCGAGTTGCCGTGTTAGGCGATCCATCAGGAGTTAGAAACGAACTAGCAACGTTATTCGGATAACCCCAATTGAAGTGCATATCCTGAATGTTCCAAAAGGGGATTGAACGTTCAATGTGTGAAGGGTTGGAAGGATCGTAAGTGTAAACGTCTATTGCTCGCCCAAATTCTGATCCAACATTGAGCGTGTAAGTATCCTGCCCACTAGCAACGGACAGGATTACCTGATCGATTGTCCAACTTTTACCCGTTGGGCCGACGCGGTTGAAGATGGAACTTTGAACGTGCGTGCAAACGGCTTGCATCACGGCCCTCTTTGAAGGGCGCTCTGACCTTGGTTCGCCTAATCGAAGACGAACCGCAGCCGCCATGTCACGCAATGATCCCACATTAACCCTCTGAGTTCAGTCTCGGTCGTCCCGGCCCCCGGCGAGGCTCAACGCCTACCGCTTCATGCGGCGCAACGTTGGCAAAAATTTCCTTCATTGCCTCTGGATTGTTTTTGACCATCTCTTTCAGATCATCCAACCCAAACACTGCTGGCTTCCGATCATTTTGACCCATTACCGCCGCGACTGTAGCCGCAATCTGCGCGATGGAATCCTTATCCAACCCCGTAGCTTTTTCCTTCAATTCGGAAATCGTCAATGGCTGAATTTCCAACTGCTTCATCAGCACCTTAGCAATGTCAGAATACTTGTAAGTAAATCCGCCCACTCCTACTCGGCTAGCTATCTGTTGGTTCTCACCTTCAACGAAACTCGTTCCCCACATGCGGAAGTCTTCACACGAGTTATTCATTTGCTCGTTGATGATCTCAAGGTCACGGCTCTCAAACCCTTTAACCCCGCCCGATGCCGCATTGATAAGCCCCTGAAGTTCTCGAAGCGTAGCTGGCAAAGCCGGATACGCAGGGAAGAAGAATTGTTGCAGTCTATAGATCGTCGCGTCCGTACCTAACACCGAATCGTGAACCCACTCTCGCCCAATCAGCGGAGTTAATTCAACAATCCCTCTGGCAATGCCATTGTTTGCGTCATCCGGCGCGGTGATAGCTGCAATCTCGTCGCCAGGTAGAACGTCTGTACCGTAAAACTCCGGTTGGCCTTTAGGCGAAATTGTAACTTGTCCCGCATTAAGTGCGGTCTGAACGTCGGCCTCTGCTAGTTCTTCTTTCGAGTGCCACTCGGGACCAATCTCAACGGGAGTAATTCTTCCGCGACGAACGTAGCCTTTAACACGCCAGAGACAGCGAGAAGGTGATTCCTCCCCTCCGGCGGCACGGTCACCATCCTTAAAGTCGTACTTGCGCCGTTCTGTCACAACATCTCCGGCGAAGAATATATATCTTGGAAGACGTTTGTTGACTAACGCGGACGGCGTAAAGTTAAGTTGCTCGTCTTGGAAAACTGGTCTTTCAATTACTGCCGACATTTGTGATGCTCCTTTTATGCAGGAATTACCAATCCTGACGATTTATTGAAATGGTAGCGCGGGCCTTCATATCTCAAACCGTAAAGGCGAGTGTCAAAGTAATCATCAACTCTTAGGTCAAGTTCTTCCTTCGCTTCGGCCTTTACCTTCTCGACGTACTCGAACTCACTCTTTGCGCTTTCGGCCAACGTCTCTGCCGATAAAGGCTCAAATGGACTTTGGTTGTAAGTTGAATCATTTAGCTTCGCGTGATGAATTCTTTCAACCTCTTGCAAATCCCAGTCAGATGGGTTTCGATAGTATCCCCAGCAGGAACGACTCATCTTTTCTGCTTTCTCACAACACAATCCATCGTGATCCGCAATCATCCAAAGATTCTGATGCCACTCGTTAGGACACGGGCCTTTGTCGAGCCTGTCGCCTGCGTAAACCAAGTCACCGGGATAGGTAAGTTCGCCCGCGTCATCGTATCGTGCAGAACCAGGATCGTGGACGGCCGTGGATGGATCAATAACATATCGCGTCGCATCCCATGATGGCCTGAACTGCTCCGGTTCAATCCTTTGCTCAATCACCCAACGTGGTACGGAAAATTGAATCTCTTGCCCTTTAATTTCCAAAGTAAGAAAGCTGTATCGCTGTTTCAGTTTCCCAAACATCTCGTAGGAGGATTCCCATGCCCAACGAAGCATGATGATCGATTGCCCGCGCTCACTTAATCCAACGATCTTATCAATCTTCTTCTGAAACTTGGCGCGATTAAGAAAGGGCGGATTGAGAGTTTGCCACCAACATAATGGATTATTCAGTCGCTCGTGGCGCGAGTCTCGACTGAGATGTTCGGTTGCTGTGTTCATGTGGCGTTAGGTTTTAAAGAGTACCTGTGCAGGCAGGGCCAAACGCCCCGCCCGCACAGGATATAAATCGGGATACAAGCCTGAGCATTACGCTCAATACTTGGTTAGATCCCCGAGGTGACCTGGCCAACAACGCCTGCGGTTGCGCATCTGATTGCAAGCGCGGCACTCCTTGGCATCTTCATTCCCAAATTTGTCCTACTGCCCCACGCCATCTGCCAACTATCACTGCCTGTGCCATTCGCGCCCAACTGCATTCTCATTGTGAGACCGTCCAAATCGAAGACGCCAAAGGGCATTTCCTCGAAGCGAACGATCTCATTAGCGGAGAAGAGGTAGCGACGGTCATCGTCAGCATCAGCATCGAGTTCAAAGGTTGTGTCGCCATCGACATACTTCTTAGCGACGCCTTGAACTGTGTTTTCGCCGTTGACGTACTGACGATAGCCGTATCCCTGCTTACAGAGATCGGAATACGCACCAGGAGTCATTACAGCCTTCTTTGCATTGTCTGCACTCGGATCGTTATTGCGCGTGCGAAGAAACGCTTTCAGGGTCTCAAAATCCGCAGGCGTGAACAAGCGATTCACGAGGTCGAGTTGCCCTGAGTTTAGGTCAGGGAAGTTAGCTGTGTTCAATCCCTGAAACACGCGATTTGTTCCAGAGATTATCCATGCCAAACCCCGGAAATACTTGTTGTAGGAATTCACGTCAACAAGTGGATCGCCCGAAGTAACTGATCCGGTGACAGTCACGGTACAGCTTGACGCACCCGTCGCGGTGACTTGGACCGTGCCCCGCACGACCCCTGTTGCGGTGTTGATTGCCTGGTAGAAGTTATTCAACTCCAAACGTCTTGCACCCTTTGTTTGGCCCGCCGTGGTTGCGGCGGTGGTAGTGCAGTTCATTGTCTGTCCTGCGCCCGCCGATAGCGACGAAGATGAGTAAGCCAACGCGCCTGAACCGTCGCCTTGAACTATATAGTTCATGCGCTTCGCTCCCGCATCTGTGTACCACTTGATGTTGTCCTTTGCGTTAATCACTGATTGTGATGCTCCGACTTTCAGCCCTCGAATGGTTGCTCCATCCATAACCGCCGGAAGCGCATAGCCAGTTGGGAAGACGTACATTGAGTTAGTACGCGGTGGAATTGCGACGTTGAAATCAGGAGACGACGGAATATAGGCTCCATGTCCACCGGGACGCCCCGACCAGGCCGGAAGTCTCCATCCCTTTTCTGTGAAAGGCAGAGACTCCGTGTTCTCCTTAATCATTGAATAAGTAGGTGTGTGATTCTCAAACCAGGGACGGGATTCATTCATCACCGCCTGTTTGAAAAAGTCTTGAATATCATTAAAGGCTTCGTTTGGCACTTTTTCTCCCTATGCCGTTCTCACGTGCGCCTTCCACCAGTCGGGATTGACTGCATTTGAGCCACTAATCCCTGCTGGCACTCCGGTTATCGCGGGACGGCTACCGTTGTTCGCGGCTTCTTCTGCGCCTGCCTCTGCCTTCGCTACTTTGTTCTTGTACTCAATGAGTTTTGCCGACACTCCGTTGATCTTTTGGGTAAGTCTCCCATAGTCACGATCTGCCGACTTCCGAGCTTCGGCAAATTCACGAGAGTAAGCATTGCTGTTCCGAGCGTTATGAGCTGCATAGCGTTCGGCTAAAGCAGTGTTACGCTGGAATGATTCATTAAGTGATTGAATCTCTGGATCGTGTGGGATGCTCGCCGCCTCAAGCAGTTGCTTATTGGCAAACTCCATCCGTGCATCCAAAAGATTTACAAGAGAAGATGCGAGCTCAAGGTGATAAGCCTTGTTGACATTTGCATTGGCAGTTGGTTGCCACGAACTAATCTGTTGAAGGAACTGATTGAACCCTTCCTGAAACTTTCCGTCCACGGCCTTATCGGTAGCCTGAGAGATATTCTGCTCAAACACAGCCGTTTGCTGCCTTTGATAGTTCTCTTGGGCTGTTCGATTTTGGTAGGTTTGAAGGTCTTGTTCCAACTGCCAGTCCCTCGCTTCATCAGGCATCGAGACTCGATCCTGCTGAATGTAGGAAGGTAGTTGCTTAAAGACCTCATGGTACTTTAGGGGAATAGTAGAAAGGTCAACCGCTTCTGTTGCGACAGGAGCGCCCTGCTGTTTCCACGTCTTATAGCTCTCAACGTCGTTCGGATCAATTCCTAAATCCCTAAGCTTCCAATTAAACGCCGTGTCCCTTACACCATTCTCGCCTACCAGTTGGGTATCAAGCGCCGCGTTAATAAGTTGCGTTGCTCGCGCCGGAGACTGTGCGGCTAGTTTGGTGATGAATGGGGTTGCGTCAGTTAGAGGTAATTGGTTTGCATCAAGGATAGGTTGACCGTTATTGAGAACAGGAGTGGATAACGCTTCAAGCAATTCAAGATTTGTCTGAACCTCTGCGGGGTCGGTAAACCTTTCGGTTAACGGACGCCACGGCTCAAAGGTGGTCTTGAGTGTTTGATGCTCAGGCTTGAGCGCTTCATAAGCGGTTCGTAGTCTTAACAGACCTTCGGAAGACGGTAGCTTTTGCTCTGCTTGTTTCCGAAGTTCGTCAATGGATGGAATGTCTTTTAAGACATCATCCTCTGGCGGAGGGGCTACCGAGCCCTCTTGTTGAGACACGTCGCTGGTTGTCGCACCTTGAGGTTGTACGTCCTCTAACGACGGAGAAGGTGCTACGTCCTGCGCTGGTGACGAACCAACCCCACTATCTGCGGGCGGCAGCGGACTACCTGCCGATACGTCTGTGAATTCTGTACTCATAATGGTTGGGCAAATAAAATGCCCGACCACAACTCACGGGCCTTTTCCGGCTACGTGAACTCTGATCGGGCAGCTCAGCTACTTTTTCGGCTGAGTGTGTCCTACTCTTCGACTGTCAATCTGGCGATTTCCCTGCGCGTGTCGCGCGCAATTTTCGTTAACCGCCCTAACTGCACTTCTAAATGTACCACATTGGCTAGCAAAAATTTGTGCTTCCGTGAGCTGATAGGCCGAAGGATAGCATCCTTTATGGCTATAAGTTCACCGTTTTGCAAAGATGCCAATACGTTTTCTTTATCGCGCGCTTGGCGGCGGTTCTGGTGATCAACAAGTATCTTGTTAAAGCTTGCCTGTTCAGGAATCATTTCGATAGCCACTTTCCGACCATCCTCTTTGGCTTGGGAACGAGCGTAGGCAATCCCTTTTCTTTTGTAGAGGCAAAATGGCTCAACTGTTCATGTGACATGCTCAGCATACCTCTATTCTTCGCATAAAGTTTTTCGGGGCTATGCTCCGCTATCGCGGCTACTATGCGCTGCGAACGACTTTTAGCTGGCATTATGCGGCACTCCTTCGCTGTTTTGCTTCTCGCTTGAGTTTACTAAGCACTTGCCGTAACTGATCCTTTTCATCTACCGAACTAAGATTCTTAATCTCTGCGATCAACTGCTTGATGCGTATTCGCAACACAGCGTCCCTATCATAACTTCCATGCCACCGACCGATGCTTCCTATCAACATTATTTAATATTAACGTTACTTCCATCGCCTTTCCGGTTCGAAGTCTAAATGGAAAACGCAACACGATAAATCCGCTCCCGACTTATCAAACTCATCGACATCGAGAAAGACACAGGTGTACCCAAACGCATCGAAAGTCTTGTTCATCCATTCCATCGCTTTTTGGTAATCCTTATCTTCTGGGTAAAACGTACCGGAAAGAAGTATACGCTTTTCAGGAATGAGCACTGCGTTAGTGCATCCGGTGATCGCTATGTCATGCGGCGTGACTGTGATATCAACATAGTTTTCAATGGTTTTTAGCGATGCTTGATCGATTCCTTCTTTAACAACCAGAGCATGTTGTTCATCAATTATCAGTATAGAACAGTCGAGATGATAAAGTTTTGGATTGATCTCGCGGACTGAGACGATTTCTATGCCTGTCTGTTCGCTAATCCAGTCAAACGCGCGCTGATCGCTGAATTGTCCGATGCCGCCGAAATAAGTGTGATCGTTAAGCCGCTTTAGATCGGCTTCGCCTTCAAAGTGGAAGGGCGACTGAATGGTTTCATAACCATGCAATTCAAAGAAGTCCCTTGCTGGCACGATCTCGCAATCACGGCCCGGTGCTTTGTAATTAGACAGTACAATGTAAGGCTTAATAGCAATCCCAACGTTGGCGGTATAGGTCTGGTCCTGACAGCCCGGCCTAGGATCGATTAACAGAACCTCAACATCCAATGCTTCAAGAATTCGTCTTCCCCGCTCAAATTGCTGCATAGCTCGCGGAACATTAACCTTTTCCTGTTTCATCCAGACATTGTTTTTTATGCGAGTAGATAAACAGCGCGGCGGACACATAACCACCTTCATCGGCGGTGAAATCTCGTCAAAAATATCGGTGCCGTTGCTTGGGCTACCTTGGAGAACTTGGGGAACTTGCTGCATGACTCATCTTGGCGGCTAAACGTCGCGCTCGGTGTTTATTTCCCCCAGACGCCTTCAATATATGTTCCGCGCTTCCTCTGTCAAGCGGTTGTTGGGCTGTCTGTTTCGCCTGGCTCTTTTGAACTGTTGCTGCGTGTATGGCTTCAGTCCCATTGCTCGGCAATCCCATCTGTTTCAACATCACAGCTTGGGCGGCAGGGGGCAAGTCTTTGTATGATGCTGATTCCGAAATCTTCTGTTGAGCACTCGGCTGCATATTCATTTCATGTTGATGGTCGGAAGCCTGAATCGCGGCATCGTGTTGGCGTTGCGCGTCCGCTTGCTGCGCAGCCATTTGTTGACTTTGAGCACCTGCCTGAACCTTGAGCGCGGCATCCGGCGAAACTTGCGGCGGCGGCGGTTGCTGGCCCTGCTGCGGATCGCCTTCTAAAGCCTTTTGACCTAATGCTTCGGGGGCTTGGCCTACCGCAGAAACGATCCCCGCGCCTCCGGCGAGCGCGGCCTGCTGACCTACCTCAACCATAAAACACTGTTGAATGAGTAATTCAACCGCCAGCCGCAATGGCATCGGAGCATCCGTGCCCTCGTCCGTGTCCAAGTACTCCTGAAGCCATTTCGACTTGATCGACCCTTGCGGCTCCATTTTACTGACAGGCGGCTGAATGAAACTCAATAGTTCCTCTGGATTTTGAGTCTGACTCATCCCTTGTTTCATCTGTTCAATTCGTTTTGTGCAAATACTTTCAATGACGGTGTAGTCTTCGTCCTCAATTTCCACGTTCCACTGGTTTGCCGTCTCTGACACTTCACGGGGAAACATTTTCTTCGCTTGAAGAAATCCCATGATACCGCCAAATTGAGTATAAAAATCCGTCAAGTCTTTCCGAATATCATAGATTGTGCGCGTCAATTCGGAGTTCTTAACTACTTCAAACCTTAGTTCTGCGTCCACGTCTATCCCCGACAACTCCTTGAACTCTTGTCGCCCAAACTTTCCTTTCATCGGAAACCAACGCGGTATCGGCATACACTGCTTAAATAACTTTATCGTAATCTCCATCCCACGCTTCCGAACACAGGCTTTTCCCTGAAGCGTCGGAGTAGAAATTGCCTGACTTGTCGCTTGCTCAATAGACGCCCCCGTAGCGGTATCATTCCTTCCCGCCATTCCTGGTAAGCCGCTGGAAAACTCCATCACGCCTGTCGTATTCTGAAACTGTTGGGTAATAAACCCTTGAAGGTGCTGCCATATCTGTCCCGGTGCTGTTGAGGGGGTAAATGCCGGTGCTACAAGTTTCCTCAGATCCTTCGCCTCATTCGGCAACAATGACCAATCAACCGGAATAGCAACTCGCGGATCGGAGAGATACCGAGCCTCGTTTTCGTCTATAACCCCCTTAATATAAAGAAACCCCGGCGTTGTTCCCGCTTGCAGCCCAGCAGTTGCTTGAGTGTCAAAAGTATTAAATCGTTTCTGAACTTCTATTGAATCACCAATACCTTGCCCAGCCCCAGAGTTGGGATTCATGTGCCAGTAACCCGAGACCACGTATTCTCTATGTGTCTCAGCGTAAATCCCGGTTATCACCGACATGTCGTTTAGACCACAGATGACCGCGCCATTCGGATAGACTTCGCTTAACGGAACGCCGGCAGGAATAGACTGGCCACAAACCGTTTCTTCTTCTTTGTTGAGCTTGATGTCCACAAGGTCATCCGGTCCTAAAGCCATTTCTTCAACTTTAACGGGTTGCCGGAATATTTCAGGCTTGCGATCCCCGCCCACACTCGATCCCGATAATGCCTGCCCGACGTAGGCTAATTTATCGAGAATGTCTAGCCCAATATCATCGGCCCCACCTTTTAACTCTAATGGCCCCAGCAGACGATGTATGGCCGATAATGATGTTCTCTGTTGATAGATGAACCATGACGACTCTTCCGGTCGGCACATAAGATTCCAGCGGCACGCTTGTAAAGGTAGTTGCTCACAAACAATCTCCCCTTGTTGGACTTTCTCTTGGCCTGCCACCGAACGAACGCCTTGAGCCTGTGCAGGAGGAGCGACATCGCTGGTATTCTTTCCACAATTCGGACACTTAAAAGACGGAACTGGAGACTGAAGATTAGGCTCAAACATGTCTGCTGAACCCTGTGTTTCACATTCCGCACAGTACCCAAATCCTCCACCTATCGTTAGGTTCTTGTTCTCAATAATCGAGCGAAGCCCAGTAACACCCTGTATCGAATCATCCATACGGAATCGCTCAATGTACGTTCCATTCCTAATTCCCAACTTACACTCTCGCTCGTTGAATTCAGAGGTATAAAAAAGCTGTTCATAGAAGTCGGTGACAGCAGTGCCCGCCTTCGCTGCTAAATTAGCCTTATCGTTGTTCGCGCCCGGACGAACCATGATATTTGGACTCGAGAGTTGCCACTTGGCTACTAAGGCATTTTCCCAAAAACGCATCTGATTTATCGCCCGCTTCTCCATCGCATCATTCTTTATCGGGGTTATCATCCATGCGCCCGTGTTTGGGTGGCGACGGAGTAACTGCTTCCCTTGAATGAATAGATCGACTAGTTGGGCGACTGAATAAATCTCACGCCAGATTGGGTCTTCATGCTTCGAGTAGTAAGTCCACTTTTCTTTGAGTGCTTCGTTGAGTTTAGTTGTAGGAAGTTTGCGATCTGTACTCTTGTTTTTAAGATCAATGAGGGGTTTTAACGAGGCAAAATTCTTGCCGTAAGTATGAATTGCGGTGGGTAGTGGATGTGCGGGCATTTAGGTTAGAAACTCATCGTTATTCTGGTAAGGAAACTTCCCCGTCTTCTGTACGGATTGCCACGCCTCAATCGCTTCTCCGCGAGACTTGTAAGTACCATCAGTGGTTAGTTGGTCGATAAACTCGTCCTGCGTCCAGCCTTGCACCGTGGCAGGTAACACAGGAGACGGGGTGTAATGCTTCTCCGAAGGAGCAGGTAATGGCACACCTGACTGACCACGAGAGGTCAGAAAAGAGTTGACTAAACCCCGCGACCACTTCTCAGCGGCGTCAGCGCGCGCCACAGCGTCGCGACGCTCACGCTCAATGCGGCGAAGTTCTCGGTAACTAACCCACACGACATTTATTCTAAGACGATCAAACGCGCGCGATCCGCCGAACCCTGCGTCAAAAGTTCCAACGCTGCCTCGGTCGAGGTCGTAGCAATGTTTGCGTCGGTAATATCCCCAATGCCTGCGGTTGCGCCATCGTAATCAATCGCGCGCTGGAGACGACCACGCTGCGCTAAAATTTCAGCGTGAAGGTTCGTGACGTTTCCTACCGCCGCACGAAATGTCGCAATGTTCGTGTTGTTGGCGGCAATGAAGGCGTCCGACAGAAGTCCTTGCTCGTTTGCAGAGCGAAAGTTCGCGCAAGCGAGGCGCGAGAGTTGATTCATGTCACTGTGAATTGCTGCGGCCATAATGATATCTCCTTATTTCTTAATTGGTTTCTGCGCTTTGGTTGTTTCAAACGAAACCTTTGAGCCGCCGGCGCTAACGGCATCAAGGCTTGACGGGTTAATATCTCTGAATTCTTCCCTTGCCGCACGTCTCTGCAAGTCTTCTGCGTGGCTGCCCGCAAGGGGGTGCGGCAGCCCAGACGCAATATGTACCACTTCGTCGCCGTGAAGTAACGGATTAGAGTCAAGAATCTGTTCGGCTTTACCCTTAGATTCTCTGTCTGCTAAGTAAAGTCGGAGCACAACACGATCAAAATCAGTGAACACTTGCTCCGAATCCACAACGGCTTTCACCGCTGCGCCTAAGTTCTCCCGATGCGTCAGAGTGCAATCGTTAAATTCTGGATCGGCATCGGCTTTGGTTTCATGCCACGCACGAGCGGCCAGGTTTAAGATTTCAGTGAAGTGCATTTGCGTTTCCCTCCCCTAGTCTCGTATTAATTCACCTTCTTCTGACCATCGCTTAACCCCGGTCCGACTTACAAGTTTCTTTGCTTGCGCCTGCAATGCCCAAAACTGTAATTCCTCTGAGCCAGTAAGCCCAACTTTTTGATCCAACTTCTCGTTCAGCCGACCAAGCGCCGGACGAACATTTTCAAGTTTCTGCCTGTAAGTAAACGGTGCTGGCTCAACTCCCCAACTCGCTACTGCATACCGAACTGTCGTGATAATATCATCAAACACCGACTTGGGGCGCATCTTTGGCACAGGCTTGCCCCGCTCCTCTGGTGGATAGTGCCATGACGGTATCTCAGCCCTCAGCCTCTTAAATCCTCTCTGTGTCTGTGACGGGGTAACAAAATACGATTCAGTGCGTTCATTCTTAGCCAGAGCATATTCTGAGCTCGGGGCTACAAAGTAGATACGACATCTCCCAGGTAGTTGTGGCCTAATCGGATTCGGCAAGTGCTTATCAATGATTTCAAAATGGAACACCAGCTTTCTTCGCCCTTTATCAAAGTCCAGATCAGGGATGTTCCAGTTATCACCGCACTTCACCAACAAAACCTCTTTCGGGTCGGTCGCCTCATGCGACATATCGTTGATTGTTGGAGAGCGAATGAATCCCTTATCACCACGCAACCCTATCTCACGCTCAAGCTGAGAGTAAAAGGCAAACCCCTGTAACTCGGTCGCCCCAATAGGCATTATCGGAAGCGAGTAAAAGAAAAACAGCGAGTCATTCATCGGCCACGCCATCTGCGGGCGAGCCATGAGACTGTAAGCCCAGATGTGAGTGTCGTCTTCTTGTCGCGCGCTTTCTCCATAGTCGGCTACACGCCCCCAGTTCCATTCATCCGGTATCTTAAATCTCCCGTCGTGATAGAACTGACTAGCTTTCCCGTAAGGCTCAAAGGCCGCAACCAACTCTTCTTGTGTGATGAAGCAATACTCTTCCTGTACATTCTTGAGCACCCTGCCCGGCTGTGAGGCTTCGTAGTTACGATCAATCTCCTGCGCAATTTCCTCTACCGTCATCGCAGGACCAATGAAACCAAACGGTAAAGACTGATACCAGCGTTCGTCATACCAGGGATGCTCGCGCCAATCCATCTCAAACTTTGGCGTCTTACCATCATGGGCTAACTCGGCAAACTTATTGAATTTTCCCTGAACAGAGGACACGTCACAGATTGTATTTGCTGTTCGTGATAAAGCAGTGTGTTGAGGATAACCACCATAAGGCCAAACAGCGGATTCATCTTTAAGCACAAACGTTGCGCGTTTCTGCCGACCAACATCAGCGGTCGGAGCGTCACCCTGAATGGTGGAGTTATTTTCAGGGTTAGCTAGTTGCATGTAAGGCATGTCCCTCGAAAGATTGAATTTCTTTGGCAGCATCCATTCCGGCAAGAGACGCATTTGAAAGCGAAGTTTTTCAAACAGCGTGCCAGGGTCTTTCTTGGAGTCAACTAAATCCTCATTAGCAGATAATGGCATGGCGTAGAAGTCTCTACGATAGCGCCAATGCTTTAGCATGAAGCGCAGAGCGATTTCAGTTGCGCCCATTGTGCGACACTTCTCAACCACACCCGATGAACGTTTCTCGAATGTGATGAATTCCAGCCATTTGATGTATCGCTCCTGAAATTCAAACGGAGCCAAAGGCATTACGCCCAAAGGTGAGTCTAGTCGCGGATCAACCGTCCAGGCATAGTATTCAAACCAGTAGAGAGTATTCTTTTCACACTTATTATTCTCTGCTCTGTAATCAGTGAGAAGTCTAAGATGGGTTAATCGCTTTTGCGCCACGTCCGCCGCGCGATTTAACTGCCATGCAACTAAGTCGCGTTGGTACTTTCGAGCCTCTCGCTCTATATCAGAATCGGCCTGCTCAATCAGAACGTCTATCTTCTCTTGTTCACCCGCAATCAGTGAGCGAGCCTCAATAGCACGATCAAGGCAATCGCGTAAATATCCTTTTGGGCCACTTCGCGCTATCACCTGATCGCGAACGAAGTCAGCTAATTGTTCTAAAGGAGTTAACTCGGTTGCGGGCATTATGGAGCGACCATGCGAGGCTGAGGCTGCGGCGAGATGTAAACCTGTCTAGGCTTCTTTGGCTTAGTTAGATCATTCTGAAGTCGATAGTTTTCATTGGCTTGTTTAGTTACGCTCGATAGGTGCATAGTAATTTGCTGTTTCTTATCCGGCTCTGAAAGCTGTTTATAGTTGCGAGTATCAATCAACGATTTAAGATCGTCTTCGATTTGCGGGTTGACAGCAGCACGGCGCTTCTCATATTCCTTCTGTGATTCGTCAGTCTCTTTACTGACTCCGTTTACTTGCTTGTTGATTCGCACGAGTTCTTTAGTTAAACGTTCATCGTTAATCGCCAAGGGTTTAGGTTCGTATTCCGCGCCAATTCTTACGCCTGTTGCCCCACTAACAGCGCCAACTCCTGCTCCTTTCGCAAAAGCGGATGGATGGCTCACAGCCGCGTTGAAAATAGCTTTCGTGGTATCAACCGGAACTCCCTGTTTACGCATCTCGTTAAAGAACTCTCGCGCTCCTTCGGCTATCGGAATCGGGGACTGCTGAGTCGCCAAATATTCAGGCCATGAATATCGAGGCTTCCCGGCACGTTCTTTATCTGCCGAGAAAGGCAGCGGGCGACCTGTAAAATCAGACTGGCTGGCAACGTCAGTGACCGTAGACGCCACAGGAGATAGTTTCCCTCTGCCGTACTGGGTGACGGCCTTTCCCATGCGCTCGAAACGTCCCTGTCGCGGGTCTTGTGCTCCAAGTGCTGCCTGACCAATCTTGCCCAAGAAATCTATCGTGCTGATGATTCCGCCTGTAGGTTCAATGGCACGGCCTTTCACCTTGAGTCGTAGCCAGTCACCCTTTGATGGATCAGTAAAGTTGACTTTATCTTTACTCCCGCTCGCTGTCAGTAATCCCTGATTCAAAGCTAATGCTCCGAGATATGTAGCGAGAAATCCCGCGTGGTTCTTGACTACCGACTTGGCGAAATACCGTTCCTCCGGGGTTGCACTTTTCCAGTTTGTAAATGTGTCCACAGCACGAATCGGATCACCAAGTAGCCGCGCCCACCGAGAGGCTTCTAATGGCGGTGCAAAAATTATCCCACGTGCAAGATTCGGATACGGTAGTTTTGTACGAACTGCCCCGGTTGCGTGATTCTCAAGATCGGAAATCACCTTTGCCATCTCTGGAGTCTTTTGAGATTCATCTAACTTGTTCCATCGGGCATTGAAAAAGTCTTGACGCATTCTCTTCAGAAGATCAAACCCCCTATTGCCAGCATTACCGATGCTAGAACCAAACATCCTTTGCATTTGGGTGTTTTGATAGTCATCGTAAATCTTCCCTGGTTCGTTCTTAAGCCCCCCGCGTCTCGCAATCGTGTAATTTGGATCGTTGACTAAATCCTGCATGTATCGCTCATGGTCTGCGACGCTTGTAACAGCTTTCCATGTACGGCCAACGTTCTTAAAATAATCCACCCATTTAGTCGGATGGAAAAGGTTTTCGCCAGCATGAGTAACCGGCCCTACAGTACCGTGCAAGCCGCCACCAATCTTAATATTGAAAAAGGCATCTGCGATTCCTTGCGCTACTCTTAGTGCCGGAGATTTGTCCGTGTTCTGTACCCACTGTTGTGCCGCGCTCTTGGCATCTCTCCGTATGGCCATACGCCGATACAACGCGTCAGTCAAAGGTTTCGTCGCCCCCTGAGTACCCAACGCGCGCCGTACTTGTTCAGGTGATACTTTTAGGTCTATTGCGGTCTTTTGAACAGCATCGCCAAGCTCAATACCTTTGTCGATGTACTTCTCAGACGTGTAACGCCAAATAGTTTTCACGTCCCCTGGATTAACTCTGCCACCAGCCGCTATCCGATTCGCCGCACCCTGTATCGCTTGGGTTTGATCTTCAGCCTTTAACCCTTTACGAAGTTCGCCTTTAACGTTCATCCATGAGCTATCTTTGCGCCCGTTCGGTGGCAAACCCATTCCCGCAATCGCTTCCGCTACTTGTCTCCTGGTTACGTCCGCATACTCCTTGATTGCGCCATGAACGTCGTCAACTAACTGGGCAGTGTCGGTGATTCCGGCCTTCACTCGATTCTTAGCGAGCTTAATAACTGCTTTTGTGATTTCGCCTTCGGGATCAAGACCAGCCAGGCCCGACGCTTGGATTCCTATGCCGCTTTGAACTTTCTTGAATGCCGCCGCAAGCTGATCCTTGATGATTGCCGCCTCTTCGTCCAACGTCTTGCGGGTTTGTTGTCTTCGCTGAGTTCGGGTTTCCTTTTGCGAGACATCAACGAACCTCTTAATTGCAGCTTGTACGTCAGGATGCAAGTCTCCAATTCCAGTGGCCTTATTGAGACGCGCCACTAACTCTTTTTCAACGTTATGTACACCTTGAACGGTTTCGGCCACTTTGCGCGATAGATTCTTTGCTGCGCCCTCTTCGCGCGAGGTCATCTCACGGCCTGTTTGCTGCTTGAATGCTCGATAGATTCCATAGAACGTTCCGGTATCAATCGCAGTCTCGCCTTGTTGCGCCATACCCGTCTTGTGCCACTCTGTCTGCATTGGCTTAACGGACTTTTCCCACCAGTCTTGACGGGTTTTCTCCGCAGATTGGAACTCAGGATCGCTGGTTTTCTGCCCACCTTCATCAAACGCTTTATTAGCCGCTTGCGCTAACTCTTCGTGTCGCGCACGTACCAGGGCCATTGCGTCTGCTGAGATCGCCTTATCTTTCTGAAACGCATCAACTGCGTCCTGCGGATCACGGCCAGATTTAAGCAGTTCTCGCCCGCGCTGGACGGATTCTTCTGCGCCGATTCCAGGTGAGGGCTTGACGGGTTCTTGGCCTAACTCAGCACGTCGGACATCTTCCACGCGACGAGCGATGCCGGTTGTTTCCGGCACAGCTACATTGTCGGGTTGACTCTCACGAGGTTTAGTAATCAAAGGCCTCGCTGGTTCAGGGGATTCACCACGAGGGCGCAGCTTAATAGAAGGCGGGGCTATGTCCCCCACAACCGCACCCTCAGTGCTTGATTGAGACTGTTTCGTTTCGATATTAGCCGCTCTATTTATGGCGGCATCTTTCGTTGTCCCTCCTTTCAATTCAGGTTCAGGTGTGGAGGCCGTCACGGGCGCGGCCTCTCTTTGTGGCGATGATTCTAGCAGTGACTTTGTAGCGGATGCTGGCGATTCGGCGGGCTGTTCAGCGGGTTGACCTCGACGATCTATTACTCGAAACGGCGCATCCTTTTCCGCTTGTGCCGCCGCGTCTTCGGCTCGGGCGTCAACAGGCTTCGTTCCGCGCACGGGAACGGCTATCTGATTTCCTGCTCCCGTTCCTTTTGAGCGTTGAATAATATGTTCTGTGCCGTCATCAGAAAGTACGCGAACCTTTTCTTTACCAACACCAGACTGATCAGCGGATTCAGTGACGAGCCCAAAATCACGATGTTGCCAGCGATTAAGTTTTGCGCCTTCCTCTTGACCTGCCTCAATAGGTTTCGTTGGCCCAACCACACCAAGATTTTCAGGAATCTGCCACGGGGAAGGCGGACGTGTACCACCATCAGCGGAAATCTCTGCGGGCTGAACCCCGCGTAACATATCTCGCACTCTGGTTTCTCGCGGACTCGGTAACGGCTGAACACTCGCTTCACGACTGGCGAGAACCTTCTCAAAGTTGGGAACCTTTTGTGCTTCCGGAATCCTCAGCGAATCTGCAGGACGTTCCGCTGCTCCTTTTTCACCAATGGGAAATAACCCTCCAGTAAGAGCCTGTGTAGCAATCTCTTTCGGCCCGGCCCCGCTCGCCGCCGCCGTTCCACCAAACGTAGCTGCTTGCAATCCACGGCTGAACAGTTGACGGGAAGCACCCGTTAACTCGGGAGCCACGCTTTCTGCTATTGGCCCCGCCGCCATCAACGGGGCAGTTAACAAGGCAACTTTCGCCGCTGCTCTTGGCCCGCGCTGGAGATTTTCCATTCCTTGCTCTAATGGAAACCCAGCGTAAGGAATGGGAACTAAACCTGCACGATTTATCGCTCCGGCAGCGCCAATTGGAATCTCCGTAATCGCACCTGCTGTAGTAGACGGTTGAGGAAGATTACTTTTCGCCTCACCGATAGCTAAAGCAGTCTTGTCACTTGAAGGGGATTGCCCTGTAGCTAGGTCTTTCAAATTCTGAGCAAGTTGAACCTCAGTTAATGCCTGACCTGCCCCGATTCTCTTTAAGTCTTGCCCAAATCCTTCGCCCTTCTTTAGCTGAGTCTGAATATCCCGTGAGATTGCTTGTCTCCCAACATTCTGAGACTCAACAGCACGGTTAAGCGCATCGAGGCCACCAGAGGCATAGGCATTGATAGCTTCTACTACGCCGCGAGTTGGACGAACCGTTACTGAGTATCCCTCTCCATCTTTTCGGGGAACTAAATTTTCATGAACGTTCGCTAAGTTTGCGCCTGTTTCGGCGCGAAACTTCTGGCTTAAACCTTCCATTCCCGACTGAGCAAGAAAGGCATCACTTAGTTCTTCCGGCGTCGGTGGTTTCTTAAATTTCAGGATAATGGGTTTTCCAACAATGTCAGGATGCGTTTCGGGCAGATTCATATCCTGCATCGAGACGTTTTCCTGTAACCTTCTAGCACCGCGTCCTAATGCCCCAATACCCTGCTGCTGCTCAATCGACCGAACATCGTCAGGCTCAAACGTGAGCGGCTTGTACCGCGGCAGCTCCTCTTTAGTGTCAGCATCAACAACTCTAGAAGTTACAGACTCGCGGGTAGGTGGCGTGCGCGACGGAGTGTTCGGGTATAACTGTTGACTGTTGCGCCCACTAACGCCGCCTTGAGCACCCGCAGTCGAAGGTAGTTGCATTCCCGCTTCTAAGTCAGAATCGCTTTGTGGAGTGCCCTGCGAAGCCGTCTCTTGGGGCATTCCAGCTTCTAAATCAGGGTCTTTTGCTTGGCGCGAAATTCCTTTTGTCAGTTGGCCGCTTCCACCTTCAGACGAATAGATGTTGTGAATGATGTCGTTCTGTTGTTCAGGTGCGAGCCCCGCAAAGTCGGCCTGGTTACGTACTCCATACTTAGGCAGAATAGATTTACCTGTTGAACCTCGATACCACTTGACTGCGTTACTCTGTGAAAGGATAGCCCTTGCCCCTTCTACCGGATCACCATGAATCTTGATTGTGGAAAGTTTAGGGTTATCAGGAAACTGATCACCATAGCTCCAGGGTATTGAAGCCTGATCCAAAGCGTTAGTGAATTGATTATTACCGCCTGTAGTTACAGAGGCCGCAATAGGATTATTATTCCGGTCAGTACGCATCCCGCGACTGCGTTGTGGCACAACAGGAGCAGTCGAGACAAGGCCGGCATCCAAATCGTCGTCACCAGGCATCAGTCAATAATCTTCATTTGAGCATTACGAGCTTTAGCAACCGCTGCTGCTCTCTGTTGCGCAGTAGCGTTCGAATTCTTTGTGTTCCATTGGCCTAACGACCACGGCTTACCAGCGTACGGGCCTGGCACTGCCGCTGCTCCGTCGCGACCGCCGCGCGATTGCGATGCGCCGCCGCCCGTCGCACGCTGCCCACTCGACGCCTTCCGCGCTTCCTGTTGTATCTTTACAGTTGTCTCTTTCAGCTTTGCCGCATTCGCAAGTAACTGCTTCTTCGTATCAGCATCAGCAGTCGTCTTAATCTCCATCGAGCCTGCCTGGCTCTCCGCATCTGTAGCCTGCTGCCATAAATCAGACGCCGCGCCGTACATCTCCTGCGGATCGCCCATCTGCGCTATTGTTGATGCTATCTGTTTATCCTGTCGGCCCCCTACAGCTTTAATAATCGCATCGACATTGACCTTGCGCGCATCTCGGTTCTTTTGACCTTCATTTGTGCGAGCAGTAATCGCCGCTTGTTGGTTTGGTGTTAACCCTCCTTCATTCGGCGTGCGCCCTATGTCAGTTACGTTTTGTCCGTTAACTGTCGCGTTTCGCGTCCCTTGCTGATCAGTGAGAAGCAGTTGACCGTTGGCCCACGTCGCTGTAGGGCGGTGATATTTATCCTTCGCTGGTAGATTTATCCCGTGAGACCTGAAATAGCTTGTAAGCCCAGCTCGCGCCGGGTCTTCAGGATCATAAGTCTCCAGCCGATTGTATTGAGACAGCGCATCGTTTATCTCTCGCTCGTTTTGTGCTCCTTGTTGATAAACAGGCCGCCACTTCGTCGCCGCAATCGTCGCCTGCCTACCCTGCACTCCTAACTCACGTTGAATCTGCCCTTCTTCACTCGATATGTCTTGCCTGGTCGCCCATTGATCCCGTGTGTGCTGATTCGTCGCGTAGTCTATCCCCCCTGGTATTCCACCAGTGAGAAACGCGAGCACTTGATCCTTAGTCGAGCGCGGAGCCTTATAGTCTTCCTGCTCTCGTATCAACGCCTCGTTAGCTGCAACGGGGTCCGGTCCGCCCTCAACGCTAACTGGGCGACCTTTGTTGTTATAGATAACCCTTGGGCCTACAGTGCGCTCGCGTATTGACTGGGCATCGTTCACTTGGCCGGTAGATGAAATAGTTGCGGGCTGCGGGGTGCTTGTGGGTGCTAGCTCTTGTTGTGACGGATCAACTGTGCGTGGGCGAGTAATTGCAGCTTGATTTGCCGGTGTGAGAACCTGGCCGGGCGAAGGTCCGGGCAGAGCAACGTTGCGTGATGGTGGTAGGTCAGTAGACTCGGGATACTCGGCCCTCTGAAAGGATCGAGCAGTATTAGGATCAGACTGAGCACTATTATCAACAAGCCGCAGATTACTTCCGCCAGACGCCGATGAGCCAATCCCCGGCTGATTGTCCCAACCCCGCTCTTCTTGCAAACGGCGCAACTCGTCGTCTACCTCGCCCTGTCCTGGCACCGCAACACGACGTAGAGCATTAAGAAAGCCCATTTAGTAAACCTCCCCAAACTTGCAACATCAGGCAATCGCCTTCTCAAATAACTGGTCAAGCTCATCCTGGCCCGCTCGCCTTGTTTGATCCAGATGCGCGAAGTGATGCGGCTTGCACCTGATAAATGGCTGCCAAATCATCCGTGAACAATCCAAACACTTCACTTTAGGCCGCGACTTATCCCTAAGCACACTTGGCCTTTTACCCCGTGAGATATATCTGGGTATCCTGCTGTCTCTTAGCGAAGCGGTATTGTGTGCCATGTGCGCTTTGCAGGCCTGAGACCGAGCTTTAGTCTTGTAGCGGAGTTTCACCGCCCTCAGTTGTCCGGGTCCACAAGGCCATACAGCGGTTGCCCGAATTCAGCTTCAGTCCGTCACGTCCCCCGTGACTTTTCAAACCACTGGCTCTCATCCAGTGCACTTCTTAGGCTAGTCTGATTTTCAGGTACTCAGACTCTTAAAGAACCTTTGCACTAAATTCGAGGTTTCCTGTATACTCTATCTACCGAGAACCTCTGTGCAATGCTGCGCTGAGAGTGGTGAGAAGGCCGATCAGAAATGGTTGGCCTTTTCGCTTTGAAGCATTGCACTAATTAGGGATTTATTTTGAGGCTTGCTGATCCAGTAGGTCTAGGCATAACATTCGCCCATGAAAGCCTTACTTCTGCTCTTTGCGTTGGTTGTCACTCCTGTCTGTGCTCAAACTTTGCCCTACGGTCAATATTCAGATTTGAAAGGTCTCAAAAAGGTTTACGTGGACACCGGGGCAGACACAAAGAGCCGTGATTCGATAATCAAAGCCCTGGACAAATCCAAGTTTGGTTTTGAGGTTGTCGATGGGATGGAAGAAGCGGACATAGGGCTCGTCTTCGGGGCGGGAACTACCCTTCACAGCATTATTGCGACGGCCAACGGTGGGGTTGCAACCGCTCGGGCAATTGAAGACGGCACTGGTGACGGCTGGGTGATAGCTCGTGCTCGCGGCAAGACCCGTCTCATCTTGTCATTTAGCGACGTTCAAACTACATGGCTGGAACGCAAACCTGTGACGAACTTTGTCCGCGAGTTTATCAAAGTCTACAAACAAGGGAATAGCATCAAGTAGGACAGATTACCTATTATCAGAACCAAATCTTGCAACCCGCTTGTGAATTGGTGTCAGTCCTAGATGTTGTGGTGTTTCCGTGGGCCATCTCGCTACGTTTTGAGCGATTTCCTGACCGTGTTTCACCGCTAACACAAACCACAAGCTGTAGATTTCTTACCGTGATTTGTCCCCTTTCGGCCTTGGCCCGCGTCGCCACTCTACTATAGGTCTTGCCGCTCCCAACTTATAGCCCTGACCCTCTGCCGCTACCTGGCGAGGCTGAGCTTGAGCCGCGATCCGCCTCTCGATCTCAGACGTGATCAACTTACCATCGTTCAGCAACACAGAACGCAACCCTTCATTGATTGTTGTTCCTTTTCCAAGCCGGCGACACTCTGCCCAAACATCATCATCAAGACGAACAGGCCGCAACGTCAACTTCTTCCCTTTAGCCTTTCTCGCCATCGGGTAAAGTATAACAAAATGAATTGGATTAAGTGTTACAGAATCAGCTAACAGAATCCGTCTCAGGCTCAATCCCACCACGCTTGAATGAATCAGCCAATAAAACCCCAGCTTGGTCAACTGTGAGTTCTTGATTCAGCTGTTTTGCTAGTCTTACTAATGATTCTGCCTGTTTTGCTGAAGTAGACTCTGTGATAGCAGTTGGCTGGCCGGTAAGCAATAATTGTTTATCTGTTCCGGTGGCGGCCAGTAGCATTAAGTTGTCTACTTTGACAAGCCCAATCTCACTATGAAGCCTTTCAATAGCCATAGCGGCAACAACCCTAAACCTGTCCGCTAGTTCCTCATTTTTAAGGTTACGGTATTTAGCTACGATAGGATCATTCTCATATCTATCGCGCCAAGTCTTAACCGTTGTGATTGGGATACTTAACGCCCTGGAAGTTTCAGAGAGATTTCCGGCGTTCATATCTAGAACTCCAAGCGCGTTCCCAATACCTCTTTTGTTTGTTCTGCGCCGCTTGTCCATGCCTCAAAACCCTAACATTATCGGAGAATTTAAGTTTTGCTTGACCTGTAAGACGTTTTTAGGGAGTAAGCCTGCCCTTAGTATGTCCTGATTTTACCTAGTTGCAACAGTTACAGACTTTTGGTTTAAGGTTAAGACGCCGGACCGTCTTTCCCTCGGTTGCTACACTCGCAAGATTGAGTGCCTCGCTGTCGCTCAGACCGGAGGCGTACAAGTGGCGAACACTTTGAGTGGTTTACCTATTGACAGAGTATTATCGTGCGAGTATAGTCCTGATTGTTCGATTCTAGTTGATAAGGAGCAAATCAAATGATTCAAGTTCGCAAACACACTTATCGCCGCAACGAAGGCTTTCTAGTTTGTGGCCGCGATGGGTTTAACCGTTCAATCAAAATCTTTGTTCGCCGCCACGAGACTGCTAAGGCAATTCAACTGGTCTACAAAACTAAGTACGACGCGAACGAGATTGATCGCTTAATCCGTTTCGAGAACGCCGCTAGACTCAACTGGCACGATAAGTCCGTGACTGTTCTTTGTCCAAACGGCCACGTTGTTACATCAATCCAGTTTGACCGTAATTTCGCGGGCTCAATGGCCGAGGCCGAATTAGGATCGCGGCAAGCTGGCCGCATCAATCTATATGATCAACTGGCTCGCAGGTGCGCCGAACAAGACCTCAAAGAACTAGGAGCATTATTAACGTGAAAACACCACGCAAAACCATAGTTATTCACTGTAAATGTGAACGCTGCTCTAATGAGTGGGACGCCCGAGTCGATAATCCGGCAAGGTGTCCACGGTGTAAATCTCAATACTGGAATATTCCACGACAGAAGAAGGAAAAGAGTTGATTTCATTATGACAAACGAAACTCGCTAGGTGAACAAATTGCCCTTTAGAACACACATACCAGTGTGAGAAACAAAAATACTTTAGTTCGGGAGGCTCCAATGGTTACACTTTATTTCACAAAACAGTTTATTAGCGGATTCCTAAAGGGCATTAAGATTAACGTGTCGATGCCGTTTGTTTCGGCTGACCTCGCCGCTGATTTCCTCAAGGTCATGCGCAAAGGCAGCAAGAAGGTTGACTGGACAATCGTTGATGCTTCATTTCAAAAGTATTGGAGATACTAATGCCGGATGATTCGCTTAATTTGCTTGAGTGAAGTCAACGCTTTGTTACACGCTCTCACCGCTTTTTGAAAAGGAATCAAAAGGCCCGATGCTGTAAACATCGAGCCCAAAACACCCGCTCAAGCTAAGAAGGTTCGAGAAGCTAAGAATAAGCCCAGACCCATACCCAAATTGTCAAAGAGCTAACCCTGCCAACAAAGACGCCCTTACCCGCGTCACATTCTCAATCCCGAACTGCCGCCCACTAATGACAGCAAGAAGTAGATCAGAAGAATTGCCGCCACAACTACAACCACAGCCACAGCGTAACTGGCTATCTGTGGTGGAAAAAACTTCGTGATTATGTAGTAGAGAACAGCTAAAAACAGCCCGATCACCAAGACATAGATCAGTATTACTGGCAATGAGTTAATTCCTGCTAAGAGTAAGAGCGACATTTTGCGATCTCCTTTTTATGAGAGGCATCTTGGCGCGTGCCCTCAATTAGTTTGTGGGCTTTTGGTGTGCGCTAAATATCCCGACGCCTCCCTGTTGAATACTACGAGCTTTTCTGCTTTTATTTCCAAACGTTTATCTTTCCTTGCGCGATTCTCTCAACCTCACAATGGCCGCTAAACGCCGCTTCTCAATCTTTTCGACTTTTAACAAAGTTGCAGCTTTTGCGGCGTTAAGATCACGTAATTCAGTTTTGAGAATTTCAGGTAAAACCTTTAGATGCCGTTGCCGCTCTGCCTGCCATTCTTCAGCGTATGTCATTTTTTGCCACGTCCTACAATAAGAGCAAAACTGCGATTCAGGGGTTTTTACTATGAAGCTGTGTTCACATAAGTTTATTATTTGTAATACTCCTGAATAGCGCGATTTCTTATTTTAGAAGTCAAGTTTCGTGTCCCTTTAACTTGACATCAATAAACGCGAGCCTTCGCGCCCGCTCGTCCCTCACATGCTGAATGGCTTTCTCCCGCATGTTGCGCTCCACCTGCTGCGGGGTTGTTTTATATCGCTTTGCTCGGAATTGTTTTGTGTCCATTAAACCTAACATTCGCGGTTCGCGAACAGCGAATCATTCTTGGATAGAAATGCCTACATAAGTTCATAAGTAACTGCATCAACTTAGGTGTACCTGATACTCTGCGCTAACACCCTTCTCTGGGTGGCAAAACAATAACCACTGGGACGGAGTACCTTGCGCGGCCAGCATCTCAGCAGCGAACTGATTGTCAGACTCTGTGCTTCCCGATCCCCATAGGATGATTCTGCCGATGAGCATTCTTACTGGAGTGTGAAAGTGTCCTGATAGTGCGTAGTCAAATCTTTCCGGTATCGCGCCCATCGCCCAACCTTGAATCTTTTTCGCAAATCCGTACCAGGGAAATCCCGCGAAACCTCCCTTAACCTGATCACCGTGAAACAATAGAAACCCCTTCTGCCCGATATAATCAACTGCGTACCACCTGCGCTGGCGCTCAATCATGTTTGGTGCCCATGTCAACCGCGCTTCACCATCAAGAATTAACCTTGTCACCTCATACATCATCGCGTCTGCGTTGGTCTCAGGGTGATATTCCCTTCGCGCCCGCCCACCAACAGCGCCATGATTCCCAATCACCCCCGCAACATGGACAGACTCAAACTGCGTAAGCATCCTTCTCAGGAACGCAGAAAGAATGCGCGGGCCGTCAACCATCACCTGCCGATACAAACTTCCATCTATCAAGTGTGACTGCCCTGGAAAGATCATCTCACCTTCCAGTAGATCGCCTAGCAAATACACGCGAAGGCTTTTAACCGGGTGATCCGCTCGCTGAATCTCGACCAGCTTACAAACCTTGTCAGCGTATTGCTCAATGCGCTTCTCGCATATCTTCGATGAATAACTCGCGGTCAGTTTTGCTAACTGCCAGTCAGATAAAATAGCAACTGCGGTTTCGTCGTCGCGCTTCCGAGTATCCGGTTTAGGTGGATCAACAGGCTTAACGCTTAACCCTGAAATACTGTCTCTCGCGGCGCGGTAAACAGCGTCAGCTAGTTCCTGCTTGGAAACCTTCGCCTTACTTAGCTGCTTTGATAGCCGATCGTTTGACGCGCGAAGCCCGCTTAGTACGTTCTCCTGCTCGGCAAACTCTTTCAGGTTTTTGCTCATGGTGACGCTCGGAAAAATGCTTACTAAAAGTGCTCACTCCCGGAATGTCAACAACCCCCTCTCCCATTAACCATTGCCTTATCACTACCGCGCCAACTTTTGATCCATTCTCCCTGCGGGTTGCATCTATTTGCTCTCGTTGCGGTAAAGAACATACCTTGCAGCCTCGGCTCCAGCCGTATGTCGTCGCGGCAAAGTCGGAGAGCTTCATTGTTTTGCGCGCCCGTTTAAGCAAACCAAAGCCTCTGCCACACTGTCTATAGCGAATTCCACTGCTGGATCACTCTTCTCGTCTCCCAGCATATAGAACTTGCAGTGGAGTAATTCGTGGCAGAGCACGCGAGGGACGTCGTAACCGGATATGGAGGCCTTTCCGGTGGCATATGCAGCCTTAGAAAGAAGGGTGATGACAGCCGACTGTGTTTCTCCCTGATGCTCAACGGTCCCTAGCTTGTCGTCACCTTCCAGCGCGTCGGCAAACTTAACCGATATGACCCAATCACACATTCTTAATAGTTTCTGATAAATTGCACAGAGGGACTGTAATTCATCGTCTCTCACGCTCGCGCCTCCTTTGGGCTGCCGCGCACATTTTGGCACGAGTCTCGGGAGAGTGCTTAAGCCCAACGTGAGCGGCACTTATCTTGGCCCTAGCCTCGGGAGAGCGCTTGCGGCCCTTGTTGGCCGCGCTCAACTTCGCGCGATGTTCGAGCGAAATCTTTTGCCCCGCCCCGTTCCTTTTACCCAAGCAGTTCTTATTACCCTTTAATCCTGCGCTAATTTTTGCACCAACCTCCGATGGCCTTTTTCGCCCTCTCAGAGCGTCCGCAGTTTTAGCCACTATCATAGGATCGCGTTTACGCCCCAACCCAGAGGCCCGCATTTTAGCTCGCGTTTCCACCGACACCTTGCGCCCCGGTGCTCCATCGCCGCCGTTGGTTAGGTTCGTCAGACGGCTGCCCTTAGCCCTGTAAAACGCGATCATTCCACACTCAGCGCGCATTCCATCCCCTACCAAGAGAAGCACTTTTATCACAGGGGACGCGCCACCTAAGGAACGAATCCAACGAGCCGTGTGGGTGTCAGTTATCTTGGAAGATGCGATGTGTTGCTGCAACCTGTGGCTGGCTGGGTAACGACTAGCTTTACCTATATATCTCAGCTCTCCTGTCGTTGGCTCACAGAGCCCGTAAATCATTACGAGGCTCATTCGCTTTTAGAAACCTCGCGCCGAGCAACTCTTTTTGTGGGCGATATATTTATTGCGGAGCACATCCTTAATAACCGTTGATAAGTTTCACAGAGAGCGCTTAGTTCTGCGTCTGTCATAAAAGCGCTACCGAATCACAAGTTTTAGCGCAGCAACGAGAATGGCTAACCCGATGGTAGAGGCTACTAAATACAAGACCTTCTTTATCGGATCGATTGATGCTTTTACTGTGGCTATGTTCTCAGCGAAGGTTGTTTTTATCTGCAAGATACTCTCCGTGAATTCCCGATGAGTGACGTAGTCATCCTTAATCTCACGAATGTTCGCCTTGATTTCGCCCAAGTCTTTTTTGATGTACGAAATATCACTCCCCACTAGCGCGGCTGCTTGGGCCGCGCTTGAGGCTACCTCTGCCGCCGCCGTCGCTGCTGCCTTTACAATTTCAGCCGCTGCTTGGGCGGCTGCTTGGGCTGCCTGTTTAGCTGCTTCAGCCGCCGCTTCTGCTGCTTGGGCTGTTTGTTTAGCTGTACTTGACGACTTAGTGGTCATAAGATTGTTTGACGGTCGGCGGCAAACCGTCGAAGAATGGGCAGTGGAAATCGACGCAAAGCCCCACACGCTGAGATGTCGGCTCCGGCGAGGTTGGAGTGTAGAGCACGCGCTGGCAACCATCACCAGAACCTATCTGAAGACGCGCACTGTGAGACTGTAGAGACTTGTCGCATTGCGCCGCTGCTATTGCGTGGGTAGTTTGTAAGTGGCTCCCGCTACTACCATCACGGGCCTCACGAGTCTGAGCCGTGACAAGGATTGGGAGGATTATCAATAGCCCAACGGATATTAGGATCGCAGGGAGCTTTAATAATAAGATCCCCCGTTCCAGTCGTGGGGCCTGGACACTGACTGTCCGGGCAAAAGATAATTGTCCCAGTTCCCGTATCAGGCTCAGACTTTTCGGTGTCTGCATACCTTTCTTCCTTTCTAATCTACTTCCCAAAGCCCATAGCAGAGAGCCGCTAAAAGAATCCGCTATCACTCGCACTTTATTGAGTCTCCGCAATTAACGCCTCAAGTTTTGCGGCGTCCTCATCATTCAATTTACGTGACGCGGCGATCAGTTCATCATCCGTCAGCCCGCTTTCTGTTTTCAGTGCGGCGTAGGCTCGCAACGCAATAGGAACAAGTTCGCCACCTACTCTTATTGCCGCGTTGATCAAAGCGAGAATTGCATTGATGTCTGTCATTTATTTACCCCCTGAAAGTGCGGCCTGTATTACGGCAATACTCGTATCTAACGCGCTAAGGGCACTGTCGAAAGCCAATTCCCCGTTCTTCGATTTAATACCAAGCACCCCAAGAGCCTTCAATTCCTTAACAGCGTCCTCAACTACTCTCAGTTGTGCGAGTAAGTCAGCGCGAACGCTCGGCGTGTCTGCGGTTGCTATCTCGGCCTTATTGATCAGCACCCTATTCGAGGAGTTAATCTTAAGCAGCACATGCGCTATTTGATTCGTGCGCCCTTTGTCAAGAACCCCGTCATGAAACAGCGTGGCCGTGGTATCTATCGATGCATCGGTTACCACCTGAATCCGGTGCGCTGCCTTCCTCGCCTCTCGAATCTTGTTTGGACTACAGCCTTGAGCGAACAGCGCTAGTAGCACAACCGGAATTAAGTATCGTTTGCTTTGTCTAATCATAAAATCCTTTCGTTGAACTGAAATCCGCCGACCATCTGAATTACCCAAAAATCGTCCGCCAGGTCTGGATCGAGGAGATAGGTGTAGGGCATCGTAAAATATCCGCTTTGGCCCCAACCCGTGCCCCAGGAGTTTCTAACTATGAATCGTTGCTGTGCTTCGTCGTACCCAACGCAGAGGACCGCGTGGCCACCGAGGGCACCTTCATCATGTGCGGGCATCGGAACTATGCCACTGTGGGCTACTTCGCCCGACTCGAAACTGTCGTAAACCGTAAACCCGAAAGTGAATGGATGACCGGAGACTAGACATTGGCGCATCGCATCAATACTTTGCGGAACCCGTCGATAACTGAGCGAGCGATGGAATTGCGCGTTGTCGTAGACCTTTGGCAGTGGCTCAACGGCGAACTGCGAAACGTCGTAAGGCCATTCCGCCTCTGAGCAGACGCCCCTTTGGTTGACGCTTTTGATACCATCTCGAATCATTGCACCCGCATCGCTAGTGATCGTACCCTCCATCTTTCGCTCATTGAAGTAAACAAACAGTCGTGATGGCATGAAGTCTGACAACCCGGCTTTTACTTGCTCATACTCAAACGCCGCGCCAATTGCGTTTGCTGTGCAACTCCCAAGTTTGCCCTGGTCGTACACAACGGGCATCTTCGACCGCAGGTCTACAAGCGGAGGCAACAGTTCGGGCTTCGCCACTTGATACGCGAAGTCGCGTTGATCGGGAACATCTGGAATCCACCCAAGGTTCATATCTTTATGGTAAAGGCCATCTGTCCGCATTGCTCATAGCTTCTTCACACTTTGCACTGTCGGCACCACCTTTTTCACCACATCAATTGCGGTAGATTGTCTCCTTTCAAGTGTTGCCGGATCGGTAGCTTGCGGTGGCTTCTCAACTGCCGCCTTTTCAGTCGCAGAGATAGGTAGAGTCTTCACCACCACCCTTGCCGTTGCAGGCTTCGTGCTCGGCGCGGTCTGCTCGATTGTGGCGATTGCTTTCTTGGCCGTGTCTTCAGTGCTAACGATGCCCTTCAGCAGGGTATTTCGATAAAGAAGCGCCTCTTCTGTCTTGCTAGCAAGTTCTGACCTCAACTCGGTAACTGTGCCTTGGTCAGCGTCTCGAAGTGCCTGACAGCCTTTGCCTGAGATCCAAGTGCCGGAGATGTAGGTAGTAATGGCAACCATCAGCATTGCCGCAGCAGGAACCTGTTTCGCGCCTTCGGGAAGGCCTCCGTAGAACTTCGAGAGAAGCTCGAACATTACCCGTTCACCGCAGCCTTAACTTGCTCTGCGTGCAGTTCTACTGAGTCGGCAACCTTAATTACCGCAGCCTTGATCGCTGCTGTGGCGTTTTCAATCTGGGCTTTTGCCGCCGGGTCAATCAGTTCAATGGCGTTTTCGATCTTTACTAGCTCGTCTTTAATTGTCTGTAAACTCACTGTTATGTCCTCCGTTTGTTAGATTGTGTCCATTTAATCAAATCCTCTGAGGCATGTTGGCAGCCACAGTTATCATAAGAGACTTCCCGTCGCTGCCGTCTGGCGTCTTCCCTGGCAACTCGTTGTTCAACCTTCATGCGTTCTTCTAACTGCCTTTGTTTTTCCGCGTCCATGGCTTTTTCATTAGGGTTATCCCCAAAAACCGAATTATCCCAAAAATCCACGACTTATTTTCTTGCGGGCAAACTAAAAGGCCGGACAGCCCCCCTGCCCGACCTTACCCAGGATTTAATCCACTTTTTCAAAGTTTAGCTAGTCCGTTTTTCTCCTTTCAAGAAAGTTAGGACTGTAGAATACAACTGATAGGTCAATTAATTACGAAGGGAAAAACGGAGTTGTGCAGATCGGATAAGACGGTGGAACCATGAAAAACATGGCGTCTAAGTAGCCAGCCTCTCGCGCAGCCTCATGCACCTTTCCAAGATTCTCACCCTCGGCTACAAGCGTATGCGGGTAGTCGCCAGCAAGCGCAAGCCACTTACCTTCGCGCCCTTCCATGTGCGATAGCCAGATTTTATCGTCTTTTGTCAGCTCGTTGTCACCCATTTTTCTGTGTAAAGTTACGTCATTAACTTTGTGCATGGGGATCTCAAATGTAAAGTTCAGTCTTGCATCTTTTCTAAATAATCAGGATGTAGTTAATAAAGGTCAAGCATTACTCCCCGTCGCCCCTCTTGTCTGCTAATCTTCCTCATCCTCATCATCGTCTTTGTTTCGCTTACTGCCTTGATCCCATATCTTCGCCCACGGCACAACTATGATCGACGGCAACTTGCCGCGCCGGTTGCTTTGCTTACCGTCATCCCCCGCGTCCGTTACCAACGCCATTCGTACATCGTCTCGATTCATATATTCCAATCGTTCCTCAAATTCGGGGTCACTCATAAAATAGCCGTGGTCGAGGAGCCACTGATACAGATCATCTTCCGCAAGCTCGCCACCGCTCTTTTTGACTGCTTGCTGAATGATCTGGCAGTCATCATCTACGGTGCGAGTTTTTTGCCAGTGGGCTTGAGCGGTATGGTTTTGTACCATGTTGCGTAGGAACTTCGCTGTTAGTGGCACTTCTTCTTCTAACTTCTGGAGTGTTTCAATGTACCGCTGGAGGTAGGCTTGGACTTCAGGGGTATGAATTTCCTCAATTTCGCTTTTCTTTTTACCAAGCCGCCGCTGAGCTATATGAACCTCGCGCCGCACGTCGCGCACCGTTGTCGTTTCCGGCTCTTTAGCGGCCTCTGCGAGAATCTTTTCCTGCTCGTCTGCTGGCAAACAAGCAACCTCAACATGAATTGAGTAGTCAACAATCTCACGACGTCGTGAGGTTTCAACCCGCTTTGCCACGGATGCGTAGTTCATTAACACCTGTTTCTTGCGGCCAAATTCCTCAACGGCCTGTGTGTACTTATCGCCATAACGCGATTCACCATAGTTCAACCAATCGCCAATCCACCATTGCACAGCGAGATCCGCCAGTTGTAGCTGCCTTCCAATGCGATCCCAATGATCGAAGCTCAGTTTCTCAGGGAGCACTAAGCTCGTCGGGGTAAACTCACAGTCTGGAATGTCAAACAGTCCAAGGTTTGTTTTAGGCACTTCCGCGAGGCTTGTGGACATTCGGTTTCCTCCGCACGTTAAACTGAATTTATCTGGACTTGGATGTTGTATTCGCGTCTTCCTATAGCTTCTTGGTCATACTCAAACTCGATTCTCGGATCGCCGTCATCCACCCCGATCCTTCGAGCGATTGCATCTCTCGTTGCCTTGAAAGCACTCTGTAAATTGTCAGAATCAAGTATCTTTGGCGCAACCCTGGTTAGCTTTACCACACAAGGTAATTCTACTTTCCGTCCTTGCAGGGCATTTAAGAGCATGATGTCTATCTCTGCCTGTTGAGCCTTTCGCCGTCTTGATCTAACTGTCCAATGATCACGACAGTTGGCTTCACTTATGACCTTGATCGGCGCATCAAATTCAAGCCCTCGAATTGTTCCGCATATGTTCATTTAAGAAACCACCATGCTAAAACCCCCACTACGGCAAAAGAAATAAGACTTGCTATGAGACTTCTTCTTTGTCTAGGAGAAAAACTGAAATCAAGTTCACAATCAGGATCATTTATGCTCATGCTGCAAAACCTCCTTCTCCCCACCGTTGTTATCTCTGTTTCTCACGCAGTCACGTAGCCTCTATAGTTCGTTCAGATTCAGATGCCACGCGATCAGAAAACTCACGGTCTTTTGGCTGTAACCATACTTCCGGCCTAAAACCTGACCAATGATTAACGGGTCAGCGTTGCGGCGGCTTGGCGGGCAAATACCAATACGATCAAAGACTTTGAGTGCCATCGCCTTACTCGTTGCGTCCATAACCTCGACGCGAGCAGCGCGAACCGGAAATACAACGTCCTGAAAGTCCGTCGCTCGCATCCAGTGGCGTGTGGATTCTTTGCCCTCTTTGTTAGTTTCTTTTTCTTCCCACCGTTGAACCATCTGAGAGGGCGACTTATAGTCCCCCTCGCCAGTGGGAGCTGTATCGGGCAGTTCGTCGGAAACTGACACACCGCTGCTGTAGCTACTTGACTGAGCGGGTGCGCGGGGCAACTCCCGCGTCACACGAATCGCAAACACGTCTATCGGGAATTCAGGAACAATGGCGTAATCTGCCTCAACCGCGTCCAAAAGTTTCTGATAAAACACGCGCTCGCCTACAGCCTTACTCTTGACTTTGGAGAGTGCCGCCGTGCTCCACTTGCTTTGTTTCGCATGGTCTATAGCCGCCTCAAGGTCTGCGATTTCGCTCTCAATGATTCCAATCTTCCCAGTAAGCCACGCCTTCAAGTTTCCTTGCGCGTTCTGCATCTCCATGGGATTCCGCGCAACTAAGTGAACTGTTTCCTCAAACTGAACCGACACTGGCGTTGTGATCGCCAACTCGTTATTTGAAACCGCTAGTTCCATACTCATAAATTCTCCTTTGGAGTTAGACTCCGATTAGTTAGTTTCCACCTTTAAGGTCAGGGCCGTTGCTGCGGTTCTGGCCTTGTTTCTGTTTTCGGTCAACCTTCAACAATTTATTTCACCTTTGCCCATACAGCCTGTAGCCCACCCTTCTTGAATAAAGCTCGACAGTCCACAAGCGACGGGCCGACCAGTTCCACATGCGGCAGATCGGCTAAGTGCTTCCAAGAGCCTCCCCAACGTAAGTTAAAGCTCTCTGCTAGTGCGCCGATTCGATTAAAAGTCTTCGTGTCATTCCATTGAGGCTTCCCATTCACGAATGGACATAGATCGACTGCTAGGGCAAAATTGTGGTTAGAGAATCCGCCTCTGGCGTTCGTCACCTTCGGCCCGGCTCTGAGTCTCCCTTGAGCGTATAAAGCATCCTGCTCGGCATACGTCCTGAGTCCCTGAACAACCTCAATCGTCTGCCCTGTGGCTGCTAGGGCAACAACAATTCTACTAACCTGTTTCTGCAATTCAGGATGCACCTGACTCAATCGCTTTTCACTTGCTGTGTTCATCCGTCTATGGTTCCTGCATGCTTAATGCCCTTGATGATCCAACTAAATGTCCAGTTATCTCTGAGCCACTTCTCCGCCTTCGCCGTGGCCTTCTCAATGTCTAGACCATCCTTTTCCAGCGTCGTCATCCACAGGTCACGTCCGGCCCCTTCAACCGCAACTTGCCAAAGGTGAGTTTCAGTAAGCGGATAGCACTTCTTCTTTTCTGCTGGATTCAGTATCTTCGCCATAATCGCCCTACAAAGCGCCGCGCCTGGCAAACATAGTTCGACCCACGGAACAGCGTGAACGCCATTCCGGGGCTATTTGTGGCTCAGTGTGACAGGGATTAGTGACAGTAGGCGGAGATTGTATTGAGCCGAGCAGGACTCGAACCTGCGACCCACTGGTTAAAAGCCAGTTGCTCTACCAACTG
>CAAGKR010254110.1_pt1 | contig 35256 bp, 41 predicted proteins | sample 2556971 | NCBI WGS metagenome assembly CAAGKR01 (sample SAMEA5207829, study PRJEB30636) | soil metagenome | biome: forest; feature: boreal; material: soil | place: USA | collected 2011-09 | depth 1 m | reverse complement strand
GTGAGATCGCCGCCGCGCAATTGTTCGTCGAAAGCCGTGCTCGAGCAAGCCAGCTTCATAGGCGCGCTCGTTTCGACCGCATAATGGAAGGCCCTGCGCTTTTAAGATGAACATTGCCGTTGCAGCCGACCACGCCGGCTTCGAATACAAAGATCGTATCGCCCTTGCGCTGCGTGACGCGGGCCACACCGTTATCGATTTCGGAACGTGCGACGATACGCCCGTGGATTATCCGCAATACGGATACGCCGTCGGCGCAGCGGTTGCGTCGGGCCAAGCCGAACGGGGGATCGTGGTCTGCGGCTCGAGCATCGGCATCTCGATGGCGGCGAACAAAGTTCCCGGCGTGCGCTGCGCCGCGGTTTTTGAACCGTTGGCAGCCGAGCTTGCACGCCGGCACAACGACGCAAACGTCCTTGCCCTTTCGGAACGGCTGACCGGATGGGAGATGATCGAGCGGCTGGTGCTGATTTTTCTGACGACGATGTTCGACGGCGGCCGTCACACGCACAGGGTGGAACAGCTCTTCGAATACACAGACGCGCAGCGCGAACGAACGCTCAAAGCGATTGAGAACCAAAAGGTTACGGGCGCCGAAACGCCGCGCGAACTGTTGGGAGCTTCATGACCCGTACGCGCACCGGGCTGCTGATCATCTTTGCGGTCTCGGTGCTGATCTGCGCCTGGGACGTCTATGCGGCGTTGCACGGCCGTGGAAATAACGCGGTGGCGTGGGGGCTCGGAGCGATGATGGCGATCTTCGCCGTGTGGCTGCTGAGCAGATTAATCCGCGGAGACTACTCGCCATGATTACCAGCGCCGGCAGCCGTATCGAAGCCCAAGATCCCGAACTCTTTGCGGCGATTGTCGGCGAGGAGCGCCGCCAGCGGCAAAACCTCGAACTGATCGCGTCGGAAAACTATTCGAGCACAGCGGTGCGCGAAGCGATGGGTTCGGTGATGACCGACAAGTACGCCGAAGGGTATCCGGGAAAACGTTACTACGGTGGTTGCGAGTTTGTCGACATCGCGGAGAACCTCGCGATCGATCGGCTGAACAAACTCTTCGGCGCGGAGCATGCCAACGTTCAGGCGCATGCGGGCGCGCAGGCCAACATGGCGGTCTTCATGGCCGTGCTGCAGCCCGGAGATTCGGTGCTGGGCATGTCGCTCGCGCACGGCGGGCACCTGACCCACGGCACGAAGGTTAGCTTCAGCGGCAAACTCTATAACGCGTTCGCGTACGGCGTCCGCAAAGACACCGAGCTCATCGATTTCGACGAAGTTCGTAAACTTGCGCGCGAGCACAAACCGAAATTGCTCGTCGCCGGAGCCAGCGCATATCCGCGTACGATGGAGTACGGGCCTTTTCGCGAGATTGCAGCCGAGATCGGCGCACCGCTGATGGTGGACATGGCGCACATCGCAGGTTTGGTCGCGACCGGGTTGCACCCGTCGCCGGTGCCCTTCGCGGATTTCGTGACGTCAACGACGCACAAGACGCTACGCGGTCCGCGCGGCGGGCTCGTGCTCTGTACCGAAAAATGGGCGCAGCCGCTGGACAAATCGATCTTTCCGGGCATTCAAGGCGGTCCGTTCATGCACATGATTGCCGCCAAAGCGGTGGCTTTCGGCGAAGCGCTCAAGCCGGAATTCAAGACCTATCAACAGCAAGTCGTGCGCAATGCGAAGGTGATGGCCGAAGAGTTCGCGCGCAACGGGCTGCGTTTGGTCGGCGGCGGTACGGACACGCATCTCATGCTGGTCGATCTCTCCGTAAAGGGACTGACCGGAAAAGCTGCCGAGGAGTATCTCGACGCGATCAACATCACGGTGAACAAGAACGCGATCCCCTACGATCAGCAGAAACCGTTTATCGCCAGCGGCATCCGCATCGGCACACCGGCCATCACGACGCGCGGTTTCGGCGAAGATGAATGCCGCGAAGTCGCGCGTATCATCTGCGAAGGACTCGACGACATTTCAGCACGCGCGAAGGTCGAACAGCTGCGCGGGCGCGTGCGCGAGCTGACCGGCCGCTTTGAGGTTCCGTAGCGGGGCTGCTATGTCGAGAGTTTCTTCACAGCCCCTCGTCGTCGATCATCCCGCCGTCGCGGATCGCTTGGCGCGTTTGCGTGATCGCGAGACATCGACGCCGGTCTTTCGCAAGCTCATGGAAGAGCTGGGCGCCTTCCTGGCTTATGAGGCGACGCGCGATTTGCCGATGCGCGATGAACGCGTAACGACCCCGCTAATCGAAACGACGGCAAAACGCATTGCGACGCGTCCGGTCGTCGCACCGATTCTGCGAGCGGGACTGGGGTTATTGCCCGGATTTCTCGACGTCATCGACGATGCGGTCGTCGCGCATCTGGGCTTCTATCGCGATCCGGTTTCACTTCAACCCATCGCGTATTATGCGAACGTGCCCGACGACTTGGCGGAACGCCGCGTGTTTTTGCTCGATCCGATGCTCGCGACCGGAAACTCGGGCGCCGCTGCGCTGGATGCGCTCGCGACGCGCGGTGCCAAGCACATGACCTTCATCAGTTTAATCGCCGCGCCCGAAGGCGTACGGACCATTTTGGCCGCGCATCCGGACGTGCGCATTGTCACTGCGGCGCTCGACGAGCGTTTGAACGATCATGCATATATCGTTCCGGGTCTCGGCGATGCCGGCGATCGCATGTTCGGCAGCACGAGTTCCGTCCCGGTGTCGGTAAGGCCCCGAGAATAGATGCGTCCCGGCTGGGATGAATACTTCATGCAGATCGCGCAAACCGTCGCCACGCGTGCGACGTGCCCGCGCGCTTCCGTCGGCTGCGTTTTGGTGCGCGACCGCCGTATTCTGACGACCGGTTACAACGGTTCGCCGCGCGGCGTTGCGCACTGTACGGATGCCGGCTGCATCGTGGTCAACGATCATTGCCAGCGTGCCACTCACGCCGAAGCCAATGCGATCGTTCAGGGCGCGCTGCACGGCGTCAACCTCTCCGGCTCGACCGCGTACTGCACGCACCAACCTTGCGTCAATTGCACGAAGCTCTTCATCAGCGCCGGCGTGCGCCACCTGGTCTACGAGACCGCCTATGCGGATCCGGTCGCGCAAGCGCTGTTGACGGAGGCCGGCGTCGCGCTCGTGCGCTTGGAGGCTTTCGAGGAAGCGCACCCGTGACGGCTTACTACCTTTATATAGCGGGTTTCGCGATCGCGCTGGCGGCGGCGATTTTCACGACGCCGCGCATCCTGCGCCTCGCGCATCGCGTCGGCATGGTCGATGTGTCGGACGATCGCCGGATGCACGACGAGCCGAAGCCGCGCATCGGCGGCGTGGCGGTCTTTTTTGGCTTCGCCTTCGCGCTCTTCGTGGTGCTCGGCTTTGCGCTCTCGAACGTGCGCGGCTTTTTCCCCGTCCACGACCAGCTGGCCGCCGCGCACAATCTTATCGGCTTGCTCTTCGGGAGCATGCTCATTCTCTGCGTCGGCTTGTGGGACGACATCATGGGCCTGCGTCCGCGTTACAAGTTTGTCGCGCAGGTCGTCGTCGCGCTGATCTCGATGGCCTATGGCTTTCACATCGATTACGTGCACAGGCCGCTCTCGCACGATCCTAACGACTTCATCTCCTTTCCATGGTGGATCAGTTATCCGTTGACGCTTCTCTGGTATACCGGCATGATCAACGCGATCAACTTCATCGACGGATTGGACGGGCTGCTCTCCGGGTTCACGGCCATTTCGTCTATTTTCTTGTTTGCGATCGCCTTCACTAAAGGCGATCCGATTGTGGCGCTCGTCGTACTGGCGCTAGCCGGCGCGGCGCTTGGATTCTTGCCGTACAATTTTCCGCCCGCACGCATCATCTTGGGCGACAGCGGCTCGCAGTTTATCGGTTACGTCTTTGCAACGGTCTCCATCATCGGCACGAGCAAAACGGCGATCGCCGTTGGACTGATCGCGCCGCTCATCATCCTGGCGCTGCCGATCGTCGACACGGCGGCTGCGATCTATCGTCGCGCGCGATCGGGAAAAAGCATATCAGAAGGGGACCGCGGTCACTTTCATCACCAATTGGTCCTGCGCTTCGGTCTGAACACGCGGCAAGCGGTGCTGCTCATCTATGCGATCTGCATTGTGCTCGGCGCCGTCGCGCTGTACTTGGCATGAGCGATCGTCAGTCGTTGCGCGTGATGACGATCTTCGGCACGCGCCCGGATACGATCAAGATGGCGCCGGTGGTGCACGAGTTGCAGCGGCACCCGCATGTCGAATGTGTCGTGTGTGTGAGCGCGCAGCATCGCGAGATGCTCGACGATCTCCTTAGTTTTTTTGCAATCAGGCCCGATCACGATCTGGACATCATGACCGAGGATCAGAGCTTGACCGAGATAACGACGCGCGTTTTGATCGGCATGGAGAAAGTCTTTGAGAAAGCTCGTCCCGACGTCGCGCTCGTGCACGGCGACACGACGACAAGCACGGCCGCGGCACTGGCCGCATTCTATCAGCAGATTCCGGTCGGCCACGTCGAAGCCGGCCTGCGCACGAGCAACCCGTCCGTCCCGTTTCCCGAAGAGATGAACCGGCGCTTGACCGGCACGATTGCGTCGTATCATTTTTCACCGACGGAGCTGGCTCGCGAGCATTTGCTGGCTGAAAACATTCCCGCTGAAAACATTATCGTGACCGGCAACACCGTCATCGATGCTTTTCTGCAAACCGCCGGGCGCGAAGACTTGCCGCGGCCGCCCAGTTGGGAACGGCTCGATCCGCAGCGGCCGGTCATCGTCGTGACCGCGCACCGGCGTGAAAACCACGCACATATGCGCGAGATGTGCGAAGCGATGCGCGAGATCGCGCGCATGCCGCAGCGTCCGCAGATTTTTTGGCCGGTCCACCCTTCACCGCACGTGCGTCCCGTTGCATACGCCGTGCTCGGAACCGAGCCGGGCATCGTGTTGATCGATCCGATCGATTACGCACAGATGGTTGCGGCAGTTCGCGATTGCACGTTCGTGCTGACCGACAGCGGCGGCTTGCAAGAAGAAGCGCCGTGCCTGGGCAAGCCCGTTCTCGTGATGCGCGAGGAGACCGAACGTCCGGAGGGTGTCTCGGCTGGCACTTTGGAGCTCGTCGGTCACGAGCGGCAAAAAATCGTAGCCGCGGCCGCACGCCTGCTCTCGGACCCTGAAGCCTACAAGCGGATGTCGGGCGCGCATAATCCGTACGGCGACGGACACGCCGCCGAACGCATCGCCGCCTGGCTGCTCGCGCGCCTGCGCGGATCGGCGTATCCCAAACCGTTTGAGGGCGGCCTCCCCGCGTGAAAGGCGCAGCCGCGATCGTCGCGGCAGGTTCCACGTTCGCAGGGGCGGGCGTCGGCGGATTGCTGATCGGTATCTGGCTCGATCACGTGCAGCGAACCCAATTCTACACGGTCATCGGGCTGTTCGCGGGCATCCTCGTGGGCGGTTACGCCGCATTTCGCTTGCTGCTGCAGGCGAACGCCTCTTGAAGGAAAGCCCTGCCGACCTCGAACTGTACGGGCAGCTGAAGCGCTCGACGGCGCTCGGCGCGTTGGTTACGGTCGCCCTCGCCGCTTTGGTCCTGGCGGTTTGGCGTCCGAGCTTCGCACTCGTGCTGCTCGCCGGCGGCGTCGCCGGGGTTGCGAACGCGTTGCTTTCGATGCTCGGCAACGAAAGATTGCTCGACCGCCGCAACGTAGCGGCGTTCGTCTTAAGTAGTTTTCTGCGCCTGTGCCTATTCGGTATAGTTCCGGTGGCGCTGGCTCTTCGGCTTCCTTCCCTTTGGACTCTGGCGTGGTATTTCATCGGATTCTTCACGCCGCTCGGGTTGTTCGGAATCCTGCTCCGTCGCGCATACACACGAAAGTAGTTAGTGCAAGAACACATAGGCGAGCACATCAGGTGGAAGTGGCCGTTGGTCGGCTCCGTTCACGCCGACACGATCATGACGACGTGGCTCGTCATGGTTGTCGCTTTGCTGTTTTTTGCTTGGGTGGGCGCGAGCTATCGTTCCGCGCGCGTAACGCGCCGCCAGACAGTGCTCGAAGGCATCATCAACTATATCGCCGACCTCGCGCACGGCGTGCTGGGCGAGCAAGGCGAACCGTTCGTTCCGTTCTTCATCGCGCTCTTCATCTTCATATTTTTGTTGAACCAGTTCGGCATGCTGCCGTTCAAAGTGCTCGGCCTTCCGTTCGGCGGTTCGCCGACGGCGGATCTCAATACGGTCGCTCCATATGCGCTCATGGTTTTTCTCATCATTCAGATCGTGGCATTCCGTAAAAAGGGCGTCGGCTATCTCAAGCATCTGCTACAGCCTTTTCCGGTGCTGCTGCCCATAAACATCATCGACGAAATCCTGCGCCCGGTCACGCTGGCCGCTCGACTGTTTTTCAACATCTTCGTCGGCGAGTTGCTGTTCATCATCATCGCATCGATCATCACGGCCAAGATCATGTTGGGCCCGGTCAACCTCTCGCTCGCAGTAGCCGTCGTGCCGTTCTTCATCCAGTTTTTCAACTTCTTCGTCGGTACGGTGCAAGCGTTCGTATTCACCCTGCTGGCAATCGTCTATCTCTCGCTGGCGATTTCCGAGCAACATTGAGAAAGGAAAATTCTTGAACCCTCAAGCCTTCATCATCGGCGCGACGCTGATCTCGTTCGGAATCATCATCTCCGGTGTCGCCTTCGGATCCGCGGTCGGCGACGGTATCGTGGCCAGCAAGGCCGTCGAGTCGATCGCGCGCCAGCCCGAAGCGCGGTCAAACATCTTTACGTTCCTGTTTTTGGGCGTCGGCGTGCTGGAAGCCGTTCCGTTCATCGCGATCGCGCTCGCGTTCTACATCCTGCTCGTTGTAGCCAAAGTGCCGGCGCTCGTCAGCGCCTTCGTTGAACGATAAGTAGCGCTTCGGGCTCGAACGCATGTCGTTTCTTTCGGTTGACGGGACCGTCTTCGTACAGCTGCTCAATTTCGCAATATTTTTCGCGATCTTGAACGTGGTCTTCATGCGTCCCGTCGCCCGGGCAATCACCAAACGGCGCGAGTACATCAACAGCGTGACCAACGATTACGACCGATACCAAGCCGAGGGAACCGCGCTGCGGACGCAGGCCGAAGCCATTCGGGCTGCGGCACGGCGCGAGGCGGAACAACTCGCGGCCAAAGTGCGCGCCGACGCTTCGAACGAGAGCGCGAACGTCTCCGCGCAGTACGCGCAGCAAGCTTCGGAGGCCGTGCAGCAAGCGCAGCATACCGTCGAGTCGGAATTGGAAACCGCACGCTCGCGTCAGCAGCGTACGATCAAAGAGCTTGCCGACGAGATGTTCGCTCGGGCCGTTCCGGAGATCGCGTGATGAACTATCAGGCGATCGCGGAGTGGAGCCAAGTCGTATCGTCGCTGCTTTTTATGGGCGTGCTGGTCTGGCTGTGGATAAAATTCATTCAGCCCGCCGTGCTCGCGGCGCAAGTCGCGCAAAATGCCAAAATTGCCGAAACCGAGCGCCATCGCGACGAAGCTAAAGCGGCGCTGGAAAGTTTGCAGCATGAGATCGAGGCCGCGCAAAACGACGCGCTTGCCATCAAGGGACGCGTCGCCGCGCAGATTGCCGGCGAGCGCGAAGCGGTGCTGCGTGAAGCTCGTGAGGCGGGAGAGCGTGCGCTGCGTGACGCGCAAGCGGAACTTCCCCGAGCTCGCGCCGCTGCGCGCGACCAGCTGCGTGACGAGCTCATTGAAAAGGCGCTGACCGAAGCGCGCGAGATCGCGTCGCGCCGCGTCGATGCGAGCGCAGATCGAAAACTGGCCGGTTCCTTCGTCGGCTTGCTGGAACGGAGTCGCACCTGATGGCGAACCAAAAGCTTGCGCGCCGCTACGCGACGGCGATCTTTCAGTTGGCCGCGGAGCAGAAGGCCGTCGACCAAGTCGGCAGCGAGCTGCGCATCTTGAGCGAGGCGATCGAAGACAACAAGAGCGCGCTGAACTTTTTTCTCTCGCCGGTTGTCGAACGGGAACAGAAGGAGCGCACGCTGGTCGCTGCCTTCGAGGGCAAGGCGCACCCGATCGCGCTGCATGCGATGCTGCTGCTCGTGCGCAAGCGCCGGGAGCGTTTGCTGCGTGAGATCGTGCGTGAGTATGAGGCGCTGGAGATAGCGGCCCGAGGTTTGGAGCCGCTGACGGTGACCTCCGCCAAACCGCTGGCTGCTGCGGAACTGAGCCGGCTCGTCGCGCAACTTGAAAAGATTTACGGCAAGAAATTTGAGGTAACGCAGCGGGTGCAGCCCGATCTGATCGGCGGGCTGCGTATTTTGATGGGGGATCGCCGCGTCGACGGTTCGGTTGAGGGGCGCTTTCAGGAATTGGCACGCACACTCTTCGCTAGGAATTAGGAATGATCAACGCAGACGAAATCGCAGGTATTCTCAAACAGCAGATCGCGAGCTTCACGGCCGGCGTCCAAGAAGACGAAATCGGCACCGTGATCGAGGTCGGCGCGAACCTGGCGCGAGTCTATGGACTACGCAGCGTGCGTGCTTCGGAGCTCGTCGAATTTTCGAACGGCGTGCAAGGCGTTGCGCTGAACCTCGAAGAGGACAACGTCGGCGTCGTGATCATGGGCTCCGACGAAGGGATCAAAGAGGGCGATAAGGTCCGGCGCACCGGCCGCATCGCGTCGGTTCCGGTAGGTGAAGCGCTGCTCGGGCGCGTCGTCGATCCGCTCGGGAAGCCGGTCGACGGCAAAGGTCCGATCGCAACGCAGAAGTTCCGCACGATCGAAAACGTGGCGCCGGGCGTCGTGCAGCGCCAGCCGGTGAAGCAGCCGCTGCAGACCGGTATCCGCGCAATCGACGCGCTGATTCCCATCGGCAGGGGGCAGCGCGAGCTGATCATCGGCGACCGCAGCACGGGCAAGACCGCGATCGTGGTGGACACGATCATCAATCAAAAAGGCAAAGGCGTGTTCTGCATCTATGTCGCGATCGGTCAGAAGACCTCGACAATGGCGGCGCTGGCGCAGCTCCTCGAACAAAAAGGCGCGATGAAATACACCACGATCGTGACCGTCGGACCTTCGGACGCGGCTGCGCTGCGCTGGATCGCTCCGTTCGCCGGCTGCGCGATGGGCGAAGAATTGATGTACCAGCACAAGGACGTGCTGATCGTGTACGACGATTTGACCAAGCACGCGCAGTCGTATCGCGAGATGTCGCTGCTGCTGCGCCGCCCGCCGGGCCGCGAAGCCTATCCGGGCGACATCTTCTTCCTGCATTCGCGCCTGCTTGAGCGCGCCGCCAAGCTTTCCGACGAAATGGGCGGCGGCTCGTTGACGGCGTTGCCGATCATCGAAACCCAAGCCGGCGACTTCTCGGCCTATATTCCGACGAATGTCATCTCGATCACCGACGGGCAGATCTATCTCACGCCTGAGCTCTTCTTCCAAGGCATTCGGCCTGCCGTGGACATCGGTCTCTCCGTTTCGCGCGTAGGCGGCTCGGCCCAGATCAAAGCAATGAAGAACGTAGCCGGCCAACTGAAACTCGAGCTCGCGCAGTATCGCGATCTCGCGGCATTCGCCAAGCTCTCCAGCGACCTCGACAAAGCAACGCAGATGCAGCTGCTGCGCGGTGAAAAAATCACCGAACTCCTCAAACAGCCGCAGTATCAGCCCATGGCCGTTGAAGATCAGGTGGCGATTCTTTACGGCGCCACCAAAGGGTTTGTCAACGGCATTCCCACGCCGCGCTTGCAAGACTGGCTGCGCGGTTTCGTCGCTTTTCTGCACGCCAAACATGAGGATATTCCGCAAGCGATCGCCCAGAGCGGCCAGCTCGCGGACGAAAACAAGCAAAAGCTCGACGCGGCGCTCACGGAGTTCAACAAGAGCTTCTAATGGCGACGGTCAAGGATCTTCGCGAGCGCATTCGCTCGCTGAAGAATACGCAGCAGATCACCAAGGCGATGAAGCAGGTTGCGGCCGCCAAAATTCGGCGTGCCGAAACCGCGCAGCGTCAAGCTCGGCCGTACGCGGATGCGCTCAATGAGATGCTGCAGGATTTGCTTGCGACCGCTTCCCGGCTCGATCATCCGTTCATGAATCCGGGCCGCAGCGGCGCGCGTTCGGGCATCCTCCTGATAACATCGGACAAGGGGTTGGCCGGTGCGTTTAATTCCAACGTGATCCACGCAGCCGAGCTCTACCGGCGCGAGCGCCCTGACGCGCGTCTCTACACGGTCGGCATAAAAGCTCGCAACGCCGTCCGCCGCTGGGGGATGACCGATCGCCCAACGTGGCTGCTCAACGCGCCTTCGAAGTTGCAGACCGCGCGCGATGTCGCGCAGCGTGTGACCGCGGATTTCGTCTCCGGCGAGATCGGCGACGTCACGCTGATTTCTTCAAAGCACGTCTCGATGCTGTCGCAGCGGCCCGAAGTACGCCGCCTCGTCCCGATCGAACGCGACGCCGCAACCGCGCAACCCACCGGCCCGCGCGGTTCCGTCGAGATACCGCCCTCGCCCGAGTTCGTGCTCTCACGGCTGCTGCCGAAGTATCTGGAGTTTACGATTTTCTCGGCGATGCTCGAAACCGACGCCGCATTCTACGCCGCGCAGTTGCTCGCGATGAACAACGCGACCGAAAATGCAGGCAAACTGATCGACGAACTCACGATCGCGATGAACAACGCTCGCCAAGAGGCGATCACCAAGGAGCTTCTAGAGATTGTTTCTGGTGCCGAGGCACTAACCGGGACATGATTGTCTTCACCTCGCACGACGCGATCAAAGAATTCCAGCGAAAGCAAGGAAACAACATATAATGGCTGCCACCGGTAAAGTCGTCCAAGTTCTCGGAAACGTCGTCGACGTAGAGTTCAGCGCGGAAACGTTGCCGAACATCAACGACGCGCTGACCGTTCGCGTGAACGAAGATCATGCCAAAGGCAAGGGCAAAGCGCAAGCCGGTGCGGAGCTCGGCGGAACCGCGATGCAGATGCGCGACATCGTGCTCGAAGTGCAGGACGAACTCGGCAACGATCAGGTTCGCTGTCTCGCGCTCGGATCGACGGATGGTCTGATGCGCGGCGCGCCGGTGACGGCGACGGGCGGTCCGATTCGCGTTCCGGTCGGTGAAGGCACGCTGGGACGCATTTTCAACGTGCTCGGGAAGCCGATCGACAGCGACGAGCCGGTAAAAGCTGCGGCAGAATGGCCGATTCACCGTCCGCCGCCGGATTTCAAAGCGCAAGATCCGACGCCGAAAATTTTCGAGACCGGAATCAAAGTGGTCGACTTGATGGCGCCTTACACGCGCGGCGGCAAAGTCGGCTTGTTCGGCGGCGCGGGCGTCGGCAAGACGGTGCTCATTCAAGAGTTGATCCGCAACATCGCGAGCGTGCACAAAGGCTTTTCGGTTTTTACCGGCGTCGGCGAGCGCACGCGTGAAGGCAACGATCTGTGGCTTGAGATGAAAGAGTCCGGCGTCTTGAAGCAGACGACGCTGGTCTTCGGTCAGATGGACGAGCCGCCGGGCGTGCGTTTTCGCGTCGCGCAGACCGGCGTGACGATGGCGGAGTATTTCCGCGACGAGTTGGGCGCGGACGTGCTGCTCTTCATGGACAACATCTTCCGCTATCTGCAAGCCGGCTCCGAAGTCTCGGCGCTGATGGGCCGCATGCCGTCGGCAGTCGGCTATCAGCCGACGCTGTCGACGGATATGGGATCGCTCGAAGAGCGGATCACTTCGACCCACAAAGGATCGATCACGTCGGTGCAAGCGGTCTACGTGCCGGCCGACGACTACACCGATCCGGCTGTGGCGGTGACGTTCGCGCATCTGGACGCGACGACGGCGCTTTCGCGCCCGATCTCGGAACTGGGAATCTATCCGGCAGTCGATCCGCTCGCGTCGAGTTCGCGCATTCTCGATCCGCAGATTGTTGGCGAGGAACATTACCGCGTGGCGAGCGGCGTGCAAGAGACGCTGCAGCGGTATCGCGATCTGCAAGACATCATCGCGATTCTCGGCGTGGAAGAACTCTCCGAGGACGACAAGATCGCGGTCGCACGCGCGCGACGCATTCAACGCATGTTCTCACAGCCGTTCTTCGTCGCCGAACAGTTTACGGGCACGGCCGGTAAGTACGTGAAGCTGCAAGATACGATCATTGCGTTCAAAGAGATCCTCGAAGGCAAAGTGGACGATCTTCCCGAGCAGGCGTTTTTCTACGCGGGCGGGATCGACGACGTGCGCGCAGCGGCCGAGAAGCTCGGCGCCGCAGTCTGATATGAGCGTTCCATTCAAGCTCGTGACGCCGGCGAAGCTGATCTTCGAAGGCGAGGCCGAGCTCGTGATCGCGGTCACGACCGAAGGCGAAGAAGGCATTCTGCCGCGCCACGCGCCGTTCTTGGCTGCGCTCAAACCGGGCGTGCTGCGAGCTAATATCGTGCAAGACGGGGTGGCGCGCCGGCTCGAACTCGCGACGGGTGAGGGATTTATGCAAGCATTGCCCGATCGCGTGACCGTTTTGGTCGACGAAGCGGTGACGTTCGAAGAAGTCGAGGTCGCGCAAACCCGCAGCGAACTTGCCGAAGCGACGGATCAGGTGATCATCGACTTTGCACACGCCAAGCTGCGCCTGACCGGACACGACTAGCCGCCCGGCGAAAAAGCCTTCGTGGCGCATACGCCGGGTTGGACAAAATTGGCTGGACCTGCGCTGGAGCTTGCCGCTCTGGCGTTTGGCTCATTTGCCATGGAGCTCGCGAGCTCGTCGCGACCGCCATCGGCTCCCGAAAGCCGGCCGGCTGCGCCGGCATCCGAGCCGCAGCCCGAGCCCGCCCCGCAACCCGCGCCGGTGCACGACCCGTGGGACTTGGGTCCGCGCGATTTCCTCACCGAGATCGCGGACGAAGGAGCAAACTATTACCGCGCGACCGATGCGGCCGTGGAACTCGTCGCTGGCCTCTACTCGGACGGCCGCATTCGCTTGGCCGACAGCGATGGGCGGCGCTTCGCCGGCGCGCTGATCGGCGGGCACGCCGATCTGCTCGAGCTGCAGCGCAATGACTGGAGTGAAGTTTTTCTGCGCGTAACGCCGACCGGCCGTATGCAACTCGAACTTCGCGGCGGACCGTACGACTCGCACGTGCTGACCTGCGAGCCGCTGCCAGCATGAACACTTTGGACCGGATCGAAACGACGCTGCGCGTTCGCGGCGGATCGCAACTCGAAGGTTCGATTCCGACACATGGAGCGAAGAACGCGGCGCTGCCGATCATGGCTGCGACGCTGCTTGCCAAGGGTAAAGTCACGCTGCACCGCGTGCCGAGGATCACCGACGTTTCCGTGATGTGGTCGTTGCTCGAAGCGCTGGGCGCGCGTTTGCGTTACGAAGGTGATGGCAGCTTAACGATCGATGCGGCGAATGTCGCATCGCACTGCGCTCCGTACACGCTGGTGCGTAAACTGGCCGCCTCATTCGATCTCGTCGGGCCGCTACTTGGCCGTTTCGGCCGCGCGGAAGTTCCGCTGCCGGGCGGCTGCGTGCTCGGTACGCGCGCGACCGACATGCACGAGCAGGCGTTTTTGGCGCTCGGGTGCGACGTCAAGAACCAGCGCGGCTATTTCATTGCCACCGCAAAGAAGCGCCGTTTGCAGGGTGCCGAGATCGAGTTTCGCACGCCGAGCGTCGGTGCGACGAAAAACGCGATGCTCGCGGCGGTTGTTGCCGAAGGCACGACGACGCTTCGCAACGCCGCCATGGAACCGGAAGTCGTCGATTTGACGAACTTCCTGATCGCGATGGGCGCGAAGATCGGTGGAGTCGGTTCGGATACGATCGTGATCGACGGCGTCAACGAACTGCGCGGCGTCGAGTACGAGATCATTCCCGATCGCATCGTTACGGGAACGCTGTTGCTCTGCGGCGCCAGCACGCGCGGGGACGTGACGGTGAAGCAATGCCGCCCCGATCATCTCTCGGCGCTCAGCTTGAAACTGCAAGAGTGCGGCGTTACGGTTACCAGCGGTGAAGATTGGATCCGAGTGGACGCCGGCCGCGTTACCGGAGGCACGGATATTTTGACCGCGCCATTTCCAGGTTTCCCCACCGATCTTCAACCGCAAATGGTGTCGTTCTTGTGCACGGCTCCGGGAAACAGCATCGTCGAAGAGTCGATCTTCAACGCACGCTTTTCGTACGTCAACGAACTTGCCCGCATGGGCGCCGAAGTGCGCGTCTCGATGGAAAGCAACACGGCGGTCGTCAAAGGCGGCACGCCGCTTTCGGGCGCCCCGGTCGAGGCCCCGGACATTCGAGCCGGCGCTGCGCTGGTCGTCGCGGGGTTGGCAGCGCAAGGAGAAACCGAAATCATCGGATTGGAATACATCGATCGCGGCTACGAGCGGCTCGAGGAAATGCTCTCGGGATTAGGCGGGCAAGTCCAGCGATCGAGCGGTATCGCGCCGCTCGTCGAGCCGACCGGACTTTTCGAAACGAGCGCGTATCCTAAGACACGGGCTCGCGCTCAGTAACATCTTTTAAAAAGGAAAGCGTTTTGGACATCGGGATCGATTTAGGCACGGCCAACGTGCTCGTGCACGTCAAAGGCAAAGGTATCGTCTTGCGCGAGCCTTCGGTTGTAGCCAAGGACATGAGCAACGGCAAGACGCTGGCCGTCGGCGAGGAAGCGCGTCAAATGCTCGGGAGAACTCCCGGGCACATTCAAGCGATCCGTCCGCTGCGCGACGGCGTGATCGCCGATTTTGAAGTGACCGAGGCGATGCTCAGTTACTTCATCAAGAAAGTCATGAAGGATCGATCATGGTGGTCGTCGCTTTTCCGGCCCAAACCGAACGTCGTGATCTGCGTGCCCGCGGAGATCACGAGCGTCGAGGAACGCGCCGTGAAGGATGCCGCGAAGCTCGCCGGTGCAAAAACCGTCGAGATTATCGCCGAACCTATGGCGGCGGCGATCGGCGCAGGCTTGCCTATCGACGGGCCGTCGGGCAGCATGGTCGTCGACATCGGCGGCGGTACGACAGACGTAGCGGTCATTTCGCTCGGCGGCATCGTCGTGTCGCAATCGCTGCGCGTGGCGGGCAATAAGATGGACGAAGCGATCATCCGTTACGTGCGCCGCGTCTACAATTTGATGATCGGCGAACGCATGGCCGAAGAGATCAAGATCAAGATCGGCTCCGCCTACAAGCTGGAGTCCGAGTTGGCGATGGAGATTCGCGGACGCGATCTGATCAACGGCCTGCCGAACACGGTGAAGGTGACGAGCGAAGAGATTCGGGAAGCGCTCTCGGAACCGGTCGGCGCGATCGTCGAAGCCGTGAAGTCCGTGCTGGAAAAGACGCCGCCGGAACTCTCTTCGGACATCATCGACCGCGGCGTCATCCTCACCGGCGGCGGCGCGCTCTTGCGCGGCTTCGACAAACTGCTGGCCGAGGTGTGCGGCATTCCGGTCATCGTGGCGGACGATCCGCTTTCATGCGTTGCCCACGGCACCGGCATGTGGGTTCGGCTCTAGGAGACTCTGACGCCGCTTACGATCGATGCGCGAACGGAGCCGCTCGAGCGCGTCGTGGAAGAGGTCGCGAGGGTGGTCTTGCGCGGCGGTACGGTTATTTTCCCAACAGACACCGCGTATGGGATCGGCTGCGATCCGTTTAACCTGGATGCCCTCGCGCGGATCTACGGGGCGAAGCAGCGTCCGGCGAACAAGCCGCTCACGCTGCATCTTGCGAGCGTAGCTGAATTTTTGGAGTACGCGCGAGACCAGCGCGAGGTGGCGTCCGCCGCTCGGCGGCTATTGCCCGGCCCGGTTACGATTATCATGCGGCGGCCTGCGTTCATCGAACGTGACGTGAGCGCCGATTTACCAACGCTGGGCTTTCGGGTTCCCGACGACGCTTTGTGCAGCGCGATCCTGGAGCGCTGCGGCCCGCTGGCGGCGACAAGCGCGAATGCGAGCGGCGAACGGCCATACTTCGGGGCCGGAGATTGGAAAGCGCTGCCGCCTGCAGACCTGCTGGTGGAGAACGGGTCGACCAAGTACGGCCGCGAGTCGAGCGTGATCGATTTCAGCGGCCCGCAGCCGGTCTTGCTGCGCGAGGGGGTTGTTCCGTACGAGCGCCTAAGCGAGCTGGTCGGCCCGATCGTACGTTATCGAGTAGCGACATGAACATGGCGAAAAATGTGCTCTTGGTGCTCTGCGTCTCGCTTTTTGCGATGGCGGCGGCACCGCCGCGCACTGCCGCCGGCTTCAATTTCAGCGACTGGCAGGTTAGTACCGGCGAGTTGGATTGGAACTATCAAAGCGGCGCCTTCTCGACCCCGGGTCACGTGCGGTTGCAGCGTCCGGGCAGCGAGATTCAAGCCGATCGCGCCAACGGCAATACCAAATCGAAGCAGGCCTATCTTTCCGGGAACGTGTGGCTGCACGATCAGAATGGCGTGCTTACGAATTTCGGCGGCGGCACTCTCGGCAGATCCAAGCCGGCCACGCTCACATGCGATACATTGCAGATCGACGGAGTTTCGAAAATCTATACGGCAATGGGACACGTGCACTTCGCGCAAGGCGGAAGCTTTGCAACGGCAGACCGCGCGACCATGAACGGGTTCACGCACGATCTGCATCTCTACGGAAACGTCACGCTGCACCAGTGATTGCGAAGCGCATCGCAGGCGTCGCCATGACGCTGCTCGCATTGGGCGGTTCGGTTGCAAGCGCTGCACCGAAGAAGAGCGCCGCCACGATCGGCGGCTGGACGCTGACGACGACCGAATTGGACGCGAATCTCAAAAACGGCGCTTTCGCCGCGCCCAAGCACGTGACGATGACGCGCGAGGACGGATCGATCGTGGAAGCCGATCGCGCGACCGGAAACTACAAAAAGAAACGGGCAGTACTCTACGGACACGTCAGCGTGCACGACGCGACCGGCACCTTTGGATTGAAGAGCACGCAAGCCGTCAAGCGCGAGCCCGCGACGCTAACGGCCGACAAGGTTGCGCTGGACGACGGTTCGCATCTGTACGACGCCGACGGCAGCGTCCGTTACATTCAGGGACAGACGACGGCCGACGCGCAGAAGGCGCATCTCAACGACGCCACGCATCGCCTCGACCTTACGGGAAACGTGCATATCGTGCAGGGTGAACGCACGCTCGACGCTCAAAACGCGACGTACAATACGCTGACCGGCGACGGCGAAGCCGACGGCAACGCAATGATGACATTTCCCGGCGTCGCGCTCTCGATCGCCACGCCGAAACCGATCATCCTTCACGGTCCAAAGATTCCGTAATCATGGAACCTAGTCTGTTTGGGTCCGCGGGCAGGGCGCCGCTGGCCGCGCGGATGCGTCCGCGCACGCTCGATGAGTTTGTCGGCCAGGAGCAGATCGTCGGCGAAGGCCGCGCGTTGCGCCGTTCCATCGAAAACGACACGGTTCCGTCGCTCATCTTTTGGGGTCCGCCGGGAAGCGGAAAGACGACGCTAGCGGAAATCATCGCCAATCTGACCGGCGCGCATTTTAGTTCTCTTTCGGCGGTCAGCGCGGGGGTAGCCGATCTGCGCAGAGTGGTTGCAGAGGCCCAGCACCGCCGCGCGCTTGGAAAGCGCACCGTCTTTTTCATCGACGAGATCCATCGCTTCAACAAAGCCCAACAAGATGCGGTTCTGCCCTACGTCGAGGACGGTACGATCACGCTGATCGGCGCGACGACCGAGAACCCGTCATTCGAAGTGATATCGGCGCTCCTTTCGCGCTCGCGTGTCTTCGTGCTGAAAGCGCTGACCGATGAAGAGGTCGGCACCATCGTCGACCGCGCGCTGCTCGATCGCGAGCGCGGTCTAGGCGCGCAATCCGTCGTCTTGGAACCGGATGCGCGCAGCGCGCTGGTTTCGCTCGCCAACGGCGACGCACGTGTTGCGCTCAGCACGCTGGAGTTCGCCGTCAACGCCGCGCCCGCCGCAGAGAGCGGAACGCGCACGATCGGCGCGCCGCTGATCGCCGATGCAATGCAGCGCCGCGCCGCGAGTTACGACAAAGGCGGCGAACAGCACTACGACGTCATCAGCGCATTTATCAAAAGCATTCGCGGGAGCGATGCGGACGCGGCAGTGTACTGGCTCGCGCGCATGATCGATGCAGGCGAGGATCCACTCTTTATTGCGCGTCGGCTGGTGATACTCGCTTCCGAAGACGTCGGCTTGGCGGATTCGCGCGCTATCTCCGTTGCGATGGCCGCGCAGCAGGCCGTGCATTTCGTCGGCATGCCTGAAGGTTTTTATCCGCTCGCGCATTGCACGCTCTATCTGGCTACCGCGCCGAAAAGCAACAGCGTCGGCCGTGCGTACGGCGCCGCGCTGCAAGACGTCGAAGGAACGCGCAACGATCCCGTTCCGCTGCATCTGCGCAACGCGCCGACCGGACTGATGCGCGACCTTGGCTACGGAAAAGAATACGAGTATGCGCACGCGAGTCAAGAGTACAAATCGCAGCGCGGCGATTTGCCGCCGGCGCAGCGGCTGCAGTCATACTTGCCCGAAAATATCGCCGCGCGCGCCTATTTCGAGCCGGGAACGCAGGGCGAAGAGTCCCGTCTTATTCAATGGATCGAGAAACGCCGAAAAACGAAAAAATGACCGCTGCGCAAAATGAAAACGGCCCGGGCGTTTCCCGGACCGTTTTCCCCGTTGCTACTTCTCGGAGTGTGCAATGGAGCTTCGCACAAAAAGAGCCTATAGCTAGTCTCTGAGAATATCCTGAAATGCAGCGGATTTATTTAGACCATGCCGCCACGACGCCCGTGCGACCCGAAGTCCTCGAGGCGATGCTGCCTTTTTTTGGGCCGGGCGGCTATAATCCGAGCTCGGTCCACGCCGAGGGCCGCTCCGCCCGGGCCGCTCTGGACGATGCGCGCGAGCGCATCGCGCGCATTCTGGGAGCCAAGCCTAAGGAGATCGTCTTCACGGGCAGCGGTTCCGAGGCGGATAACCTCGCAATCGCCGGCGTTGCCAGAGCGCTGCGCGGTCGCGGCCGTCATCTCGTTTCGGCAGTTACCGAGCATCATGCCGTTCTGCATACGCTCGACGCGTTGCAGGCTGAAGGTTGGGACGCCACCCTTCTGGAGGTGGACTCTGCCGGACGAATCGACGTGCAGCAGTTTGCGTCGGCATTGCGCGACGACACCGTGCTCGCCTCGATCGCCTATGCGAACAATGAAATCGGCACGGTCGCACCGATCGCGCAGCTCGCGCGGCTCGCGCACGAACGCGGCGTTCTGCTTCACACGGATGCGGTGCAGGCGCCGGCGTACTTACCGATCGACGTGCGCGAACTCGGCATCGATCTGCTCTCGATCGCGGCGCACAAGTTTTACGGCCCAAAAGGCGTCGGTGCGCTGTACGTGCGTGGAGGCACGCCGGTCGAACCGATCGTGTACGGCGGCGGCCAGGAGTTTTCGAAACGCGCCGGTACCGAAAACGTGGCGGGCATCGCAGGGATGGCGCGTGCGCTGGAATTGGCAAGGGGCGAGCGCGAAGCGACCGCGGCACGAGTCGGCGCGTTGCGCGATCGTTTGGAAGTTCTGGTCTGCGAGCACGTGGCAGACGTGCGCGTCAACGGAGCGGGTGCGCCGAGGCTGCCCAACAATCTGAATCTGGCCATCTTAGGGGTGGAATCGGACCGGCTGGTTGCTCGCCTGGATTTGGACGGGCTGGCGGTTTCGGCCGGCAGCGCCTGCGCCTCGGGCGTCGTCGAGCCGAGTCACGTGATTGGCGCGCTTGGGTTGCCGCCCGAATGGTCGCGGGGCGTGGTGCGGCTCTCCCTCGGACGCACGACCAGCGAGGAAGAAATCACGCGCACCGAGGAGATTCTCACGCGGGCCGTCTCCGGATTGCGGACCGCCTTCGGCTTTTCAAACCATGAAGAACGGGGAATAGTTGGTTCACGTCCGGGCACACCCGGCGGAGGTCACTCTTGAGTACGGGCTTTAACTGGGCTGCCTTTCTCGATGTCGCGGGCGGGCTGGGCGCATTTCTGGCCGGGCTCGGCATCTTTCTCGCGATGCTGGGTCTGTCGCGGACTTTGGCGCGTTTCAATCGCACGCTCGACGGAGTCGACGAACAGATTGCCGCGCTGGGACGGCCGGTGGCGGAAACGTTGACACATGTCGGCGGCATCGCCAACACCGCGGATCGCACGCTTGCGCGTCTTTCCGGGACAGTTTCGGCGCTGGAGCAGGTTGCCGGATCGGTCGCGAACGCGGCCAAATTGACGCAAGAAGCGATCTCCCCGGTGATCGTCAACGTTGGCGCGACCCTGGGCGGAATCAGCGCGGGCCTGCGCCGGCTCGTGCGCGGGAATTCGAACGGAGAGCCATCATGAACGAACAGAATCAAAACGGAAGCGCGCAACCGCGCGGCAACGGCTTCATCGGCGGTTTCGTCGTGGGCGCCATCGCCGGCGCGATCCTCGCGTACGTGGTCATGCAAGAAGACGCACGCGATCTCATCGTCGGCAAAGCGCGCGAGGCGGGAAACATGGCGATGGACGCCACGGACGATCTGCGCGACCTCTATAAGCGGGGAAAGGACGTCGTAGATGCTGCGCGTTCGAACGTCTCCTCGGCTGTCGACGAAGTGCAATCGGTTGCAGATTCCCTGAGGGACGATCTGACGCGCAAAGCGTCGGAGACATAGGAGCAAGCGTGGATATCAAAGTGAACGTTCGAGAAGCGCAAGGTGATACGTACGTCGTCGATCTCAACGGCGAGATCGACGTGTACACCTCGCCGAAGGTCAAGGACGCCATTGGCGAGTTGATCGACAAAGGCCATTACAATTTGGTCATCAATCTCGAGAAAGTTCGTTACATCGACTCGACCGGGCTCGGCGTGTTGATCGGCGGCCTCAAGCGCGTTCGCGAACACGGCGGAACCGTGAATCTCGTCTGCACCAACCCGCAGATCAAGAAAATTTTCGACATCACCGGTTTGGTAAAAATCTTCGGAATCTATGAGGATGAAGATGCGGCGATGAAGGCGCTGGTGTGAACCAGCCGGTCATGCCGCAGTCCCAAGGAACGCTCGGGACCGTGGAATTGCGGATTCCGAGTAAGGCCGAGTGGGTTGCCGTTGCCCGTTTGGCCGTGGCCGCGGTTGCGAACAGGCTGAACTTTTCGATCGAAGACATCGAAGACGTTAAGCTGGCGGTCGCTGAAGCGTGCACGAATTGTATTCAGCGCGCCGAAGGCAGCGATCAAATACAAATTACATGCGAAACCGGACCGGAAGGATTGACGGTGCGGGTACGCGACTTCGGGCGCGGCACGCATCCGGAGGGCATACAGTCACCCCGCGCCGACGAACCCCGCGTCGACGGTCTCGGAATCTTTCTGATTCGTTCGCTAATGGATTCCGTCGAGTACGACGTGCATCCCGAATGCGGAACGAATCTTGTGATGACCAAAAGAGTCACGCATTAGTGCACTCGCAGGCCCCGGAAGAGCGTTGGGACCGTCATAAGACGCACGAGGCTTTCGTGCGCTTTACCGAGGCAAAAAAAAATCCCGGCTCTCCCGAATACGAGAAGGTGCGCAGCGAGTTGGTCGTCGCACACGTTAATTTGGTCCGCTATCTCGCCGTAAAGTTCGCCAATCGCGGCGAATCTCTGGACGATCTCATTCAAGTGGGCATGATCGGATTGCTCAAAGCGATCGACCGTTTCGATTTGGAACGCGGTGTCGAATTCACTACCTACGCTACGCCGACCATCGTCGGTGAAATCAAACGCTATTTCCGCGACAAAGGTTGGGCCGTCAAAGTTCCGCGCCGGCTGCAAGAGTTGAACTTGGCCGTCAACCGGGCGATCGAAAAGCTCTCCGTAAAAATAGGGCGCAGTCCCACCGTTGCCGAGCTGGCCGCGCATCTGAGCGTGACCGATGAAGACATCCTCGAAGCTCAGGAGCTCGGACAAGCGTACAACCTGCTCTCGCTCGACACCGAATTCTCCGGCGACGGCGACAAGAAATCGCAAACGCTTGCGGATTATATCGGCACGACCGATGCGGGGCTCGCTTTGCTCGAAGACAAAGCCAATCTCGAGCGAGCTTTCGAGGTGCTGACCGGACGCGAACGCGTCATTTTGTACTTGCGCTTCTACGAGAGCGTTTCACAAACCGAGATCGCCAAGCGGCTCAACGTGTCACAGATGCACGTTTCGCGCCTGCAACAGAAGGCGCTCGAAAAACTTCGCCACGTGCTCCAAGAGTAGGCCCCGGCCGCAAGCTCCGCCAATAACAACTCCGGTTTATGAGAAGCCAAGAGCTGCGCTCGGCGTTCGTCGAGTTTTTTACGGCGCGAGGGCATAAGCACGTCCAATCGGCGAGCCTGATTCCGGACGCGATGTCGACGACGCTCTTTACGGTCGCCGGAATGGAGCAATTCGTTCCCGCGTTTTTGGGTGACGAGCCGCCGCCGGCTAAAAACGTGGTGACCGTTCAGCGCTGCTTGCGCGTGGCGGGCGCGAAGAGCGACATCGAACACGTCGGACGCACCGGCCGCCACGGCACGTTCCTGGAGATGCTCGGCAACTTCAGTTTCGGCGGCTACTACAAGCGCGAAGCGATCGGATACGCTTGGGAGTTCGTCACGAGCGTGCTGAAGCTCGATCCCAAACGGCTTGCAATAACCGTCCACACCGACGACGACGAAGCCGAAAAAATCTGGCGCGAGCTCGGCGTCCCGGCCGAGCGCATCACTCGCTTCGGCGAAGACAATTTTTGGACGATGGGAACCACCGGTCCATGCGGGCCGTGCACCGAGATGTTCTTCGACACCGGAGCGGAGAATGCGTCCGGTCGCGACGACGACGGGCCGAACAAGGGAAGCCGCTTCGTCGAATTTTGGAACATCGTCTTTCAACAGTTCAATCGCGCGGCGGACGGCACGATTGAAGAACTGCCGCGCAAACAGATCGACACGGGCATGGGATTCGACCGGACCCTGGCGATCGTCAACGGCAAAGTCTCGATGTATGAAACGGATCTCTTCACCGACGTGAGCGCGGCGCTGCCGCCGGCCGGCAAGACACAGCTTCCGGCGAAGGATCAACTCGAGCGACGCAACATCATCGCCGACCACGTCCGCGCAGTGACCTTCCTCATCAACGACGGGGTCTATCCGAGCAATACGGATCGGGGCTACGTCCTGCGTTTTCTCATCCGCCGCGCGATCCGCAATGGTCGTCTCTTAGGTTATCCCGACGGTTTTCTCACCGGGCTCGTGCCGGCGGTGGTCAAGTCGCTCGAGTCCGGCTACCCGGAGTTGCGCGCAAACCTCACGCGCATTCAACAAGCGCTGCGCGCCGAGGAGCAAACCTTCGACCGGACGCTGGAACGGGGAATGGTCCGCTGTGCCGTGCTCTTCGACGATCCGAAAATACGCAAGTCGAAAGTCGTCCCGGGAAAAGATACGTTTGAATTGCACGACACGTACGGCTTTCCGGTCGAGTTGACACGCGAGATCGCCGCCGAGCGCGGATTCATCATTGACATGCCGGCCTTTGAAGCCGCGATGAACGAACAGCGCGAACGCGCGCGCCGCGATGCAACCGCCAAACGTCCGGCCGTCACGCTTGCGGATCTGCCCGCGATCAAGAGCGAATTCGCCGGTTACGAAGGTCTCGCAAGCGAGGGCGAAGTCGTCGCGCTGCTCAAAGACGATCAGCCGGTCGCGCAGTTGCGAGAAGGCGAGGGCGGACAGGTGTTGCTCGATCGCACGTCGTTCTACGCGGAAAAAGGCGGACAAATCGGCGATCGCGGAGTTCTTCGAACCGATTCCGTATTTTTCGAAGTGGCGGACACGCAGAATCTCGGCGAAGCGATCGCGCATATCGGCACGCTGCGCTCGGGTGACCTGCGGATCAGCGATCGCGTGCGCACGGAGGTCTACGAGGATTGGCGGCGCGAGATACGGCGACACCACACATCCGCACACCTGCTGCAGCGTGCGTTGAAAGATATTTTGGGCGAAGACGTGACGCAGGCGGGCTCGTGGGTCGGCATCGATCGCATGCGTTTCGACTTCCGGTGGCCGCACGGCGCGCTGGCAGCACAGCAAAAGCGCGACATCGCGCGGCGCGTCAACGAGATGATCCGCGATGACACTCCGCTGGAAACGCGCGTGCTGCCGATCGAAGAGGCTCGCGCCAGCGGCGCGATCATGATGTTCGGTGAGAAGTACGGCGAGCACGTGCGCGTGGTCAAAGCCGGTCCTTCCGTCGAGCTTTGCGGCGGCACGCATTCGCACTCGACCAGCGAGCTCGGACTCTTCATCATCCTTAGCGAGTTTTCGATCGGCAGCGGCATCCGGCGCATCGAGTCGTGCGTTTCGCGCACCGCCGAAGAGTTCGTGCAGCACCAGCAAGAGTTAGTGAGCGATCTCGCCGCTTCGCTGGCTACGACGCCCGATGAGCTCGGCGAACGCATCGAAAAACTGCAAGCCGACGTCAAAGACTTACAGAACGCGGTGGGTGACCTGCGCGCGAGGCTCGCTGGGGCGGACGCGCAAACCTACCTCGAGAAAGTCGAACACAAAGGCGAGCGAAGTTTCGTCGGCGCGGTCGTGCAGGAAGCCAATGCCGAAGCGCTGCGTCATCTGAGCAGCGCCATTCGCCAGCGCATGCGCACCGGCGTCATCGCGCTGGCCGGCATCGACAACGGAACGGTGAGCCTGCTGGTGAGCGCAAGCGACGACATGGTGAAAGCCGGCATTCACGCGGGCAACCTCGTGAAGCTCGCTGCGCCGCTGGTCGGCGGCCGCGGCGGCGGCCAACCCGCCCAGGCGCAGGGCGGCGGAAAAAATCCGGAGGGCGCCGACGATGCGCTGCGCGCAATCCGTGAAGCCGTTCTCTCTGCGTGAAGCTGTTGGTCGCGGCGCTGCTTATCGCAGCGCTCTCTCCCCCAAACCTGCTCGATTCGCAGCTCGTCCTGCAGCGATACGAATCGCGGCTCGCCGCCGTTAAGGATCCGCAGACGCTGATCTTCATGTATGCGGTTTCGCAGGCAGGCCCGCAAGACATCGATCAAACCCATCGCGTCTATCGCAGCGGCAGCCTCGTGCGTGACGAAACGCTCATCGTGGACGGCGTCTCGCAAAAGTTCACGCGCATCGCACGGTATCGCAATCGTTACACGCTTCAGAACCTGGCTCCGCGCTCTACCGACTACGTTTTTCTTTTCATGCGCCCAATCCGCGCAGCGAATCGCTACGACTACGTCTATCGCGCCGTCCCATTGGGACCCGCAACGTCATTCACGGTGCAGAGCATCACGATCGATGGCCGCAGTTTTCTGCCGCGCGAGATCCGCTTTCGCAGCATGGGCGCCGGTGCACGCGGTGCCGGAACGCTCACCTTTACGCAGGCGGGCAAGTATTGGGTTCCGCTTTCGATTGCCGTCCAAGGAACGGTTAACGGCCGGGCCGCGCGCGAACGAATCGTGTTCACGGGATACCAGTTTCCGGCGGGCCTTCCCAAATCGACATTCCAAGCTCCAAAAGCGCTGCCGGCGGCAGCCTTACCAACATTTTAGGATCTCGTTCGGCGGCGTGGGCCGCGTGGCTCGTGCCGTTGGGCGTGTATGTGGTGTCACTGGAAGGCGCGATCAGCTATTGGGATACCGGAGAGTCTCAGGTCGTACCATGGATCTTCGGGATCGCGCATCCGACCGGCTTCCCGGTTTTCACGATCGCTGCCGGAGTCTTCGCGCACGTTTTTGCGATCGGTACGCCGGCGTGGCGAATCGCGCTTTTCAGCGCGATCGCGATGAGCGTTGCCGCCTGGGCAGTCTTCCGCGTTCTGCGCGAGTTGGATTGCCGCACGTGGATAGCGCTGGGAGCGGCTTGCGTTTTCGCATTCGGCGAGATCGTCTGGACGCGCGGAACGCGCGCCGAAGTGCACGCACTCGCCGCGTGCTTCGCTTCGTTAACGCTCTACTTTTCGGTACGCTGGTACGTGCGGGGCGAGTCTCGTTCGCTTGTGTGGGGTGGACTCTGCTGGGGTTTAGGAATCGCAACGCATCCAGTCGTCGGGCTGCTCGCACCCGCGCTTCTTGTGATCTTGTGCGCGCGCATTCGCCGCCTCACGCTGCGGAGCTTTGCGTTAGCGCTCGCGATGTTGCTGTGTGGTCTCACCTTCTACGCATACCTGCCGCTGCGCAGTGCAATGGTGACGCAAGCGCGGCTGGATCCCACACGCGTCCTTGGCGATCCGCCCGGCAAAGCGTTTTGGGATATGAATCATCCGGCGTCGTGGGACGGATTCAAACATGAAATAAGCGGATCCGACTACGGAACCGGCGGATTCTTCGCGGCGATGCTCGATCCGCACACATACCAATCCGGTGCGCCGCCGTTCTTCGAGCGGCTTTGGCGTGAGTTCACCCCGTTCGGGCTCTTGCTTGCGCTCAGCGGAATCGTCACGCTCGCGCGACGCGACCCGGCGCTCACGGTCGCGTTCTTCTTGGCCGGAGCCATTCCGGCGATCTTCGCGTTCGGTTACACGATCGAAGCGGACATCGAGCGCTACTATCTGATTCCGTTTGCCGCCGTTGCGATTTTTGCCGGTTACGGCGCATCGGCAATCGCCCGCGCGCTGCCGGGGATGCGCACCGCATCGGTCGTCGTTACAGCAGGTATCGCGGTCGGGCTGCTGGTCATCAACCGTGACACGTTCACGCAGCCGCACTCTTCCGGAGCCGAAGCAATGATCCGAACGGTGGTCATGCGAACGCCCGACGATGCGGTGCTGCTCGTGCCGTGGATTGATTCGACCGCGCTAGCTTATGCCGCGTACGTTGACGGCTCACTTGGTCACCGCGTCGTGGACAGCGCCTGGCTGAGCGACGAAGCGACGCGTGTGCCGCGCTGGATGCATGAAGGACGCCACGTCTACGTCGTCGACCAGGTTTTCGGATCGGTGCCCGGTTATCGCCTCGTGAAAATTCCGGGTTCGCCCGACGTGTACCGGATTGCAAAAGAATGAACCGCCGATCGCTCGTTGCCGGAGTAACGGCAGCGTTGGTCACGCTGGTTGTAGGGCACTTCCGATCGACTCCCTACAACAATTATGTGCTGCTGGCCGATGCGCTGCTGCACGGTCACACCTGGATTGCGTGGCCGGGCGCATACATCGACGCCCTTGCCCACAACAGACAGCACTATGTGATCGAAGGGCTGGTTCCGGCTCTGCTGCTTCTTCCGTACGTTGCGATCGCAGGACTCGCCGCGAATCAGACGCTTCTCTCGGTTGTGCTTGCCGGCATCGCGATCGGCGCGGCTTGGGAGCTCGGCGAACGGTTGGACATTTCTCGCGCGACTAATCTTTGGCTGACGATCTTTTTGCTCGCGGGCACGGATCTTTTATGGTGCGCGATGCTTGGTGATGTCTGGTTCATCGCACACGTCAGTGCGGTCGCGTTTACGCTGCTGGCGCTCGTGGAACTCTGCGGCAAACGCCGAGGATGGCTCGTTGCACTTTGGGCCATCGCCGCGGCGGGCTCGCGTTTTTCGCTTGTGCTCGCGCTTCCGATCTATACCGCGTTACTGATCGCAACCGACACAAAGGGGGAACGATGGCGCGTTGATCTCGGACGTTTGCGCGCGCCGCTTGCGGGATTTGCGGGTGTTTTACTAACCGCAGGCGCGCTGTACGTCGCGTACAACCTGTCGCGCTGGGGGACGATCGCCGACATCGGCTACGCGACGTGGTATCATCAGGACAGCGCCGGCTCGCCGACCGGTTCGCCTTTCCGCTTGCAGTATTTGTCCTACGAACTGTGGTCGTTTTTCGTGCAGCGTCCCGATTTCGCACAAACGTTCCCGTGGATTCTACCGTCGTATTCGGGCGTTGCGCTGACGTGGACGAGTCCCGCGCTCGTCTTCGCCCTGTGGGCGCACCGTCCGCGCGCATTTGTCATCGCGCTTTGGTGCGTCGCGATCCTCGTGGCGCTTCCGTCGCTCGCCTACTACGTCAACGGCTTCGCGCAGTACGGGATGCGCCACGCGCTCGACTTCGAACCGTTTCTCTTCGCGCTCATGGCATTGGCTGCACGCGAACGCCTGCCGCTATGGACGAAAGCGTTGATCGTATACTCGTGTGCGGCGGGCTTATACGGCGTCTGGTATTGGAACGTGTTTTTGCGCGCGGGAAACTAAGGCGGCAGCCGTTACGGACCGGACAAGCCGTGGCGCTCAAAAAAACCGCGGACAAGGTCCTTCTCTCCGGGCTGACGTTCAAACCGCAACTTTTCCACGAGCCCATTTGATGAAAGAGTGGCGTGCATTCGGTGCTTCAGAATGAGCGTTTCCGTGCCCGCCTCTAAGACATCGACAAATAGAATTTCGTGAGGCGCCTTTTCATCGATTTGATGCAGGAACCGGAGCGAATCCAGGTGCTCGCGCCCCCATTCGGATACGTGACGAAATGACGCGATGACGGCAGGAGCGCCGTTTACCACCGAGTCGTCAGACTCATACCATGAGGAGTTCGGCAGCGCTGTAATCGTCGGAGTCGAGCGACTAGGCCAAACGATGCACGACGTCCGTCATTAGCGGGCGTTGCTCAAGCCGCTCAGCTGCTCGAAAGCCGTGCGCAATTCAGCTGTATTGTTAGCCGGTGCGCCACACGCATTGCCGCGGCAGAGATAGCCTACCGGGGCATGAGCGGGATCCATTCCCCGCTGCTGTAATTCTTTAGCATCGGTAGAATCGATCGTGCGAACCACAATAAGCGGGTCTTGTAGGGCGCGCGCTGCTTCGCGGAGATCGGCCGTTTGTTCGGGCGTGCCGACAAGTACGGCCGAGGGCGCAGCGCTGAAATAGCGGCGCAAAGCGCGAGCGTACGGCGCCGCAAACATGCGCATGCTGCCGTAGTTACTCGCGTAGAGTTGCAAGGTGCGTTCGGCGACACCTCGCAAGCGCTCATCGCTATCAAGCACTGATAGGCGCAAGAAGCTGTCCGCGAGCAGCGAGTTATCGGCCAGCGGCCGTTGCCGAACTGCCAGATCGCCTAATTCTTCTTCGACGCCGGCGTGGTCGTAGAAACCGCCGTTGGGAGATCCGAAGTGGCGTTCTATCGCATTCGCAAGATCGCGCGCGCGTGAGAAAAATCGCGGTGCTCCGCCGCACTCATGCGCGTCGAGCAATGCACGCAAGTACGCCGACTGGTCGGCGAGCAGGCCGCGCACGTGTGGTTTGCCGCCGGGCTCGATGTAGTGAAAGAGGAGGCCGTCGTCGTCGCGCATGCGATCGTGCAGCTCGTCGAGTGTGGCTTCGGCTTCGTGCAGCAGATCGTCATCGTCGAGTGCCGCGGCGGCGAGCGCGAACGTGCCTGCCATGGCGGCGGTCCAGTTCGAGTACGACGTGCGATCGACGTAAGGTGCTGCACGTTTGCGCCGTTCCTCGAGCGGCAGTGCAAAATACGCTTCGTCCGCGTCCTGGCTGCCGGCGAAGTAATTTGATTTCGGATCGCGCAGCACGATGCGAATATACTGCAGCGCCGATTCAAGCGTCGAGCGAAAACGGTCGTTGCGCGTCGTCCGCGTCAGCTCGGCGAGAACGCGCAGCAGTGTGGCGTGATCCTCGGTCATCTTCTCGAAGTGCGGAATACTCCAATCACGCGTCGTCGAGTAGCGGAAGAAACCGCCTTCGACGTGATCGTACATGCCGCCGCCGACCATCGCGAGCATGGACTTGGCGACCATTTCGTAGAGCCGCTCTTCACCGGTGACGCGATACTCTTGCAGCAAAAAGTCGAGCACGTCGGGCATCGGAAACTTCGGCTCGCTGCCAAAGCCGCCGTATTCGGCGTCGTACGCGTCGGCGATCTCTTCCAGGACGCGCGCGATCATCGTTTCGCGCAGCTCGCCCGCGGCTTCGCTCTCGCGCGCGGTTTCCTTGCGCAGCTCGGTCGCGCGCTCCTCGACGTGGGCGCGATTCTCTTTGTAGAAGTTCGCGATTTGATCGAGCGCGCCCAGCATCTGATCGGGCGGCATGTACGTTGCGCCAGCGAGTAACGCACCCGCGGGCGCGAGGAAGGCTGTGGTCGGCCAGCCGCCCTGGTTGTACCGCGCGTTGACGTCCGGGCGGCGGTCGTTGTCGACGCGCACGGGAATGAAACGCTCCTTGATCCTTTCGATCACGCGCGGATCCGAATAGCTCGTTTCATCCATAACGTGGCACCAGTGGCACCACACCGCCGAGATCGAAAGCAAAATCGGTTTTTCGTCGCGCCGCGCTTCGGAAAAGGCCGCCTCTCCCCAGGTGCGCCACGCGATTTCGTTCGCGCGATTGGGCCGCGGCGAAAAATGAAACTCGGAACTCATACTACTCGTCTTCCCCGGAAGCGCCGCGCAGGAACGTGGCTCCGTAGAAGATCGCGACGAAGGCGAGGACTGCCAGCAGCGGCGTCACGGGGAAGCCCGGCAAGAAGAGCGCGGCGATAAACAGGGTCGTGAAGCCCGAGAAGGCTAGCGCATAGCGGCTGTGGGCCGCCGCGTCCATCCCATAGATGTCACGCTCGTAGTGACCTCCGGTCCGAGCGGCCCGGCGCCAGCACGCCACCAGCGCCAGGCCCAAGGAAAGTACGAGACCGGACACAACCCACATACCACCCGCTTCGCCGCCCCCCGATATGCGCTTGCCTGGTCTGGGTATAAACGGGGCGACTGCGAGACTCGAGAGGAGCAGTGACCCGTATGGCTGATGGCCCAGTTGTAGTTAACAACGGTGGTGGAAGCGGCGCGGCTGCCGTAGGCATCGTTCTCGTCGTCCTCATCGCGATCCTGATCGCGATTTTCGTCTGGCATCCGTGGTCCACGACGACCAGCAGCACGTCAACGACCGGCGGCACCACGACGACCAACACGACAACTACTGGAGGAGGTACCAAACCCTAATGGCTGGTTTATTGTGGACGGTTATCGTCATCTTGGTGGTTATTTGGCTGATTGGGTTTCTGCTCGTGCACATCACGAGCCCGCTCATTCACCTCGTCATCGTGATCGCGGTGATCTTGCTCGTCATCAACCTGCTGAGCGGCCGAGGAGCGCGAGTCTAGACTCGCGCAGCATATCGGCATAATGCCGGCAGGAAAACGAACCCCTGGAGCGAGCCGGAAACGGGAACCCGGCTCGCTCAAACGTTATCACGCCAAGCGCGACTTCAAGGAAACGCCCGAACCCCGCGGCGCGCCGGTTAGCAGCAGCAAGCGTTTGCGTTTCGTCGTGCAAAAGCATCGCGCGACGCGCCTGCACTACGATTTTCGTCTCGAAGCGGACGGCGTGCTGAAATCGTGGGCGGTTCCCAAGGGCCCTTCACTCGATCCATCCGATCGCCGCCTGGCGATGCACGTTGAAGATCATCCCTTCGATTACCGCACGTTCGAAGGCATTATTCCGAAGGGCCAGTACGGCGCGGGCGAAGTGATCGTGTGGGATGAAGGCACGTACAAACTGGCCGAAGCGGCGGATCCAGCAACCGAGATCGCCAAAGGCAAGATCAAATTCATCCTTTCCGGCAAGAAGCTGAAAGGCGAATTCACGCTGGTGCGCATCAAAGGCCGCGGCGGCGAAGGCGGCGATCCGTGGCTCCTCATCAAGGATCACGATGAATTCGTTGACCCGAAATACGATGTCGCCAAGGACAACAAGTCCGCGAAGACCGGGCGAACCGTCGAGTCTTACGCTAAAGATCCGCGCGCGCCGCACTGGGATTCGGGCCGCAAAGCCTCGGGCAGCCGCGCCGCCAAGGAAAAAAAAAGCGCTAGGCGCGACCCGCTCCCGGTCATCCACACGCCGATGCTCGCTACGCTCGTTAACGAAGCGTTCAACGACGACGACTGGCTCTTCGAGATAAAGTGGGACGGGTATCGTGCGATCTGCACGGCGCGTGAGGACGGCAAGATCTCTCTGGTCTCGCGCAACGGCCTGGATTTTCTGAAGCAGTTTCCGGAACTCGAAGAGCTGCGCAATGCGTGGACGACGTTGCCGATCGTGGTCGACGGCGAGATCGTGAGCGTGGACGAGCGCGGCCGATCGTCGTTTCAGCGGCTGCAGGGCAGCTTTAACCGGCGGCGCCCGAGTGCGCGTTCGCCCGAGGCCAAGAAGTATGTATTGACGTACGTTGCCTTCGACGTGCTCTACGCCGACGGCAAAGATCTGCGCAAGACGCCGCTCGAACAACGCAAAGCCGTGCTGCAGCAGGCGATCGGCGACACCGATCTCGTCTTGTATTCAAAGCACGTGATCGGCGACGGCTGCACGTTCTTCGAACAGGCGCAGCGGCAGCAGCTCGAAGGCATCATCGGGAAACGCCGCGACTCGAGCTATCACGAGCGGCGCACGCGCGATTGGGTGAAGATCAAAGCCCAGCAGATGCAAGAGTGCGTGATCGGCGGTTTCACCGAACCGCGCGGCAGCCGCAAAGGCTTCGGTGCGCTTCTGCTCGGGTTGTACGATCGCGGCAAACTCTCTTACGTCGGCCATGTCGGCACCGGCTTCGATACGAAGACGCTGGACGCGATGAGCGCGCAACTGAAGAAAATCGAACGCAAGACTTCGCCTTTCGTCAACGCAGTCGATTCGAATACGAAGGCGCACTTTGTCGAGCCGAAGCTGGTCGCACAGGTTCGATTCACGGAGTGGACGCGTGACGGGTACATGCGCCAGCCGGCCTTCTTGGGCATGCGCACCGACAAGAGTCCCAAGGAATGCGTGCGTGAGGTGCCGGTCGACACGGACGAAGTGGCCTGATGGCTTCGCGCACGACACAACAGACGGCACGCCGGTTTCGATGCCGCCGCCAATGGCCGCTGGAGTCGCCAACGCCAGCAGCGCGAAGGCGATCGCTGGGGCGCCAAGGCGTGGAAGGCCGCGGCGCTCGAGCCGGCTCTCAAGAAAGCGCAGCGCGCCTGGAGCTAGGGCTCGGCTCCGGGTATAATGGGGCTCCGGGTTATCCACAGGGGGGCGCTTCTTTGGCACACGCGATCTGGTCCGGGTCTATTAACTTCGGGCTCGTCACGATTCCGGTCAAGCTCTTCACGGCCGTCCGGGCGAACGAGCTGTCGTTCAACTTGCTGCACGCCAAGGACGAGGGCCGGATCCGCTACGAGCGCATCTGCACCGTTGAGAACAAACCCGTGCCCTGGGACGAGATCGTCAAAGGCTACGAGTACGAAAAGGGCGACTACGTCCTCCTTACCGACGAGGACTTCAAGAAAGTCAATCCGGAGGCCACGCAGAGCGTCGACATCTTGGAGTTCGTCGAACTCGACAAGATCGACCCGATGTACTTCGACAAGCCGTACTATTTGGAGCCGACGAAGCAAGGCCGGCACGCGTACGCGCTGCTGCGCGAAGCGCTCGAACGCGCGAACAAAGTTGCGATTGCGCGCGTTGTGATTCGCACGAAAGAAACGATCGCGGCCGTCAAACCTTCCGGCGACGCACTGGTCCTCGAAATCATGCACTGGGCCGATGAAATGATCGAGGAGTCAAGTCTCGATCTGCCGGGCGAGACGAAGCTGCCCGAGCCCGAGATGAAGATGGCCAAGATGCTGATCGACGCGATGAGCGTCGACGAGTTCGAGCCCGAAAAATTCACGAACGCTTACCACGACGAACTCCTGGCGATGATCGAAGCGCGCGCCGCCGGCAAGGAGCTGCCCAAGCCGAAGAAGGCGCCGCCGCGCGCGAAGGTTATCAACCTGATGGACGTGCTGGCGCAAAGCGTCGAGGCGAGCAAGAAACGGCGCGGCGCCAGAAGTGTTGCCGCTGAGACGCGGGCAGCGCACAAAGCTGCGCCCAAGCGGCGCAAGAGCGCCTAAGTTCTAGGACGCGGTTTCCTTGAGCGCGGCTTGCGTGACGCGCACCTCGCGCCTTCCTTGTATTAGCCCGGCGAGAAAGGCCAAGACCGCAAAGAAACACGAGTATGCGCCGGCCCACTGCGCCCCAAACCCGCCCAGCACCGCCGTCGAGATCGGCGGCGAGATAATTCCGGACAATGAGTCGAGCGAAGACGTTACGCTGAGGACGGTGCCTTGACGGCGTGCATCGGCAGCCACGCTGATCAGCGCGGTGAGCCCGCTGTTGCTCAGCGATAACCCTATACTGAAGAATACCGCCACTGCCGACAGTTCGTAGATCGTGTGAACGAACGGTAGGATCGCAAATCCGGCGACGAGCGAGAAGAGGCCGAGCGTCGACATGCCGCGATCTCCCAGCCAATCGGATACGCGACTGATGAGAAAGACGTTCACCAGGACGTTGAGCGTCGACGTACCTGAAAAGAAATAGTCGGTCTGCTCCGGACTAAAACGCAGCTGATGCGCCAAATAGAGCGCCATGACGCTGAACCAGCCGTAGAGCGAAAGCGAGAGCGCCAATTTCTGCCACAAGAGCGGCGAGAACTTGGGGTTGCGAAAGGTACGCACGATTTCGGAGGGCCGAACGACTTCTTCCGTTTTTCCGCGTGATTCGGGCAGGAAGCGAATCGTCACCAGCAATGTTACGAATTGCAGCGCGGCCGCCGCGTAGAACGGCGCGCCGTACCCGAAGTGCGCAAAGAGCACGGACTCGATCAGCGGCCCGAATATCATGCCGGCCCCGAACGTTGCACCGATCAAGCCGAACGCGCGCGACCGTTCTTTCGGCTCGACGAGATCGGCAACGTAGGCTTGCGTCACGCCGATGTTTCCACCCGAAAACCCTTCGAGCACGCGCGCGGCAAAGATGAATGGGATGCTGGTAGCGGCGCCGAGCATCGCCCACCCGATCGTCGCGCCGATTTGGCTGACGATCAACACGCCTTTGCGTCCGATCCGGTCGGAGATATTGCCCCAAATCGGACCCGAAACGAGCTGGCAGAACGAAAACGTCGAGAAGAGCACGCCGACGACGAACGGCGACGCATTGAAATGCGTCACGAAGTACGGCAGCAAGGGAATCAGCATGCTGAAGCCCAGGATGTCGATGAACGTGATGCCGAGGATCGGCAGCAGGCGGCGGATCAAGGTCTTTCGGAAGTACGCAACCCGAGAGGACCGAAACCTGCAAACGCGAATCGGGGTCGGTTCGCATAGGCCCAGATGGCGGAATTGGTAGACGCGCTGGTTTCAGGTATCAGTGGCCGCAAGGCCGTGGGGGTTCGAGTCCCTTTCTGG